>Ga0163152_10000078_pt1 | contig 152464 bp, 135 predicted proteins | sample OliLakLV19MP8IB2_FD_148635 | JGI IMG/M metagenome (GOLD analysis project Ga0163152, IMG submission 148635) | Freshwater microbial mat bacterial communities from Lake Vanda, McMurdo Dry Valleys, Antarctica - Oligotrophic Lake LV.19.MP8.IB-2 | ecosystem: Environmental > Aquatic > Freshwater >... | reverse complement strand
GCGCCGGGCGTCAGGGGCGAGACGACCGGCGCCAGGGGATCGATGACGGGCGGCGGGCCGGGAGCCGCTGCAGCGGCGGGCGCGCCAGGCGTCGCGGCGGGGGCGAGGGGATCGAAAATGTCGCCTTCGCGGTCGCGCAGTTCCAGCTCGACATCCGAGGGCGCCCTCGCGTCCTCGGTGTTGAGGCGCGTAAGAGTAAGGCTTGTAACGAAGAAAATGGCCGCCAGCGCCATCGTGGTCTTGACCAGCGCGTTGGCAACCCCCCGGCCCGAGATCAATCCACCGCCTGCTCCGCCGCCGCCCATTCCGAGCGCTCCGCCTTCGGAGCGCTGCAGCATCACCAGGACGACAAGAGCAATGCAGGCGAGCAGATGGATGACCAGCAGGACGTTGAGCATGATGACCGGAACTTTATGAAACTACGCGCCTCAAAGCACGTCCGCGAAGCTGGGCCAAGCCCCCAACGCTGTTTGGCTTTGCATCGACGATTTGTGGCGCCGGTGTGCTCACGATCGAATCCGCGCATAAGTAGCAGTGCGGGGCTTTAGCCGCATGCTGCCGCAATGGCGAGGAAATCGGCAGATCTGAGGCTCGCCCCTCCGACGAGAGCGCCATCGACGTGCCGTACGCGCATGAGTTCGCCTGCATTTTCCGGCTTGACCGAGCCGCCATAGAGAAGCCGGACACCTTCGACTGCCGCGCCGAACCGCCCGGCCAACCCGGACCGAAGAGCAGCATGGACCTCGGCGACCTGCGCCAGCGTCGGTGTGCGACCGGTGCCGATCGCCCAGACAGGTTCATAGGCGATGACAAAGCGTCCGGCAGCGGCTGGAACGGAGGCGGAAAGTTGCGCCGAAACCACAGCCAGCGTGCGGCCCTCGTCCCGTTCGGAAAGGCTTTCGCCGACGCAGATGATCGGCGTCACGCCCGCCCTGAAGCAAGCGGCGGCCTTGGCTGCGACCGCGGCGTCGGTCTCGCAATGGCCGGCGCGGCGCTCGGAATGACCGACAATAACGTATCGCGCGCCCAGATCGACCCACATCTCGGCGCTGACGTCTCCGGTGTGCGCGCCTGACCCCTGAGCGTGGCAGTCCTGCCCTCCAAGCGAGACGACACTGCCGCATAGCCGTTCGGCCGCCAGGCCCGCCAGCGTCACGGGCGGACAGATAGCCAGCTCCACTGCGTCCGGCACAGTCCCGGCGCCCGCCAGCACCGCATCGATTTCGGCGACCGAGGCTTTGAGCCCATTCATCTTCCAGTTGCCGGCGATCAGTTTTTTGCGTTCGGCCATGCTATCCGCGCCTTGCCTTGGAGTCCGCCGTCGCCTAAAGCATCCTGCGCCCGAATGGGCGTAGAAAAGTCGCTTTAAAATTCTGAAATCGATCAACTTATTCGTCTTCAATTGAAGACGGGTTGATTTAGCAAGCCGTATACCAGCGGACAAGGCAGACCGGTCATCAAACCGCAGCAGCCATAGGGGAGTCGCGCAATTGATGGATTTTATGCGCGCATTCGTTAAATCGAAATGGGCCCTCCTTCTCTTCTTTCCCCTGATCCTTGCGTTTGGTATTTTCGGTTTCAACGATCCCTTCAGCGGCGTCTCGGGCGGCGGGTTCGTCCAGGCCGGAAACCGCAGCATCGGACAGCGCGACGTCGCACGGGAGCTTGACAACTACATCGAGTCCCTGCGGGCCGAATCCGGCGAAATCATCTCCCAGCGCGAAGCTGCGGAACGGGGAGTCGCGGCGGGTCTTGTCGAGCAGTTGCGGAGGCAGACCGCCGCGCTGGCATACGCCGACAAGATCGGGGTCAAGGCCAGCCCAAGCGCTGTCGCCGAGATCATCGATGGAGCGCCGCGTTTCCAGGACGGTCTGGGCAAAGTCGACCGCAACGAGATCGCCCGCTTCGCGGAAGACCAGGGCTTTACCGTTTCGCAGTTCGAGAAGAATCTTCAGGATCAGATAACGCTCGACTATCTGATCCGGGCGGCCGGCGCAGGTCTCTCGCCGCCGCAAATCCTCACGCGCCCGCTCGTGTCCTTTCTCGGCGAGCAGCGCACGGTATCCGTCGCCCGGCTGACGCCGCAAAGCGTGGCGCCTATCGCTCCCCCAACAGCCGAACAGTTGCGGGCCTTTTACACGGAACGCGCGGCCAATTTCGCGCAACCGGAACGGCGGAGGATATCGGCGCTCAGCTACACGGCGGACGATTTTATCGACAAAGTCGAGGTCGGCGAAGACCAGGTTAAATCCGATTATGACCGGCGCATCCGCGAATTTTCGACTCCCGAAACACGCGAAATCCTGCAGTTTGCCTCAGCCGACGCCAATGCCATCCAGAGCGTGGTCGACATGGTCAAACAGGGAAGAACACTGGAGGCCGCAGTGCAGGGCCGGCCGGGCGTGACGCTGACCCCGCTGAGCGTTAAGCCCGGCGATCTGGCCGACAAGGCGCTTAGCGACACCGCGTTCGGCCTGCCTGCCGGCGAGATATTTGGTCCGATCGAGGTTGGCGGACAATTCCTGGGTGTCCAGGTCAGATTGGTCACGCCTGGCGTGCCGTCGCCGATCGCGGAAGTTTCCGCCCAAATCCGCACCGAGCTTGCGCGGCGCGAGGCGAGCCGCCTTTTTGACGCCTCCTCAGAGGATTTTTATGATCTCGTGAGCGGCGGATCGAGCCTCGAGGAGATCAGCGAGTTGATCGGCGCTCCGGTCATCGTGTTCAGTCCGGTGGACGCCGGAGGCGCCTTCGAAGCGAGCGGCGGCGCGGGATTGCTTGCCCGTCATCCTGATGCGCTCAAGGCAGCCTTCGAACTCAAGTCGGGCGAGATCGGGGATATCGTCGAGGCCGATGGGGAGCGGGCGATCTTCCGTGTCGATGCCGTCATTGCTGCGCGGACCCAGCCGTACGAAGAGGTGAGCGACCGGCTGGACGAACTCTACGTTGCGGTGAAGCGCGTCGAAGCAGCGGAAAAAGCGGCGGCTGACGTGGTCGCCGCCGTCAATGGCGGCGCAAGCCTGGATGACGCCGCAAAGGCTGGCAGGTTTATCACGGCGTCGCGGCCCGAACCGGTGACGCGCGGAAACCCCGGAGAAATCGATCCAGGGACACTTGATGTGGTCTTCGCGCTCGAAACCGGCGTCGCCGGCGTGGCGCGAACGCAGCAGGGCGAACCTATGGTGGTGGTCGTCAACAAGATTGAACCGGTGAGTGCGGAAGCCGAAGCGGGGCTCTCAACGCAGGTCTCCCAGGTCATTCTCGACTCGCTCGGCAAGGATCTCGGCGAAGCTTTTGAAAACGGCATTCAGCGTGAAGTCAGGACACGCGCCAACCAGGGCGCCATCGATCGCTACCTTGCCGGCTTCACGAGCGAGACAGAGGGCGAATGACGGGCGCCTTGCCCCGTCTACAGGTGCGGCGGCGGGTCGACGACACGGAATCGCCGGTTTCGGCGATGCTGAAATTCGGTCCCGGGCGGCCTGGCCTCGTGCTGTTCGAAAGCGTCATGGGCGGGGAAAATCGCGGCCGGTACTCGTTCATCGGCCTTGCGCCCGACCTCTGGTGGCGGGTGAAAAGCGGTACGGCGGAGACGTCCGAGACGCACGATTTCCGGCACATTCTATCGACTTCAGACGATCCGATGATGTCCATGCGCGCCTTCATCGACGCTTGCCGAGTCGAGGCCATGGACGGACTGCCGCCCATGGCCGCCGGAGCGTTCGGCTATGTCGGTTACGACATGATCCGCTATGTCGAGGAGCTTGCGGAGACGAAGCCGGATCCGAACGGCGTGCCCGAAGCCCTTCTGATGCGACCGTCGGTGGTGCTGATCTTCGACGGCGTGCGACAGGAGATCATTCTCGCGGCTCCGGAACGCGGGGGAGCAGGCGCCGCAGCCACGCGGCTGGACGAAATTGAGGCCCAGCTGGACCAGCCGCTGCCCCCGGTGCGGCCGACGAACGCCAGCATCGAGCCGTTGGCGTTCATCTCCAACACGACCGAGGAGCGGTATCTGGAAATGGTCGAACGGGCCAAGGCATACATCCGCGCCGGCGACATCTTCCAGGTCGTGCCCAGCCAGCGCTTCTCTGCGGATTTCGAACGATCGCCCTTCGCCTTCTACAGGGCGCTGCGGCGGCTGAACCCGTCGCCCTTCATGTTCTATGTCAATTTAGGCGACTTCCAGATCAGCGGATCGAGCCCTGAAATCCTGGTGCGGCTGCGCGAGGGGCTGATGACGGTGCGGCCCATTGCCGGCACCCTGCCGAGGGGCGCGACGCCCGAGGCCGATATCGCCAACGAGAAGACCTTGCTCTCCGATCCCAAGGAGCGCGCCGAACATCTGATGCTGCTTGATCTTGGCCGCAATGATGTCGGCCGGGTCTCGCGGGGCGGGTCGGTGCGCGTCACCGACAGCTACATGATCGAACGCTACAGTCACGTCATGCACATCGTCTCGAATGTGGAGGGGCGGCTGAAGCCGGGCGAAGACATGGTGTCGGCGCTGGCCGCGGGCTTTCCGGCTGGAACGGTGTCGGGCGCGCCGAAGATACGGGCCATGGAGATCATCGCCGAACTCGAGCCGCATTCGCGGGGTGTTTACGGCGGTGGCGTCGGATATTTCGGCGCCGGCGGTGACATGGACACCTGTATCGCGCTGCGCACCGCCGTTTTCGCGCATGGCAAGATTCATGTTCAGGCAGGCGGCGGCGTCGTCTTTGACAGCGATCCCCGCAAGGAATTCGAAGAGACCGTGCACAAGGCCAACGCCCTCTTCCGCGCGGCGGAGGAAGCCGTGCGATATGATGGCGGCAATCGCTGATGCCTGCGAAGATCCTCCTGATCGATAATTATGACAGCTTTACCTACAATCTCGTCCACTACATGGAAGAGATCGGAGCGGAGGTGACGGTGATGCGCAATGACGCGCTGACTGCCGGGGAGGCAGTCGCGAAAGGCGCAGACGGGATCGTGCTGTCTCCCGGTCCGTGCACGCCGGATGACGCGGGCATCTGCCTCGATCTGATCCGGCTGGCGCCGGAAAACATGCCGATCCTTGGAGTTTGCCTTGGGCACCAGGCTATCGGCCAGGCGTTCGGCGGCACAATCGAGAGCGCGATGAACATCGTCCACGGCAAGGTATCAACCATACACCAGTATGGCGGCGAGTTATTCCGTGGCCTCCCCGAGACGTTCGATGCGGTGCGATATCATTCGCTGGCTGTCAGGCGAAAAGGTCTGCCCAACGTACTGCGAGTGGACGCCGAAACCGCAGACGGGGAGATCATGGCGTTGAGCCATGTCGAGCGACCGGTTTATGGCGTGCAGTTCCATCCGGAATCGATCGGGTCGCAGTATGGCAAGGCGATTCTGGCGAATTTCCTGAAGCGGGCGGCGGCGAGGTGAGCGACGCTGTTCGCCATGCCATCGGCATGCTCGTCGCAGGTGAGCGACCGGCGCCGGGAGACATTGGCGCGGCGTTCGAGGCCGTTCTCGGCGGCGGCGCCGAGCCGGTGCTTATCGCCTCTTTGCTGACGGCCCTCGCGATACGAGGAGAAACCACCGAGGACATCGTTGCTGGAGCTCGCGTGCTGCGGGCGAACCTTCGGCCGGTGACGGCGCCGGCGGGCGCGGTCGATACCTGCGGTACCGGCGGACTGCCCTGGGTGTCACTCAACACGTCGACGGCGGCGGCATTCGTAGCGGCGGGCGCCGGGGCGATCGTCGCCAAGCATGGCAACCGATCGGCGCCGCCCAAGACCGGATCGGCTGACGTACTGGAAGCGCTGGGCGTCAACCTGGCCCCGTCGGAGACGCAAGTGCAAGCATGCTTCGAACAGGCCGGGCTCGCCTTCATGTTCGCGCCCGGTCATCATTCCGCAATGCGCCATGTCGCGCCGGTTCGCAAGGCGCTAGGAATCCGGACGATCTTCAACCTGTTGGGTCCGTTGGCCAATCCGGCTGGCGCAAGGCGCCAGGTCTTGGGTGTGTTCGAGGCCCGCTGGGTCGAACCTTACGCTCAGGCGCTCCGAAGTCTCGGCACGGAACGGGCGTGGGTGGTTCATGGCCTGGACGGGATGGACGAGATTTCAACGACGGCGCCCACACGCATCGCCGAACTTCGCGATGGCGCGGTGCGCCTGTTCGAGTTGACGCCAGAGGAGATGGGGATCGACCGCGCCAGCCTGGGAGAGTTGCGAGGCGGGTCGACCGCTTACAACGCCGACGCCATCCGCGCGGTCCTGGATAGTGCGGCCGGGGCCTTCGCGGACCTGGTGGTCGTCAACGCAGCGGCGGCGCTGGTGGTGGCGGGCGTCGCGGCGAACATCAGCGACGGGATTGTTCAGGCCCGAGCGGCCATCGCGTCCGGCGAGGCGAAAGGCTCGCTCGCGGCCCTTGTGAGGGCCTCCAATGCGTGAGGGCATGTCCGACCGGTTGAGGGACATCATCGCCTACAAGGGCGACGAAGTTGCGGCGCTGAAGAGAGCCCGGCCGTGGTCGGAGCTTTCAGCCGGCGCGCGAGCGGCGTCGCCGGTGCGGGACTTCGCCGGCGCTCTTCTTTCCATTGCGGCAGCGGACGGAAACGCCCTGATCTGCGAGGTCAAGCGCAAAAGTCCTTCGGCGGGCGACATCGATCCGGCATGTGCGCCTGAGGCGGTGGCGCGGGCTTATGAAGCGGGCGGCGCCGCCTGCGTCTCGGTTCTGACGGACGGACCGAGCTTTGGCGGTTTGCTCCAAGACATGATCGATGTCCGGGCCGCGATATCCCTTCCCGTTCTTCGCAAGGATTTCCTGGTCGATCCTGTCCAGGTTGTGGAGGCGCGGGCGGCTGGCGCCGATGCGATCCTGATCATTCTCGCCGCAGTCGAGGACGGGCTCGCGAGAGAATTGCACGCCGCTGCAGACGAGTTCGGCCTTTCGGTGCTCCTCGAAGCGCACAACGAGGACGAACTGGCGCGCGCCCTCACCCTGCCCTCGCGCCTCATTGGGGTCAACAACCGCGACTTGCGGTCTTTCACGACGGATCTTGGGGTTACCGAACGCCTCGCGGCGATGGCGCCGGCGAACAGACTGCTGATCTCGGAAAGCGGGATCAAGACAGCGGAGGATGTCGTGCGGCTGCGGGCGTGCGGCGCGCGCGGCTTTCTGATCGGCGAGACAGTGATGCGCGCCAGCGATCCGGAAGGCCTGGTCAGAATTTTCGTCAACGCCAGATAGAGGCGAGCGACACAATTGACCCATAACGTGAACGCATATAGAACTTCGTGCGACTCAGTTGAGGAGCCGCAGCGCCCATGCTCACCAAGAAACAACGCGAACTGCTCCTGTTCATCCATGGGCGTATCAAGGATACGGGTGTCTCGCCCTCCTTCGACGAGATGAAAGAGGCGCTGGATCTGGCCTCGAAGTCCGGCATCCATCGCCTGATCACGGCGCTTGAGGAGCGCGGCTTCCTGCGAAGGCTGGCGCACCGGGCGCGGGCTCTGGAGGTCCTCAAACTGCCGGAAAGCGCCGCGCCGCAGACGCAGACGACACGGCTTCCCTTCCGCCCGAGCGTGGTTGGCGCCGAGCCGAGGTCGCGTTCGGCCGGGGGCCGGGCGATGACCATTCCGGTGCTTGGCCGGATCGCCGCCGGAACCGCGATCGAGGCGATCCAGCACGAGACCCACCGGATCACTGCGCCGGACGAGGATTTCGACGCCGACACGCATTTCGCGCTCGAGGTGAAGGGCGACTCCATGATCAACGCCGGCATACTCGACGGCGACACGGTGGTGCTGAAGCGGACGGACGCCGCCCAGTCGGGCGATATCGTAGTCGCGCTGGTGGATGACGCTGAAGCAACTCTCAAGAGGTTCCGACGGAAGGGAAATTCCATTGCCCTCGAAGCGGCCAATCCGGCTTTTGGCACACGGATTTTCGGGCCAGACCGGGTGCGCATCCAGGGCAAGCTGGTCGCTCTGGTGCGCAAGTACAATTAAGGCGTGGGCTCGGCTTGCGGGTCGGCGGCGCTGGCGGGCGACGCGGCCGTCTGAGGTCTGGGTTTGCGTCCGGCTCTGGGGTCCGGTTCGGAAACGGCGCGCAGGGGCAGCGTCCATGCCCGGCCTGTCTGAGGATGGCCGGGTCGGATGATGCGGCCTGCTGCGGTCGTTTCGATGACGGCGCCGTCCGCGTCGGCAAGGTCGCACGTATCGATGTAAAGCATGGCGCTGCCATTGGCTGGAGCGAATGTAAGCTTCGCCAGTGTCGGGCAGGTTCGGCGCGGAGTTGATACCAGGGCTGCAAAAGCTGATCCTGGCGTAGGCGCCTGGCCTTGTACTGATCGAGTCTCCGGCGGCATGATCTGGAATACTCCCGACGGCAGGGCAAGCCGACAGGGCGCACCCTTGCCCGGGCATGGCGATTTCTGGATGACGTCGCCAATGATGAGCGGGTTGAGGCCATTTCTGCCGCGCCAATCGGTGAGTTCGAGCCAGGCGCCCCCAGAATCCAGAAAGACCGTGCCGTCGCTGGCGATGTAGCCGACCGGTCGAGCCGACGACGTCCACGAGGCAAGGGCGAAGGCGAGCGGGATGAGGGCGATCAATCGTCCCGCGCGGTTGAAGACGCAGAACACGCCGATACCGAGAGCCGCCGCCACGAGGCCGTCGGCCGGCATTCGCGGGAGGTCGATATCGGGAGAAAGTCTGGCGCTGGCGTGAGCGATGGCGATGACGACTTCGAGGCTTTGACCGAGTGTCCAGAGGAAAACGTCCTGCAGTCCGAACGGCGCCGCGATGGCTGCGGCGGCGGCGGCGGGCGTCGTCCAGAAACTGATGACCGGCGTCGAAACGATGTTGGCGACAACGCTGAAGATGGCCGCCCGGTCAAAATGATGGAGTGCGAAGGGCAACGTGGCGAGCGATGCGGTGACGGACGTGGCGGTGGCCCCGACGATCCAGCCAAGGATGCGCGAGACGGCGCCCGGCGTCTGCGGCCGTTCGAGACGTGGCCATATCTCATAAAGTGCGATGAGAGAGGCGGAGGCCGCGAACGACATCTGAAAACCGGGCGTGATGACGGCCTCTGGTTGCAGCAGCACGATGAGGCCAAGGGCCACGGCGACAGACCGCAGGGACAGGGCCGGTCGGTCGAACAGCTTCGCCCCGAACGCGATAAGCGCAATGATGTAGGCTCGCTGGGTGGCGACTTCGCCGCCTGAAATGGCGAAATAGAGCGTGCAGGCGATAATGGCGCCCAGCGCCGCGACCTGCACGGCGGGGAAGCGCAACGCGAGCGGCTCGCAAAGTGGCCAGAGATACCGGATGGAGAAGAAGAAGATGCCTCCGGCCAGCACCATGTGGACACCCGAGATGGACAGGAGATGGGCGAGACCCGAGACACGCAGCGCCTCGGAATCGTCCGGCGTGATGAAGCTGCGGTCGCCCGCAACCATGGCTGCCGACATGCCCCCGCCCTTTTTTCCCGCAACACTGAAAACATACTCGGCGATTGAGCGGCGAAGCGCTCCGATCCAGTTGGCGGCGCGCTCGACCGGTGTGGTGGCGGGCGGCGTCGCCAGCGCCTCACACGGGCCGACGGAGAAGCCGACCCCGCCGAGCTGCTGGAAATACGCGTCCCGGTGAAAGGCGTAGTCGCCGGGAACCACCGGTCGCGGCGGAGGTGACAGTATGGCCCGGCAGGCGACGGCCCGCCCGGGCGAAAATCTCATGTCGCCCCGGTAGCTGAAGCGGACGAATCTCGGCGTTTGTTCCGGCGTCAGATTTTCGATCGCGCGTACGGCGATGCGGACGCGGCGGCTGCGCTCGCTGGCGTCGATCTCAGCGACAATCCCCTCGATTCGCACCGGACCGATCTGTTCGAGCAGGACAGGCGCCTCGACCGAGACCGCGCGAGCTTTGCCGGCGATCGCTCCAAGAGCAGCGCTAAAAATCAGCAGACAAACGAACGCAGCGCGGCCGCCGCCCCTGAGGCGGAGGACCGCGTAAGGTCCCAGCGACGCTGCGGCCCACACCCCGAGCGGTAGCCACCCCGGCTCGAAAGGCAGGGACATGTAGACGCCCGCCCCCAGGGTCATCGCCAGCGGAATCAGCAAGGGCCAGCGGAGGGCCTGGTCGTCGATCGCGCCCCGAATGAGAGCCATCGCGCCCGAAGGCGACGCGCGCCAGGCCGGGCGCGGCGCACCTGGTCTTGCTTGGCCGGGGGCGGGTATGGTCTTCAAGGATCACAAAGCTCAAACAGGCGGCGCGAGGGCGCTCGCCCGCCTCGCTCCAGACAGTTTCGGAAAATTATGACCGTCGTCACGCGCTTCGCCCCCTCCCCTACGGGCTTCCTTCATATCGGGGGCGCGCGCACAGCGCTATTCTGCTGGCTCTACGCGCGTCACACGGGTGGCAAATTCCTGCTAAGGATCGAGGACACCGACAAGGAGCGCTCGACGAAGGAGGCCGTGGACGCGATCTTCGAAGGATTGACGTGGCTCGGCCTGCAGGGAGACGAGCCGGCCGTGATGCAGGGCGATCGCGCCGAGCGGCATCGCGAAGTCGGTCTCGAACTTGTCAGGCGCGGTGCGGCCTATCTGTGTCCCGTCACGGCCGAAGAGCTGGAGGCGCGGCGAACGCGAGCGGTCGAAGTCAAGATCGCCCTGGAGTCCGGCGAGGCGAACTCAAACACTCGCGCGGCCATGGAACGAGAACGCGAGGGTTTGCTGCGTCCCTTCCGCTCGCCGTGGCGCGATCCAGCCCTTGCGCTGCCTCCAGGCAAGCCGACCGTGGTGCGGCTGCGAATGCCCGACCACGGCCATGTCGAGATGGAGGACAGGGTCCAGGGGCTTGTGAGAGTGGCTGCGAAAGACCTCGACGATCTTGTTCTTCTGCGCTCGGACGGGACGCCGACCTACATGCTGGCGGTTGTCGTCGATGATCACGACATGGGCGTGACGCATGTCATCCGGGGCGACGATCATCTCACCAACACTTTCCGGCAGCTTCCCATCTATACCGGAATGGGTTGGAGGCCTCCCGAACACGCGCATGTGCCAATGATCCACGGGCCGGACGGCAAGAAGCTTTCGAAGCGGCACGGGGCGCTTGGAGTCCACGCCTATCGTGACCTCGGATACTTGCCCGAGGGCTTGAAGAATTACCTGTTGCGACTTGGGTGGTCGCATGGGAACGACGAGATCATCGGCGAAGCGCAGGCGATCGAATGGTTCGACCTCGAAGGCCTAGGAAAGGCGCCGGCCCGGCTCGATCTCGCAAAATTGAAAGCCGTCAACGCGCACTACATGGCGCAGGTCGATGACGACCGGCTGGCGGACCTGTTTTTTGCCTTGCCCTTAGCGGCGGAGGAGGCGGACAAGCTTTCCGATGCCGCCCGGGTGCGCATTCGAGCGGCGATGGCGGTTCTGAAAGTTCGTGCCGCAACGGTCGTCGCGCTGAAGGATGCGGCGGCCTTTCTGATGGAGATCCGTCCGATCCGTCTGACAGGCAAAAGCGCGGCGCTGATCGACGCCGCAGCGAAGGACAGGCTAGCGGCGATCGCCGACCGACTGCAAGGGATTCCGGACTGGTCCGGCGCGTCGATCAAGGAAGAGCTGGATCGATATTGCGCCGATACCGGCGTCGGCCTAGGAAAAATCGGGCCTCTTCTGCGAGCGGTGCTTACCGGCGGGGCGCATTCGCCCGATATATCTCTTGTGCTTGCTTTGCTGGGTCGTACTGAGTGTCTTGCCCGCATACGCGACCAGACCGGCGGGACGGTCCACGACGCCTGACTAGATCCAGCCTGCAGATCGAAGGAGAAATGCTCCGATGGAAAACAAGGTCAAACTAAAAGGCCAGGCTCAGCTGACGGTCAACGGCCGCACTGCGGAGCTGCCCGTGTATGGCGGCACGCACGGTCCTGACGTTGTCGATATCGGTACGCTTTACAAACAGGCGGACGTCTTCACGCTTGATCCAGGTTTCACGTCGACCGGCAGTTGCGAAAGCCAGATCACCTTCATCGACGGCGATGAAGGCATACTTCTGCACCGCGGCTATCCGATCGATCAGCTGGCGGAAAAATCGACCTTTCTCGAAGTCTGCTATCTGCTGTTGCGCGGCGAGCTGCCAAACCAGCAAGAGGCCGCGCACTTCAACGGCACGATCACGCGCCATACGATGCTGCACGCCCAGTTCGACCGCTTTTTCGAAGGGTTCCGGCGCGACGCCCACCCGATGGCGGTGATGGTCGGAGCGGTCGGCGCGTTATCGGCATTCTATCACGACTCGACCGACATCAACGATCCCATGCAGCGTCTGGTGGCTTCACACCGCATGATCGCCAAGATGCCGACCATCGCGGCGCGAGCCTTCAAATACACGGCCGGTCAGCCCTTCGTAAGCCCGCGCAACGAACTGGATTATGCCTCCAACTTCCTGCGTATGTGTTTTTCGGTTCCCGCTGAGGATTATATTGTCAACCCGGTGCTGGCCCGAGCGATGGACCGCATCTTCATCCTGCACGCGGATCACGAACAGAACGCGTCTACTTCGACCGTCAGGCTCGCGGGATCGTCGGGAGCAAACCCGTTCGCGTGCATCGCGGCAGGCATCGCCTGCCTCTGGGGACCCAGCCATGGCGGCGCGAACGAGGCGGCGCTCACCATGCTCCGCGAGATCGGCACGGTCGACAGGGTCGGCCTTTATGTCAACAAAGCCAAGGACAAGAATGACCCCTTCCGGCTGATGGGGTTCGGCCATCGCGTCTACAAGAACTACGATCCCCGCGCCAAGGTGATGGCGCAGACGTGCCGCGAAGTGTTGAAGGAAGTCGGCGCCGAGTCCGACCCGTTGCTTCCGGTGGCGCTGGAACTCGAGAGGGTCGCGCTGAGCGATGAATACTTTATCGAGAAGAAGCTCTATCCAAATGTGGATTTCTATTCGGGCATCACGCTCAAGGCCATGGGCTTCCCGACCGACATGTTCACCGTGTTGTTCGCCCTCGCCCGGACGGTGGGCTGGATCGCGCAGTGGCAGGAGATGATCGAAGATCCGACCCAGCGCATCGGCAGACCTCGCCAGATCTACACAGGCGCCGCGAAGCGCGACTATGTGCCGATGAGCGCGAGATCATAGTTCCTAGCACGATTGGGCTAGAGCATTTTCCGTTCAACCCGAGACGGATTGATCGTTGAGTCCAGCTCTGACTTGAAGATCGTTTCCGCTGCGATCGCGGCGGCGGGACGCCCCGGCCCTTTCATCCGCGCCAAGGCCTGCGACTGCGCCGTGAGCTGGGTTTCTAGCTCAGCAGGGTCTTCCAACAGCCGGGCGGCGGCGCGGGCGATGTTGGCGGCAGTGAAGCGTGTCTGGACGTATTCCGGCGCCACTTCCGAACCGGCCGCCACGTTCAGAAGGGTGATGAAGCGCGACCGCATGAGAAACAGGCGAGCGACGGCCCAAGTGACCCAGCCGAGCCTGTAGCCGACGACCAGAGCCGCGCCCTGAACGGCGAGTTCCGTCGTCACTGTTCCGGAACAAGCCAAGGCGATGTCCATCGCCGAGAATGCATCTGACTTCTCGCTCTCCTCCAAAACGAGTTTGTGCGGAAACGGCCAGCTGGCCGACATAGTCGCGATGGCTGGAGCCATGTCCGGCGCCACGACGCAGACGATAGTGCGGTTCGCCGAACGAGCGCACAGGCGTTCGCAGACGGCGACCAGGACCGGAGCGACCCGTTTCAGTTCCGAGGGTCGGCTGCCTGGCAGCAGACCGATGATGCGGGTTCCAGGCTCGATATTGCGGGCTTTCCGGAATCGCGCTCCATCTCCCGGCTCGTTTCGCCCGAGTGCGGGGTTTCCTATGACGGTCACTGGAAGGCCGTAGCGCTTGTAAAAGGGCGCCTCGAACTCGTGGATGCAGAGAAGATGATCGCACCATTTTGCAAGCACGCGGGCGCGGCCCGGCCGCGTCGCCCAGACCTGCGGTCCGATTAGCTTGATGCGGCGGGCGCGAACGCCTCCCAGCTTGAGCGCGCGTGCGAGGCGCCACATGAACCCCCACGAATCGATCAGCACGACTACGTCCGGCGCCACCCGCGCGATCTCGGCGGCGACGGCGGCCACGGCTGTCTTCACCCGGCCGATGGCTTTCATCCCGTCAACGAGGCCAAGCACGGCGAGGCCCGACATATCGACCCCGGATTGAACCCCGCGCTCGCTCATGCGAGGTCCGCCAACGCCGGAAATTTTGACTGTGGGGTAGGCAGCCTGGAGCGCGTCGATCACGTCGGCGCCGAGAGCATCGCCAGAGGCCTCGGCTGCGACAAGAAATACGTGCATCATGCCGTCTCGTCGGCGCGGAAACCATAGACGAACAGGCCGGAAGCGTCAGCCAGCGCGGCGGTCTCGGCGCGATCCAGCACAAGCGCGCCGCCCGCTTCTAGTGCAATGCCGGCAAACCCCGCAGCAGCCGCTTTCTTCACGGTTTGCGGCCCGATCGTGGGAAGGTCGATGCGCCGTTCCTGGATGGGTTTGGGACGTTTGACCAGAACGCCTCTCCGGCTGGCGAGCGACCCCCGCAATTCGGGAGGAAGGCCGGCGCAACGGTCGATCATGCTGTCCGTGCCTTCCTGCGCCTCGACGGCCAGAATGACACCGCCGCAGCTGACTGCGCCCTGCCCAATGTCGAACTCGCCCATCACCCGAGCGATACGTGCGGCGTGACGAATGTCGGACCAGTGAGCCTCGCCTGGCTTATGCGCGCCGAGAGGCCCCGCTGGACACAGCAGTTCGACGATCACGTCGTCCGCCCCGAGGACATTGAAACCGGCTTCAGAGAAGACGGCGACGATCACTCGCAACAGGGCGTCGTCACCCTTGGCGGCGGCGGCGACAAGACGGGGAAGAATGAGGGCGCCCCGGACGTCGAGACGCAGGTGCTGAAAATCGGGCCGCTTCACGACGCCCGCGAACACAATGTCCCTGCAGCCAGCCGCGTTCAGCGCATCGATCTGTTTTCCAATCTCTCCGATCGCAAACTGCACGCCGTTGAACTCGGCCACCAGGGATGGATCGACAAATCCGCTGACGCCCAACAGGAAAGGGTCGTCTCCGCTCGTGCGGACATGTTCGGCGAGTCTCCGCGGCAAGGCGCCGCCGCCTGCGATAATGCCAAGTCTCGTCGCCATCATCCTCGTCTCGGCATGCACAAGGGGCGTTTCTGTCCGGCTCGTATGAAATCGACAATCATCATGGCTTCGGGCAGCGCAGCATAACGTTCGGCAGTCTCGGTGAGCCGGTCATCGAACTGGCCCGCGCCATGAAAGAGGTCGCGATAGACGGCGCGCAGCTCGTTGATAACTTCGCGGCGGAAGCCCCGCCGCTTCAGCCCAACGAGGTTGAGCCCATGCAGATGGCCGTGATTGTCGACCATCCCGAACGGGATGACGTCACCGACCAGCGGCGCGCCGCCGCCGACAAAAGCGTATTTCCCGACCCGCCCAAGCTGATGCACAGCTGACAGCCCGCCCATGATGACGAAGTCCTCCACGACCACGAAACCGCCAAGGGTTGCATTGTTGGCGAACACAACGCCATCGCCAACGATGCAGTCGTGACCGACATGCGCGCCAGCCATGAAGAATCCCCGGTCACCAATCCTTGTCTCGCGACGCCCGCCCGGCGTGCCCAGATTCATCGTCACGTGCTCACGCAGCACATTGTCCGACCCAAGGACAAGTCGGGTGTCTTCACCGCGAAACCCGAGATCCTGAGGCGGATGGCCCAACGCCGCGAAGGGGTGAATGACTGTTCGCGGTCCAATGGTTGTCGCGCCCGTCACGGACACATGGCTGAGCAGCCGCACACCGTCGCCCAGTCGAGCCTGAGCCCCGACCACGCAGAATGGACCGATCTCGACATTCTCGCCCAACTCGGCGCCGGGCGCGACGACGGAAAGGGAGTGAATGGAAACGCCCATCGGACCCGATCTCAAGACGCTAAGCCTTCTTGTCCGGCCGCTTCTGCGCCTCGCGGGCGAGCCACGCAAGTTCCCGCATCCAGGCGCGCACGGGACGGGCAGGATAGCCGCCATAAGTCTCTCCGGCCGGCACGTCGCGCAAGACTGCTGAGCCCGCAGCAAGCTGGGCTCCGTCTCCAACAGTCACGTGATCCGAGACGCCGACCCGGCCGCCCATCTGGACCCCATCGCCAATCTGAACCGACCCTGAAATGCCCGCGAAAGCCGCCATGACGGTGTGTGATCCGATGCGCGTATTGTGTCCAACGTGACAAAGATTGTCGATGTGAACGCCTTCACCGAGCACGGTGTCTTCGAACAGTCCCCGGTCGATGCAGGAATTGGCGCCTACCGATGCGCCATCCTGGATGATCACGCGGCCGAAATGCGGTGTCAAAATCCCACCGGAGGGCGTCGGCGAGAGGCCAAAGCCCGCCTCGCCGATCACCGCTCCGGAGAGAAGCGTCACATCGTCTCCTAGCAGGGCGCAGCGGATGGCGACCCCGGCGCCAATGCTAGCTCGAGCACCGATCTGCACCCCGGGTCCGATCACGCTGTTGGCGCCGATCCGGGCGTTGGCCCCGATGGCGACGCCGGCGCCGATCACGCAGCCAGGCGCAAGCTCGCAATCGACGCCGATCCGGGCGTCCGGGTGGATATGAGACTGTCCCGATTCAATTTCGCGCGGCGAGACGAGCCGGGCGGCCGCCAAGGCAAAAGCGGCGCGCGGGTAGGTCGCCTCAATGATTGCCGTGTCACCGCGAAGCCGGCTGGTCGACGAGGACGTTGCGAAGCACACGCCTGCATTAAGGCTTTTGTTGGCGGGATCGTCAGACTCGTCCAGAAATGTGAGATCGTCCCGGCCGGCAGCGCTTGAGGCCGCCACCGAAACGACCAGCCGGGACGGATCGCCCCGAATGACAGCCAGACCCACGGCGCCGGCAATCTCGAGCGCGGTCGCCGCGCCCGTAAACCGGTAGAAACGCCGGTCCAGCACCCGGGCCGGCCCGGACTAGGGCGTCGCGGGTTTGGGAGCGGCGGCGGCAGCCGTCTGGAGCGCCGCGAGGGTAGGCGTCGTAGCATCGAGGCGCGCGATTACTTTCTGGCTCAGATCAGATGTATTCTTGATGTACCAGGTGGAAGACGCGCTGAGCACAACGTCGGCGCCAGCTTCCTTGGCCACATGATCGACGGCCGGACCCAGAGCCTGGGCGAAGGCGACCATTGCGGCGTTGTTCTGCTGGTCGAGATTCTGGTCAAGATAGTCGGCTTTCTGCATGAACTCGCCCTTCTTCTTGTTCAACGCCTCGACCTGCGCCTTCAGGGTCGGGTTCGCCGCCAGCGCTTCCTTGGTCAGGGATTGGGTCTGGGGCTGCAGCCGGGTTTCCTCGGCCTTGATCTCCTTACCTAGGGTTTCAAGGCCCAGCTTGGTGACGCCGTCATTGCGCACGGCGCCGAGTTTCGACTGGATGTCCTGACCGATCTTGCTGCCCTTGCGGACGATGTCTTCATCGACCACGAAAACTTTGGTCTGGGCGTGGGCAGCGCCGATGGCCTGGGCGATGAGGCCGGCGAACACCGTTGCGGCGAGCGCGAGGTGACGGATTTTCATCTTAAAACCTTGTATTGGTGCTGAAGCGGAATTCCTCGGTCCGGTCATATTCTTCCTTCGCGAAGATATGCGAGAAGTCGAATGCAATCGGTCCGAACGGCGAGTCCCAGAAAATGCTGACGCCCGCGCTGGCCCGGAGGCTGGCGCTGTCATCGACGCGGAAGGCGTTGAACGGGTCATTGGCCTGACGGTCACGATCCACATCGTCCAGCAACCCCACTGTGCCGAACTCGGTAAACAGCGCTCCACTGATCCCCAGCTCTTCGGGAGCATACGGTATTGGGAAGGACACTTCCAAGGTGCCAATCGCATACGCCTTGCCGCCAAGTGCATTGAACGGCCGGACCTCAACCGGCAGAATCACGCCGCTCGCGTCCCGCTGCGCCGAGGTGAACAGCAGCTGACCCTGATCGTTGGATTGCTGGGTCCCGTCGAGGTTAAGGAGCGGGACGGAGAATTCGCGCGGCGCGACGCCCTGATTCACGGCGATCGTTTCGGTCAGGTAGGAATACTGCACCTCCCTCGGCCCGATGCCGGCGACGTCGAAGCCCCGGAACGAATTGCCGCCCTTGAAGAAGCGGTTGTTGATCCGGATCGATTCGTCCCCCCAGCTCTCAATGTAACCGGCTTCCAACTTCGCGCTGGCGACGATTTCCGGAAACAGGCCGCGATAGACGGCTCCGCGCAGTTCGTTCTTGAGATAGTTCACATCCCCGCCCAGGCCGGCGATGTCCTGGCTGAACGATATGTCGTAGCCTCGTGTCGGTTCGAGATAGTCATTGGTCCGATCCAGCGTCAGCGTGTAACCCAGCGAAGACGTCAGCCGGCTCCCCTGCTGGTCGCACAGCGAGGAGCGGAAGAAGGCGGCCGTCGAACAGTCCGTCAGCCTCGCATCGAGCTGAAGGTCGTCATTCCGAAGATTGTAGCGCAGGCCAAGCTGGTCGGAATCCGAAAGCGGGAACAGAAGGCGCAAACCGGAGCCGACGATGGAGTTCGAGAATCCGGCCTCGTCGAAGAAATCGGACTGGGTTGCGAAAAGGTCGAAGCCGGCCGCGAGATTACGGTCCTGGAACTTCGGCTCCGTGAACCTGAATTCGAGATCCTGCTGGCGCGAAGTGGTCTGGATCCGGGCGCTCAGGAACTGGCCGCGGCCGCGAAAATTCCGCTGCGAAGCACTGACACTGAATAGGAAAGCGTCCGCCGAGGAAAAGCCCGCCGAGAAGGCAAGCTCGCCTGTCGCTTCCTCCTCGACCTTGACCTTGACGACGGCGCGATCATCCATCGAGCCTGGCTCATCGGTGACTTCGACGGAGTCAGCCTTGAAGAACCCAAGCGCGCGGATGCGGTTCTTGGCGTTGTCCAGCAAGACGCGGTTGAAGGCGTCGCCTTCAGCGACACGGATTTCGCGGCGGACAACGCGGTCCAGAGTTTGCGTGTTTCCGGTGATGTCGATGCGCTCCACATAGACGCGCGGGCCCTCGTCAACGTCGAACGTGATATCGATCGTGTTGTTATCAGGATTTCGGGTCTCGCGCGGGCGCACTACAACATTAGCGTAGCCGGCAGTGCCGGCGGCAAATGTGATCGTGTCGATCGAATCCTCGATCATCTTGCTGCGGAAGAGCGACCCTTCCTTGATCGGCAGGACCAGGGCGAGGCGCTCGCCGGAGAGTTTTTCCAGCTCGGTTTCGACTTTCAGCTCGCCGAAATTGTACTGCTCTCCCTCATCGATCGTGAAGGTGACGTAGAAGTCCTCGCGATTGGGCGTCAGCTCCGCGACTGCAGAGGTGGTGCGGAAATCCGCGTAGCCTTCATTCATGTAGAACTGGCGCAGCAGGTCGCGGTCGTATTCGATCTGGCCCGGGTTGTAATTGTCGCGCTTCTCGAAGAATCGCCACCAGCGAGACTGGCGCGTCGAGATCTCGCGCCGGAGCCGGTTGTCCGAATAGCGTTGATTGCCAAGGAAGTTGATCGACTGGATACCCGTAGTCGGACCTTCCTCGATCTCAAAAATCAGGTCGACGCGATTTTGCGGCAGCGCCTTGAACTGCGGCGTAACCGTCGCGGCAAAACGGCCGGCGCGGCGGTATAGCTCGAGAATGCGCTGGACGTCCTGTTCGACACGGGAGCGCGTGAAGGTCGCCCGGGGCTCGATCTCAGTCTCTTCCTCGAGACGTTCGGTCGTTACCGCATTGTTGCCCTCAAACAGGATGCGGTTGACGATCGCGTTTTCGATGACGCGCACGACAAGGTCGTTGCCGCGCCATTCGAACACCACGTCGGCGAACAGCCCAGTCGCAAACAGAGCCTTGAACGACAGATCGATGCGGTCGGAATCATAAGGGTCGCCCGGCTTCACCAGCAGGTAGGAAAGGACGGTGCGGGCCTCGATGCGCTGGTTGTTCTCGACCAGAATGCGGGCGATGACGTCGCCCGGCTGCTGCGCCCATGCCTTCCCGGCCGGCGTCACATCCTGCGCCACAATGATCGCGCCCGCCGAGGCCGTCAGCGCCAGGGCGCTCGCGAACAATGACCGCATCACCTACCTCTTTACATGGCCGGACCGCTCTGCGGGGTCTCTCAAGGCGTCTTAAGACAACATGCCGGACAAAACCTCAAGCGGTCCGCCGGGTCGGGTTACGTCGTTCCAGGTGATCACCAGCGCAAAGCTGACCAGACATGCAAGTCCGATTGTCAGCCCGACACGCTGCACGCGTTCGGGAATTTCGCGTCCCGTTGTGGCTTCCGCGATACACATGACCGCCGCCCCGCCGTCGAGTACCGGAATGGGGAGAAGATTGAAAAAGCCGACGCCGATTGAGAACAGCGCCGCGAGTTCGATTAGGCGAAGCCCTGTCTGCAGGAGTCTTTCGCCAAAACCAACGCCTTCCTGGTTCATCTGGGCGTCGGTGACGTTGTCGGACAGGCCAAATATGCCGACCGGGCCATTCATCTTGTCCAACCCGTCCCTGCCCGTAATGAGGCGCCTGAGAACGGTGAGCGTACTGCCGAGTGCGTCCGCCGTGGCTGTCGCACCATACCCTACCGCCTCGATCGGGTTGAGCTTGCGGACGTGGAGGTTGACCTGTTCCATCTCGAGGCCGATGCGCCCGATCTTCTCGACGACCTTGAACGCATCGTTCCGCGTTTCTGTCTCGCGAGGGGTCGCCACCAGCAGAAAGGGTTCGCCGTTGCGGGAAATCTCGTAATCGACCGCCTCACCGGCGCTCAGCATGGTGGCGCGCATCACGTCCGTGGACGTGTGGACCTCGCGGCCTCCCGCCACCCGGATCACGTCTCCGGGAAGAAATCCGGCGAGTTCGGCGGCGCTGCCCGAAGCGACGCGACTGACGCGAACCTCTTCGGCTTCGACGAGGCCGAACGAGAATCCCAGCCCGGCAAATACAATGATGGCGAAGACAAAATTGGCGATTGGCCCCCCGAGAGAAATCACAAGCCGTTTCAGAGGTCCCAGCTGGGAAAAAGCCTTGCCGATGATTTCGGTGTTTCCAGCCCCCTCGCGAGTGTCCTGCGGCCCCTGAAGTTCGCCGACGAACTTGACGAAGCCGCCTATCGGCAGCCAGTTCAGCCGCCAGCGCGTGCCGCGCCGGTCTCGAATCTCGACGATCGAGCGCCCGAATCCCACCGAAAAGGATTCCACGGCGGCTCCGAAGAGCCTTCCGGCCCAATAGTGCCCAAGTTCGTGCACCGTGATGACGAGGGAAATCAGCAGAATGAACGGGATCGGCGAGGCGAGCACCGAGATCAGTTTTTCCATGGGACGAGATTTCTCACTGCTCTTGTTCCGCCTCCCGGCCGGCCATTCGGCTAGGCTGCGACGCGAAGCTTCTTGATCGTACGCTCGCGAGCGAGGCGGTCTATGTCGTAGACGGCTTCGAAACTGTCCGGCGTGGCCAGTCCCATGGCAAGAAAATCGTCCAGAACTTCGCCGACCACCTCAGCTATCGTCAAGAATCCAATCCGTCGCTGCAAAAAGGCCGCCACCGCGACCTCGTTCGCGCCATTGAGAGCAATGGCGGCGGCTCCGCCTGCGGATACCGCTGCCCTGGCAAGTCTGAGCGCGGGAAAGCGCTCAAGGTCAGGAGCCAAGAAATCCAAGCGCCCGATCTTGGCGAGATCAAGGCGTTCGAGGCCGGGAAGCGGCATGCGGTTCGGCCAGGAGAGGGCGTACGAGATCGGCGTGCGCATGTCGGGCAGCCCGAGCTGAGCCAGCACCGACCCGTCATCATACGCGACAAGGCTGTGAACGATGGATTGCGGATGCACAAGGATTTCGATGCGGTCCTGCGAAACGCCGAACAGGTAGGACGCCTCGATCAGCTCCAGCCCCTTGTTCATCATCGTCGCGCAATCGACGGAAATCTTCGCCCCCATCATCCAGTTGGGATGGGCGCAAGCCTGTTCGGGCGTCGCCGCCGCCATGTCATGGAGAGACGTCATCCGGAACGGTCCGCCGGACGCCGTCAGGATGAGTTTCTCGACCCGCTCTGGCCGGTCCAGCACCTGGAATATCGCATTGTGCTCCGAATCGATTGGAAGGAGTCGCGCGCCCGACCTGCGCGCTTCCTCGTTGAGCAGGGCGCCCGCGCAGACTAGGCTCTCCTTGTTGGCGAGCGCCACTCCAGCGCCCTGGCGCACCGCAGCGAGTGTGGACGGCAGGCCAGCTATGCCGACGATCGCGGCGACCACCCGGTCAGCCGGACGGCCAGCAGCCTCCACAACCGCATCGGCGCCTGCAGCGGCTTCGACGCCCGAGCCGGCGAGCAAGGACTTGAGCATTCCGTAAAGGCCGGGATCGGCAATGACCGCGATGTCGGCCCGGGTTGCAAGGGCCGCTCGCGCCAGCCCTTCGACATTCCGGTTGGCCGTCAGCGCGACAACGTCGAAAGTCGGCCCACCCGGGGATGCTACGGTCAATATGTCCAGTGTCGAGGTTCCGACCGAGCCGGTAGCGCCGAGCAAAGAGACCCTGATATTCTCGCTCACCCTGGCCCCCCGGTATCGAAGTCCGGCGCGAGAACGGGCATGAAACGGATAATCAGGGCCGATACAAACACCGCCGCCATCAGCGCATCGAGCCTGTCCAGCACGCCGCCATGGCCTGGAAGGACGCCCGACGTGTCCTTGACGCCATATAGGCGTTTGAATCGTGATTCGAGAAGGTCTCCGGCTTGCGCGACAACGGACAGGAACAGGCTCGCCGCCAACCAGTGACCGGCGTCGCCGCCTGCCGCGCGGGAGAACGCGACCCCGGCGAGACAGGCACAGACGACCGCGCCGATGGCGCCGGTCCAGGTCTTGTTGGGGCTGTCCCTTGGCGACAGCAGCGGTCCGCCAAAACCCCTGCCGGCGAAATAGGCGGCGATGTCCGTCGCCCAGACAATCGCGAGCAGCGCAAGCAGGAAGAGCCGTCCTTCCGGATGGTCTTCCCTGATCCAGACGAAAGCTCCGAAGGGAAGACTGGTATAAAACGCTCCGAAGGCCATGGACGAAACGCCCGACCTTGACACCCATGCCAGCGCCGATACGGCAGCCGCCGTACCAAGAGCCGCCACCGCCACGTATTCGAGGCCAAACCGGGCCGCCATAACGGCTCCCAATGCGCCTGCGGCCATAAGTGCATGAAACCCGATGCGGATCGAGCTAGCCTCGTCCTTGAGGACCATGCGCACCCATTCGGCGGAAGCGACAACGGCGCAAAGTCCTGCGGCTATCGCGAGCGGCCAGCCACCGGCATGAACCACCCAAAGCCCAAGCGGAACCATGACGATTGCGGATGCGATGCGGAGCACGATTTCTCGGCGCCCGCCTGCGGACGGGCCGGCCGCGCTCGAAGGGGTGATCTCAGACGCCAAGGCCGCCAAATCGCCTGTCGCGGCGCCTGAACGCATCGATGGCCTGCTCCAGGCAGGCGCGATTGAAGTCCGGCCACCGAATGTCCATGAACATCAGTTCAGCGTAGGCGCCGCTCCAGAGGAGGAAGTTGCTCAGCCGAAACTCGCCGCTCGTGCGGATCAACAGATCGGGATCCGGCGATTCCGACGTCCACAGCCGGCTGGACACCATCTGCTCGCTGATATCGTTCGGACGGACCTCGCCCGCTTCCACAGCCCGAGCTATTTCCCGGACGGCCGCGACAATCTCGCCGCGTCCGCCATAGTTGAAGGCAATGTTCAGATTGAGCCGCGTGTTGGCCCGCGTAAGGTCAACGGCGTGATCGATCAGCTGTAGCAGGTCGGTGGACAGGCCGTCCCGAGAGCCGATGACCCGGATCCGAACGCCCTCGCGGTGCAGACGCGCGAGGTCCCGCTTCACGAAAACGCGGAGCAGGTCAAACAGCGCTTCGATTTCGGCGGGTGGACGGCTCCAGTTCTCGGTGGAGAAAGAAAACACGGTAAGTTCGCCGAGGCCGAGTTCTCCGCACGCGTCCACCGTGCGGCGGAGCGCCTCGACGCCTTCCCGATGACCCATTGCGCGTGGCAAGCCCCGGGCCTCGGCCCAGCGGCCATTGCCGTCCATGATGATGGCGACATGCTGCGGCGGAGGCCGCAAGCCGGCGAGACCGGCCACCGCAACTGAGGCGTTCGATTCGCTCACACCTGCATGATCTCGTCTTGCTTCGCGCCGAGCGCGTCGTCGATGCCGGACACGGCGGCGTCCGTGATTTTCTGTATGTCCTTCTCGCGGCCCTTGAGCTGATCCTCGTTGATCTGGCCGGCTTTCTCCAGACGTTTGAGCAGATCCATCCCGTCGCGCCGTACGTTGCGAACCGCGATCTTGGCCGCTTCAGAAAATTTGCCCGCCAGCTTTGCCAGTTCCCTGCGGCGCTCCTCGCTGAGCGGCGGGATGGGAATGCGCAGGGTCTGTCCGTCCATGATCGGGTTGAGCCCAAGAGGCGACTCGCGGATCGCGCGGTCCGTGGCGCCGACCATCGACTTGTCCCAGACATTGACGGCCAGCATCCGGGCCTCAGGCGCGCTCACCGACGCGACCTGATTGAGCGGCATCATGGAGCCATAGGCCGAAACTTGAACGGTATCGAGCAGGTGAACCGACGCCCTGCCCGTCCGCAGGCCGCCGAATTCCGTCTTCAGTGAGGCGATCGCGCCATCCATGCGCTTTTCGAGAGCCTTGAGATCGAATTGCTCGGCCATCGTCCACTCCTGCCGCTAAATCTTCTTGCCGCTGATGACGGTGCTGACGCCCTGGCCGAGCAGAACTTTCGCGAGCCCGCCCTTTTCCCGGATGCGAAACACGACGATCGGTATCCGGTTTTCCTTCATCAGGCTGATTGCGGTGGCGTCCATGACCCCCAACTCCCTGGACAGCACTTCCATGTAGTCCAACGTGTCGAAGCGCGTTGCCGTTGCGTCAAGCTTCGGATCGGCCGTGTAGACGCCATCGACCTGCGTCCCCTTGAACATCGCGTCGCAGCTCATTTCAGCAGCGCGTAAGGCCGCGCCTGTGTCCGTCGTGAAGAACGGGTTGCCCGTGCCTGCAGCAAAGATTACCACCCGGCCCTTCTCCATATGTCGGATTGCCCGGCGTCGTATGAAGGGTTCGCAGATCGACTGCATCGGTACGGCTGACTGCACGCGGGTCGGGACGCCGATGTTCTCCAAGGCGTTTTGCATGGCAAGCGCGTTCATCACGGTCGCCAGCATGCCCATCTGGTCCGCCTGGGCACGTTCCATTCCAGCAGCGGCGCCTGTCGATCCTCGCCAGATGTTGCCGCCGCCGATGACAAGGCACATCTCCGCGCCAAGGCTGATCGCGGACTTTACCTCCTCGGCGAATTTCAGACATGCCTTGACGTCGATGCCAAAGGCCTGGTCGCCCATAAGGGCCTCGCCCGAAATCTTCAGGAGCACGCGCTTGTATCTCAGGGGCGGCTCGCCGGGCATGTCGTCACCAATCATACTCGATCGCGCTCCAGCCCCCCGCTGGCGGGAGCTGGGAGGCATTGGAGTTTAGCCGTGAATCGGAGCGGTCCGCAAAGCGAAACTCAGCTGCCCGTCAATGCGGCGACATCGCCGCCGAAATCATTCGGGGGCTTTTCGATACCCTCACCGACTTCGAACTTGGCGAAACCGATCAGCTTGACCGGGGAGCCCAGCGATCTGGAATGATCATCGATGAACTTGCCGACCGTAACATCCGGATCCATGACGAAAGCCTGCTCGACGAGGACCGTCTCCTGATAGAATTTGCGCAGCCGGCCTTCGACCATCTTTTCGATCACGCCTGCCGCCTTGCCGGACTCTCTAGCCTGTTCGACCAGGACGGCGCGTTCCTTCTCGACCACTCTCGGGTCAAGCTCTGCCGTCGTCGCCGCCAACGGCTTGGCGGCAGCTATATGCATGGCGATCTTGCGGCCGAGATCGTTCAACCGCGACTTGTCGGCGGTTGATTCGAGCGCCACGAGCACGCCGATCCTTCCAAGCCCGTCCGCCACTGAGTTGTGAATGTACGTCGCAACGACGCCCTCGGAGACCGACAGGGCGGCCGCACGCCGCAAGTTTATGTTCTCGCCGATCCTGGCGACAAGATTGACGAGGACCTCGCCGACCGTGCCCGTGGCGTCCAGCGTGGCGTGAAGCGTTCGCGCGGCGTCTCCTTCGTTCTCCAACGCGACGGCCGCGATGTCGCGTACCACGCGCTGGAACTCCTCGTTGCGGCCGACGAAGTCCGTTTCGGAATTGACCTCCACCAGCGCCGCCTTGGAGCCGTTCGAGGCAACCCCCACCAGCCCCTCGGCCGCGATACGATCAGGCTTCTTTGCAGCCTTGGAGAGACCCTTGGCGCGCAGCCAGTCTCTGGCGGCTTCCAGCCACGCCGCGCTGGATTCGTAGTCGGCGCCGCTGGTTTCAACCAGCGCCTTCTTGCAATCCATCATTCCGACGCCGGTGCGCTCGCGCAACTCCTTGACGAGCGCCGCAGTGATTTCGGCCATGGTAATCCTCCATACACCCGGCCCATGGAAGCCGGGCGTTTCCGCCACCAGGGCCTCAACCCTGCAAACTCAACACGACCAGGAAGCCATCTATCTCGACTCTGGGTCCGGAACAGTGACGCCTATTTGGCGGCAGCCGGTTCCTGTTCAAGCGCTTCGAGCGCTGGTTCGCGAACCGTCTCGCTGGCGCCGATGTCGACGCCGGCGGCCATCGAGGATTCAGACATTCCGTCGAGCACAGCGTCGGCGATCAGGCCGCAATAGAGCTGGACTGCGCGCGCGGCGTCATCATTGCCAGGAATCGGGAAATCGACCTCGTCCGGATCGCAATTGGTGTCGATGATGGCGACGACGGGAATACCGAGCTTGCGGGCTTCCTTGACTGCGATTGACTCCTTGTTGGTGTCGATCACGAACATGATGTCCGGCAGCCCGCCCATGTTGCGAATGCCGCCAAGCACGCGCTGGAGCTTTTCCTGCTCGCGCTGGAGACGCAGAAGCTCTTTCTTGGTGAGGCCGGTCGATCCGCCGTCCGCCAGCATGCCGTCGAGATCGCGCAAGCGACGAATCGACTTTGAGACCGTTTCCCAGTTGGTAAGCGTGCCTCCCAGCCATCGGTCGTTCATGTAGTATTGCGCACAGCGTCCCGCCGCCTCGGCGACGGCTTCGGCGGCCTGCCGCTTGGTGCCGACGAACAGAACCCGTCCGCCCTTGGAGGCGGCGTCCCGCACCTTGACCAGCGCCTGGTGGAGAAGCGGAACCGTCTGCGACAGATCAAGGATGTGGATGCCGGACCGCTGTCCGTAGATGTAGGATTTCATCTTCGGGTTCCAGCGATGGACCTGGTGTCCGAAGTGAACGCCAGCTTCCAATAGCTGACGCATGGAAAACTCGGGTAAAGCCACGTTTCGTCTCCTATCCGGTTGGCCGCCGCGGACAGAAGGGCAAAGCCCCACCGGAATTAGGCCCGCGTGTCGGAATAGGCGGGCTTATACGCACTTCCCCGCAAAGGGCAACAGCCGGAGGTGACGGTTCGGAGTCCCTTCAGGCGGCCGCCGGACGCACATGATCGACACCCGGCGCGGACTTGAGCGCCGACATGGCGCCGAGATCGACGGGGTAACGGCCCTCCAGTGCAAGGGTGACCACACGGCCGCCCTCAAGCGGAATTTCCAGCATGATCGAGCCCATCATCGAGGCCCGGGACCTGTTCAGCCCGGCAGCGATGCGAGCAATCTGATCCAGGGGGGCGTCCCGGCTTACGCTGATACACAGGGCGTCATGAGACCCGGTCACTGCCTGGTCGAGCGGCTTCACGCTCTCGATCGAGAAGCGCATCTCCTCGTCTTGGCGGCGGATCCTGACCCGGACCATGATTTTCTGCCCGACGTCCATCGTCTCGCGGTTGGCCTGAAGGACCTCGGGGGGAACCATCACCTCGAATTCCCCCGATGGATCCGAAAGCGTGAGGTAGGCGAACTTGCCGCCCAGTCGAGCCGGTTTCTCGACGCGCGCGCGTACGACGCCGATCATGTCGCAGGCGAGCCTCGCCATGCCGGCAACCTCCCGGTCGGCGGCAAGCACAATGCGTTCGCGCAGGTCGTCCGTAAGGACACCGTCGAGCGGATGCCCGCTCAGAAAGAAGCCGACGCTGGCCAGTTCATTGTCCAGTCTAAGAGATTCGATCCAGGGCGCTGCTTCTGGAAAGCGTGTACGGAGGGCGGGCTGGTCACCAAAGAGATTGACCTGGTTGCTGGCCCGATCGCCCTCCGCGGATGCGGCGATCGCGGCCAGAACGGGCGCCGCCGCCAGCGCTCGCGCCCGGTTCGGCTCAAGGGACTGGAAGGCGCCTGCCTTCGCAAGCGATTCAAGACAGCGCCGGTTGAGAAGCCGGGGGTCGATCCGCTCGGCGAAATCCTGGAGATCCTTGAACGGCGCCTGCGCACGAGCGCGTTCGACGTTCAGCATTGCGGGTTTTCCAACTCCCTTGATGGCGCCGAGGGCGTAATGAATCGTCTGACCACGCACGTCGAAGTCAGCGTTGCTGAGCGTCACGTCGGGCGGGGCGATCCGGACTTTGAGACGGCGCGCGTCCTGGAAGAAGGCCGAGAGCTTGTCGGTATTGTGGAGATCGAGGCTCATCGAAGCCGCCAGAAACTCAACGGGGTGATTGGCTTTCAGGAAGGCGGTCTGGTAAGCAATGACCGCATAGGCGGCCGCGTGCGATTTGTTGAAGCCGTAGCCTGCAAATTCATGCACGAGGTTGAAGATGTATTCGGCACGAGCAGGGGCCAAGCCCTTCTTCGCGGCCCCGTCAAGAAAACGCGTTTTCTGCCTGTCCATTCCGGCCTGGTCCTTCTTGCCCATGGCCCGCCGCAAGAGATCCGCTTCGCCCAGCGAGAAACCCGCCAGGATCTGGGCGATCTTCATCACCTGTTCCTGATAGACGATGACGCCGTAGGTCTCCTTCAACACCGGCTCCAACTCTGGGTGCAAATAATCCGGTTCCCGCCGGCCGAATTTTGCGTCGCAGTAGGTGTCGATGTTCTTCATCGGACCTGGGCGATAAAGCGAGATCAGGGCGATGACGTCTTCGATGGAGTTCGGACGCACCTTGCGCAGCGTGTCACGCATGCCCTGCCCTTCCAGCTGGAAGACGCCAAGAGTGAGCCCCGACGCCATCAGCTGATAGGCTCCCGGATCGGCGAAGGTATCCCAATCCTCGCCGATGTCCTTGCGCTCGGCGCGGACGAAATCGAGCGCCCGGTCGATCACCGTAAGCGTTTTCAGGCCGAGAAAATCGAACTTTACTAGGCCGGCGTGCTCGGCCCACTTCATGCTGAACTGGATGGCGGGCATGTCCGACCTGGGGTCGCGGTAGAGCGGGGCGAGTTCGACGAGCGGCCGGTCGCCGATCACGATGCCGGCGGCGTGCGTCGAAGCGTTGCGGCTTAGACCTTCGAGTTCGCGGGCAGTTGCTACGAGGTGAGCCACTTCCTCGTCGGCGTCGATCGCCTCCTGTAGACGAGGCTCCATAAAGATGGCTTCGGCCAGCGTCGGCGGATGCGCGGGATTGAACGGCACCAGCTTGGCGAGCCGATCGACCTGACCATAGCTGAGTTGAAGAACACGGCCGACGTCGCGCAGGACCGCGCGGGCCTGCAGCGTGCCAAAGGTGATGATCTGGGCCACGCGGTCGGCCCCGTACTTGTCGCGGACGTAATCAATGACCTCGCCGCGCCGCTCCTGGCAAAAGTCGATGTCGAAATCGGGCATCGAAACCCGCTCTGGATTGAGAAAACGTTCGAACAGCAGACCGAAACGGATCGGATCCAGATCGGTAATTGTCAGCGCCCAGGCAACGAGCGATCCAGCGCCCGATCCCCTGCCGGGCCCGACGGGAATGCCGTGCGACTTTGCCCATTTGATGAAGTCTGCGACGATCAGGAAGTAGCCCGGAAAACCCATGTTCCGGATGACCGAGATTTCGTAGTCGAGCCGGTCGCGGTAGGCTTGCTGGTCGGCGTAGAGCGGCGTTTCCGCGATCCGTTGCACCAATCCCGCCCTTGCCTGTGCGGCGAATTCGTCGGCCTCATCGCGCCCCGCCCCGGTGTTGAAGCTCGGCAGGATCGGCGCCCGTCCGGTGGGCCGAAAGGCGCAGCGTCGAGCGATTTCAACGGTGGATGCGAGCGCTTCGGGCAGGTCCGCAAACGTCGCGGCCATCTCGGCGGGCGATTTGAGGAAATACTGGGACGTGACGCGCGGGCGGTCGGCCTGGGAGACATAGGCTGAATGTGCCATGCACATCAGAACGTCGTGGGTCGCATGCTGTTCGGGTAACCGGAACCTGGCATCGCAGGTCGCCACAAGCGGAAGACCCAGCTCATATGCCAGATCGACCATGAGGCCCTCTCCAGCGACGTCTTCATGGCTGCCGTGACGCTGCAGCTCGACGTACAGCCGGGCGCCGAAACTCTGGCTCAACGCCGCGAGGCGCGCCCGAACCTCATCCCGGCGGCCGACCGCCGCCCTTTTTGCAAGCAAGCCTGCCGTCCCGCCTGTCAGGCAGATCAGTCCGTCGCTGTGCTCCAGCAAGCTGGCGAGAACGACCTGTCGATTGTCTCCGGCCGGCGACAAGAATGACCCTGACGACAGCGCCATGAGGTTGCGGTAGCCGGTCTCGTTCTGGGCGATCAGCGCGAGCGTCCCCTCTTCTCCGGCAACGCCGGGTTCGACGATCTGGAGCGCGCAACCGGTGATCGACTGGACACCGGCCTCCGCAAGAACCTCGGATAGCTCAAGCGCCGCGAAAAGGTTGTCGTCCGTAACGCAGACAGCGGGCGCTCCGGTTTCCTTCGCCCATTTCGCGAGGTCTTTCGGCCGGATCATGCTTTGCAGCAGCGAGAACGCCGTGCGAACGCGAAGATGAACAAACTGCGGAGATTCGATGGTCATGGTGACGCCTGCGAATTGTGCCCCCCAGGCTAGACCGAGTCGCCATCCGCGCGCGCAAACGGCACAAGCCTGCCCTCATGAAGGGTGAGCACCCGGTCCATGTAGGTGGTCAGCTCCATATTATGGGTCGCGACGAGCACCGCCACCCTTTCCAGACGCGCGATCTCAAAAAGGCTCTGGAAAACCGTGCCCGACGTGCCCGGGTCGAGGTTCCCGGTGGGTTCATCCGCGATCAGCACCTTTGGCTGGTTGGCCAACGACCTCGCGATGGCGACGCGCTGCTGCTCGCCGCCCGAGAGCTGGCCGGGCTGGTGATGGTCGCGATCATTGAGGCCCATCAGCCGCAGCAGTTCTTCGCCACGCTTGCGGGCGATCCGGCGCGGCACTCCGTTGATCATAAGGGGGGCGGCGACGTTGTCGACGGCGTTCAATTCGGGCAGCAAGTGGTGGAACTGATAGACAAAACCAAGCTGCAGGCGGCGCGTGACCGTCCGTTCCCGGTCTCCCATCCTGAGCGCATCCTTGCCGCTGATCGAAACGGACCCGGAATCGGGCTTTTCAAGCAGTCCTGCGATATGGAGCAGCGTCGATTTTCCGGAACCCGAAGGTCCGACCAGGCCGGTGAGCTCTCCGGGACGCAGGTCGAGATCGACGCCGCGAAGCACTTCCAAGGTGCGCTCCCCCGACTTGTAGCTGCGGGTGACGCCCGCAAGCGACAGCACCGGCGCGCGGGTCTCGATCTGGTCGCCGTCCATCATTGGAACCTCAGCGCCTCGACCGGATCGAGCCGGGACGCCCACATGGACGGAATTAGCGTTGTCGCGACCGACATCAGAAAGGCCGCAATGGCGACGACGACGACTTCCATCGGTTCGAGCTTCGCCGGAATGGAATCCAGCATGTAGACGTCGGCTGGAAAAAGCTGGAATCCGAAGAGGCCTTCGAGGAAGTGCTGAATCTCCGCGATGTAGAGACAGAACAGCACGCCAAGCGTGAGGCCGATGATCACACCCACCGACCCGAGCATGCTGCCGGTCATCAGGAAAACCCTTACGACGCCAGCGCGGGTCGCTCCGATCGTTCTCAGAATGGCCACGTCGCGTGCCTTGTTCTTCACAAGCATCAGCACGCCGGTGATGATGTTCAGGGAGGTGATGCCGACGACGATTAGCAGGATCAGGCGCATGACGTTGCGCTCGACAATCAGGGCGGTGACATAGGTGCCGTTCCGGTCGATCCAGGTCTGGGTGTAGGGCACGCCGTCGCTCATCAGAGCTGCGGCGAAGGGCTGGACCGCGTCGGGGTCGCGTATGCGCACGCCGACGATCGGGTAGCCGCCATCCTGGGAAAAAAACGACGCCGCCGAATCGATGGGAAGGAAAATCGAGTACCTGTCATACCGTTCGTTGCCGACGTGAAAGATGGCGGAAACCGTGAAGGTCCGAGTCCGGGGGGTCTGCCCAAGCACAGTGCGGGCGCCGTTGATCTGGGTCAGGGTGAGCCTGTCGCCGACATAGAGCCCCAGGGCGTCCGCAAAGGCCGCGCCAACCGCGACGTCCTTCGAAAGCGGTCCCTCAGCCCCGAACGTCTCGATGGCGCCGGGCGGACGGCCCCTGTTGGCAAGATTTCTCATGCCCTCCACCACCAAATTATTGGCCCGCAGATCTTCCGGCCGCACGCCACGAATCTGGATTCCCTCGGAGCGTCCGTAAGCCGACGCGAGCGCTGTCGCCTCGATCATCGGCTCGACCGACACGACCTCCGGCCGGGTAGCCAGATCCGACATGAGCTTTTCGACATCCGATTGCGGCAAACTGCGGGTATCAACATAGGCATGCGGCTCGAAGCCAATAATCTTGGACAGCAGCTCCAGACGGAACCCGTTCATGATGGACATGATGACGATCAGCGCCATCACGGCGAGGGTAATGCCGATCACCGAAACGATCGAGATCAGCGCAAGACCGCCATGCTCCCGCTTCGCACGCAAATAGCGCAGGGCAAGCATGCGCTCGAACTGGCCGAACGGCTTTTCGACGACGCGGCTCTCCATCCGCGTCAAGCTCCCATCGCCGCGCAGCGATTGACGGCGGCCTCAAGACACATTTCCTCGGTCTGACCCGTCGTGCGGTCCTTCAACTCGACCACGCCATTCTTTACCCCCTTCGGACCAATGACGATCAGCGTCGGAATGCCGACCAGCTCCATTGTGGAGAGCTTCGCGCCGGGGCGGTCCGCAGTGTCGTCGTAAAGCACATCGACTCCAGTCTTCAGGAGCTGGCCATAGGCGGTTTCGCATGCTTCCGAAACTGCGGCGTCATCCGGTCGGAGGTTGACGACAGCGGCATCGAACGGCGCAACGCTGGCGGGCCAAACGACGCCACGGTCGTCATGGTTCGCCTCGATGATGGCGGCCACGAGGCGGGAGACTCCGATGCCGTATGACCCCATCTCGACGGGGACATCCTTGCCGTCCGGACCGGTCACATTGGCCTTCATCGGCGCGGAATACTTCGTGCCGAAGTAGAAGATGTGTCCAACTTCGATGCCGCGCGCAGACAGGCGGCGCTCCTCCGGCACTTCGTTTTCAAAGCGCGCCGCGTCGTGCATCTCGTCCGTGGCCGCATAATGCTTCGTGCGGCGGTCTACCTCTGGCTTCAGGTCGGCGTAGAAATCAATATCCGGCCCAGGCGCCGCCATATCGACAAGCGCGCTGTCGCAGAAAACTGCGCTCTCACCCGTATCCGCCAGAATAATGAACTCATGGCTGAGATCGCCGCCAATGGGTCCGGTATCGGCCCGCATCGGTACGGCCTTCAGCCCCATGCGCGCGAACGTGTTGAGGTACGCCAGGAACATCCGGTAATAGGACTGGCGCGCCGCATCGGGTGAGATGTCGAACGAATAGGCATCCTTCATCAGGAACTCGCGACCGCGCATGATGCCGAAACGCGGCCGGATCTCGTCGCGAAACTTCCACTGGATATGGTAGAGGTTGAGCGGAAGCTGCTTGTAGGACCGGACGTATGACCGGAAGACATCGGTGATCAATTCCTCATTCGTCGGGCCAAACAGCATCTCGCGATCATGACGATCGGTGATGCGCAGCATCTCCTTGCCATAGGCGTCATAGCGCCCGCTCTCCCTCCACAGGTCGGCCTGCTGGATGGTGGGCATCAGGAGCTGGATCGCGCCCGCCCGCTCCTGCTCTTCGCGGACGATCTTCTCGATCTTCTGCAGGACACGCAGACCCAGAGGCAGCCAGGTATAAATCCCGGCGCCGTTCTGCTTGATCATTCCCGTTCGCAACATGAGCTGGTGCGAAACGATCTGCGCCTCTGAGGGCACTTCCTTCAGCGCGGGCAGAAAATAGCGGGACAGGCGCATTCTTGCCCTCTTGGGACGCGGCGACGTGAGGTTGGCTGGATAAACGTGTCGGGACCGGGGCGCAATGTTACCCGCTGCGCCCCCATCGCGTTTCAGGCCGGACGGTTCACAAAATCGATCCATCCGAAATAGAGCGTGACCCACAGCAGCGCCGTCAACGCTGTGGCTCCGAGGGTTGCAATCATCAGCTTGGGAACGAGGCGTGGACGGACAGGAGCCGCCCGCTCGGTGCCGGGCGAAATCACCCCGGCCTCTTCCTGGCTGCGCGTGCCAGCCGAGAGAATTGGCAGCAGAACCAGCCACCACGAGATCACGAACACAACGATGGCTTCGAAGACGCCCATTGTTCAGTGCGCCTCTTTCGGCGTTTCCATCAGTTCGATCAGCACGCCATCCGAGTCCTTGGGGTGCACAAAGATCACCAGCGTGCCGTGAGCGCCAATGCGGGGCTCCCCCAGGACCCTCGCGCCTCTCGTCTCCATCTCCGTCTTCGCGTCGTGGATATTCTCGACCTCAAAACAGACATGGTGTTGCCCGCCCTTTGGATTTTTCTGCAGGAACGCGAGAATCGGCGATTTGTCGCCGAGCGGCTCGATGAGTTCGATCTGGGTGTTGGGAAGGTTCACGAAGCCGACACGGACGCCTTGAGCCGGCATGTCAAACGGCGTCGTGAACTCTGTGGCGCCGTAAAGCCGGCGGTAGGTTTCCATGGCCGCCTCGACGGAAGGAACGGCCACTCCGATGTGGTTCATGCGCCCAATCATTTGTACCGCCCTTCGTGCCGGGGCTAGACCCGGTGAATCACAACGTCCACCAGCGGCCGCTTGCCGAACGTCACTTCTGCTGCGCGGCGCACGGCCTTGACCAGAACACGCTCGACTTTCTCGTCATCCGCTCGATCCGCCTTGGACAGGCGACCGAAAGCCGTATCGGCGGCGTCGTCCAGCGGTTCGAGCGATTCATCTGCTGGTCTTCCATCAGGCTCCGAAAACCCGCGGACGACAACTGCCGGACTGCTCCCGCCTCCGTTTTTCGAGATGACGACGCTGACGCCAATGTATCCGTTCCACGCGATTTTCTTGCGCTCCCAGAGGCCGCCGGCGCCTTCCGGCGTCAGGGTCTCGCCGTCCAGATAAAGACGCCCCGCAGGCACCTCGTCGATTACCTGGGCGGGTCCGGGAGCGAGCCGGATCAGGTCGCCATTGTTGGGCGTGATCGCTTCGGGGATCTGCAATGACGATGCATATCGGGCGTGTTCGACGATGTGCCGCCGCTCCCCATGGACCGGCACCGAGATCCTCGGGCGCGCCCAGAGATACATGCGTCGAAGCTCGTCGCGGCACGGATGGCCGGACACATGGATGTCGGCCTGGCGCGGCGTCACCAGCCGGATGTCGCGGTCGGCCAGCATATTCTGGATCGCGCCGATGGATTTCTCGTTTCCTGGAATGATGCGAGAGGAGAAGATCACCGTGTCGCCAGAACCGAGCGTCACGAAAGGGTGGTCCCCGCGCGCAATGCGAGCCAGCGCCGCGCGAGGTTCGCCCTGGGAGCCGGTGCAAAGATAGAGAACGTTCTTTGACGGCAGGAGAGTGGCCTCTTCCGGATTGAGAAAATCGACATCCTTGAGCATCCCGACCGATCTCGCGGCGTCGACGATGCGCAGCATGGAACGACCGACGAGACACACCGATCGCGCATTTGCCTTGGCGGCCGCGCAGGCGGACTGAACCCTTGCCACGTTGGAGGCGAAGCTGGCGATGGCGACGCGGCCCGTCTGTTCCCCCACAACCCGTATCAGCGCCTCGCGCGCCGTGGCCTCTGACCCTGCCTCGCCTTCCTCAAAGACATTTGTGCTGTCGCAGACCATGGCGAGAATTCCTTCCTCGCCCAGCTCCTCGATCTTTGCCTGGTCGAAATCGTCACCCAGAGTGGGATCGGCGTCGATTTTCCAGTCTCCGGTATGGAGGATCATCCCCAGCGGTGTCCGGATGGCGAGGCCATTGGGTTCGGGGATGGAATGCGTCAGCGTCACCAGCTCGACATCGAATGGACCAAACGACTTGCGTTCGCCTAGCTGCATGATGTGAAGCGGCGCCTCGCCTTCCAGGCCACGCTCGCGGAGCTTGGCCGCGACGAGATAGGCGGTGAAGGGCGTGCAATAGATCGGCGCGCGCAAACGAGGCCAGAGCCAGCCAATGGCGCCGATATGGTCCTCGTGGGCATGGGTGAGGATAATCGCTTCGATGCGGTCGGCATTCTCCTCAAGGAAGGTGGGGTCCGGCATGATCAGCTCGATGCCGGGCGTCGATTCGTCGCCAAAAGTCACACCGACATCGACGACGATCCACCGCCGGTCGCGCGGCGGACCGTAGGCGTAGGCGTTTAGGTTCATACCGATTTCACGGCAGCCGCCGAGCGGCGCAAAGATCAGTTCGGCGTCCTGCATCAGATTTCGGCGGCCGATTGAGTGATGTTGCGCTCATAGAGGATCTGCAGGCCGCGAATTGTGATGTCCGCGTCGAAATGGTCTATCCGGCGCGCCGCGCCTTCAAAAAGCGAGGCGACGCCTCCGGTTGCAATGACTGTCATCGGCTGCCCATACTCTTCCTTGATGCGTTCCACCAGCCCGTCGATCAGGTCGATATAGCCCCAGAACACGCCCGACTGCATTGCGGCGACTGTATCCTTCCCGATGACCTGGGCGGGACGCTGGATCGCGACGCGCGGCAGCTTGGCAGCCGCCTCGTGAAGCGCCTTCATCGACAGATTGATCCCCGGGGCGATGATTCCGCCCTCGAAGGCCCCGTCTGCACCGACGATGTCGAATGTCGTGGCGGTCCCGCTGTCGATGACAATGAGTGAGCCCCTGTAAAGGGCATGCGCGCCGACGGCGTTGACCAGACGGTCGGCGCCCACCTCACTGGGCTTGGGAATGCGCACATCGACTCCCAGCAAGACGTTCTCGCCGATGACGAAAGGCTCCACGTGCAGGTATCGGCGAGCGAAGTTCCGCTGATTGAACAAGGATTGGGGAACGACTGTCGAAATGATGCAGTCGTCGATCTGCGAAAGCGTGAGACCATTCAACTCCATCAGCTGGGACAGCCAGACGGCGTAATCGTCGGCCGTCTTCGTCATGTCGGTGGCGCTTCGCCACTGCGCGCGCCAGCCCGCGCCATCGTGAACTGCAAAGAGGGTGTTGGTGTTGCCCGTGTCGATCGCCAACAGCATGGGACGGCGCTCCTTTAGATCAACTTATCTGCGTGGATTTGGACGCAGGTTCTCAAACCTCATTATAGCCTGGACCAAGGCGCGATCGGGCGGTCCACGCGCGTTCACCAGATAAGCACGGTGCTATCCAAGTATCGATATCTCGCCTGCCCTCACATGGTGCAAGCCGCCGGAGTCGAGTTCGAGCACCAACGCGCCATCATGTCCCAGATTGCGCATCACGCCTTCGACGCGCCCGGTGGACGGGGTCAACGCCACCCGGGCGCCGATGGAGGCTGACCTGGCGAGCCAGTCGGTTCGTGTGGGCTCGAACCCTTGCGAGATCAGGTTGGACAGACGGGCGCGAAAAGCGATGTCGAGGAAAGCGAGGAACCGCGTCGTGGTGACATATGCGCCGCCCGGCAATGTTGACAGGCAGGCCGTCTCTCGGTCCGCGCGAACCGGCGCCGTGGCGATGTTGACGCCAAATCCAGCCGCCATCCAGAAGCCGGCGCCTGCCCCCCCCGTCTCGATCAGGATGCCCGCAACCTTGCCGGACCCCACCAGCACATCGTTTGGCCATTTCAGGCTGAGGCTAGAAACTTCGACCCCGCAGGCCGCTGCCGCGTCGATCACAGCGAGGCCGGCCGAGAAACAGGCCAGAGGAGCTTCGGACAGCGGCCGGGCGAAAGGAAACAGCGCGGTCGCAAATAGATTGCCGGAAGGCGAGTCCCAGGACCGGCCCAGCCGTCCTCTTCCGGCCGTCTGGCGGTCCGCCTGGATCCAGAATGGACCTTGATCGCCCTCGGCAGAGCGGCGCCGGGCTTCCTCATTTGTGCTGTCGATCTCGTCGAAGCGAAGTATCGGCCAGGACGCGGTGCAGGCGTCGCTCGACATGCCTGTTCTAGCCTGCCGCCGCTTGGCCGGCGATGACCAGGAGGCGTTGTATGCCAATCGTGAGGACGGGGAATATCAAAATGGTTGAGACGAAGACAGTGGCGCCGACAGTCCAGTCCGTGCGATCCAGCGCCTCGCCCGGCGCCTTCATCATGATCGCCCAGACAAGGCGGAGATAATAGCCGAGGGAGACGACGCTGGAGAATGCGCCGAGGAGGACCAGCCACAGCAGATCGGCCCTCAGTCCGGCCTCGAATACCTGGACCTTGCCCCAGAACCCGGCGGCGGGTGGGATGCCGGCGACCGAGAAAATCAGGATCACCAGTCCGAGCGCCATACCGGGCTTCAGCCGGAAAAGGCCGTTGAGGTCCGAAATCGTCTCCAGCGCCATGCCTCCGCGGCGCAGGGCCAAAACGCCGCCGAACATCCCGATCGTCGCGACGACGTAGATGGTCATATAGACCAGCACCGCCGCCGCCCCCGCCCGCTGGCCGGCGGCGATGGCGATCAGGGCGAAGCCGACATTCGAGATCGAGGAATAGGCGAGAATCCGCTTGATGTTGTTCTGCATCAAGGCGCCGAACCCGCCGACCAGCATCGACAGCGCCGCGATGATCGCGATGATGCCCTGCCAGGACTCCTGGTGCGGCCCGAAGGCGAGGAACATCACATTGGCCAACAAGGCCACGGAGGCTATTTTCGGCGCTGTCGCGAAGAACGCGACGACAGGCGAAGGCGCGCCCTCGTATACGTCCGGCGTCCATACGTGGAAAGGTGCGGCGGACGCCTTGAATGCCAAACCCGTGATGAGAAGCACAAGGCCAAAAACGATGCCGACCGAGGGTTCGGCGGCGGCGATGTCGGGGAAGCTGGAGCCGCCCGCATACCCGTAAATCAGAGAGGAGCCGTAGAGTAGCAGACCCGACGACAGGGCGCCCAGCACGAAGTATTTCAACCCGGCTTCGGCGGACCGCAGACTGTCACGAAGAAACGTCGCGAGGACGTAGGACGACAGGCTGAGCGTTTCGAGTCCCATGTAGAGCGTCATCAGGTCGTTGGCCGACAACATCACGCCTGCGCCAAGGGACGCCAAGATTGTCAGCAAAGAAAACTCGTAACGCTCGATGGACGCCTGCCTGAGAAATCCGCCCGACATGAAAAGCGCGACCGCGCCCATCGCATAGGCGATCGTCTTGGCGAAGGCGGTGAATGGCGCGACCCTGTAGAGCCCGCCAAACGCCTCCTGCGGCGCCTGCGCGATCTGGGCGAAGGAAAAGGCTGCGGCCGCCGCCAGCGCAAGGACGGACAAAAAGCGAATAACCGCCGAGATGCGATCGCCAGCGACGGCGCCGAGGAGGACGCCAGCCAGCGCCCAAGCCGCGAGAATTGCGTCTGGGAGGGCGATTCGCAGATCGGTGAGGAGATCCATGCCGCCCACCTATTTCCCGATCGACCGGAGGATGGCGCTGGTCGATCCCTCCGTGAAGTCGAATACCAGTGATGGCAATATCCCGAGCGCCAGCGCGCCAAAGGCCAGAAGCCCGAGAATGACGAACTCGGTGACGGTAACGTCCTTGATGTCAAACAGCTTTTCGTTGGTCATTTCGCCGAAGATCGTTCGGCGATAAAGCGTCAGCATGTAGACGGCCGACAGGATGACGCCGAGGGCCGCGCCCGCCGCAGCCCAGGTCGAAGCCTGAAAACCCCCCACCATGGTCAGAATCTCGCCGACGAATCCGCTTGTGCCCGGCAAGCCGACATTCGCCATGGAGAAAAGCATGAACAGGGCGGCGTAGACCGGCATTCGATGCACGAGCCCGCCGTAAAACGCGATTTCCCGCGTGTGCATCCGATCGTAGATCACGCCGACGCAAAAGAAGAGCGCGCCTGAAACGATGCCATGGGAGAGCATCTGGAAGATGGCGCCCTGGATGGCCGTCTCGTTGAAGGCGAAGATGCCCAGGGTTACGAAGCCCATATGGGCGACGGATGAATAGGCGATCAGCTTTTTGATGTCGGTCTGGCGGAACGCGACCAGCGAGGCGTAGACGATCGCGACTACGCTGAGCGCGAACATCAGCGGCTGGAAAACCAGTGACGCGTCGGGAAACATCGGCAGAGAAAACCGCAGGAACCCGTAGCCGCCCATCTTCAGCAGCACGCCGGCCAGAATCACCGAACCGGCAGTGGGCGCCTCGACGTGTGCGTCCGGCAGCCAGGTGTGGACAGGCCACATGGGGAGCTTGACCGCGAAGGACGCGAAGAACGCGAGCCAGAGCCAGGTCTGCACATCAGGCGCAAAGGGATAGGCCTGCAGGACCTCGACATCGGTCGAGCCTACGACAGTGGAAATGTAGATCAGCGCCGCCAGCAGCAGGAGTGAGCCGAGCAGCGTGTAGAGAAAGAACTTGAAGGCGGCGTAGAGCCGGTTCTTGCCGCCCCAGACGCCGATGATGAGAAACATCGGGATGAGGCCGCCCTCGAAGAAGACATAGAACAACATGAGATCCAGTGCGCAGAACACGCCGATCATCAGCGTCTCCAGCACCAGGAAGGCGATCATGTACTCGGCAAGGCGCGCTTCTATCGATTTGAAACTCCACACGACGCAGAGCGGCGTCAGGAACGTTGTCAGCACGATGAGGAGGATCGCCATGCCATCGACGCCTAGCTTGTAGGACGTGCCGCCATACCAGGGCACGTTCTCGACGAACTGAAAGCCAGTCTGCGTGGCGTCGAACTGCGCCAGAGCCATGAGCGAGACGACAAAGCTCGCCAGCGAGAAAACCAGGGCGATCGGCTTTGAGGCGCTGTCGGAGAACCTCACGCCGGACACCATGCGGAATCCCAAAATAAGAACAGCGCCGGCCAGCGGAAGAAACGTGACGAGCGACAGGATCGGGAGGCCGTTCATTTTCTCAGCCCCGCCCCTGGCCGAGTAACGCGGCTGCGCCAAAGGCGACCGCCGCCAGCAGGATCACCAGCGCATAGTGGAACAGATAGCCGGTATGCAGCCTTGAAAGGCCGCCTGCTCCCGCCTTGGCGACGCCAGTGACCCCGTCCGGGCCCAGACCGTCAATGATGGCCTTGTCGCCGACTTTCCAGAACAGATCTCCAAGCAGCGCAGCGCCTCTCACGAACACGAAATGGTAGAGTTCGTCGAAATACCATTTGTGCGCCAGAAAGCTGTGGAGGGGTCCGCCCTGGGCGGCCATCTTGCGCGGCACGCTCGGTCGCAGCAGGTAGAAGTAAATCGCGAACAGAAATCCACTGATCCAGGCGGCTGCTGGCGCCAGCAGCACCCACAGCGGAACCTCGTGCCGGTCGTGCAGCACATGGTTTTCCGGGGTCGTGTAGATGGAGGAACCCCAGAACGCGGCCTGATCATGCTCGACGAAAACGTCGTAAAAGAAACCGCCGGCGAGCAGCGCGCCGATGGCCAGCGGCACGAGAGCGATCATCATGACCGGCGTGGCGTCGTGCGCGTCGTCATACGCATGATGGTTCGCCCGCGTCTTTCCGTGAAACGTCATGAACATCAGCCGCCACGAGTAGAACGAGGTCAGACATGCTGCTCCGAGGCCCAGCCAGAAGGCCAGAGGCGCAAAAGCGTCGTGCGAGGCGTAGGCCGTCTCGATGATGGCGTCCTTTGAAAAGAAGCCCGCGAACCCCAGGTGAAGGCCAGGCACGGCCGGCAGGCCGACGCCGGTCAACGCCAGCGTGCCTATCAGCATCACCGCCCACGTGAACGGCATCTTCCCGCGAAGGCCGCCCATGTTTCTCATGTCCTGCTCGTGGTGGAGGCCGTGGATAACCGCGCCAGCCGAAAGAAAAAGCAGCGCCTTGAAGAACGCATGGGTGAACAGGTGGAACATCGCCGCCTGGTAGGCGCCAAGGCCAGCAGCAAAGAACATGTAGCCGAGCTGCGAACACGTCGAATACGCGATCACGCGCTTGATGTCGTTCTGCGCAAGGCCGACCGTTGCGGCGAAGAAGCAGGTGACCGCCCCGATGATCGTAACAAGGTTGGCCGCCACGACCGTGTATTCGTAGATCGTCGAGCAGCGGCAAACGAGAAACACGCCCGCCGTAACCATCGTCGCCGCGTGGATCAGCGCCGAAACCGGTGTCGGCCCCTCCATGGCGTCCGGCAGCCATGTGTGGAGGAAGAACTGCGCCGATTTCCCCATCGCGCCGATGAAAAGCAGGATGCCGACGATCTCAAGACCGTAAACGTACTGGCCGAGGAATTCGAACGACACCGAGCGGATAGCGGTGGCGGCGTCTTGCCCGACGGGCTGGACCAGCGCGTTGTTCTGGATTACCGCGAATACCGTGTCGAACCCTACGCTGGAAAAGCGCTCGACACCCAGTTCCTGCAGGTAGGACGCAGCCACCATACCATCCGCGCCGATGAACTGGGCGGGGGCCTGCACCATGAACACCAGCGCCATGATGCCCAGCGCAAAGCCGAAATCGCCGACGCGATTGACCACGAAGGCTTTGATCGCGGCAGAATTTGCAGACGCCTTGCGGTACCAAAAGCCAATGAGCAGGTAAGACGCGAGCCCGACGCCTTCCCAGCCAAAGAAGAGCTGAATGAAATTGTCGGCCGTCACCAGCATCAGCATGGCGAAGGTGAAGCCCGAGAGATAGGCGAAGAACCGCGCCCGGTGCGGATCATCCGCCATGTAGCTGATCGAATAGATATGAACCAGTGCGGAAACACCGGTCACCACGAACATCATCACGACCGAAAGCGTGTCCACCCGCACGGCCCAGTTCGCCACGAACGATCCGACGTCGATCCAGCGCGCGATGACAAGCGTGTGGCTTTGCGCGGGCCCTTCATGGCCGCCAAAAACCTGAAGGAAAAACACCGCGCCGGCCGCCAGGGCCGCACCGACAACAAGCACGGTCGTGATCGCCATGGCGCCGCGATCGCCCAGAAGGCGTTGCCCAAGTCCAGCGACAACGGCCGCAAAGGCCGGTGCGAAGACGATGAAAAGTGCGGCCAAGTCTTGCCAGCCCACGCCCCTGCTCCCTTCCCTCGCCTGGATCAACCGGCGATCAGATGGAATCATCTGATCGCGGATTAGTTGATCTTTTTCATAGGTCCAGAGCAACTTGTCTGCGTCCAAGCGGACGCAGGCCGCTCTAGCCGCGCAGCACGCTTACATCCTCAACGGCGATCTCTCCGCGATTGCGGAAATACACCACGAGAATCGCAAGCCCCACGGCCGCTTCAGCGGCGGCGACCGTCAGCACCAACATCGCGAAGACCTGTCCCGTCAGATCCCCGTTGAACACGGAAAACGCCACGAGGTTGATGTTGACCGACAACAGAATAAGTTCGATCGCCATCAGAATGACGATGATGTTCTTGCGGTTCACGAAAATACCCAGCACCCCGATTGTGAACAGGGCGGCCGAGACGGCGAGATAATGTCCAACCGTGAGCTCCACTCAGATCCCCTGTCCGGGTTTGACGTCTTTCATCTCGACCGCATCCTTGCGCTTTCGGCCAGTTTGCTGCGCGACATTCTGACGCCGGACATTGGGACGCGTGCGGAGCGTGAGCACGATCGCTCCCATCATCGCGATCAACAGCACGATACCGGCTAGCTGGAAAAGCAGCATGTTGTCCGTATAGAGGACGCTCGCGAGAGCTTCAGCATTGGTGGCGGCGCCGGGCTTCGGATCGAAGCTGTCGGCCCCCCCCCCGATGGTCGCCGCAGCGGCGACAACGCCGATTTCGGCCAGCAGTGCGAGAGCGACCAGCACGCCCGCGGGCAGATAATTCAGGAACCCCTGCTTCAATTCAACGAAATCCACGTCCAGCATCATCACCACGAACAGGAACAGGACCGCCACGGCGCCGACATAGACGACAACCAGAAGCATGGCGAGGAATTCGGCGCCTATGAGGACCAGAAGGCCAGCTGACGTGAAGAAAGCGCAAATCAGCCAGAGCACGGAATGCACCGGGTTGCGCGCCGCGATCACGAACAGGGCCGACAGGACGACCACGGTCGAGAGAATGTAGAAAGCGATCAGCTGCACGCTGGTCCTCGCCCCTGTTTGCACAAAGCGCTCCGGCTGGAGCAGATGAAGTCGTCGATTCGCGGACCGAGCCCACGGGTGCGATGAAGTTATCGGTAGCGCGCGTCAAGTTCGAGGTTTCTTGCGATCTCCCGCTCCCACCTGTCACCGTTATCGAGAAGGCGATCCTTGTCGTAGTAGAGTTCCTCGCGGGTCTCCGTGGAAAACTCCAGATTGGGGCCTTCGACGATCGCATCGACGGGGCAGGCTTCCTGGCAAAAACCGCAATAGATGCACTTGGTCATGTCGATATCGTAGCGCGTGGTGCGCCTGGAACCGTCTTCCCGGGGCTCCGCCTCGATCACGATGCACTGCGCCGGGCAAATGGCCTCGCAAAGCTTGCAGGCGATGCACCGCTCCTCGCCATTGGCGTATCGCCGCAGGGCGTGTTCGCCGCGAAAGCGCGGGCTCTGCGGGTTACGTTCGAAGGGATAGTTGATCGTTGCCTTGCGCGTGAAGAATTGCCGCATGGCGAGCCCGAACGCGGACAGGAAGTCTGTCAGAAGCGCTCCACGAAGGGCTTGCCCGATTGACATGGTGTCTCCTAGGCCCCGCCCTGGCGGACGAACACGACATAAGCCGAAACCAGGACGACGGCTGCGAGCGAGGTCGGCAGGAAGATCTTCCATCCGAGCCTCATGAGTTGGTCGTAGCGGTAGCGGGGGACGATGGCTTTGACCATCGCGAAGAGAAAGAAGAAGAAGATCACCTTGAGAGCGAACACCAGGAACGAGCCGAGGCTTATAAGCCAGTTAGGCATACCCTCCGAAGGAATCGGTATCGGCGAGTGCCACCCGCCGAAGAAAAGAATGGTGAGCATCGCGCACATCATCACGATGTTCACGTACTCGCCGATCATGAACAGCAGATAGGGAGAGGACGAGTATTCGACCTGGTAACCGGCCACCAATTCCGACTCGGCTTCGGGAAGATCGAAGGGAGGACGGTTGGTCTCCGCCAGTGCCGAGATGAAGAAAATCACGAACATGACGAACATGACCGGGAACATCAGGATGCGCTCTGGCGTCAGCATGAAGGCATGCCAATTCCAGAAGCCGCCGGCCTGATCGTTGACGATGTCGGTAAGATTCATCGAGCCGACAAGCAAAAGTACCGTGACAATCACGAAGCCGATCGACACCTCGTAGGACACCATCTGCGCCGCTGATCTGAGGCCGCCGAGGAAGGGATACTTCGAATTGGACGCCCATCCGCCCATGATGATGCCGTAGACGCCCAGCGACGAAATCGCGAACAGATAGAGGATTCCCACATTGAGGTTCGCGATCACCCAGCCGGGCGCGACCGGCACCACTGCCCAACCGACCAGCGCAAGCGTAAGCGTGATGATCGGTGCGAGCAGAAATACCGTCTTGTTGGCGCCAGCGGGAATCACGACTTCCTTCAGGACAAACTTGATCAGGTCGGCGAAGGACTGAAGCAGGCCGAACGGGCCGACGACGTTGGGGCCCTTGCGAAGCTGGACGGCCGCCCAGACCTTGCGGTCGAACAGGAGCAGGAACGCGATTGAAACGAGAAGGATGATCGTGAAGGCGACAATCTGCAGCACGGCGAGGCCCACGCCTCCCCACACTCCGCCGCCCCATTCAAACATGCGTTCCATGGCGTCTCTCTTACTCGGCCGCTACCGTCGGCGCACCGCCGGCAAGTTCGGCGCATTCCGCCATGGTGCGGGAGGCCCGCGCGACCGGATTGGTCAGGTGGAAATCCCGGACCGGAGACATGAACCCCGGAGACTGTATCGCGCCGGCGATCCCATAAGGTGGCGGAGCGCCGTTGGTCAGCGCGCCGGGCGCGAAATCCATCCCCAGAAAAACGGGATGGTCGGCGACGAGCCTGACCCTCAGCTGCGCCAGCGTATCGTAGGGCAACTGTTTTCCGACATAGGCCGACAAGGCACGGATGATGGCCCAGTCCTCACGCGCGTCGCCCTTGGGCGGCGTCGCGCGCTGCGTGCGCTGCACCCTGCCCTCGGTGTTGACGAAGGTAGCGGATTTTTCGGTGTAAGCCGCCGCAGGAAGGACGATGTCGGCCCGGTGGGCGCCGGCGTCGCCATGCGACCCGATATAGATGACCTTGGCGGCGCCCAGCCTGCTCGTGTCAAACTCATCGGCGCCCAGCAGCAGGACGCTCTTGACCTCGCCCGACATCGCGCCCGAAAGAATTCTTTCCATGTCGCGTCCGCCCTTGCGCGGCAGGAACCCAAGATCGAGCCCGCCGACTCGCGCGGCGGCCGTGTGAAGCACGTTGAAGCCGTTCCAGGTCTCGGTGGTTTTGAACGCGCCCACGGCCGACGCCAGCGCCGAAACCGCGTGGAGAACGGCGGAGCCATCGGCGCGCGCGAGGGCGCCCTGTCCGAGTACGATCATCGGGCGTTTGGCGGCCGCGAGATCGTCGAAGAAGGCGTCGCCCACCTTCAGCGCGCCAAGGCTGTCCGGGCCCGCGCCCAGATACCGGTAGTCATAGGTGAGGTCGGCGCGTTCGCCGATCACGCCGATGGAGAGGTTTCCGCGCAGCCAGTTCCTGCGGATGCGGGCGTTGAGAACCGCCGCATCCTTGCGCGGATTGGTTCCAATCAGCAGGATCGCGTCGGCCTCGTCGATTCCCATGATGGTCGAGTTGAACAGCCAGCTTTCGCGGGGCAGGTTCGAGCCATCGGCGGCAAGGCCCAGCTTCGCGCCATCCTGGCGGCAGTCGATGGACGTGACGCCGAGAGCGTCCATGAGATCCATCGTGGCCTTCATGCCTTCGACACAAGCCAGATCGCCGGCGATCGCCGCGATGCTGCTCGCGGGCGCCTTCAGGACATCGGCGCTGAGCTTGAGGGCTTCGTCCCACGTTGCGGCGCGCAGGGCGCCATTCTCGCGGATATAGGGTTTGTCGAGCCTCTGGCGCGAGAGACCATCCCAGACGAAACGGGTCTTGTCCGAGATCCACTCCTCGTTGATCTCCTCGTTAAGGCGCGGAAGGATGCGCATCACCGCCGGGCCACGCGCGTCCACGCGAATGGCCGCGCCCATGGCATCCATCACGTCGATGCTTTCAGTCTTGCGCAGCTCCCAGGGGCGCGCGTTGAAGGCGTAGGGCTTGGACGTGAGCGCACCCACCGGGCAGAGGTCGATCACGTTCCCGGAGAGTTCCGACATCAGCGCCTTTTCCAGATAAGTAGTGATCTCGGCGTCCTCTCCCCTGTTGACGAGCCCGATCTCCTCGACTCCCGCGACTTCCGCCACGAAGCGGACGCAGCGGGTGCACTGGATGCACCGGGTCATGATCGTCTTGACCAGCGGACCCATGTATTTGTCGTCGACCGCCCGCTTGTTTTCCTGATAGCGCGACGCGACGCGGCCATAGCCCATCGCCTGGTCCTGCAGATCGCATTCACCGCCCTGGTCGCAGATCGGACAGTCAAGAGGGTGATTGATCAGCAGGAATTCCATCACGCCATTGCGTGCCTTCACCGCACGGGGTGATCTGGTCTCGATGCGCGGCGGCGTGCCATCGGGATTTGGACGCATGTCGCCCACCGTCTGCGCACAGGATGCGATCGGTTTGGGCGCCCCGACCCAGTCCACCAGGCACATGCGGCAATTGCCGGCGATCGACAGGCGCTCGTGATAGCAGAAGCGTGGGATCTCGGCGCCCGCAGTCTCGCAGGCCTGCAGCAGCGTATAGGCTTTGGGAACCTCGACCTCGACGCCATCGACGATGAGCTTGAAGGTGTCGGTCATGTCCCTACTCCGCCGCCGCCAGCGTATGGCCCGGCACGTGCGGGCGGCCCATCCGGTAGTTAGAGATTCGCTCCTCGATCTCGTGACGGAAGTGCCGGATCAGCCCCTGGATCGGCCAGGCGGCGGCGTCTCCCAGCGCGCAGATCGTATGACCCTCCACCTGGCTGGCGACATCGAGCAGCATGTCGATCTCGGCGGTCTCGGATTCACCCCGCGCCATGCGTTCCAGCACGCGCCACATCCAGCCGGTCCCCTCCCGGCAGGGCGTGCACTGGCCACAGCTTTCATGCTTGTAGAAATAGGCGATGCGGGCGATCGCCCTCACCACATCCGTCGAGTTGTCCATGACGATGACGGCGGCCGTGCCCAGGCCGGATTTCACATCGCGCAGGGCGTCGAAATCCATCAGCACGGTGTCGCAGACGTCCTTGGGGATCATCGGCACGGACGATCCGCCCGGAATGACGGCCTTGAGGTTGCGCCAGCCGCCGCGAACGCCGCCGCAATGCTCGTCGATCAGGGTGCGCAGCGGGATCGACATTTCCTCCTCGACATTGCACGGCCGTTCGACATGGCCGGAGATGCAGAAGACCTTTGTGCCGGTGTTGTTCGGTCGGCCAAAGCCCGCGAACCAGGCCGCGCCGCGTCGCAGGATGGTGGGCGCGACCGCGATGGATTCAACGTTGTTGACGGTGGTTGGGCAACCATAGAGACCGGCGTTGGCTGGAAAGGGCGGCTTGAGACGCGGTTGGCCTTTCTTGCCCTCCAGGCTTTCGAGCAGCGCCGTTTCCTCGCCGCAGATATAAGCGCCTGCGCCATGGTGGCAGTAGATGTCGAAATCGAAGCCCGACCCGCAGGCGTTCTTGCCAACCAGACCCGCCTGATAGGCTTCAAGAATGGCAGCTTCCAGCGTCTCGCGCTCGCGAATGTATTCGCCGCGCAGATAGATGTAGCACTTGGTGGCGCGCATCGCGAACGAGGCGATCAGGCAGCCCTCGATCAGCAGATGCGGATCGTGGCGCATGATGTCCCGGTCCTTGCAGGTGCCGGGCTCGGACTCGTCCGCGTTGACGACCAGATAGTGCGGACGCTCGCCAACCTTTTTTGGCATGAAGGTCCATTTGAGGCCGGTGGGAAAACCCGCCCCGCCCCGTCCGCGCAGGCCTGACGCCTTGATCTGGTCGCATATCCACTCCGGCCCGAACTGCATCAGCTCCTTCGTGGAATTCCACGCGCCGCGCTCTTTTGCGGCTTCGAGACGCCAGTCGTGGCGACCATAGAGATTGGTAAATATGCGGTCCTTATCGAGAAGCACGGTTGCGCTCCTTCACTTCGCGATAGTAGCGGATCGCCGCCGGTAGCGAAAAACCGAGACCGGCGACGATTCCGATCGCGATCCACGTATTTTTTCCAGTCAGCCAGAACGCGATCAGGCCAGCGATAACGCACAGAGCCTCGCACAGGCCGGCCCAGATGAGCGCCAGCATCGCCGCCCTTTTTGCTTCGGAATGGGGCCTTGCTTTGGGATCGGGCGTTGGCATGGCGTGGGTCATGCCTTGGCCGGAGGCGCATCGGCATTGGCCGCAGGTTGCGGAGCGCCGGGGATCGTCACCAGCGGCCGCGCACGGGAGCCATCGTACAGCGTTTCGTCGGTCAGGGAGGTGGCGGGCCCTTGAGGCGCGCTGGCGTCGCGTTTGATATAGGGACCCGGCGCCGGGCTGCGTCCGGCTGCGAAATCCTCGATGATCGTGTCGAGTGAATCGACCGAAAGATCCTCGTAAAAATAATCGTTGATCTGGATCATGGGCGCGTTGACGCAGGCCCCGAGGCATTCGACTTCAATCCAGGAGAACAGTCCTCCATTCGATACCTTGCCTTTCGGGCCGATCTTCCGTTCGCAGACGTTTTTCAGCTTCTCGGCTCCGCGAAGCATGCAGGGCGTCGTGCCGCAAAGCTGGAAATGGAATTTGCCGACCGGTTCGAGGTTGAACATCGTATAGAAAGTCGCGACCTCGTAGACCCGGATGTAGGGCATGCCGAGGCGGTCGGCGACAGCGCGTAGGGCCGGCTCACTCAGCCAGCCGTCATTCTGCTTTTGTACCACCCAGAGTGCGGGGATCACCGCAGACTGCCTGCGCTCAGCAGGATATTTCCGCTCCCACCAGACGATATGCTCCTCGGTGGACGCACTGAAGGCAAAGGTCTCGCCGGTCGCGGGATGATGATATCGGCGGGCGCTCAACGGTCGATCTCCCCGAAGACGATGTCCAGCGAACCGATGATCGCCGAAACGTCCGCCAGCATGTGGCCGCGGCACATGGCGTCCATGGCCTGGAGGTGGGCGAAGCCCGGAGCCTTGATCTTGAGGCGATAAGGCCGGTTCGAACCGTCGGTCACCAGGTAGACGCCGAACTCACCCTTGGGCGCCTCCACGCAGGCATAGAACTCGCCGGCGGGAATGTGGAAGCCTTCGGTGTAGAGCTTGAAGTGATGGATCAAGGCTTCCATAGAGGTCTTCATCTCGGCCCGGCGCGGCGGGGAAAACTTCGAACGCTCGGGCATCACGGGACCGACAGGCATCCGGTCGATGCACTGCTTGATGATCTTGATGGATTCGCGCATCTCCTCGACGCGGCAGAGATAGCGGTCCCAGCAATCGCCGTTCTTGCCGACGGGAATCTGGAAGTCGAGTTCGGAATAGATCTCATAGGGCTCGGCGCGGCGAAGGTCCCAGGCAAGGCCCGAGCCCCGTACCATGACGCCGGAAAAACCCCAGGCTAGAGCGTCCGGCACCGAGACGACGCCGATGTCGACATTGCGCTGCTTGAAGATGCGATTCTCGGTGACGAGCAGCTCGATATCGTCGAGCACTTTCAAGAACGGATCGCAGAATTTGTGGATGTCCTCGATCAGCTCCGGCGGCAAATCCTGGTGAACGCCCCCCGGCCGGAAATAGGCGGCGTGCATGCGCGAGCCGGAGGCCCGCTCGTAGAACACCATCAGCTTCTCGCGTTCCTCGAAGCCCCAGAGCGGCGGGGTCAGCGCGCCGACATCCATCGCCTGGGTCGTGACATTGAGGATGTGCGAGAGGAGACGGCCGATCTCCGAGAAGATGACGCGGATGAACTGCGCGCGACGCGGAACCTCGATGCCCGCCAGCTTCTCGATCGCCAGGCAGTAAGCGTGCTCCTGGTTCATCGGCGCGACATAGTCGAGCCGGTCGAAATAGGGCAGCGCCTGCAGGAAAGTCTTGTACTCGATCAGCTTTTCCGTGCCGCGATGCAGGAGCCCGATATGGGGATCGACGCGATCGACGATTTCGCCGTCGAGGTCGAGCACGAGGCGCAGCACGCCGTGGGCGGCCGGATGCTGGGGCCCGAAATTGATCGTGAACTTGCGGTCGTCGATGGCGTGAGGCGCTGCGTCGTCGGCCATGGCTAAGTTCCCGCCCCGCCGACTTTCTCGTCGCCGGGAATAACCGCCTGCATGCCTTCCCAGGGACTCAGAAAATCGAAATTACGGTATTCCTGCACCAGTTTCACCGGTTCGTAGACCACCCGTTTCAGCGCGTCGTCATAACGGACCTCGACGCGACCTGTGAGAGGAAAGTCCTTGCGCAGCGGGTAGCCCTCGAAGCCATAGTCCGTAAGGATGCGGCGCAAATCCGGATGGCCGGTAAACAGCACGCCGTACATGTCGAACGCTTCGCGCTCGTTCCAGTTGGCGGCCGGGTAAATGCCCGTCGCGCTGGGAACTGGCGTCTGCTCGTCGGTGCGGATCTTGACGCGGATGCGTTGATTGAGCCGCATCGACAGGAGGTGATAGACAACCTCGAACCGTTCCGACTCCGTGGGGTAATCGGCGGCGCATATATCGACGAGGGTCTCGAAGCGACACTGGCTGTCGTCCCTCAGGAACTCCAGCAGCGGCAAGATGTGGTCGCGGCGGGCCAGAAGCGTCAGTTCACCGAATCGCAGCATTGTCGAGACCACGGCGCTGGCCTGCGCGGCCTCAAGATGAATCCTGAGTTCGAGCAGCATTCCAGCGCGATCGGGCAAGGCGCTCATCGTTCGATGCTCCCCTCGCGGCGGATCTTCTTCTGCAGCTGGAGAATACCGTAGATCAGCGCTTCGGCGGTGGGAGGACATCCCGGAACATAAATGTCCACCGGCACAATACGGTCGCATCCGCGCACCACGGCGTAGGAATAGTGATAATAGCCGCCGCCATTGGCGCACGACCCCATCGATATGACGTAGCGAGGCTCGGGCATCTGGTCGTAGACCTTGCGCAGCGCGGGGGCCATCTTGTTGGTCAACGTGCCGGCGACGATCATGACGTCCGACTGGCGGGGGCTGGCGCGCGGAGCAAAGCCGAAGCGCTCGACATCGTAGCGCGGCATCGACGCCTGCATCATTTCGACCGCACAGCAGGCAAGACCAAACGTCATCCACATCAGCGAACCCGTGCGGGCCCAGGTGATCAGATCGTCGGCGGCGGCGATCAGGAACCCCTTGTCGGCCAGTTCGTCGGCCAGTCCCGTGAAGAAGGGATCGTCCGCGTGGACGAGCCCAGCATCCTCGACTTTGGCGCGCCCTGCGGAGAGAGCGGGACGAATGGGTTCGGCCATTATTCCCACTCCAGGGCGCCGCGGCGCCACTCGTAGACGAACCCGATCGTCAGCACGCCGAGGAACGCCATCATGGACCAGAACGAGGCGACATCGCCTTTCGCCACCTGAAAGATCCAGGGAAACAGGAACGCCACTTCGAGATCGAAGATGATGAACAGGATCGACACGAGGTAGAACCGGACGTCGAACTTCATCCGGGCGTCATCGAATGCGTTAAACCCGCATTCATAAGCAGACAGTTTTTCCGGATCAGGTTTCTTCGGAGCGATGAGCGCCGATGCGAGGATGAACCCCATGCTCAACGCCGCAGCAATGACGAGGAAGATGGCGACGGGCAGATAGTTCGCGACGAGCGTCGAGACGTCTTCCATACGCACCCTCGGTAGTCCTTGGCGGACGGCCTAAGCCGCTTTCACATGACAGGCAAGGGCTGGCGGCAAGCTTCGCCCCGAAAGCAACCTCTCGTCCAATCGGGCGCAGAAAAGTTGCTGTGCACTTCTGAAATGGATCAGCTTTTCAGCCTTCAATCGATCTCGATCAAAGGCGGGTTGATCCAGCCGCCTCAATTGTGTTTTTGCCTGATCCCGCAGGTCACTCCCTCGCGGCCTCTGCCGCAAGGTGATGAAACGCCGCAATCAGCATGCGGCAGCCCAACAGATCGCAAATGTGCTGGGTACGAAGATGAACCGTCCGGCGGAGCCTGGACGTCAAATCTGGCGCGAGTGACGGGGCTCGAACCCGCGACCTCCGGCGTGACAGGCCGGCACTCTAACCAACTGAGCTACACCCGCGCATCCAATCTGTATTGGAAGGGTGGGTTTAGGCGCCTCGGCCCCACCGGTCAAGCCAACTAACAGGTAAAAGCCCGTCCGAAGGCGGCTCAACGCAATCTCCAAGCCGGCTCTACCGACTAGACATCGTATCGTAGGGCAAGGATGTTCCAGCCCCGAATGTCCAGGCAAGCCAGAATCCAAGCGCTATGAACGGGCCGAACGCAATCGGGTCGCTCCCATTAAAGCGCCGCCTGGCCAGCACGCCCGCCAGAACCCAGCCCATGGCGCCGACCGACGCCATGAGGAGAATCTGGGGCAGAGCGGCCCAACCCAGCCACGCTCCTGCGGCTGCCAGTAGCTTGGCGTCGCCCCGGCCAAGGCCTTCCCGACCGCGCCAGCGCCGATAGGCAAACGCGACCAGCGCGAGGACCGCATACCCGGCGACCGCGCCGATGACATGGTGAAGCAGTGTGAGCGATCCCAAGGTGCTTGCCAGTGCAAGCCCCGCGACGACAAGGCCGAGGGTCAAAGCGTCCGGCAGGATAAATCGATCGAAATCGACGACCGAGGCCCACGCCAGGGCAAAAGCCAGAAGTATGCTCGCCGCGCGAAATTCAACCGGACCCAGCATCCATCCGACAGCCGCCGCCGCCAATCCCAATGCCAGCGCGGTGATCGCCTTGGTCCGGGAGAGAAAGAGAGATTCGAACACCTGCAGAACCGCTAGGTCAGATCGCGGGCTAGTTTGGGGCCGTCACCGCCCGAGAAAATTAGCGTTCGCGTGCGTGCGGCCATCCGGATGTTGACGAGATTGGTCTGCCCGTCGAAGACATCGCGCAGAATCCGGTTTTCGACAGTCAACTCGGAAGGCGGGGAATGTGTCGCCGCTTGCTGGTGGATCAGAATTTCCCGGTTCTCGATTTCCGCCCCCAGAATTTCGAGCGCGATAGGCCCCTGCGCCGTCGCCAGAGAAAACCGCGTTTCGATGTAGAGCGCCAGACGGGCCTGGCTTTCGACGACCGTCAGATCGACCATGGAGGCGGCGCCGGAAACCGACGCAAGACCGATCTCGGCATCGTCGCTGTGCAGGCGGTGGGTGACTTCGATCATGGACGCTGCACCATTCCAGCTGACCGTCGTGAAGACCGACTGGGACCGGTGAGCGAGCGCTGCTGGCGCCGCGAGGGACGCAAATCCCCCCAGCAGCAAAAGACGACGCGAGGTCCGTATGGCGGCTGCGCTCATGGTGGCGAGGCAGGCGCGGGCGCGGTCGTGGGCTCCAGAGGCGCTGCGGGGGTTGCGGACGCTTCAGGTTCCTTGCCCTTCAACTCGGTCAGAGCCTCGGACATCTGGTTGCGGGCTGATGGCGGCACGGTCTGCCGGAAAACGTCGAGACGGCTGGGAGCTGACCGAGCCGGATAGCTGTTGTTGCCGGCGTCCGCGTCGGCGGTCTGGCGGCGCGAATCGAGTTCGACCGAGACGACCTTCTTCTTCTCGACGAACACCTTGGTGACCGTCTCATTGTTCCGGCGCCAGATTTCGGCCGGGATAATCTCTTCTCTCGTTGTCCCGTCCTCGTAGGTGAACTTGAGCGGCAACGGCGACACGAGCCCGCCCAGATTCCGGAAATCGATAAAGTAGATGAAAGGGTTCTCGCGGAGCGCGCGCTCGAACGCCTGTTTCTCGTGCTCCTTGAGGCCATCCCGGAAAGTCGAATACTCATTCCGGTCCTTGTTGTTGACGACGAATTCGTCGTTCTCGTCATAGAAGTCCGCTATCTCCGGATGACGCTCCACATAGGTCTGGAGACCCTGCTCGCGATTGTTCGCGGCGGTGGGCGCGGACGGTCTCACCTCCGTGCGGCGGTCCCGGTTGAGCGGGTTTTCGATTTCGGGATCCCGGGTGGACAGTCGATACTCGCGCACGGTCTCAAGCGCGATATCAACATGGTCCGTCGTATAGAACCAGCCGCGCCAGAACCAGTCGAGATCGACGCCTGAGGCGTCCTCCATGGTCCGGAACAGATCGGACGGCGTCGGACGCTTGAAGCGCCAGCGCCTCGAATACTCCTTGAATGCAAAGTCGAACAACTCGCGGCCCATGACCGTTTCACGCAGGACCGTAAGGGCTGCGGCCGGCTTGCTGTAGGCGTTGTTGCCGAACTGCTTGATCGATTCCGAATTGACCATGACCGGAACCTGATCCTCTGACATCATGTAGCCGCCTATGGCCTCCAGAGAGTTGGGATTCCCGCTCAGCACCGGAAAATCGTCGTCCCACAGAAGCTCGGCCATGTGCTCGAGGAAGGAATTGATCCCCTCGTCCATCCAGGTCCACTGGCGTTCGTCCGAGTTGACGATCATCGGGAAGTAATTGTGGCCCACCTCGTGGATCACCACACCGATCAACCCGTACTTGGCGTTGCGGGTATATGTCTTGACGCCGGTCTTCTCATCCTTCACCGGCCTGTAGCCGTTGAAGGAAATCATCGGATACTCCATGCCGCCGCTTTTCCAGGTGTTGACCGAAATCGCCGAAGGATAAGGATACGGAAAGGAAAAGTCCGAATAGACGTCGATGGTGTGGGCGACGGCGCGCGTCGAATATTTCGACCAGAGCGGATCGGCTTCATTCGGGAAAAAGGATTGCGCCAGCACATCCGCGCCGACGTCCTGATCGACGCCCATCGCGTCCCAAATGAACTTGCGGGACGACGCCCAGGCGAAATCCCGGACGTTTTCAGCCTTGAACCTCCAAGTCTTGGTCGCCGTCGTGCCCTCCTTCTCGTTGGCGAGGGCTTCCTCCGGCGTGACGATGTACATGGGCGCCCGCGCGGAACGCGCTTCTTCCAGCCGCCGGCGCTGTTCCGCTGACAGCATCTGCCCGGGATTCTGAAGGACGCCCGTGGCGCCCACAATATGATCGGCCGGCAGGGTCAACGAGACGTCGTAATCGCCGAACTCCAGGGTGAATTCGCCATTGCCCAGGAACTGCTTGTGCTGCCAGCCGGTGTAGTCGGTGTAGGCGACGAGACGCGGAAACCATTGCGCCTGGAAAAACGTGTAGGTGTCCGTCTCCGGAAATCGCTCATAACCGCTGCGTCCGCCGAAGACATCATTGTCAGTGATGTTGAATGCGTAGGCGATCCTGATTGACTGCGACTTGCCTGCCGAAAGCGGCCGGGGCAGATCGACCCGCATCATGGTGTCGTTGATCACATAGGAGAGCGCTCCGCCCGAGCCATCCGCGACCGACTGGATTTCGAACCCCTGCGGCCGGTCGTCGTAGGACTGCAGTTGCTGTAGCGCTACAATGCCGATTGCGTCGGTCCCGCTGACGGCTGTGGTGGCGGTTCGCCGCGAGTCCGAGTCGCGCTTGAAGATGTTCTGATCGAGTTGAAACCAGAGATAGCTGAGATCGTGGGGCGAGTTGTTCCTGTAACTCACCGTTTCGCTTCCGGTGATCCGTTTCGCGGTCTCATCGAGCGTGGCGCTGATCACATAGTCGGCCTGCTGCTGCCAGTAGGCCTCCCCCGGCGCGCCTGAAGCCGCGCGGTAGGTGTTGGGGGTCGGCAGATCGACGTCGAGCTGACGGAATTTGTCGTCGAACGAACCCTTGGTCTGCTTGTTTGCGTCGGCGCTCGCCGCGCCGCAGAACACCATCAACGACACAAGGGCCGCCGCCAACTTCCTTACCGTCATTCGCTGAGCTCCCGGCGATGGAGGACCAGCTTAGTGAGTGTAGGAGAAAAGTCATACGGCCCGTCCGCGTCGGAATGACCTATGGGCGTTTTCGTTGGCCGAGCGAGCCCGACCGCACATGAAGTGGCCGGCGCCTTGCGACGCCGGCCCAGTTACACAGGAACAGATGCCGGCGAAAACCATCGAGGGACATCAAGGCGTCCTCCGGCATGTCGTCTGTTTACCGGCACGAGACTGAACCGAGTTTGAGGCGGATGTTGTCCAGAATTCAGGATGCATTATGCCGAATAAATTATTGAATCCATGACATATTCTGAACTGAATCTAGCTATCGGGGCGCCGGTCGATCGAGGCGTGACTGCACGATCGCGCCGCCTTTCAGCAGAGTTTCGACCATTTGCTGATCGACGCCCCAGTCCAGCATCACCTGTCTTGATTGCTGGCCGGGGAGGGCCGGAGGACCCTGCACATTTCCCGCCGTGCGCGAAAAGCGCGGCGCGGGAGCTGGCTGCACCGCGCCGAAAACATCAAGAAACGTGTCCCTGGCGACGTTGTGGGGATGCTCCGGCGCCTCCGACATCGACAGGACCGGCGAGACGCAAGCGTCCGTTCCCTCAAAAACAGCAGCCCATTCGTCGCGGGGTTTCTGCCTTACGGCATGTGCGATACGCGCAGAGTAGGCTGGCCAGTTGGCGCGGTTCATCCGATCCGGAAACTCGGCCCCATCCATGCCAAGCGCCGGAATGAGCAGGGCGTGGAATTGCGGTTCTATGGCGCCGATGGCCAGCCATTTCCCGTCCGCGCAGGCGTAGGTGTCATAGAAATGGGCGGCGCCATCGAGAAGATTGTCATCCCTCCGGTCGTTCCAGAGTCCGGCTGACCGCATGCCGTAGAACATGGTCATCAGGGACGCCGCGCCATCCGTCATGGCGCAGTCGATCACCTGGCCTTTCCCCGAACGCTGGGCCTCGAGGAGCGCGGCGCACAGGCCGAACGCCAGATAGAGCGCGCCGCCGCCGAAGTCGCCGACGAGATTTAGCGGCGGCGGCGGCGGCTGGTTCCTCCGGCCCATGGCCGCCAGGGCGCCCGACAAGCCGATGTAATTGATGTCATGGCCCGCCATTTGGGCAAGCGGTCCAGTCTGCCCCCAACCCGTCATGCGACCATAGACCAGCTTCGGGTTCCTCGCCGCCACAACCTCCGGGCCAAGGCCGAGGCGCTCCATGACGCCCGGGCGAAACCCCTCGATCAGGGCGTGGGCAACTTGCATCAGCGACAGCGCGGCCTCCACCCCGGCCGGCTGCTTGAGGTCCAGAGCCACCGACCGCTTGCCGCGATTCATCACGTCTGGCGGCGCACGGCCCACCGCATCGGCACGGTCGATCCGCACGACGTCGGCGCCGAGATCAGCGAGCAGCATGCCGCAAAAAGGCGCCGGACCAATCCCGGCAAACTCGACAATTTTCAAACCAGCGAGTGGTCCGGACGCCATCTGGATTCGTGCTCCTACAAGGTCTGTCCGTCATCGACCACAAGATCAGCGCCGGTCACAAACTTCGCCCCGTCAGATGCAAGGAACAGCAACGCCTCGTCCAGGCTGCTGGCGTCCATGACGCGCCGGCGCGCCGTTCGCGCCAGCATTTTCTGGCCACTCTCGCTGTTCAGCCACTCTGTGTTCAGTTCAGTCGCGACATAGCCCGGCGACAGCGAGTTGACATTGACGCCATGCTTCGCCCATTCGCGCGCGAGGCTGCGTGTCAGCATGGCGCAAGCGGCCTTGGAGGCGCAATAGGCCGCGACCCCCGGCAGGACATGACGGGCGCCGATTGACGCGATGTTTATGATCCGGCCTCTTTCGCCAAATGAGGCGCCCGCCCTGATCATGCGGCGTGCGCCTTCGCGGGCCACGATGAACACCGATTTCACATTGAGATCGAGCACCTGCCCGAATTCCTCGGCGGACTGTTCGAGCGCCGTCGCGCTGGTCGTCATGCCGGCATTGTTGACTACCGTATCGACGACGCCGAACCGCTCTTCAGCCGCGTCGTAGGCAGCCATGACGCTGGCCTCGTTCGTCACGTCGCAGGCGACGGCTTCGGCCTCGCCGCCATCCTGCCGTATGTGGTTCACGGCCTCTTCCAGCCGCTCGATCCGCCGTGCGGCAAGCATGACGCGGGCGCCCTGCATCGCCATGACGCCCGAGAACCGTCTGCCCAGTCCGCTGGAGGCGCCGGTCACCAGGGCGACGCGGCCTTCAAGCCTTCCCGCCATCGTCAGGTCCTCCCCCGTTCAACGCTTCAGGACAAACTCCGACAGGTCTTTCAGCAGATTGCGAACGGAGACAAGTCGCTGCTGGGCGTCCGGCCATGCGCCGCTCGCGACAAGTTTGGCGTCAGGGCGAAGCTTCAGAACATTGGGTCGCTTCTGCACATAGGCGACCAGGCTGTCGCCATCGATCGGCGCATCCTGCCTGAAGGCCAGCAACGCTCCCTTGGGTCCGGCCGACACTTTTGCGACTCCAAGCCGCTTGCAGAGTATCTTCACGCCGGTGATGTCGAGCAGTTGCCTGGTCTCGTCCGGAAGAGGACCGAAGCGGTCAATGAGCTCGGCGGCAAACGATTCCCGATCTTCATCGCTCGTGAGATCGGCCAGGCGTCGATAGAGCGACATGCGGGTCGACAGGTCCTCGACATAGGCTTGCGGGATCAGGACTGCCGCGCCGATGTCGATCTGCGGCGACCAGTCGTCCGCGACTTCCGCCGCCTCGCCGCTCCGCAGCGCCTTGACCGCGTCCTCAAGCATCTGCTGGTAAAGCTCCACGCCGACTTCGCGGATGTGTCCGGACTGCTCCTCGCCGAGTAGATTGCCGCCCCCGCGCATGTCGAGGTCATGACTCGCCAGCATGAAGCCGGCCCCGAGGCTGTCGAGCGACTGAAGCACTTTCAGGCGCTTCTCGGCCCCCTCGGTCAACTGCTCATCGTCGGCGGTGGTAAGGTAGGCGTAGGCGCGCAGCTTGGCCCGACCCACCCTGCCCCGCAGCTGATAAAGCTGGGCGAGGCCGAACATGTCAGCGCGGTGGATGACCAGAGTGTTCGCCCGGGGAATGTCGAGCCCGGATTCGACGATGGTGGTTGAAAGCAGCACGTCGGCCTTGCCTTCATAGAATGACGTCATCGCGTTCTCGAGATCCGTGACGCTCATCTGGCCATGGGCTGCAATGTATGAAACTTCCGGCACCTGTTCGCGCAGGAACCGTTCAAGGTGGGGCAAATCCGAGACGCGCGGCGCCACAAAGTATGTCTGCCCGCCCCGATAGCGTTCGCGCAACAGGGCCTCGCGGATCGTGACGGGATCGAACTCGACGACGTAAGTGCGCACGGCGAGCCGATCGACCGGCGGCGTTGCAATGATCGACAGATCGCGAATCCCCGTGAGGGCAAGTTGCAGAGTGCGGGGGATAGGCGTCGCCGACAGGGTGAGGACGTGGACGTCCGCCTTCATCTCCTTGAGCCGTTCCTTGTGCTTCACGCCGAAGCGCTGTTCTTCGTCCACAACGACCATCCCGAGACGCTTGAACTCGACCTGCCTGGACAGAAGCGCATGCGTCCCGATGACCACGTCGCATTCACCGCTGGCCAGCTCGGCGCGCGTGGCGGTCGCCTCTTTCGGCGACACGAAGCGCGATAGGTGTCGCACCTTGATGGGCCAGCCCGCGAAACGCTCCGAAAAGGTCCCGAAATGCTGGCGCGACAGCAGGGTCGTGGGGGCGATGATGGCGACCTGCAGACCGGACATCGCGACGAGGAACGCCGCCCGCAGCGCCACTTCGGTCTTGCCAAAGCCGACGTCGCCGCAGATCAGCCGATCCATCGGCTTGCCGGATGTCAGATCCTTGACCACGTCCTCGATCGCCGAGAGTTGGTCGTCGGTCTCCTCATAAGGAAAGCGTGCGCAGAACTCGCGGAACACCCCATCTGCGCCGTCGGTTCGGGGCGCGCGTTTCAGTTCGCGTTCGGCGGCGAGGCGGATGAGGTCCTCCGCCATGTCCATGATCTTGCGTTTGGCCCGGGCTTTCCGCGACTGCCAGGCCGACCCGCCGAGCCTGTCGAGGGCGTTCTCTCCTGACTCGGACCCGTAGCGGGTGATGAGTTCGACATTCTCAACGGGAAGCAGAATCTTGTCGCCGCCCGCATAGACCAGTTCAAGACAATCGTGGGGCGCATCGTTGACCTCCACCGTGCGCAAGCCTTCATACCGGCCGACACCGTGCTCGACATGAACGATGAGGTCGCCCGCCGACAACGCCGCAGCTTCGGCGATCACAGCGGCCGAACTCTTGCGCTTGCGGGGCCGCGCCAGCTTGTCGCCGAGAATGTCCTGTTCCGACACAAGGACCAGATCGTCGTCCTCGAAGCCCGTATCGACAGCCAGTTCCGCGATCGAAATGTCGGCGGCGACCGCCTCCTTCCAGCTGCGTACGAGCCGCGCGCGTTCGACGCCATGGTCCTGCAGAAAACTTTCTAGACGGCTCGCCGATCCCGCGCTCCAGGCCGCGATGATGACTTTCTTGCCGGCCGCCTGACGTTCGCGAAGGAAACGAACAACGGCGTCGAACAGATTCGTCGATGGGTTGGCCCGTTCGGCGACGAACTGGCGTCCCGGCTTCGCGCGGCCATAGATGCCGTCTGTCTTCTCCGGCGCATCCTGCGATGAAAAACGAACGGTGGAATGCGCGGCAATCGAGGCTTCGAGTTCGTGCGGGGAAAGATAAAGGCGCTCGGGCGGAAGAACGTGAAGGACGGTCCGCCCCGCCGCTCCGCCGGATTTGCGGACCTCATAGTATTCGAGGGCCTGTCCGATGCGTTCGATCGCGGCATGTTCGGCTGGACCGTCGAAGCCGACCAGCGCCTTTGGACCGAGATAGTCGAACAGCGTCTCCAGTCTGTCGTAGAAGAGGGGAAGCCATTGCTCGACGCCCTGCCGCCGGATGCGCTCACGGGCGGCCTCGTACATGGGGTCGCCGCCGGGCACGCCGAATGCTGAGATGAAGTTCTCCCTCAGGCGGCTGAGAGCGGCATCCGAAAACGCAATCTCGCTGACCGGCGCGAGGACGACTTCCTTCAACGGGACGGTGGACCTTTGTGTCTCCGGATCGAAATACCGGGCGACTTCCAGTTGGTCGCCAAAAAAGTCGAGCCGCACCGGTTCGACCGTGCCGGCGGGAAAAATATCGACAATCCCGCCGCGAATGGAGAATTCACCCGGTTCACGCACGGTCGATGCGCGCCCATACCCATTGATCTGCAAGTACGCATTCACCTGTTCGATCGCGACCGTATCGCCGACCCGCGCTACGAACGACGCCTGAGCCATGTGCTCGCGCGGCGGCACGCGCTGGATCAGCGCCGATGCTGTCGTCACTACCAGAAGAGGTGCGGAGCGAACGCTGGCAAGACGCGCAAGGGCGGAGCAGCGCTGGGCGGCGACCGCAGGGGAGGGGCTGACCCTGTCATAGGGAAGGCAGTCCCAGGCCGGAAGCGAAACGACATCCAGGTCAGGTCTGAAGAAACGCGCCGCCGAGAACGCCATCAGCGCGTGCCGGTCGTCCCGCGCGACATAGAGGGCTGGCCCTCCCCGCCGGGCGACCGCTTCGGCCAGCAGGCGCACGTCGGCGATGAATGGCGTTTCATAAGCCCGGATCGGACCCGTCAGGCCGGCGATATTGTCCCAGACTCTCATGTGCTGCGATGTGGCGCCTTGAGTTCGACGTCGCCCGGCGCGCGCCGTGTTCAACTGTTCGTGTCGGTTACAGGCGCGGGATAGCGAAAGCGGAGCACCAGGTCGAGCACCCTGGACCGCAATTCGGCCGGTGGCGAAATGTTCCCGGTGATCCAGGAGTATACCTCTTGATCAGGAACATCGAGCAAACGTTCGAAGGCGTCGAGATCGTCCTCGGTCATCGTCTCCAGATGGGCATCCGCGAAGGCCTCCATGAAGAGGTCCATTTCACGGATCCCCCGATGGCCGGCGCGGAATCTCAGTTTCCTGCGGCGATTATCGAGCATGCCCCCTCCTGCATCGAAACGAGGTGACGAGTCCATCGGGTTGCGGCTAAATTCGGCGCGATGCGCGACCCGGTGCTCTACCCGTTTCATGCCGACATTTCGAGCCTTCCGGGTGTCGGCCCCAAGGTGAAGCCGGCGCTTGCGCGGCTTGTCGGGGGTGAGACGCTCCTTGATCTGCTTTTCCATCTTCCGGTCAACTGGATCGATCGTCGCAACCGGGCGACCTTTGCCGACGCCGCGATCAATGAGGTCGCGACGGTCACGGGTAGGGTCGACAGGATAGATCCAGCGCGCGGAAAATGGCCGTCCCGGGTCCGGCTTCGCGACGATACAGGCTTCCTGACGCTGGTGTATTTTCACGCAAACGCTCAATGGCTGGCCCGCACTTTCAAACCCGGCGGCGCCATCATCGCCTCGGGCATGGTCACCGACCATGAGGGCGGACGCCAGATGCTGCACCCCGATCATGTCGCCGACCCCACGACGGACGGCGCCCCGCCGGAGGTCGAGCCGGTCTATCCGATGGCGGCCGGCATAACGGGTCGTCTGGTGCGGAAACTTGTTTCGGCGGCGTTCGAACGGCTTCCTGTCCTGGCTGAATGGATTGACCCCCATCTCAAGGAGGCGCGCGGCTGGCCGGCTTTCAGGCCAGCGCTCAAGACGCTTCATTTGCCGACCGTCTACGATCCAGACGCCTTCCACATCGCACGCGAACGCCTGGCCTATGACGAAGCGCTGGCGCGTGAGGTCGCCATCGGCCAGGCCCGGCTGGCGCGGAGCCGGCGGCCGTCGCCGATCATTCCCAAGGCGCTGAATGTCGAGCGCACGATCATGGAGGCCCTGCCGTTTAAACCTACGCGGGCGCAGACTCTCGCGTTCGCCGACGTCAGCAATGATCTGGCCGGCATTGTCCCGATGCGGCGAATGATCCAGGGCGATGTCGGCTCCGGCAAGACGCTGGTGGCCGCGTTGGGCGCCGCGCAGGTTGCAGCGGCTGGCAAACTCACCGCCATCATGTCGCCGACCGAGGTCCTGGCGCGGCAACAGGCGGACGCCTACCGGCGTTTCCTCGATCCGGCCGGATTTCGGTGCGAGACCCTGACCGGACGGGACAAGGGCGCGGCGCGCGACGCGATTCTCGACGACGTGCGGACGGGCAAGATCCAGGTCCTTTCCGGCACGCAGGCCCTCTACCAGTCCGATGTCGCACTGCCGGACCTTGGCCTCGTGGTCATCGACGAACAGCACCGTTTTGGGGTCGCCGACCGCCTGAAACTGACCTCCAAGGGTCAATCGCCGCATATGCTGGTGATGAGCGCGACGCCGATCCCGCGCACGCTTGCCCTCGCCTATCACGGCGATCTCGACATATCGGTATTGGCGGAGAAGCCTGCAGGCCGGGGCGAGGTCGCCACCGCCGCAGCGCCGGAGGCGCGCACCGACGAGGTGATGGACGCCGTCGCCAAGGCGATTCGCAGGGGTGAACGCGCCTTCTGGATTTGCCCGGCAATCGACAGCGAGGATGCGGGCGATGCTTCCGCCATGGCGAGACGCGACATCCTCGCAGCGGCTGTGGAGGCACGCGTCGAGATCGTCCACGGACGCATGGCGTCGGCCGACCGCGACACCGCCCTGGAGCGTTTCCGGAGCGGCGATGCGCAGGTGCTGGTGGCGACAACCGTAATCGAGGTCGGGATCGACGTTCCGGACGCGACCATCATTGTCATCGAGAGGGCGGAAAAATTCGGACTGGCTCAACTCCACCAGCTCCGCGGAAGGGTCGGCCGCGGCGACAAGCCATCCAGTTGTCTGCTTCTCTATCGTCCGCCCCTGACCGACGCCGGCAAGGAACGCCTCGACATTCTCAGGCGGACGACGGACGGGTTCGAGATTGCCGAAGCCGACTTCCGGCTGAGGGGGCCCGGAGATGTACTCGGGCTTCGCCAATCGGGCGCTCCTGAATTCCGGGTTCTCGATCTGTCCGTGCATGCCGACCTACTGGATATTGCCAGATCCGACGCCAAATCGATCCTCGCGGCCGATCCCGGCCTCGTATCGGAGCGGGGTATCGCCGCCCGTCATGCGCGCGACCTTTTTGCACCTCGCATCGTGTCGAGCTTTGCCGAACCTGGAGAGGACTAAGGCTTTTCAGTCGCCGGACGCACGATGGCGTGCAAATCCCTTGTCTCGACTGGATCGAGCGACACAATGCCGCCAGAAACGACAAGCTTGGCCGCATCCTCCACCGACAGGTCGAGCGGCACGACCTTGTTCGCAGGCACATAGCATAGATTGCCCATCGCCGGATTCGGGGTGCCGGGAACGAAGACCGCCATTGCGTCAGGAATACGGGCGCTGATCTCGCCTCCAGGTGCGTTGTTCGTGACGAAGGCAATGGCCCAGATGCCCTGGCTTGGAAATTCTACAAGCACGACGCCCTTGAACGAGGGCGTCTCGCTCGGCGCGAACGCGCTCACGACCTGCTTGAGCGCCGAGTAGATCGAGCGAATCAAAGGCACACGGTTGAGCACGCTCTCGCCGAATTCCAGCATTGCCTTGCCAATGAAATTCGCAGTCAAGGCGCCAAGCAGCGTGATGGCCACAACGCCGACGACGATACCAAGACCAGGCAGGGCGAATTGCAGATAGGTTTCGGGATTCCAGCCCGTGGGGATCAATGGCTTGATGCGGGCGTCAACGAAACTGACGAAGCTCCAGACAAGCCAGATCGTGATGCCGATCGGCGCAGCCACGACGATGCCGGTGAAGAAGGAATTGCGCAGCCACTGCAGCGCCTTCCGGCGCGACCTGCGGACGGCTTCCTTTGTGCGTCGCCTGATCGACATGAAATCCTGAGGCGCTCGAAGATGCAGACCGACGAGGCTCGTCGGTGGACTGGCGCGCTTCGGAATTGTGCACGGATTCGGGCATGGACCCCATGCTGCAATGCCGGTATCGCTTCGCGGTCAAAGCAATACGCGTCCAATCTTGCGCACACAGGATGCTTCAAGACTATGAAATCGATCAGCTTGTCCGCCTTCAAATGAAGGCGTGCCACGGCGGACTGATCTAACCTGGATCGTATGGTGTCGATGCTTAAACGTCTCAAGCTGGGCCGGCCCTCGCTCCTGGCGATTGTCGGCCTGCTGCTCGCCGCCATCTTGATCGGCGTGGCGTTCGGCGACAGCTTCTTTAGAATGAGCATCAGGCCGTCTGGCGGCTTCGATGCGGCCGCCGCTCCGGCCGTCGCGGACTACAGCCTGCCCTCATCATGGGCCATGCGCCCTGCGACCCCGCCCCCCGGCGGATGGGAGACGCCCTGGGGCGTCGATGTGTTCTTTATTCACCCGACCACCGCTTATGCCGGGAATGGCTGGAACGCCGCGACCGACGACCGTGCCGCCATCGATCGTCTCGACGCCAGCGTCCTGCCCAATCTGGCGGGACCTTTCGCAAAGGCGGGACCGGTCTACGCTCCCCACTACCGGCAGGCGACGTTGCATTCGGACCTGAGCGTCGAAGCGTCCTCAGAGAAAGCCCTGCTCCTCGCTTACGAAGACATTCTCGGATCGTTCGACGCCTACATGACCGCCGACAACCGTGGACGCGGCGTCGTGCTGGTGGGGTACGGACAGGGCGCGCTGCATGCGGCCCGTCTGCTGCGTGACCGCTTCCAGGACGAACCGGCGAAGGAGCGCCTTGCCGTCGCCTATCTCATCGATGGGGGCACGTCCGTCGATGTCGTGGGCGGACCAGTGTCCCAGAAAGCCTGCGAGCGGCACGACGATATTCATTGCATCGTCGCCTGGACAACGCTGATCGACGGAGATTCAGGACAGCGGCGGCGTTTCGAGAGGACTTCGCCGAGTTGGTCGGCGACCGGCGGGATTGTTCCAACTGCAGGACGCAAGCTGCTTTGCGTCAATCCGCTCCTGTGGACAGTGAGCACGGATCTCGCGCCGAAAGGCGACCATCGAGGCGCAGCCCGCGTCGGGCCAAACGACGATGATCCCACCATTCTCGCCAAACTGGTTTCGGCCCGGTGTGGGGACGGGGCGCTTGTGGTCGATCGCCCATCGGCGCCCAGCCTGCAGCCGTCAGGCGGCTGGGGTGCACGATACAAAAGCCCCGGCTACAATCTCTTCTACGCCGACCTGATGTACAATTCGGCCGAGCGAGCGCGGGCTGCCAGCGTCTGGCTCGACCAGTTCGGCCGCAAGCCTGCTACACCCCTGCCGCCGCCCCTCGCCCTGCCGGACGCGCCGATATACAGGCCGGGCGGCGTGGTCGATCCCGTGCAATAGATCGTCCGGTCCTGCTTCTTTCAGGCAATCGCTAAGCGTCAGCCACGACCTTCATCGACACGATCTTGCCGGGTTTCTTCGGCGGCTCGCCGCGCGGCAGCGCGTCAACATGCTCCATCCCGTCCACGACCTTGCCCCAGGCCGTGTATTGCCGATCGAGAAAGGAAGCGTCGTCGAAAACGATGAAGAACTGGCTGTCGCCGCTGTTGGGATCGCTTGAACGGGCCATCGAGCAAACGCCCCGCTGGTGCCCGACATCATTGAATTCAGCTTTCAGTTTCTTGCCTGAACCGCCCATTCCCGTGCCGTCCGGACATCCGCCCTGGGCCATGAAGCCATTGATGACGCGGTGAAAAGTCAGCCCGTCATAATAGCCCTTGCGCGCCAGTTCCTTGATCCGGGCGACATGACCGGGCGCCTTATCCTGCAGAAGCTGAATCGTGACGGGTCCGGAATCGAGCGTCAGGAGCAGCGTGTTTTCCTTGTCGGCCGAGGCGTCACTCACTGGGGGGTATCTCCACAATCGCCGGAACCGGCGGAAGGCTGCAAACATCGGCCGAGGCCGTGGCTTTCGCCGCTTCCAGGACCTTGACGAATTCGGGTCCGTCCGTCCGCTGGACGTAAACGGTCGGGCGCTTGTATTCGGGGAGATCGGCGACGATCTGCGCTTTCCCCAGCTTGTCGGCCTCACCTGGCGGCATGCGTCCGTCCGTCTCCGCCGGCCCGGCCTTGATGCCGCGAATGACGTCAAGTCCGGTGACCGCCCGGCCCCAGATTGTGTAGCTCTTGTCCAGCACTTCGCTCGTCTGGCGCACTAGAAAAAACTGAGTGTCAGCGCTGTTGGGCTCATTGGTTCGCGCCATCGAGGTCGCGCCGGGACAGTGCAGCGCCCAGGTCTGTACGGTCTTGTCGGCCATCAGGTCGGCCAGGGCGTCGGGCTGCGATTCAACCACAAAACCCTCAAAATACCCGCGCGTCGCGGTCGCCGGATCGCCAATCCACTGGACAGGCGCTCGAGCGGGAGAGCGCTTGAACGTGAATTCGGCCTTGATCTCCGGATAGGGCGTCGAGAGCATGTAGACCGCCGAGACTTCACCCCCTTGGGCCATGAAATCGTCAATGACGCGATGAAACGGGAGACTGTTATAATGGCCCGCGCGCGTGATTTTCCTGATCTGCTCGACGTGGCCCGGCGCGAAGTCCGGCCTCAGTTCAATCAGGACGTCCTGTCGCTTTATGGTGAACTGCAGCAGGTTTTCCGGGTCAACCTTGCGCCAGTTGAGCGGATCGTCCGCCGGTCCGCCATACGCGGCGCCCGCGAGGGCCAGGCCGGAGACTACGGCCGCCATGCTTTTCGAGGCGAGCTTCGGTGTCATTCTCAAGTTTTCTTAACTCCGTACCGGTCGGTCAGCCGCCGATACACGTCCGGCGGAACAAACAAATCCGCTGTCCCGCCCAGCCGCGCAATCTCTTTTACCAGTCGGGACGACACCGCCTGATGAACGGGGTCGGCCATCAGGAACACCGTTTCGATATCGTGATTCATCTTCTGGTTCATGGCGACCATCTGGAATTCATACTCGAAGTCCGAAACCGCCCGTAGCCCGCGAATGATCACCTGCGCTTCGCAATCCTCCGCAAAATGGATCAGCAGGTTCTCGAACGGACGGACCTCGATCTCGACCTGCCCGGCGAACCGCGCGGTTTGCTGCAGCACCATCTCCACTCGCTCTTCGAGCGAGAAAAGCGGTCCTTTGTCGCGGTTGATGGCGACGCCGATCACGAGTCGATCGACCAGTTTGACGGCCCGGGCGATGATATCCAGATGGCCGTTGGTGATAGGGTCAAACGTCCCCGGGTAAAGGCCGGCGCGCGTCACGCTGCGCCCCCCGGACAGCAAGCGGCTGGCCGACGTCTTTTGCGTCGGGCGCGCCTCAACCGCCGCCCGCCTCTCCGGCCGCCTCGTCACCGCTCTGGTCCTCCAGCCTCTCGACCGAGACAACACGCTCGCCCGTCGCCACCCGCAGGACGCGAACGCCCTGTGTCGCCCGCCCGGCAATCCGGATCTGATCGACGGCGCATCGTATCAACTGGCCCCCATCCGTGACCAGCATGATTTCGTCGGCCTCGCCGATCGGAAAAGACGCCACCAGGCGGCCGCCCTTGCCAAGTTTGTGGGCGATCAGCCCCTTGCCGCCGCGGCCGGTGACCCGGTAATCGTAGGCGGAGGCCCGTTTTCCCATTCCATCCTGCGTGAGGGTCAGGATGAACTGTTCTCCGGCCTGGAGTTCTGCGATCCGATCGTCGGAGAGCGCCATCTCGGCGGACTGGATGGTCGCTCCGGACTCGGCGGCATCGTCGCCTTCTATTTCCTCGTCAACCTCGTCCTCGACCGATTCGTCGCCGTCGCGACGCTGGGCCGTGGCGTGTCGGATGTAGGCGCGCGTCTCGGCTGGCGTCGCGCTGATGTGGCGCAAAACCGTCATGGCGATCAACTCGTCTCCAGCCCCGAGGCGGATGCCGCGCACGCCCGTGGAGGTGCGTCCGGTGAAGACACGAATATCATCAACCGTGAAACGAATGCATTGGGCAAGCGCGGTCGTCAGCAGGACGTCGTCATGCGCGGCGCAAATCTGCACATCCACGATGGAGTCGTTGTCGTCCTCCATTTTCATGGCGATCTTGCCGGCGCGATTCACCTGCACGAAATCCGAAAGCATGTTGCGTCGTACGCCGCCCGAGCGGGTGGCGAAGAGAATATTCAGCCTTCCACGCTCTTCCTCGGAGGCTGGCAATGGCATGACCGAAGTGATCCGCTCCCCGGCCTGTAGGGGCAGGATGTTGACCAGCGCCTTGCCCCTGGAATTCGGCGCTCCCAGCGGCAGTCGCCAGACCTTCTGCTTGTAGACCATGCCGGTCGAGGAAAAGAACAGAATCTCGGTATGGGTATCGGCTGCGAACAGTCGCACGACGAAATCCTCGTCCTTAGTGTCCATTGCGCCCCTGCCCTTGCCGCCCCTGTTCTGGGTCCGGTAGGCGTTGAGCGGAGTGCGTTTGACGTAGCCGCCATGGGTGACCATGACGACCATGTCCTCGCGCTCGATGAACGCTTCATCCTCAAGATCGAGATCGGCCTCGACGAACTGCGATCGGCGCGGCGCCGCAAAACGGTCCCTTACCTCCTTGAGTTCGTCCTTGATGATCTGCATCACCCTTGGTCGGGAGCCGAGAATATCGAGATAGTCCTTGATGTTCTCCGACAGGCCCTTGGCCTCGTTGCCGATCTCATCGCGCCCAAGACCGGTCAGTCGCTGCAGGCGAAGGTCGAGGATGGCCCTCGCCTGATCGTCCGACAGCCGGATCTCGCCCTTCTCGTCGATCAACGTGCGGCGGTCGGCGATGATCGCGATCAGGGAACCCATGTCCTGGGCCGGCCAGGACCGTTCCAGCAGCGCCTCACGGGCCGAATTGGGATCGGGCGAGTAACGAATGATACGGATTATCTCATCGATGTTGGCAACCGCCAGCGCCAGACCCACAAGGACATGCGCGCGATTGCGCGCCTTGTTGAGTTCGAACTTGGTGCGCCGCGCCACCACTTCCTCGCGGAACCGGACGAAGGCCTGCAGCATGGAGCGCAGGTTCATCAGCTCCGGACGTCCGCCGTTCAGCGCCAGCATGTTGACCCCGAACGAAGTCTGCATCGGCGTGTAGCGATAAAGCTGGTTGAGAACGATGTCCGCAGATGAATCCCGCTTGATCTCGATAACGACGCGGATGCCCGACCGGTCGCTTTCGTCGCGCATGTCGGAGATACCCTCGATACGCTTGTCGCGGACGAGTTCAGCGATCTTCTCAACCATCGCAGCCTTGTTAACCTGGTAGGGAACTTCGGTCACGATGATGGCTTCGCGCCCGCCCTTCCACTCCTCGATATTGGTCTTCGACCGCATGATGACCGAACCGCGTCCCGTCAGCAGTCCGTTGCGCGCGCCTGTCCGCCCGATAATCTGTCCGAAGGTCGGGAAGTCGGGGCCCGGCACGATTTCGAGCAGAGCCGCGTCTTCAATCGCGGGGTTGTCAATTATCGCGGCCGCCGCGTCGCAGATTTCGCCAAGATTGTGAGGCGGAATGTTGGTGGCCATGCCCACCGCGATGCCGCCAGCGCCATTCACCAGCAGGTTCGGGAACTGCGCCGGCAGAACGGACGGCTCCTTCTCCTTGCCGTCATAGTTGTCGACGAAATCGACGCTGTCGCGCCGAATGTCCGCCAGCAGCGCCTCCGCCGCCTTGGTCATCCGGCACTCGGTGTAACGCATCTGGGCCGGCGGATCGTTGTCGATCGAGCCGAAATTGCCCTGCCCGTCGACCAGCATCAGACCCATCGAGAAAGGCTGGGCCATGCGCACGAGCGCGTCATAGACGGATTGATCGCCATGCGGATGGAAACGCGCCAGCACGTCGCCAACGACGCGCGCGGATTTCGAGTACGACTTGTCCGACGTCATACCGATGTCGAACATCGAATACAGGATGCGGCGATGCACGGGCTTGAGGCCGTCGCGCACGTCCGGAAGGGCGCGGCTGACAATGACGCTCATGGCGTAGTCGAGGTAGGACTTCTTCATCTCGACAGTGATGGAGATGGGCGAAGTCTGTCCCTGACCGTTCGCGCCGCGTCTCGATTCGGGCGGAAGGGTCGGCTCGTCTGGCGTATCGCTCAAGGAGGGTGGTCCGGATGAGGGAGCGGCGGACCGCCCGGGAATCGAAGGTCATACTAGCGTAGTTCCGCCTCGCGCGACAAACGCCGGCCGATCATTGATTCAGGGTTCCGACCGATGCAGCGGCGACGTGGCGCAAAGGTCACGACCGGCCATGCGAATCGGCAGGACTCGCGTCCTCAACTCGCCGCCGGAACCGCGTCGGCATGCCCGAGAGCCCGGCCTCGGGTTTCCGGAAACAGGAACAGACAGCAGATCACGCTGATCACCGTAAAGAACACGAGATACCAGAGGCCGGCGAATATGTCTCCGGCCGCCGTGGCGATCGCGAACGCTGTCACGGGCATGAAGCCGCCGACCCAGCCGACGCCGATATGGTACGGCACCGAGAGGGCCGTATAGCGCACATTGGTCGGAAAGAGTTCCACCAGCGCGGCGGCCTGCGGGCCGTAGATGGCGGTCGCCGCAACCACCAGGGCGAGCAGGCCAAACGCGATCGACGTCCAGTCGATCCGCGCGTCATTGGCCGAAGCTGGATACCCTGCGGCCACTAGCGCCGCCTGGATGTCGGCTCGGGTCTTGGCGGTCAGCGCGGACAGCCGCGTGGAGTCGAGACCAGTTCCGTCCGCCACGGTCACGGAGGCCGCACCCACTCGCACAACCGTCGCCTCGCCTGGAGAAACGTCCACGGTCGCGAACGCCGCCCCGGCGCGGGTCAGCATGTTGCGCGCGATATCACAGCCGGACACATACTTCACCCGACCGAGGAGATCGAACTGGAAGGAGCAGCTAGCGGGATCGGCATGCACCTCCACGGGCGAGGCCTTGGTCGCGGCAAACAGGGCGGGGTTGGCTCCCCTGGCGATCGCGTGAAAGGACGGAAAGACGGCGACGAGGGCCAACGCCATGCCAAAAATGAGAACCGGCTTGCGGCCGATCTTGTCCGACAGCCAACCAAAAAAGATGTAGAGCGGGATGCTGACAATCGTCGCCACGATAAGTACGAGATTCGCGAAAACTGCCGGCAGCTTGACCGAAGATTCGAGGAATATCTGCGTGTAGAAAAAGGTGCACCACCAGACGGCGCCTTGCGCGCCCATTATCGAGACCAGCGCGATCAGAACAATCTTGAGGTTTTTCCACTTGAGAAACACGTCGGCGAACGGCGCCTGGCTGAGACGGCCTTCGACCTTCGCGCGCTCGAACTCGGGACTTTCCTTCAGCTTCAGCCGCATCCAGATCGAAACCGCAAGCAGCCCGGCCGACACAAGAAATGGGATGCGCCAACCCCATTCGCCAAAGGCTTCCTCGCCCATCTGCAAGCGCGTCAACAGCACGACGCCTTGCGCGCCCAACAGGCCAAACGCTGCAGACGACTGGATCCAGGCGGTCGACAACCCCCGGCGTTGCGGCGCGGCATGCTCGGCGACATAGATCGCCGCCCCGCCGTATTCGCCGCCGACGGCCAGCCCCTGGAGTATGCGCAACATCACCAGCAGTACGACTGCGACGGGGCCTGCTTGCGCGTAATTGGGCAGCAGGCCGATCGCGAACGTGGCTGCGCCCATGAGTATGACCGTGGCCAGGAAAGCACCCTTGCGTCCGTAACGGTCGCCCAGCCATCCGAAGATGAGGGCGCCAACCGGTCGAAAGAGAAAGCCGGCGGCGAATAGGGCCATGGCCGCTATCAGGCCCGCCGTCGGTTCGAGTTCGGAAAAGAAGTTCACTGCGATGACGGGCGCAAGGGCGCCGTAGACGAAAAAATCATACCATTCGAACGCGGTTCCGGCGGAGGACGCCAGCACAACCGTCCGCATGGAGGGTGCGGCCTCTCCGGCTGGCGCGGATCCGGGTGCAGCGGCAATCGTCATCCGTCCCTCCTTGGCGCCTGCCTGAGGCGCATCGCCCGCGCGTGTCTGACCGAGACCTGCCCCAGTTCACCGACTTTCGCCAGATGGCGTCTTTTCCGGGACGGTCCCGCGACAAGGGTGCATCCCGGAATTGTTGACGGCGGCGATTCGGCGTTGTCCTCTTGCACGCAATGTATCGCCATGGGCCGCCGTTTGTGCACCAAGGGCGTCAAGAGTGAGTTGTCTCGTGAAATTTGCAGCGCTGGTGCTTTTCGTTTCCATTGCTCTCTGGCCCGCTGCCTGGAGCCAGACACGAAGCGAGCCCCAACCGCTTCCCCCGGTCAGTTCGATTCCTGCGCCGCGTGATGTGCCCTTCGTGGGCGTCATCAAGCTCAGCATCGACACGACCGACATCGACCGCAAAATCTGGCGAATCACACAGAGCATTCCGGTGTCAAGACCGGGTCCGGTGACCCTGCTTTATGCGCAATGGATTCCCGGCAATCACGCGCCGCGTGGTCCGATCTACAATTACGCCGGACTGAAAATCAGCGCGAATGGGAAACCGGTCGCGTGGAAGCGTGATCCTGGCGACGTCTACGCCTTCCATGTCGAGGCGCCCCCCGGAGCGAGGACACTGGAACTGGAAGCGCAGTTCCTGACGCCGCTGGAGACGGCGCAAGGCCCCGCGATGGTCACGCCGGAGATGTTGCGCTTGAACTGGTATGTCGCGCCGCTCTATCCAGCCGGATACTTTGCAAGGCGCATCAAGTTCGACGTCTCGGTGAAACTGCCGCCGGGATGGGACTATGCGACGGCCCTTGAAACCGACTCGACGGCCGCCGGCTTCGTGCGCTTCAAGACCGCGTCCTATGAGACGCTCGTCGACAGTCCGCTGATCGCTGGCAAACACATGAAGAAATGGGATCTCGATCCTGGCGGACGGTCGCGCGTTACGCTCAACGCCATGGCCGACACGCCGGGGGAACTGGATGCCGAGGACGGCCATGTCACCGTGTTGCGCAACCTCGTGAAGCAGGGCGACAAGCTCTTCGGCGCCCGCCATTTCGGACACTACGACTTTCTGCTGTCGATCAGCGAGAGGCTCGGCACGGCTGGAATTGAACACGCCCAGTCGAGCGACAATGGCGTGCGCAACGGCTATTTCTCACTATGGGACACTGGCTTCATCAGCCGCGACCTGCTGGCGCACGAATACGTTCACTCGTGGAACGGCAAGTTTCGCCGCCCGGCAGACCTGTGGACCGCCAATCTCAACACCCCGATGCGCAATTCCCTCATGTGGGTCTATGAGGGTCAGACCCAATACTGGGGAGCGGTCCTGGCGGCGCGGGCGGGGTTCTTGACCAAGGACCAGGCGCTCGACGTGCTGGCAGGCGTCGCCGCCATTTACGACGAGGCGCGTGTCGGACGGGCGTGGCGCCCGCTCGTCGATACGACCAACGATCCGATCATAGCGGCGCGCCGGTCCTTGCCATGGGGCAGCTGGCAACGGAGCGAGGATTACTATTCGGAGGGTCAGCTTGTCTGGCTCGACGCCGACACGCTGATCCGCGAAAAGTCGGGCGGTAAACGCTCGCTGGACGATTTTGCCAGGACCTTCTTCTCGATGAATGACGGCGATTGGGGCCAGCTCACCTATACCGAGGCCGACGTGGTCGCCGCGCTCAACAAGGTCGAGCAGCACGACTGGGCGGGATTCCTGCGCGAGCGGGTAAGTGGCGTTGCGCCCGATGCACCGCTCGCTGGCATTGAACGCGGGGGCTACAGGCTTGTGTACAGCGAAACACCCAACGCTTACTGGAGGGCCACGGAATCACGCGCACGTTCCGTCAATCTCACCTACTCGCTGGGTCTGTCCGCCGATTCGGCCGGCAAGGTAACTGCCGTGAACTGGGAGGGACCGGCCTTCAAGGCGGGGCTCACGACCGCAGTCACAATCACGGGCGTCAATGCCGAAGCGTTCTCAGCCGACCGCATCCGCGCGGCGGTGGCTGCGACGAAAGCGGGCAAACGCGTTGAACTGTTGCTGAAGCAGGGCGACGCCTACCGGACGGTGTCGATCGACTATACGGGCGGCGCCAGGTATCCCCGTCTCGAACGCGTTGCCGGCAAGCCGGCGTTGCTGGACGATATCCTGAAAGCACGGAATTAGAGGAACCCGCAGTCGATTCTCTCGTGGCGGCGTGGCAAGGCGCCGCCGGTGGTTTCAATCCGTGACCGGAGGAAAGAATGCGCCGACGATGCCGGCGTATTGCACCGGGCTGGCGTAGCCGCCCGGCCCCACCGTGGAAACGCCAAAAAACCAGTCGTCGATGACGACGCCAGGGAGGGCGCCGGACGTTTCATTCCGTCCGAACGTCGTGCTGTTTGTCCAGACAGGTTCGGTGGTGGCGCGCCAGTGCACCACATAGAGCTCGGCGCCCGGCACGGGCGTCCAGCTGACTTTTGTGTCGGGGCTAACTGCGCCTTCTATCCTTACCTCAAGGGGCGGCGGGGGAGCGGACGCCAGCGCCGCCATCGTCATTATGTTGAGCCGCGTCACGCGGGCGAGATAGGGGAAATCGACGCCATCAATGGTGTCGCCGTAGACGACGCCATCTTCGGTGCGGAGGTCCTGGTGCTGACGAGTGTAATTCTCGGCGGCCTCGGTGACGCGGACGGAAGGAAAGCCAGCTTCGAGCATGCGGACCTGGTCGCCGCCCCGGCCGAAGCGGTCGCGACGGTAGACCATCATCACGTCGAACGCATCGAGATGGCGCTCGGCGATTGCGTCGATGAAGCGTGCGAGGTTGCGTGACGGGCTGTCGACCTCGCCGCCGGTTGACTGGCGGGCGGCGGCCATCTGCTGGGTTTCGAGGGAGCGGACGCCTTCGGTGAAGATGCGGACATGGCGGTCCGCGACAACGCCGCTTGAGCCATGGATGTTGCCGATGATGTCATTGTTGAGGACGGCCTCGACTTTCCAGCCTTTGGCTTTTGCGTAATCGGCCAGGACCTTGCCGCCATAGAGACCCTGCTCTTCTCCCGTCAGCGCGGCGAAGACGAGTGTGGCGTCGAACTGGTGTTTCGAAAGGATTCGGGCGGCTTCCATGACGGCGGCGACGCCGGATGCATCGTCATTGGCGCCGGGTGCGTCGGCGGTCGCGTTCTGGACATCGCTGACGCGGCTGTCGAGATGGCCCGAGATGATGATGACCCGGTTGGGGTCGGTCGTCCCTTTCTGGATCGCCATCACGATGCCGACAGGCGTTGGCGTGGGCATTCGCGGAGCGGTGAACGTATCGGTAGGTGTCGCGATTTCGAGGCAGTCGCCGCATGCGGCGCTCATGGTCCTGAACTCGGCCTCGACCCAGCGGCGGGCGGCGCCGACGCCGCGGGTTGTGGAGAAAGTGTCGGACAGGGTGTGGCGGGTCCCGAAGGACACCATCTTTTCAATAAACCTCCGCTGACTGGATTCGCTGACTTCAGCAGCAAGCGAGCGCAGCCTCGCGTCGATGCCTATGGCATCGCGATCCTCGGGAGTGCTGACCTCCACGACGTTCGTGGACCCGGGCGATTGCACGACGCTTCCGGCGGGGATCTGGCACGCCCCGAGGCAAAACGAGGCGGCAAAACAGATGGAAGCAAGTCTCATGGCGCGGCTTCAGGTTCGAGCTTGCGGTTGAAGAAATCGAGCGTCGCCTCTGTGCGATGCTGGTAGTGAGCGGCGGTCCAGCCCGCCCGGTGGCGCAGTCCCGGATAGAGCATCGTCTCGAAGGCAATGCCCTTGGCCTGCAATGCGGCCATCAGCCGCGTCGTGTTGTCGAAAGTGACATTATCGTCCGCCATGCCTTGAATGAGCATCACCGAGCCCGGCTTGATGTTGGCGATCCGGTTGTTGATGTCGGATGCTTCGTAGTTGGCGTGATTGTCGGCGTCTGTTCCCATGAAACGCTCGGTATAGTGAGTGTCGTAGAGCCGGAAATCGGTGGGTGGCGCCCCGGCGACCCCGGCGGCAAAAGGCGAATTTGGTACAGACAGCATCAGTAATGTCATGAACCCGCCATTTGACCAGCCCGTTGAGCCAATGCGTGTCCCGTCCACAAACGGCAGCGAGCGGAGGTACCGCGCGCCCAGCACCTGGTCCTCCGTTTCCGGAATGCCCATGCGCCGGTCTATTGCCGTCTTGAAGGTGACCGATCGATTGGGCGTGCCCCGATTGTCGAGCGTGAAGAGGATGTAGCCGGCTTCCAGAAACAGCTGATCGGTCGGGCTCAGCCACTTTTTTGCGACCAGCGCCGATGCCGGTCCGCCATAGACCGAGACGATAACCGGATAGGTTTTTTCAGGATCAAAGCCGGGCGGCGTGCGCATCATCCAGTGCATCGTCTCGCCATCCGTCGCCTTCAGAATTCCATACTCGGGGTTGCGATGGCGCTGCAGGTAGGGGAAATAGGGGTGGGTTGCATCGAGCCGGTTTTCCTCGATCCATCGGATGAGACGCCCGTCAATTCCGTACAGACCCGTGCGAGGGGGGGTGGCGGGATCCTGATAGGTTGCGATGAACGCAGCGCCCGACGAGGCGACATCGCCGGTCCACCAACCGCCGCCCGACGTCAGCGCCGTGACGCCAGCGCGACGGCCATACGAGACCGAATAAAGGCTTCGTTCGATCGGTGTGTCCTTGCTGGCGCCGAAGAACACGACCCGGGCGTCCTCGTCGATTCCGGCGATCGCATCGACCGGCCAGTCGCCCGACGTCACCTGGCGGATCAGGTCGCCATCGCCCTGGTAAAGGTAGATGTGCCGGGCGCCCGACCGCTCCGACGACCACAGGAAGTCGCCGTTCCTGAGCGGTTTGAAATCGTCCGTGATCTCGACCCAATGCGGCGAGGTCTCGCTCAGGATGACCCGCGAAGCGCCTGTCTTGGGATCGACCGACAGCAGGTCGAGCCTTCTCTGGTCACGCGACTGTCGCTGAACATAGAGCACGTCTCCGTCGCGCGCCCATGCGACGCGGGCAAGATAGATGTCGGCGTCTGACCCCAGATCGACCTTCGTGCGCGATCCCGTTGCGACGTCGGCGACGTAGAGATCGACCCGTGCGTTGGCGCGCCCGACGCGCGGATAGCGCTGATCGACCACCACGGCCCCGTTCGCATTGACATCCGGACGCGGCACGATATCGACGCCGGTCTGATCGACCCGGGTCAGGGCGATGCGACTTTCATCCGGCGACCACCAATAGCCGGTGCTGCGCCCCATCTCCTCCTGGGCGATGAATTCCGCAGTGGCCCAGCTTTGAAGCTCTGTTCCATCCGTCGTCAGCGGCCGCTCCGCTCCGCCGGCGGACGGCATGATCACCAGATTGTCGTTCCGCACGAACGATACATAGCCCCCCTTGGCCGACACTTTGGCGTCAATCTCGCCCGACGGCGTATCCGTGAGGCGTTTCAGGCGCTCGGTCCCGCGATCGAATAGGAAGAGATCGCCTTCAACCGGCGCAAGAATGAACCTTCCCTGCTCGTCCCACTGATAGTCGATGACGCCGCTCGTCTGAACGCCCTGTCTTTCGCGCCGTGTTTTTTCCTCTTCCGAGATGTCCCGGCCCGGATCGATAAGCAGGGCCGCGTCGATCAGCTTGCGCGGCTCGCCGCCTGAAACGTCGGCAATCCAAAGATCGGTGATCCGGGCATCCTCGGGCCGCGGCCGGATCCAGCTAACCGATTGGCCGTCCGGCGAGAGCTTGACCCCACGAGCTGTGGGGCCTGACAGGCCAGGGTCGGCGAACACCCTCGCGGCTGTCAGGCGTTCCGCGTGCGCGCCATCCGCCGCCGCAAGTCCCACAGCCAGCGCCATAATGATCAACTTCATTCCGCCGAAACTCCGGCTTGTGCCGATGCGATCCGCCTTACCGTAAGCTTGCGCCAGGGGATTGTAAAAGCAGGGCGGCGCCTCAATGCCTGAAGTCCGCGCCGCAAGGGTTCAGGACAGCCATGAAAAGTTGAACGGCGACGAGGTCGGCCTACCTTGCGACTTTGTTGAACACTGCAACCCTGCGTCCGCTTGGACACAGACAAGTTACTCTTCATTTTTCAGGCGGAGCATCTTTCTTCGGTCAAACTGAATCAGCTTGATCGACGGATGCTGTAGCGTGGGGCGATCGATGACGATCGAACAGGCACTGGCCTTTGGCGTTATGGCCGGCGCCGTAGGGTTGTTCATCTGGGGGAAGCTGCGCTACGACCTCGTCGCGTTGCTGGCGCTTGTCACGGGCGTCGTTCTTGGCGTCATCCCCGCCGACCGGATGTTTTCGGGGTTCAGCAACGATCTGATCTGGATCATCGCCTCGGTGTTGGTGCTGAGCGCCGCGATCGCCCGCTCCGGCCTTGTCGAGCAGGCGCTCCTGCCTGTCCTGGAGCGACTCGACAAACCACAGGTGCAAATCCCCGCCTTCGCGGGCGCCGTCATGATCCTTTCGATGATCACGAAAAACATTGGCGCTCTGGCGATCATGATGCCGATCGCGATCCGCAACGGCCAGAAAACCGGAACGCCCGTTTCCCAGCTGCTGATGCCGATGTCTTTCGCATCCCTTCTGGGCGGCCTGGTCACGCTCGTCGGCACGTCGCCGAATGTAATCGTTTCAAGCGTGCGACAGTCCCTTCTCGGCGAGCCTTACCAGCTTTTCGATTTCGCACCGGTTGGTCTTGGCGTGTGCGCGGCTGGGTTCGCGTTTCTGGCCATCGCGCCTTTTTTCATCAAGGTCGAAAGATCCTCGCCCACCAGTGTGGCTGAAAGCCTCGAAAGCGCGAAGTACGTGACCGAGCTGTCCTTCCCCGAAGGTTCAGACTGGATCGGAAAGCCCTTTTCCGACCTCGATGCGCTCAGCAGCGAGGCCACGGACGTTCTCTCGATCGTCACGGAATCGAAGAACACTAGGCCGACCCCCGACCGACTGATCGCGGCTGGCGATCATGTCATCGTTGAGGGAAAGCAGGCCGACCTGGAAAAGTTCGCCGCGTCCGCGAAACTCTCCCTGACCGGGGAGCGACACCGCGAAACGAAGGAAAGTTCGGATGGAGTGCGGGTTGTTGAAGGCGTTATCGCTCGGGACTCCAGCCTGATCGGCCGATCGGTTTCACAAGGCCGGCTGCATGAGAGATATGGGCTAAGCCTTTTGGCCGTCAGCCGCGAGGGATCGCGCATCGATAGCGAACTGCGCTCACTCCGACTGCGTGGCGGCGACGTTGTGATCTTCAAGGCAGGCGAAGGTGAACTTGGGGACGCTTTCGCGGAGCTGCACGTTCTCCCGCTTTCCGAACGGATCATCTCTCTCGGCGTGAAGCGATTTGGCTTCGCACCGCTTTTGCTTCTGGCTGCGGCGGTTCTCGCCATCGGCATGGGATGGGCGCCGATTCATCTCGCATTTGCAGCGGCTGCCGTTGGCGTGTTGCTGTTGCGCGTGATGAGCATGACCGACGCTTATCGATCAGTCGATGGATCGCTGCTGGTGCTTCTGGCCTGCCTTATTCCGATAAGCGAAAGCATAGACCGCACTGGCGGCGCCGCCCTGATCGCCGCTCCGCTTGCTCAGCTCCTCGGACCGCTTCCGCCCTTTCTCGCGGTGGCCGCCTTGATTGTGGTCGGAATGGCCGTCACGCCCTTCCTCAACAATGCGGCGACCGTCCTGATCGTTGCACCCATCGCGGTGGCGGTCGCGCGGGATCTGGGTGTTGATCCGGATGCCTATCTGATGGCTGTCGCGATCGGCGCGGCGTGCGATTTCCTCACGCCCATCGGCCATCAGTGCAACACGCTGGTGATGGGACCAGGCGGCTACCGCTTCGGCGACTATTGGCGGCTTGGCCTGCCGCTGACGATCATCGTGCTCCTGGTCGCGACGCCGCTGATCCTGATCTTCTGGCCGTTGGCGCCGGTTTAGCCCGGAACTCGCCTTCGATCTGAAGCCGATTGGGGGCGAGGCGAGCAACACGACAGAATGCGCGACAGAATCGATAACCAAGGTCCCTTTGCAGCTACCCTTTCCGCTCCCAGCTCATGTTGGGCCGGAGATGTGCAGAGATCGCCATTCGTGACGTCCATCCAACGAATGCCCCGTTCGTGAAACCGTAGTCCAGGCCAATTCATGGCCGAAGCATCGGGGCGTCTGTAACCGCACTCGGAGCCTCGCCGAACTGACTTAGGCCCCGGAGCAAATTCATGCCTCGACCTTCGGCACGCACAGCTTTCGTATTCGCCGGAGGCGGCAGTCTTGGTGCGATACAGGTGGGTGCGCTAGGGGAGATTGTGCGCGCGGGCGAACGACCCCATTTTGTTGTTGGCGCCTCCGTCGGGGCCCTGAACGCGTGCTATTATGCCGCGCGCCCAGATGTCGAAGGGCGACTGTTCTTCAATCTGAATGCACGTGTTCAATCCAAATGGGAGCGCGACGCCAGCGGTCAAATTCGCAACGCTGATGCACATTGGCATTCCGTCCACACAAAAGATGGGGCCTGACAAACATGAAAAGCATGAAAATAGCTTTCGCGAGTGCCGAGGGCGAGCCCTTGGCGGCTCGGCTGGAGATGCCCGCATCACCGCCAATCGCGTATGCACTGTTTGCGCACTGCTTCACCTGCGGCAAGGATTCTTCAGCCGCAGTGCGTACCACGCGGGCCCTTGCCGCGCGCAACATCGCGACCTTCAGGTTCGACTTCACCGGGCTCGGGCAAAGTGGCGGCGATTTCGCCAACACAAATTTCTCCTCCAACGTCGCCGATCTGGTTTCTGCGGCGAGCTATTTGAGGGAACACCATCAGCCGCCACAGCTGTTGATCGGACACAGTCTAGGCGGCGCCGCGGTAATCGCTGCGGCGCACCTTATCCCCGAAGCGCGCGCGGTCGTAACGATCGGAGCCCCCAGCGACGCCGCACATGTCGCCCATCATTTTGCAGCTCACACCGATGAGATGGAAAGGACCGGTCAGGCCGAGGTGTCGCTGGCTGGTCGGCGATTTACCGTGAAGCAGCAATTCATCGAGGATCTGAAAGGGCAAGATCAGAAGCAGCGCATCTGCCAGCTGAAGCGCGCCTTGCTGGTGTTACATGCGCCGACGGACGAAATTGTCGGCATCGAGAACGCGGCGCAAATCTTCCAGGCTGCCAAGCACCCCAAAAGCTTTGTCTCGCTGCACGAGGCGGACCACTTACTCTCTCGGTCCACTGATGCTGACTATGCCGCAAGCATGATCACCGCCTGGGCGGCACGCTATGTGCATGGCGCTCAGGTAGGCGCGTCTTGAGGTAGACCGGACACGCAATCCGACATGATAATCATTCTGTCTCCTGCTGTGGATTTCGTTCGGGTTTGCCCTTCATCGCGTGACCGGAACAGCGGCGCCTGTGACGCTTCCTGCATCCGTCGAGAGCAAGAACGCGGCGACTTTGGCGATCGCGGCAGGCTTGACCCAAGAGCTGGTATCGGCGTCCGGCATTGCCTCGCGATTTTGCGGGGTGTCAATCGTGTTCGGCAAGATGCAATTGGCGGTGACGCCCAACGCCCGCGCTTCTTCCGATAGCGCTTCACACACACGCATGAGCGCGGCCTTCGAGGCGCTGTATGCGCTCATGCCCGCCCCGCCCTTGAGACCGGCGCCCGCAGCCACGTGCAGGATGCGGCCATAAGAACGCGTGCTCATCGCCTTCAACGCAGCTTTTGAGATCAGGAGCGCGGTCAGCGCGTTTAGGTCCATCAGCATCTGCCACTGCTCAGCGGCGTTCTCCTCGATGCGCCCCATTTGAAACGTGCCTACCGTATTGGCCAGCGCATCGACGCGCCCAAAACGCGCCACGGCCTCAGAGACGACGCGGATCGTGTCTTCCGGCTTGCGCAAATCAACATCGCCCAGCAGCAAGAGCTCGGCGTCGCCAAGAGTCGCTTCGATACGCGCCAATGCGTTCGCGCCTTGGTCGACAAGCACCAGCTTTGCCCCTCTGGAAGCCAGTTCGCGCGAAATAGCGGCGCCGAGATTGCCTCCGGCGCCAGTGACAATTGCGACCTGATTGGCAAAGTCCATCGTGGGCCTCTCAAAGCCGATGAATGGCGCTTATGTCAGCGCGAAATTGGGTGACATCTCCAACGCGGACAAGGCGCCCAATGGCGTGCACCGGGTCGGCGACCAGCTCCAGTAGTTCCTCACCGTGAGGGCCGCCGTCAGCTCGCAACAGAAGCGGCGCCTCGCTCGATTCTCCGCATATGGTTCCGCCCGAACAGAAGGCCGGTGGCAAGCCGCCGCGGACGCAAAGCGCGGCGCAGGCTTTGTGAACTTTGCCAGAACTCGGCCGCATGGCCCCAAACCAACATTTCGCGTCGAGGACTTCGCCCACAAGCAGAACTTCGCCTAGATCTTCCTCCGCCCAGGTCGCAAATTCCGGGACAGCAACGCTAGGCGCCGGCGCGATCCAGGCATCGCCATCGATCGCTGCGATCATTGCACTCGCGCCGCGCTGAATAACGCTCCCCATGACATTGACCGGACCGTCCGCCAGCGCGCCCAGGCGTCGTTGCACCCCGGTCTTGCCGTTGGTGACAAGAAAAGCAGTGCGTGGCGCATCGCCGAACGCGTTTGTGAGCAGCATCGGGTAGGGCTCACGCACCAGCATTCCAGAGAATGTGCGGACATCGCTCATGTCCCAACTTCCAGTACCCACAGGCGCCTGCGACCGCGCCAGAAGTGCTGCGCCAACCCCCGATAACGTCAAAAGCCCCAGCGACGCGCCGAGCAGAAAGCGGCGATCCGGTTTGGGCGTCTCCGCCCATCCGATGAAGAAATCCTGCTCGCGTTCGCTCATGCCCCAGCCTCCATCACCGAGGGCGCTACTTCCGTTCCGGGCGGCAACGCATCGGCGTGCACAAAAACGACGCCAGCCTCGATACGCGTTCGATAAGTCGCGACCTTCTCGGTGAAGGGGGGTGGCGAGCGTCCGTCCTCCGGGCGATACTGGAAGCCATGCCAAGGGCAAACAACACAGCCATCAATGATGCGACCTTCGCCCAGCGGACCGCCTTGATGCTGGCACACGTTTGAAAGCGCGAAGATGCGTGCGCCGTTTCGAAACACGGCGATGCGCTCGGACTTGGGCGGCGCGACTATTTTTGCACAGCCGTCGGCAATGGAAACGGCGGGGCCAACTTTGATCCAGCCATTCTCGCGCGGACGGGCATCTCCAAGATCGCGCGCACGCTCACGCCATCCGGCAAAAAGGTGAAGTCCGGCGACGAGCAACCCGCCCGCCCCGGCGAGAACAGGATACGCTAGCCCACGTTCAGATTGCACGACGCCCAGCATGATGTGTGCGACCAAGAGCGCGTATGCCCAATAGACCAGCATATGGATCGCCTTCCACAGGCCGGGACCAAAATTGGCGTTCCAAAAGTCGTGGCTTGTAGCGGCCAACAAGAACAGGATCGCCAACGACGCTAGGCCGAGCGATTCAAACGGAAATCCAAGTATGGAGTCATATCTGGTGTTCGCCTCCAAGAGCGATACGAGCGCGTTGATTTCTGCAAATCCATGGTACCAGATCACGACCAGCACGGCGTGGATAAGCGCCAGCACAAAGCACGTCACGCCCATGTGCCGGCGATTGTACAAGAGCGGCTTGAAGCGCCCCGAGAGGCGCGCCAGCGGACCGATCATCAAGATCAGCGTGAGCAACGCAAACGCCGCCGCGCCCGAGGCCCGGATCAGGAGTTGCACGGGCGTAATGGATTCGCCTTGCGGCTGAGCCAGCGTCGCCGCCGCCAAATAAGCCAGCACGAAGATAACAACGCCCGCTGCGAGCACGAGGTCGAACGCTTTCTTGAACGGCGTCCATTGCACCATGCGATAGCCATGCGACATCAGAGCGGTCCCGCTTTCACGGCCCACGCCCGCCTTGCCGCTTCCGCGTGCTCCCGGGTGACCAGAGCGCCGAGGCTGAGCCCCAGGATAACGACCGCCAACAGGGTCCACGTCCAGGCATGGAGGCGTCGCTGAGCCCTCTTCATGGTGCTGGAGCCGGCTTTCGGGTGAGCGCAAGCAACACGGCCAGCGGCCAGAGCGCGACAAAACCAGGAGACAAAAGCAGCTTCACGCGCCAAGGCGCCGCATGAGCAAGCGGGTCAATTCGCTTGATCAGACCAAAGATCATGACCAGAGCGACAAGGACACCGATGGCGGCATATCCGCCGACAATTATCCAGATCATCTCTGCGGTAGCCGCACTCACGATCCGTTCCCCGTTTATCCGGCACGACAGCCTGCTGAATGCCGGGCAAGCGCTCTTGCGAACGCGCGCAGCGTCACCGGCTTAGCATCCTCCTCAACACGCGCCAACGGCGGTGTTCGCAAAACGCCGGGGTTTGCCGGTCAAGGCTCGAGCGTGGGCGCCCGGTACTGTAGAAGGCAAGATACCAGCTGATCGATACGCGTGTCTTCGAGACGCTGGCGTAGGCGCGCTGGCCCCTGCAGAGACTCGGCAAGCGATCGCGGCGCTTATGGATCGACGGGCGATGACGTCGAGAGCAAATCTCGTCGATCATCCGTTCAAAAAGGGAACATGGCCCGTAAACGCTCCTGTAAACGGTCCACTCCGCAGTGCGGCAGAGTTTTGGTGAGCCCGACAGGATTCGAACCTGTGACCCGCTGATTAAAAGTCAGCTGCTCTACCAACTGAGCTACGGGCTCCTTCAAGAGCGGCGGAACCTAATGTCCGAATTCGCCGGGGTCAACGAAGGAAACCGCCCCGACTAAGCTTTGCGCTGGAGCCGGAATCGCCATGGCCAGCAACGTCAAGCCGGATCTGGATCGGGACGGGACGTCCATCGGCCGGCGACATCGTCGCGAAAGCCCTGAAACGTGCCTGCGCCGATTTCCGTCCGGATGCGGGCCATCAGCGCCTGGAAGAAGGCGACATTGTGCCAGGACAGAAGCATTGGACCCAGGAACTCGCCTGCCCTGAAAAGATGGTGGAGATAGGCCTTGGAATAGTCGCGCGACGCCGGGCATGAGGCGTCCGGATCGATCGGCGCGTCATCCTCGGCGAACCGCGCATTCTTGAGATTGATGGGCCCCTCCCAGGTCCACGCCTGCCCATGACGGCCAGAGCGCGTCGGCAGCACGCAGTCGAACATGTCAATCCCGCAGGCGACGGCTTCCACGATGTCGAACGGCTTGCCGACACCCATCAGGTAGCGAGGCCGCTCAACCGGCAACAGCCTGACGGTCACATCGAGCGTATCGCACATGGCGGCATGCCCCTCGCCGACCGCCAGACCGCCGATGGCATAGCCGTCGAACCCCGATCGGACGACGCGCTCCACGCTTTCCGCCCGCAGGTCCGGGTAGGTCGAACCTTGAACAATTCCGAACAAGGCCTGGCGGTCGCGCGTTCCAAAGGCGATTTTGGAGCGATCCCCCCACCGCGCCGAAAGGCGCATGGCCGCCGCAGCCTCTGCGTGCCCGCATGGATTTCCGATGCACTCGTCGAGCTGCATGCAGATATCCGCGCCCAGCAGGTCGGCCTGGATTTCGATTGAACGTTCCGGACTGAGAAAATGTTTGGCGCCGTCAAGATGCGAGCTGAACGTGACGCCCTCTTCCTTCATCGTGCGAAGCCCGGACAGGGAGAAGACCTGGAAGCCGCCGCTGTCCGTCAGGAGGGGATGGTTCCACCGCATGAAACGATGCAGCCCGCCCAGCCGATAAACCCGCTCGGCCGTGGGACGGAGCATCAGGTGATAGGTATTGCCGAGGATGATATCGGCGCCGGCCGATCTGACCTGGTCCAGGTAAAGCGCCTTGACCGTGCCGGCCGTGCCGACCGGCATGAAGGTGGGCGTTGCAATGTCGCCGCGCGGCGTTGCGAGGCGACCCGTGCGGGCCGCGCCATCCGTGGCCGACAGAAGGAACGGGAATTCAGCCATGGGGCAGCAGAAGGCAGGCGTCGCCGTACGAATAGAAGCGATACTTCGCGGAGATCGCATGGGCGTAGGCCCGCTGCATCGTCTCCAGCCCCATCATGGCGCTGACCAGCATGAACAGGGTGGAGCGGGGCAGGTGAAAATTAGTCATCAGCCCGTCGGAAGCACGAAACCGGTAGCCAGGCCAAATGAAAATGGACGTCTCCCGATCGGTCGCGGAAACTGGCTCTGCCGCCAAGTTCTGCCTGTCGGCGCCTGCCGCAGTCTCTAGTGCCCTGAGCGCGGTTGTGCCTACCGGAATGCAGCGCCCTCCCGCGTTGCGCGCCATGTTGACGGCGGTGGCGGTCGCCGCGCTCACCACGCAGCGCTCAGGGTGCATATAATGATCGACGAGCAGGTCGGCCTTTACCGGCAGAAACGTCCCGCCTCCGACGTCAAGCCGGACATAGTCAATCGTGACATCGCAATTCCGCAGTCTGACCAGCAGATCGAAGGTGAAATGAAGCCCGGCCGTTGGCGCCGCGACCGATGCAGCCTCTCCGCTCGCGAACACAGTCTGATAATCCGCGCGGTCGTCAGCGTCGGCCGGACGCCGTCCCGAGATGTAAGGCGGCAGCGGCGCGTCGCCCGCCCTGTCGAGCGCGGCCGCTAAATCGCGAGCGCCATCGTCGAAGGCCAGATGTACCTCCCCATCGAGACCCTTGCCGATGACCCGGGCGGAAAAAACTGGTTCGTCGGCGGCTCGAAAGTAAATGCGATCCTCCAGCTTCAGTCGCTTCCCGGGCCGCACGAAGGCAGCCCAAACCCGCGCACCGAGCCTGCGGTGAAGGTTGACCTTGAAATGGACTGCGGGTCCGCCGGGTCCACGCGCCCTTCGCGCGCCCAGGAGGGCGGCCGGCATCACGCGTGTATCGTTGGCGACAAGGATGTCGCCGGCCCGCAAAAGCTCGGGCAGGTCGCTCACCAGCCGGTCCTCGAGATCGCCGTCTGGCCCGCGGACAACCAGCAGGCGAGCCGAATCGCGGGGGCGCGCCGGCCGGAGGGCGATGAGCTCCTCGGGGAGCTGAAAGTCGAAGTCATCGACACGCATGGCCGGGCGGATAGCCGGGATCGGGACGCTCGCCAAGCGGCGGACGGGCGTGATTCTGCTCGGACTTCGCCTTTACGCCGCCGCCTTTCGGCAGGCTATTAGGGCGAGGGAGGACTTGAGATGAGACTACATGCCTTGATTTTCGCGCTTTGCCTGACCGCTTGCGCGGGAGGACCGCAGCCGAAATCCCTGTCTGATCTCGCGGCCTCCCACGATTGGGGGAAAGAGGCGGGCAAGAATCTGAACACCGCTTTCGACAAGAACGTCAGGCGCATCCTGAAACGTTCGACCCGACCCCAAGCAATCGAGGCGGTGCGCGAGGCGGGCTACGAGTGCATCTACGGTGAGGGACATGAGGACTACCCCGAGCCCGCCGCCCAGTGTACCCGCAGCTTCGCGACGCGGGCCTGCCAGATGGACTGGGAGATTTTCCTGACATCCGACCCGAAAGTCCTCGGAGAGATCGACGAGGCTGCCGGCAGTTTTCGTCGGGACTGCGTTGGACGCGACAGGGACTGGCCGGAGGCCGTCGATTCCCCGATCGACGACCAGCTGGCCCCAGCGCCCGGGCCCAATCGCTTCTAGAGCCCCAGCTTTCGTAGCAGTATCTCATTGACGGCGGCGGGGTTCGCCTTGCCCCCGGATTCCCTCATGATCTGGCCGACGAACCAGCCAAGCGCCTTGGGCTTGTCATGGCCGGCAGCCTTCTGGGATTTCACCTGGTCAACCTGCGAGGCATTGGCGGCGATGATCCTGTCGATGATCGCCTCGATGGCGCCTGTGTCGGTGACCTGTCTCAAACCTTCGCGTTCGACGATGGCGGATGCGCTGTCGCCGGTGGCGATCATCCTGGCAAAGACATCCTTGGCGATCTTGCCCGAGATCGTGTCGTTCGAGATGAGATCGAGCAGCCCGCCGAGCTGTTGCGCCGAAACAGGCGAGCGGGCCAGCTCCAGCTCGGCCTTGTTGAGGTAGCCGAACAGCTCCTGCGTCACCCAGTTGGCCGCGAGACGGGCGTCGCGGCCGGTCGCGACCGTTTCGAAGTACGCGGCTTTGGCCGCATCGCCGGCGATCACGCCCGCGTCGTAGTCCTTGAGGCCATAATCCTTCACGATGCGGGCGCGCTTCTGGTCCGGCAGTTCCGGAAGGGAGAGGCGAATCCGGTCGACAAGGTCCTGCCGCAGTTCGAGGGGCAGCAGGTCGGGATCGGGAAAATAGCGATAATCGTGTGCGTCCTCTTTCGAGCGCATCGAGCGCGTCTCGTTCTTCTCTGCATTGTAAAGCCGTGTCTCCTGGTCGATCTTGCCGCCGTTCTCGACGATCTCGATCTGGCGGCGCGCCTCGTATTCGGCAGCCAACTGGATGAAGCGGAAAGAGTTGACGTTCTTGATCTCGCAGCGCGTGCCGAGGTGTTTGAAGTCGCCGGTTTCCCTGAAGCGCTCGTACGCGCCGGGCTTGCAGATCGAGACGTTGACGTCGGCGCGAAGATTGCCCTTCTCCATGTCGCCGTCGCAGGTCCCCAGCGCAATCAGGATGGAGCGGAGCTTCTTGACGTAGGCTGCGGCTTCCGCAGGCGAGCGGATGTGAGGCTTCGAGACGATCTCCATGAGCGCGACGCCCGACCGGTTGAGATCGACGTAAGTAGCGTTGGGGTCGAGATCGTGGATCGATTTTCCGGCGTCCTGCTCAATGTGCAGGCGCTCGATGCCGACAGTGAACGTGTACCCCTCGTCGGATTCCACATCGATCGAGCCTTCCCCCACGATCGGGCTCTTGAACTGGGAAATCTGATAGCCCTGCGGCAGATCCGGGTAGAAATAGTTCTTCCGGTCGAACCGCGAAAACAGGTTGATCTGCGCGTTGAGGCCAAGGCCCGTCTTCACCGCCTGCTCGACGCAATGCCGATTGATCACGGGCAACATGCCGGGCATGGCGGCGTCGACCAGCGAGACATTGGTGTTCGGATCGGCGCCGAAGGCTGTGGGTGCTCCGGAGAACAACTTGGATTTCGACGCGATCTGGGCGTGGACTTCGAGGCCCATCACGACTTCCCAGTGATCGTCCGGGCCGCCCCTGCGGCCGGAAATGATGAACGGTGTGCGTGTCGTCATGGCGGCCTCAGCAACTGGGGATCAAGTTTAGCGGCGATCGCGATCTGCGTCACCCGGGATCAGACCGGCTGCAAGGGCGCGAATGGCCCCACTGACTTCTCGGCCCGGATCGTGTCGCCGGGATAGACGGCGCCGCTGCGTTCCACTACGCCCATCACGCCGGTCTTCCGGATCGGCTCGCCATTGGGGCCACGACCGAGGCATGCCTTGAGCAGGCCGGGCTGGAATCGTTCGATCTGGACGCACGGATTGCGCAAACCCGTGAGTTGGACGACGGCCTCCTCACCGATGTGAAGCAGAGTGCGCTCGGGCAGTCCGAGCAGGTCGATCCCACGTGTGGTGAAATTCTCGCCAAGAACGCCCGGTCCGATGCTGAAGCCGGCCGCATTGAGTTCGTCGTGGAATTCGGCATGCATCAGGTGAACCTGACGGAGATTTGGCAGTTCGGGCGCCAGTTGGCGGCGCGATCTGTGCTGGACGGTCTCACCGGCATGCGCGTCGCCCTCAACGCCAAGACCCTTGATAAGGCGCACCGCAAGCTGGTTGGCCTTGCCAAATTGATGGGCCTTCGAGCAACTGACCGCGATGACGGCGCCTTTCATTGGGGAGCTGACCTGCGTTCGAACGCCCGCTCGATCTCGCCGCGCACGATCGGCAAGTCGTAAGCGAATCCCTGGACATAGTCGCAACCCATGGCGAGGAGACGGGGCGCTGTCGTGGCATCTTCGATTCCCTCGGCTGTCACGGACATACCAAGGCTCCGGATCAGCCCGGTGAGCCCTGTGAGTATGCGGGTCGCCCTCGGCTGCGAAGCAAGCCGGACAAGCCTGGGATCAAGCTTCACCCCGTCCGCAGGTATTTCAACGAGCCAGGCGAAGGAGGAATGCCCGGCGCCAAAATCATCCAGAACAATGCCTGCGCCTGCCGCGCGAAAAGCCGCCAGAGCCCCGAGCGCGCCTTCATTGTCGCGCAACGCCGCTTCCTCGGTGAGTTCGATCCGCAACACGCCGCGCGGCAGTTTCGCGTCGCTTATGATGGCCGCTATCTCCTCGACCAGAATTGGTCTGGCGATTTCAGCCGCCGACAGATTGACCTGCATGAACACATCCCTGCCGGCTGACCGCAGGAGAGACAGCGCTTCGGCTGATTTGCGCAGCATGACAGGACCAATCACCGACCAGTCGCCGTCTCGAACGGGGCTTGGTGTCGCAGACAACCCCACCAGGCTTCCGTTCGCGTCGCGGAATCTGGCCAGCGCCTCGAAACCCGCCACCGATAGATCCGCGAGGCGCCGGATCGGCTGAAAGACCGGCTCGACGCTGGCATCCGCCGCTGCGGAGATCATGGGGCCGACACCCGAGATAATCAGCCCGCGCGAAACGCCCGCGTCATGAAACGAGCCGACCAGATGCGCCGGGCAACCGTTGCTCAGGGTCATCCGCGCATCGACCACATCCCCAGCGGCTCCGTTCCTGAGCTGTCCAGCCACCATTGAGCGCGCCAGCCCATCGATGCGATCGAGAAACGCCGCGAGCCTCCAGCTCCCGTCGAGATGCGCCAGGACGGGCGCGGGTCCGGCCCGGACGACAAGCACGTCTTCGTCGGCGCGCCAGTTCCAGAGCGCAGCGCCGGCAGCCGTCACGGCAGTATCGGCAGTAAGATCGGGCATGGATTTTCCTTCAGGCGACGAACTTCTCGGCAGCGCCAAGGCCCGCAGCCGGTCCAACCGCTGCGGCGATGGCCGGTCCGGAGACGGCCTGCTCGGCCATCCGCCGGACATCCGGGAGTGTCACCGCATCGACCCGCTCCAGGACCTCCTCGATGTCGATCAGCCGGTCGAACATCAGCAACTCGTAGGCGGCCGTGCCGGCGCGGGCGGCCGGTCCCTCCGAAGCCATGGCGAACTGCGCTTTCATGACGGCCTTGGCCCGATCGAGCTCGGCAGGCGTCGGACCCTTCGCGGCGAGGTCAGTCCAGATGTCAGACGTGATGCGCACAACCTCAGCGGCGTCGCCTGGGGCGCAGCCAGCATAGACGGAGAGCCTTCCGGCGTCGCTGTACTGATCGCAGGATGCATCAATGGTGTAGGCGAGACCTCGCGCTTCGCGGACTTCCTGGAACAGACGGGACGCCATGCCGCCGCCGAGTATCTCGGCGAAAATGCGAGCCGCGAAGCGATCGTCGGACGTTGCTGAGGGCGCCATCCGCGAAAGCACAAGGTGGCATTGCTCGAGATCGCGCTCCGCTGTTCTTACCGAGGCTGCGGGCCGGGCGGGAGCAATCGACACGGGCGCCGGGGTGTGCATCAGAGGCTCCAGCCATTTGCGCGCCACCATCTCGACAGCAGTTCTGTCGAAGGCGCCGGCCACTGAGACGACCGTTCGGGCGGGCGCGTAGTTGGATCGCGCGAACGCGAACAAGTCCTCCCGGGTTATCTTTCTGAGCGTCTTCGGCGCGCCGAGGATCGGGCGGCCGAGGGGGTGACCGGGATAGCTCGCCGCCTGCGCCAGCTCCATGACCAGGTCGTCGGCTTGGCCGGCCGCCTCACCAATCTCCTGCAGCACCACGTTTTTTTCCCGTGCGATCTCCGCCTTTGGATGTTCGGGCGCGAAAACAAGCGACAGCGCGACATCGAGCATCTCGGGTGCGTCTCCGCCGAGACAGCGTACATAGTAGCTGGTGCGTTCATAGTCGGTGGATGCGTTCATCAACGCGCCCTTCGCCTCGACGGCTTCAGCCAGTTCCAGCGCGTTCCGTCCGGCGGCGGCCTTGAACGCCATGTGTTCGAGAAAGTGCGCGAGCCCGTTGCGGTCGGCCGGCTCGTGACGCGCGCCGGCGCCAAGCCAGACGCCGACCGATGCGGTTCGCAGATGCGACATCGGATCAAACACGATCCGCGCGCCATTGGCGACCTTCAAGACCTCTCGGGCAATTGCCTCCGTCATGCGTGAGACCGAACGATGTTCTCGACGCGCTCTCGCACGAAACTCTCGCTCATTGGCCCTATGTCGAAAACCTCCGGCCGGCTTCTGAACGCCTCGGCGCGCTCCGGAAGATCAATGCGCTGACCCAGGGCGCGCTGCACGGTTTCCGGAAATTTGGCGGCGTGAGCCGTCGCCAGAGTGACGATCGCCCCGTCGTCAGACCCTGATCGGCGCGCCGCCGCCAACCCGACGGCCGTGTGGGGACAGACCACAAAACCCGTTTCGGCGTGTGTCCGGCGGATTTCGTCAATGGTCTCCTCGTCACCGACCCGTTCGGCTGTGAAGCCCATCGATCCAAGCGCTGCAACGGCCCGTGCAGGGACGGCCGATGAGCCGTCCCTTGCCAGAGTGGCGTAGGCCGCCGCCACGGCGCCGCCGTCACGACCCGCCGCCTCGAACAGCAGGCGTTCGAAATTGCTGGGCAGCTGGATATCCATTGCCGGGCTGAAAGTTGCGCGGGTTGGTCCCCTGGTCAAAGGTTGTCCAGAAATCAGATTGGCCATGGCGTCATTGGCGTTGACTGCCGTCACGCAATCAAAGCCGGTCAGCAGACCGCAGCGTGACGCGACATAGGCCGCCAGCGCGTCGCCGAAATTGCCGGTCGGGACAATGAAACGGACAGAAGTTTGCGCGCCAAGCTGGGCCTGCGCACGGGAGAAGTAGACAGACTGGGCGGCGATGCGCGCCCAGTTGATCGAGTTGACGGCGGCGAGGCGTGCATTGCGACGAAACACGTCATTGGCCAGCAATGCCTTCAGGATCGCCTGCGTGCCGTCGAAATCGCCTTCAAGCGCCAGGTTGTGAACATTGTCGGCCCCGGTCGCCGTCATGAAGAGGCGCTGCGTGGGCGAGACCCGGTCAAGCGGATGAAGAATGACGACATCAATGTTTGCAGACCCGGCAAAGGCCGAGGCTGCAGCCCCGCCGGTGTCGCCTGATGTGGCGCAGAGAATGGTCATGCGCTCCGCCCGCTGGCCGAGGCTGTAATCGTAAAGCTGCGCGATCAGCCGCATCGCCACGTCCTTGAAGGCGAGCGTCGGGCCGTGGTGCAGCTCCATCATCCACCGGCTAGGGCCGATCTCGGCGAGCGGCGCCACGGACTGATGCGCGAACGGGGCATAGGCCTTCTGTGTCAGGTCGGCGATTACCGCGACCGGGAGACTGTCGCCGGCGAAAGCCGAGAGGATGCGCGTGGCGGTTTGGACATAAGATTCGTTTGCTGCGGGCCGTTCGATTTGCGGATACGCATCTGGCGAGTACAGCCCGCCATCGCTCGCAAGCCCAAGCAGGCTCGCCTCGACGAAATCGACCCTCGGCGCATTTCCACGAGTCGAGACATATTTCATACGGGATCGGGTCTCCGCCAACCAAAGCGCAGGCGACCGGCCCGCGCATGGAAGGCTGCGTATATCAACAGAAAACCGATCGCCATCCCGAACCAGGTGACCGCATAGCCGATATGACCGGCCGGAGGGGTGCGGATGAGATAATCCGGAATGCCGCTCGAACGACCAGCCAGGATGTATCGCGTGTCGAGCGCGGCGACGCCGAGCGCCTCGGCCATGGGCGCTGGATCGAACCAGTGCCACTGATTGAGTGCGGGGTTGTTTTCAGCGGACAACAGCGATTTTGCCGGCCAGACCTCGACCGTGACAGCGGTCGAGGGTGTTTCTGCGGCCGCCGGGGGAGCTCCGATTGTCCCGCCGATTGCAAGGCGCTCGAAACCGGTTTCCACCAATGGCGACCCGTCGGACCCCGGACAGCGAGGCGCCGCCTGAAAGAGCCTCCATCCCGCCGCGCCGGAGGCGTTGTGGCCGAACATGCGGAGCGGGGGGCCTGACGCGCCATCGACTTTGACAACGGCGCCCAGAGTGACTGCGCCGCGGCAGAAGGCTTCCTCGATGCTGACCGGGATGGCCTCCGCAGCTTGTTTATGATCGGCGATCAGGCCCGCCTTCCATTCGGCGCGCTGAAGCTGCCAGACCCCCAGCCAGACAAGCGCCGTCAGAAGCGGGATCGCGAAAACCGTGAGGATGGGAAAGGGTCGAAAGGTCATCTGCACGCCATGTAGTCTTGTGAGCGAGGCGCCGCTAGTCCCTGAACTTTGCTTCACCGGCCTTGTTTCGCCATTGCAGGGCGAACAGCGTCGCCTTGAACGGACGCAGGAGAGCAAGGCAGAATGCGAAAGTGACGGGCGGCCAGAGGACGACATGAACCCAGGTCGGAGGCGAAAACGCCAGTTCCATCAGCATTGCGGCCGGCACGATAAGAACAAGCGCCGCGAACATCACGAAGAAAGCCGGGCCGTCGCCTGCGTCGGCAATGGAGAGATCTGCGCCGCAGGCGTCGCATCGCGCCTTGAACTTCAGAAAACCGCAGAATACCTGCCCCTCCCCGCAATCCGGACAGCGGCAGCGCATTCCAGCCGAAAGGGGGGAGACGCTCGCCATGGGGTTTGTTTGATTCCGTTTCAGCCGGCTCGAATAAGTCCAGGCGCGAGATAGAGTCCCAGGTAAGCGACAACCCAGGTTGCGACGACGATGAGCCAGTTGAGTACGACGAGGTGGAAGCCGCGCGGGCGATCGGCTGCGATCATGTCGCCGATCACCAGAGCGCCATAAACAAGGAGAAAGAAGAAGCCAAAGAACATCTGGATCAGAAATGCCCGGGTCGCCATGTAAAGCCAGGCCGTGTTGACCGACCCAGCAGGAAACATCAGCGCGCCCGTCCAGGGTTTGGCTATGAACCAGCCGGCGCCTGCCGCCGCCAGAAGCGCCACGCCCAGGAACATCAGGGTCCGTGCGGGTTTGTCGGCCCTGAAGTCGTTGCGGGCGACAAACACCGCAGCCAGCGAGCCCAGCAAAAACAGCGTGGCGGTCAGCAGGTCGCCCTGGGGCCTGAACCGCGCCGCGACATCGGCCCCCTCCCCGCTCCGGCTCCAGACCTGGACCTTCTCGGAAATGAAGGCCTGATCGGCGTCCGTCCCGCCCGCCAGCGGAATGATCGACCACAGCCAGACGGCCAGCACCACCGCCTGCAGCGCGAGGAACGCCGTCCAGGGCGATCGGAGTCTCACGGGCGCTAGTGGACGGCGGCTCCGCCTGGCCAGACGAGGTCAGGCGCCACGTAAACGAAAGCGAAGAGGAACAGCCACACGACATCGACGAAGTGCCAGTACCAGGCTGCGAATTCGAAGCCGAGATGCTTGGCTGGCTTCATGCCGCCCGCCATCAGGCGCAACAGGCAAACCAGCAGAAAGATCGTGCCGATGACGACATGAGCGCCATGGAAGCCCGTCGCCATGAAGAAGGCCGACCCGTAGAGCGAACCGTCATAGGAGAACCCCGCCTCGCCATACTCGATCACCTGAAAGGCGGTGAACGCGGCTCCGAGCAGTACGGTGAGGAGAAGGCCGATCTTGGCGCCGTTGCGATCATTCACCTGGAGGGCATGGTGGGCCCAGGTCACGGTTGTTCCCGAAAGCAGCAGGATCAACGTGTTGATCAACGGAAGATGGAAGGGATTGAACGTGTGGATGCGCTCCGGACCTTCCGGTGTGACCTGGGTGACAGGCCACTCCGACCAGCCCCGCAAGGCTTCCAGATCGGGATTGGCAAGGTCGTAATGGGCGCTGGCGCGCAGGTCGTGGAAGATCGTCCCTTCGAAGAAACCCCAGAACCAGGCGACGAAGAACATCACTTCCGAGGCGATGAACAGCACCATGCCGTAACGCAGTGAAATCTGGACGACCTCCTTGTGGTCGCCGGCGCGGCTTTCCTTGATGACGTCGCCCCACCAGCCAACGAGCACCCAGACGATCCAAAGAAAGCCCGGAAGCGGCGCCCACCACGTGCCCTCGGGGATGCCAAACAGGCCCTTCATGTAGGCGGCCCCGCCGAGCACCATCAGCAGGATCCCGATCGCGCCGAGAATCGGCCACGGGCTCGGCTTGACGAGGTGGTAGTCGTGATTCACGGCGCCGTCGGCCATAGGTCCAGCCCTCAGTTTGTCGCGAGGAGGTGCGACCCCCTCGTACTGGTGCAAGTCTGTAGTGCGGGTCTAGAGCATCCTTCGATCAAACTGAATCAGGTTGATCGAAGAAAGATGCTCTATCTCAGACGTGTAGAGCAACTTGTCTGCGTCATAGCGGACGCAGGTTGCTCTAGCGGACCTCGGATGCGTCCTCAAGCCGCGCGGTCTGTTTCATGTCACCCGCCAGATGGTAGGTGTAGGAAAGCGTGACCGTGTTCACGTCGTCCGCCATCCGATCGTCCGCCATGTCGGGCGATACAAAAAAGATCACCGGCAGGCGTTCGGTGCGACCGGGCTGGAATATCTTCTGCTTGAAGCAGAAGCATTCGATCTTCTCGAAATAGCGTCCCGCCTTGTGCGGCGCGACATTGTACGACGCCATCGCCGCGATCGGGCCGGACGAGGTGTTGGTGACTTCATAGAAGCCAAGGACGGTCTCTCCCAGTCTCGCCTCGACGAAGGGATCGACGGGCTTGAATGTGAGACTCGCCCCCGGATCGACATTGGCGTCGAAGCGCACACGAACGGTTCGATCGAGTATCCGCCTTGGCGCCTCGACGGCGACGCGGGTCGTGCCGCCAAAGCCGGTGATTCTGCAGAATGTCGAATACAGGGGTTCCGCCGCAAAGGTCAGGCCCAGCATTCCGGCCGCCGCGCCGCACAGCAGCCAGGTGGTGAGGCGCGCCCCGGGAGTCATGACGCGGCCCCCAGATTTTCCGGTCCCAGCCTGGCTATCGTGATCACGAAAATCAGTATGACGAATGCGAAAAGCGCCAGCGCGGTCCACTGGCTGCGTCGCTTGCGGGCCTTGGCTTGCTCGGCGGAGAGCGCGACGCGTTCGCCCGTATCGCGCGCCTCGCTCATGATGCGCCTCCCACGGCGAAATGGAGAGGCAGGGCGCCTTCGAGGAGAATGGCCGCGAACAGGGCGAACAGGTAAAGTATCGAAACGCCGAACATCATCTTGGCGCGCCCCATGTCGGATGCTCCGCCTTCGTCCCCCGCCCGACTGAGAAACAGCCGGACCGCGCACCAGACGAACGCTGCTCCGCCGACGCCCGCAACGACGAGATAGAGCCAGCCGCCCAGTCCGGTCGCCACCGGCAGCAGCCCGAAAGGCGCGACGATCAGAGTGTACACGAGAATTTGCCGACGCGTCTCAGCAGCGCCGCAGGCAACCGGCAGCATGGGAATACCGGCGCGCGCGTACTCTTTCGACGTCCAGAGCGACAGCGCCCAGAAGTGCGGAGGCGTCCACAGGAAGATAAGGCCAAAGAGGATCCAGGCGTCGAGCGGCGCGGCCCCGGTGGCGGCGGCCCAGCCGATCACGGGCGGAAAAGCTCCCGCCGCGCCGCCGATCACGATGTTCTGGGCGGTCGATCGCTTCAGCCACATTGTGTAGACGACCGCGTAGAAAAAGATCGCAAAAGCCAGCAGGGCCGCGGCCAGAGGCGTAGCCGCCAGCGCCATCAGCGTCACCGAAACGCCTGACATGATGAGCCCGAATGCGAGCGCTTCGGAGGCCGGCACAAGACCGGCTGGCACAGGTCGGGAGGCTGTGCGCGCCATGACCGCGTCAATGTCTGCGTCATACCACATGTTGAGCGCGCCCGCGGCGCCTGACCCCAGCGCCACTGCGAGGATCGAGATCGCGGCGGTGACGGGGTTCATGTCGACCGGCGCGGCGACCAGGCCCGCGAGGGCGGTGAACACAACCAGCGACATGACGCGCGGCTTCATCAGGTTCACATAGTCGAGCGCGCTGGCGGGCTGGGCCGAAGCGGCGGCGACGGCGCTCATGAAATCCCCGCCGGTCCGAGCGCAGCGATCGGGCTTGCCGACGCCGCCAGCGCGCGATTGGAGAAATAGGTCGCCGCCCCCGCAAATGCTCCGCCGAAGCCGATTAAGGTCAGCGTGACCATGTGCCAGCAAAAGTAGTTGGTGTGCTTGGGCACGGGCCGGATCCCGCTGTCCAGCAATGGCCTCGCGATCTCGCGCCCGCCAAGGCAGAGGTGAATGCCGGCGGTCTGGACACGCGTTGCAGCAGTTGCCGCCAGCCACGGGTTCATCTTGCTCTTAACACCCCTGCGCGTCATCTGACCCTTGGAAGGTCGTTGAACTGGTGGAAGGGAGGAGGAGAAGAAAGCGTCCATTCCAGGGTCGTGGCGCCCTCGCCCCACGGATTCGCCTCGGCCTTGCGGCGGCGCACGACCGCATCGATCAGGGAGAGGATGAAAAAGCCCATCCCGACCAGCATCACGAAATAGCCGACCGTCGACCAGTAGTGCCACTGCTCGAAGGCAGGCGTGTAATCGACATAACGACGCGGCATGCCCTGCAGTCCGAGGAAATGCTGCGGGAAGAAGATCATGTTCGAGCCGATGAACATGAACCAGAAATGGAGCCCGCCCAGCACACCGCTGTACTTCACGCCCCACATTTTCTCGAACCAGTAATACCAGCCGCAGAACAGCGTGAAGACCGCGCCAAGCGACAGGACGTAGTGGAAGTGCGCCACGACGTAATAGGTGTCGTGCAACGCGTGATCGACGCCGGCGTTTGCCAGCACGACGCCGGTGACGCCGCCGACCGTGAACAGGAAGATGAACCCGATCGCCCAGAGCATCGGCACCTTGAACTCGATCGAGCCGCCCCACATCGTGGCGATCCACGAGAAGATCTTGATGCCTGTCGGCACGGCGATGATCATGGTCGCGGCGATGAAATAGGCCTTGAGATTCACGTTCATGCCCACCGTGTACATGTGGTGCGCCCACACGAAGAACCCGATGAACCCGATCGCAACCATGGCGTAGGCCATGGCGAGATAGCCAAACACAGGCTTCTTCGAGAAGGTCGAGATCACGTGGCTGACAATGCCGAAGCCGGGCAGGATCATGATGTAGACTTCGGGGTGACCGAAAAACCAGAACAGGTGCTGGAACATGATCGGGTCGCCGCCGCCGGCCGGCACGAAGAACTTCGAGCCGAAGTTGCGGTCGGTCAGCAGCATGGTGAGCGCGCCAGCCAGGACCGGCAGCGCAAGGACCAGCAGGAACGCTGTCACCAGGATCGACCAGGCGAACAGCGGCATCTTGTGGATGGTCATGCCGGGAGCGCGCATATTGAGGATGGTCACGATGAAGTTGATCGCGCCGAGGATCGAGGCGATGCCCGCCACGTGAAGTGAGAAAATCACAAGGTCCATCGCCGGGCCGCTGTGGCCCGCCGTGCTCGACAGCGGCGGATAGAGCACCCAGCCGCCGCCAAAACCGGTGGCGTCGCCGGTCGCCTGCGCCGGCACGAACATCGACAAGCACAGCAGGAAAAATGCGGCCGGCAGAAGCCAGAAAGAGATATTGTTCATCCTCGGCATCGCCATGTCGGGCGCACCGATCATCAGAGGCACGAACCAGTTGCCGAATCCGCCGATCAGAGCGGGCATGACCATGAAGAAGATCATGATCAGGCCGTGCATCGTGGTAATGACGTTGTAGTCGTGCTCGTTGCCGAAAAAGCCGCCGAACGCCGTGCCGTTGAACAGCTGCAGACCCGGCTCCATCAGCTCGACGCGCATGAAGCCAGAGAAGACGGTTCCGACAATCCCCGCGCAGAGCGCAAACATCAGGTAAAGCGTTCCGATGTCCTTGTGGTTGGTCGAAAACAGCCAGCGCGAGGGGCTGTACCATTTGGGATCGTGGTGATCGTCATGGCCCGCCGCGTGATCATGGGCATGGTCGAGACCATGGCCGTGGCTGTGGTCCTCCGCGTGCTTGGTCTCGGTCGACATCGGACAGAGGCTCCCTGAGGTCTAATTCGCGGCGGCTACTTGCGGCCCGCCCAGAGGCTGGACCTCGTCGAGATAGGCGCGGCCGTCGGCGACCGACGCAGTCGCGCGTGCCAGCCAGGTATTGTACTGGTCGAGTGGAAGAACCCGCATCTCGATCGGCATGAAGGCGTGGCGCTGTCCGCACAGTTCCGAACACTGGCCGTAATAGACTCCGGGCTCGTCGATCTTGAACCAGAGCTGGTTGAGGCGGCCGGGCACGGCATCCACCTTCAGGGCCGTCGCGGGCATGGCCCAGGAATGGATCACGTCCGACGCCGTGATTGAAAGGCGGATGTGCCGGCCTTGCGGAACGACCATCGGATTGTCGACCGAGAGCTGATCGATCTGTCCGGGCTTGAGGAGATCGGCAGGGACCATGTTCGAATCAAACTCCAGCGCCTCGTCGCCTTCGCCGTAGATGTAGCTCCAGAACCACTGGCGGCCGTAAATCTTGACGTCGGTAATATCCGCTTCTGTTATCGGCCGCGTCGAGCCGTCGGCCATGACGACTTGCGTCGGAAACACGTCCTGTTCGTAGAGAAGCGGGAAGGACCCGCGAGCGATGTACACGAGCACCAGCACCGGAATCACCGTCCACAGAATCTCGACAACCGTGTTGTGGCTGAACTTCTTCGGCGTGGGGTTGGCGCGGCTGTTGTAGCGTACGATGACCCACAGCAACAGCGCGGTGACGAACACGGTGATGACGGTAATGATGATCAGCACTTCGTTGTGGAAGACCTGAACATTGCGCGCCGTTTCTGTCATCGGGGGCTGGAAATCGATGCCGCCGGGAACTGGCGCCGCGACAGCGGGACCCGCCGCGATCATGCTGGCGCATCCGAGCGACCACAATTTCAACCTCTGAAACAGCATGATCGTCCACATCCTCCCACGAAACGCGTGAGTTTGGCGCTCTAGCGTGGTATGCTAGAGGTATCCACCACTCGCTTCCACCCGTCCGGGAGCATAGTGTCGCAGGCCGGTGGAATAGGTTGGCCAGGCGCGAGGTCGCTAACATTGCGACGGAGGAATGGAAAGATGAACACGCAAATCCTGTTGGGGATCAGCCTGGCGGCCTTCGCCGTCACAGCGCCCCTCGCCCCGGCCAATGGGGCGGTCACGGTCATTGGCGGCGGTATGGCGCAGGAATGCTACCAAGCCGTCGAATTCAGCCGGATCTCGACAACCAAAGCTCTGGAACTCTGCGACCTTTCCCTGATGCAGGAAAACCTGCGGCGCAAGGATCGCGCGGCGACCCTCGTCAACCGCGGAATTCTGCACATGCGTGACGGCCGCTTTCAGCGGGCGTTGGACGATTACGAGCGCAGCCTGGACCTTCAGCCGAACCTGCTTGAAGCCAAGGTGAATGTCGGGGCGGCGCTTTACGGCCTCAAACGCTACGAGGAAGCCATGGTCGCGCTGAATGAAGGCATCGGCACCGAGTCGCTGAATGCCCGGGCGGTCGGCTTCTATAACCGGGCGCTTTGCCATGAGCGGTTGGGTGACGTCACGGCAGCCTATCTGGACTTCAGGTCCGCGCTGGAGGCCAAGCCGGATTTCGAACTCGCCGCAGAGCAGCTGAAGCGATTCACTGTGCTGCCAAAAGAGAGCTGACGCGTCCGCGCGGCCCGCCTGTCTGTCAATGACGGGCGGTGAGCCCTATCTGTATCGTCGAAGGCGGAGGCGCCTGCGCGCCCGCCATGAGGTCGAATGATGAAGTCAGACAGTCTGATCGATGACATGGGTCCCGGCGTCGATGCGGCGGCGCGTATCCTGGGCGAGGCGGTCGCTGGCGCCGACGATGGCGAAATCTATGTCGAATCCGTCCGGTCCGAGAGCTTCATGTTCGATGACGGCCGCCTGAAATCCGCCTCCTATGACAGCGGTCAAGGCTTCGGGCTCAGGGTGGTTTCCGGCGAAACGACGGGTTACGCCCATGCCAGCGAAGTCTCCGAGGCGGCGCTGAAGCGCGCGGCGACGGCCGCGTCCGCCGCCAAGCGCGGTCGGTCGGGGGTGCTCGCCCTGGGTCCGACGCCCGTGAACCGCCGACTTTACGCGGACGTCGATCCAACCGAATCGCTCGACTTCACCAGCAAGACCAACTTGCTGGCCGAGATCGACGCCTGGTGCCGCGCCGCTGATCCTCGCGTCGTGCAGGTGTCGGTGTCGCTCGCGGGGTCGCGCACCGCAGTCGAGATCATCCGCGCAGGCGGTGCGACGGTTTCCGACGCGCGACCGCTTGTCCGCCTCAATGTCGCAGTGACGATGGAGAAAGACGGCAGGCGGGAGACCGGCTCGGCGGGCGCCGGCGGCCGCGCCGCCTATGAGGAGTGGGTCGAGCCCGCGCGCTGGAAGGGACTTGCACAGCGAGCCCTGAGGAAGGCGGAGATCAATCTGGACTCCGTGCCCGCTCCGTCGGGCGAGATGGAAGTGGCGTTGGGGCCGGGATGGACGGGCGTCATGCTCCATGAAGCGGTCGGCCACGGGCTGGAGGGCGATTTCAACCGCAAGGGAACGTCGGTTTACTCCGGAAAGATCGGACAGCAGGTGATGGCCAGGGGCGTCAACATCGTCGATGACGGCACGATCCAGGACCGGCGCGGATCGTTGTCCTTCGACGACGAAGGCACTCAGACCCAACGGACAGTGCTGATCGAAGACGGGGTGCTGGTCGGTTACATGCAGGACCGCATGAATGCGCGCCTGATGGGCGTGCCCGCGACAGGCAATGGACGCCGCGAAAGTTATGCTCACGCGCCGATGCCCCGGATGACCAATACGGTGATGCTGGGCGGCACAGCCGATCCCGAGGAGATCGTGCGTTCGATAAAGAAGGGCATATGGGCCGTCGATTTCGGCGGCGGTCAGGTGGACATCACCAACGGGCAGTTCGTGTTCCAGTGCACGGAGGCCTACCTGGTCGAAAACGGCAAAGTCGGCCCTCCAGTCAAGAATGCAACCTTGATCGGGCATGGCCCCACCGTCTTGAACAAGGTGTCGATGATCGGCAATGACTTCGCCATGGATGATGGCGTCGGTACGTGCGGCAAGGCTGGGCAGTCCGTGCCAGTCGGAGTCGGCCAACCGTCGTTGAAGATCGACGTGATGACAGTCGGCGGCGCGGGCGGATAAATCGAGACCGACCCGTGCTTTCCCCACGATCTCGAACCCTCAAGGATCTGAAGCGATGACCCTCCCGCCGCACCTGAAAGCCCTTTTCGGAGCCCTGGCGGTTCTGCAGGCCATTCCCGGCCTGGCGTCCGCAGAACCGCCGCCGGCGGCCGTTGCGAAACCCTACAGCACCTTGTCCAGCGAGGCCTTCATGTCCCGGCCCGGAACGGCGCTGCTGATCGACGTGCGCGAGCCGGAGGAATGGACCCAGACGGGCGTGCCCCGCGGCGCGGCCCTGGCGCCAATCAGCCGTACTGATTTTGTGGAAAACGTGCTTGCGAGCGTCGGTGGAGATCGTACCCGGCCGGTCGCGCTCATCTGCCGCTCGGGGACCCGCTCGATGAAAGCCGCCGACGTCCTGGCGGCGGCGGGATTCACCAATGTCACCAATGTCGGCGACGGAATGATCGGTCGCGAAGGCGTGGGCGCCGGATGGCTCGCCTCCAGGCTGCCGGTTATCGCCTACACGCCGGCCCAGTAGAGGCGCGAGTTCGAAGCTAGCTCGGCGCCCTGCCCGCATCGAGCGCCGCCTTGTCGGCGGCGATGTCTGCGTCCTGTTTCGAATGCGCAAGCTTGTTGAGGAAAGGGCTGGCCGCGCCCAGCGCCACGCCGATACCGATGGCGACCCAGCCGATCTGGGTGAACACCGTGACATAGGTATCCAGCGCCTTTTGGGGATCGAGGACCTGTCCGCCGATCGTCTCCTGAGCCGTCAGCTTGGCGATCTGGGCCTGAAGGGCCTGCGCCACCGACGAGGCCAGAAACCAGGTCGCCATCATGGTCGACGCCACTCTGACAGGCGCAAGCTTGGTCATCGCGGAGAGACCCACGGGCGACAGGAAAAGCTCGCCCGTCGTGTGCAGCAGAAACAGCAGGACAAGGAAGATCAGCGGCACCTTGGCGCTCTCGTCGGCATAGGCCGCGCCCCACACGAGCACCAGAAATCCCGCCCCGACCTGGATCAGCCCAAGCGCGAACTTCGCCGCGTCGCCCGGGTCCTTGCGGTTCTTCTCCAGCCACGTCCACATCGTCGCAAACAGGGGTGCGAACAGCAGGATGAAAGCGCCGTTGAAGCTCTGCGTCTGACCGGACGTCACGGTAAAGAACCCGTTGCTCGGCAGTTGGGTGGACCGCTCGGCAAACTGGTTGAGCGCGCTCCCGGCAAGCTCGAACAAGGTAAAGAAAACGACCGACGCCGCTATCAGGATCAGCGCAAGGATCATCCGCTGGGATTCGATCCACGTGCAGTTCCTGATCATGTAGACGACAAAATAGATGAGGATCAGTCCCGACGCGATGCTGAGCGTGATGTTGACCACCGGCTCCCGCTGGACGAGGAAATACACGCCGACGATCCCCAGCAAGGCAGAGATGTAGATCAGCCACTCGCGGTTGAGCGGCCCCAGCAGGGGTTTTGCGAGCTTTTCGGGCTCGGGCGGATTGCCGATTTCTTCCGGCAGCTGAGCGGGGCCCGGCACGAAGAACAGAAGCCTTTTCCGCACGAAGACGAGCCAGCCAAACAGCATGCCGATTCCGGCGAGCCCAAAGCCCCAGCCCCACCCATACGTCGCGCCTATGCCCGCACACAGCACCTGAGCCCAGAACGCTCCGAGATTGATGCCGTAATAGTAGAGCGTGAAGCCGGCGTCGCGCCTCGGATCCTCCCGTTGATAAAGCTGACCGACGATCGTGGAAATGTTCGCCTTGAGAAAGCCGACGCCCATGATGATGAGGGCGAGCGCTCCGAAGAAGATGTTCATGAAGAGCGGCTGCCGACCCTCGACGCGCATCGTGTAGCCTTCGGAGGCAGATGTCGCCGGATCGTCCTTCGGCAGAACGCCCGGCAACGATGCGCCCGCTGGCAGATCGTTGATGGCGATGCCGCCACCTTCCGCCGGGCCGTAGGTATAGCGTTCGCCATCCACCACGATCCATGTGCGGCGCTGGTCCTGTCGCCCCTGCGCCTCGACCGCGAAGTCCCTCCCGTCGAACGTGATGACGTTGCGGGCCGGGGCCTGTTCGATCGCCATGGCAAGGTGACCCGCCACAAGCAGAAGGGCGCCGAAGGCGATCGCCTTCTTGGTTCCGAGATAGCGGTCGGCGAGCATCCCGCCGATCAGCGGCAGGAGATAGACCAGTGAAGTATAGGCCCCGTATTGCCCCTGCCCGACCGTGTCCTCGAACAGAAAATGCTGTGTCATGTAGGCCAGCAGAATGGTCCGCATGCCGTAGTACGAGAACCTTTCCCACATCTCGGTAAAGAACAGGATGTGCATCCCCTTCGGATGCCGGCGAAGCTGAAGAATGACCGGAATCCCCGTCATCACGGTGATGACGATCCCGATCGCGACTACGATATCCATTCAGTTCCCCGCGGCGGTCTTTCGTAAGCCCGGACAAGCATGCCCGGCGCGGGGCCTCAAAGGCAAGGCCGCCCTCCGAGCGCTTCGGCAAGCCAGCAAGATGTCGCCGGAACACTAGGCATGCGCAGGCCGGGTTTCCCCAGCGTTCCCGGCGGGTTGAGGATGAACCAGCATCACGGCTGTGTCATTGGGACTCGAAGTTGTTGTCGGGCGAAAGGCTAATCGCTAGCAAATCGAATCGTCGGGAGGACAACCATTTGATCATTCGGAAGCTGGGCGGGGTTCTGGGGGCCGCAACGTTTGCTCTGGGGCCGGCCATGGCGCAGGAGGCGGTTCCTTCCAGCCGCGCCGAGGTCTTCGAACCAAGCTACTTTGCCCGCTTCAATCCCACGAACGCCGAAGACATGGTTCGGCAAGTGCCTGGTTTTTCGATCGACGAAGGAGACAGCGTCCGCGGTTTTGCCGGGGCCGCCGGCAACGTGCTCATCAATGGCGAACAGCCATCGACCAAGACCGACCTGCGCACCGTGCTTGGACGTATTCCGGTCGCCCGCGTGCTCCGTATTGAAATTGTCAGCGCCGCTACCGGCGAACTCGACATGCGGGGGCAAACCAAGATCGCCAACGTCATCCTGCGGGCCTCCAACACGGATCGGGCCACGGCCTGGGAAACGACTCTGCGCTACTTTCAGGGCGAGCGCCTTACCGCCTCGGCGGAGGCGTCCATCACTCAGCCAATGTTCGGCGGAACTCTGACCCTGTCTGCTGAAGGCGGACAGGACATGTCAGGCGGCCCCGGCGGCGGCACGCGCGCGTTCGGGACGCGCGATTACTTCAACGGAGCGGGCGTGCAGTTCGAGCATCATGACGGCCTGATCCTGAATCAGTCGCTGTCCATCGCTCCTTCCTTCGACTTCCGGCGCCCTTTCGACAGGGGGACGCTCCGGCTCAACGGCAACTATTCCAACAGTGAATTCACCGGCGGCCGCCTCTACACGGTGCTGTCGCCGGGGGTTGGCGGAAATCCGATCCGCTTTGAACCACAGGTAAATGAAAGCGCCCAGCAACGTTTCGATGTAGGCGGCGACATCGAGCGGAGCTTGAACGATGACGCCTCGGCCAAGCTCATCTTCTTTCACAAGCGGCAGGAAAATTCCGGCGACAATTTGTTCAGCTTCTACAATGGCGCGGGTGCGTTCACTCGGTCCACCCTCCTGCGCAACGACGACACTTCGGGCGAAAGCATCCTTCGCGGGCAGGTGAACTGGAAACTGTCAGACGCCCACGCGATCGAGGTCAGCCTTGAAGGCGCGTACAACTTCCTCGACAGCGCCCGCACCGTGACGCTCAACAGCGGCTTGAACGTAACGCCGCCAGGCTCCGACACGATCGTCGAAGAGTTGCGCGCCGAAGCTCAGATTTCCGATGTCTGGACGGTGACGCCGAAACTGACTTTGGAGCCCGGCTTCAAGTTCGAGGTCTCGCGCATCGAACAGGAGGCCCGCCTGACCGGCGGCGCCAGCCTCTTCGCCGAGCGCGAGTTTTCCTATCCCAAGCCCAGTCTTTCGCTTGCATGGACCCCGAACGACGATCAGCAACTACGTTTGTCGCTCCAGCGCGATGTCGCCCAGTTGAACTTCGGCGACTTCGTCTCGGCAGTTGAAGTGACGAATGACCGCATCGTCGGCGGGAATGCGGATCTCAAGCCCGCTCAGGCGTGGGCCTTTCTCGCTGAATTCGAGCAGAAGTTCTGGGCGGACGGGGTCGTCACCCTGATCGGGTCGTTTGACCAGGTTGAGGATGTCCAGGACGTTGTGCCTGTCGTGCCCCTCGGCGGCACGATTTCCAGCGCCTTCGACGGGCCAGGCAATCTGGGCGAGGGCGAGCGCTGGTCCCTAGGCTTCGAAGCAAGCATCCCGCTCGACCGCCTTGGGCTCGACAATGCCAAGCTCGACCTGGCGCTCAACAGCGGAAGTTCGGAAGTCGTCGATCCGGTCACCGGCCTGTCGAGGGAGTTTTCAGACTATTTCACCCGCCAGTGGAATGTCGATTTTCGGCAGGATCTGCCGTCTTGGGGCTTTAGTTATGGCTTCCGGTTCAGTGAGAGCGGCGGCGGCACCACTTACCGGCTGAAGGAACTTTTCAAGCGGCAGAGGTCGGGCGGGGATTTCAGCGTCTTCGTGGAAACAAAACGCTTTTTCGGTCTCAACATCCGTGCCGGCTTCAGCGACATCTTCGATCCGTACTTCTTCGCCACGCGTGTCGTCTTCGATGGTCCGCGCTCGACGGGTGCGCCCATCCTGATCCAGAACAGCGAGTCCCATAACGGCGAATTTGGCTTCATACGGCTCAGCGGCACGTTCTGACGTCAGAACCTGACTTCGGCGAAAGCGTGCCTTAGATCGCGATTCCATGGCCCGTGATAACGCGCAAGCAGGCGTTCGGCGAAATTGATCCCGGATTCGGCGATCTCCTCGATTGGAAGAAGAAATATCGTCTCGTCGTCGCCGCTCGAATTCAGCCTCGCCCTGCGCCGCAGACCGCCACGGGCGAGAGACAGGGCCTGGAGGGCGACGGCCTGGACGCTGGTTGCGCCGATTGGAGCCCTGAGGCCAAGCGCAGGAACGCTCCTGCGCATGGCTTCCCGTTCCTCGGCCGTCCAGTTCTTCACAAGCTCCCAGGCGCCGTCCAGCGCCGCGCCATCATAGAGGATGCCTGCCCAGAACGCAGACAGCGCGCAAAGGCTGGACTGCGGTCCCGCATCGGCGCCGCGCATCTCAAGAAAGGTTTTCAGCCTCACCTCGGGAAAGATGGTCGAGATATGGTCGTCGAAATCGTCCATCGCCGGCAGTTCGCCCGGCAGGACGGAGAGGCGCCCCGCCATGAAGTCGCGGAAGGACAGACCTGAACAGTCCACGTACTGTCCGCCCCGCCGCACGAAATACATCGGAACGTCCAGCGCATAATCGACATAGCGCTCGAAGCCATAACCCGTCTCAAAAACGAAGGGCAACGTGCCCGTGCGATCCGGGTCGGTATCGGTCCAGACGTGCGCCCGATACGACTGGAAGCCATTGGTGCGTCCCTCGGCAAACGGCGAGTTCGCGAACAGCGCCGTTGCGATCGGCTGAAGCGCGATGCTGACCCGCATCTTCTTCACCATGTCGGACTCGGACGAGAAATCGAGGTTGGACTGCACGGTGCAAGACCGGAACATCATCTGGCGCCCAAGGCGTCCCACCCGGTCCATGTAGCTGCGCATGATGCCATAGCGGCCCTTGGGCATGGTCGGTGTATCTTCGAGCGACCAGATCGGGGAGAACCCGAGCGCCAGAAACGCTATGCCGATCGGATCGCTTATCGAGGCCGTCTCCCGCAGGTGTTCGGTGATCTCCGCGCAGGTTTCGTGGATGGTCTCCAGCGGGGCGCCGGACAGCTCGAACTGGCCGCCCGGCTCCAGGCTCACGCTGGCGAGGCCTTTCTTGAGCCCGATGACATGCTCGCCCTCCAGGATGGGAGACCAGCCATAGCGCGAGGCGAGGCCGTCCAGCAGCGTCTTGATCGAGGCTTCGCCATGGTAAGGCAGCGGCGCCAGCCCATTTTCGATGAACCCGAACTTCTCGTGTTCTGTGCCGATTCGCCAGGCGCTGGAGGGTTTGCAGCCGCTTTCCAGCCGCTCGACAAGATCCCTCTTGCCGCTGATGCGTGGGGCCGCCTCGTCGATGTCCCGCGTGGGAGTTGTCATACGGCCTTGCCCCGACTGGTGTTTCCGACGAGACAGGGAGGCGCTGCCGCAAACGCCAGTCGGCCTGACGCATTGACGCCAACGTGAAGGCCGCGTGGCAAGACAGTCAAGCCAGGCCGCCCGGGTTCCAGTCGCCCTGCACGGCCTGCCAGACGACAAGCGCTCCAAGCGCCGCCGTTTCCGCTCGCAAGATACGCGGGCCGACACCCACGGGCCGGACAAACGGCAACCCCCGCAGCCAGGCTCGCTCCTGTCCGCTGAAACCGCCCTCGGGTCCTACCAGTATGGCGCCCGCCGCGTTTCCCTCTCTTTTGACTATCTCGGCCATTGGAAACGCCCGCCCCGCCGCCCCGCCCCACGGCTTCTCACCTTCGTCACCCGCCTCGTCACAGAAGTACAAGGGACGGTTGGAGGGCCAGCTCGCCAGCACGGCGCCCAGATCAGCCGCGTCTCGAACCAACGGAATGTCGAGCCTTTCCGTCTGCTCGGCCGCCTCGACCGCTATTCGCTGGAGGCGGTGGGTTCTGACTGCCCGGGCCTCGCACCTTTGCGTCAGGACGGGAAGAATCTCCCGGACGCCGAGTTCGGTTGCTTTCTCCACCACGAAATCCGTGCGGGTTTTCTTCAGCGGCGCGAACACCAGCCATAGGTCCGGAACGCCCTGCTGCACCCTTACCCGGCGCTCGGTCACGGCACGCAGCGCGTTCCTGCCAATCTCCAGAATCCGGCATGCGAACTCGCCGTCGCGACCGTTGAACAACCGTACCGGATCGTCAGGTCCGAGGCGCAACACCTGCCCCAGATAGTGTGCCGGATCAGCGTCGAGAGTAATTTCGCTCCCCTCGCTCAGGTCGCTTTCCACAAAGAGGCGAGGGGTTGCGCTCATGGTCCTGCGCTATATCGCTCTATCATTCCTGCGCAAGGGTCCGACCTCGTGAACGAAGCCGATCAAGTCGCCGCTCCGGCTGGTCTGCCAGACGCCCGGCGGAACAGTTGGGTCAATCGGGCGCCGAGGTGGACGCGGCCTTATCTGCGCCTGTCCAGGTATGACCGTCCTGCGGGCTTCTGGCTGCTCGGCCTGCCTTGCCTGGCCGGGCTGGCGCTCGCCCGCCAGGACACAGGTTTCCTGACAGGCGATGCGGGACTGTCCGCATTATTCGTCCTGGGCGCTGTCGCCATGCGTGGAGCGGGCTGTACCTACAACGACATTCTCGACGCCGAAATCGATTTGAAAGTGGCGCGCACGGCGATGCGCCCGCTTCCCTCGGGCGACCTTACAAGGCGCAACGCCTGGATATGGCTGCTGGCGCAGTGCCTCATCGGTCTGGGAGTGCTTCTGACACTCCCTCCTCTCGCGCGATGGGTGGCGCTTGGCTCGATCCCGATGGTCGCTCTCTACCCTCTGATGAAACGCGTTACCTGGTGGCCGCAAATCTGGCTCGGCCTCACCTTCAACTGGGGCGTGCTGGTCGCTGCGGCTGCGGCGCGCGGAACCCTGAGCGCCGCAGACTGGATCCTCTACGCAGCGCTGATTCTCTGGACGCTGGGATACGACACGATCTACGCGCTGCAGGATCGCGAGGACGACGCGCTCATCGGCGTAAAGTCGACGGCCTTGCGTTTCGGAGCACACGTCAAGTCGGCGATCTGGGTAATTTACTCGGCGTGCGCTGTGCTCGTCGGGTCAGCAGGTTTTCTGTCCGGCGGGTGGGGCGCCGCGCTGGCGACCCTGCCCTTCTCTTTACATCTGGCGCAGCAGGCCGCCCGGTTGGATCCGGACAATAGCCGGCTCGCCCTCGTCCTGTTCCAGGCCAATCGGGACGCAGGCATTCTGCTCTTTGTCGCCTGGGCCTTCATCGCGGGCCGATTTTAGCCGATAGTCGAGCCGCGAGCGGCTCGGGAGAATCTCAAATGCAGTTCAAGGCGCCCAAACGTGTTGGCGTGGCCGTCGCGGCGGGGATCGTCGCCATGCTGGTCGGTATCTCCGTGATTTTCGGGGCTGCGAGGGACGACGCCGTCCCGAAAGAAGCTCCGGTGCTCGAACTTGGACCCGACATGGTGCAACTTGAGCCCGGCGCGTCCAGCTCGCGCACCTTGCCGGCGCCCGACACAAACCCATCGACACGGCCCGACCTCTCAGCAACTGCGTCCAGTGCGTCTTTTGGGGGGTCGGAACCGAATGCAGTCGTCTTCAGGGACGACTCTCTCTCATTCGCCGCCACCTTGCCGCCAGGCGACATCGACGACCCCGTGCTCGCCTATCTGCGCAAGGACGCGGAGCGCTATCTCGCTCGTGTAAAGGTCAACGCCCGTGCGGACTACGACAGGCTGAAGCGAGAAGATGTAGAGCCCGGCGCCTGGGAGGTGAAAATCAGCTGGAACTACACGGGCAATGCCGGCGACCTCGTCAGTCTCGCCGGGGAAGCCCGCGAAAACACAGGCGGCGCCCACCCGATTCTGTTCTTCGACACACACATCGCCAGACGCGGCAGCGGCAAGGAAATAGATTTCTCGGACCTCTTGCTGCGCGAGCGCTCACCTTCTCCAGCGATGACTATCGCGATCTGCGAGGCGTTGAAAGCCGCCAAGATGCAGACCATCCATTCCGCTACCATCTTCGACGAACCGATCGTCTGCATCGGACCGGAGGCCAACGCCAAAACCGAGGCGGCCGCCGTGGCGCTAGCGCCATCCGACAAGGCCGGAGCATTCGGAGGCGTCTATGTCTACTACGCGCCTTACACGGTCGGCTCTCATGCGGAGGGACCCTACAGACTGACGATCCAGCAGGCCGTCTTTATGGAAGACCTTCGCAGCGAATGGAAGCCGATCTTCGGCGGCGAGGCCCCCGTGCTGACGAACTGATTCGCCGGAGCCGGTCAGCGCCGGCGCGCCTGGAAAAACGCCCTAAGCAGATTGCTGGACGCTTCAGCCAGCAGGCCGCCCGTGACTGTGGGGCGTGAGTGACAGGTCGGTTGCTCGAAGAATCGCGGACCATGGGCGACCGCACCGCCTTTCGCGTCGGCCGCGCCGTAGACCAGCCGTCCGATGCGCGCGTGCGAAATCGCGCCGGCGCACATCGCGCACGGCTCGAGCGTCACATAGAGGCTAAGTCCCGTGAGCCGGTAGTTCGAGAGCTTGGCCCCCGCAGCCCGCAGGACAAGAATCTCCGCGTGCGCGGTCGGATCATGCAATCCAATCGGACGATTGTGCGCCTCGGCGACCTTCTGCGCGGTTTCGGGATCAGCGAGGACAGCACCGACAGGCGCCTCGCCAGCGTCGGCGGCCATCCGCGCCAGCAAGAGGGCGCGCTCCATCATGGCCAAGTCGAATTCGGATTGCATGGGCGCGCCATAGCATTTCCCGCGCGGGACCGCACCTCGGCTCCCGCATTGCGGAGCGCGGTGCTACAAGCTCGCCAATGCGAATCGTTGGCGGCAGGTTCAAGGGCCGGGCTATCAGGACACCCGACGGGACGACGACGCGCCCCACGTCGGACCGGGCCCGCGAATCGATCTTCAATGTGTTGGCCCATGCCGACTGGGCGCCGGAGATTGAGGGCGCCCGCGTGATCGACGTGTTCGCGGGCTCAGGCGCGCTGGGGCTTGAGGCGCTGTCGCGCGGAGCCTCGTTCTGCCTGTTCGTCGAGACCGCCAGCGCGGCGCGCGGATGCATCCGGGACAATGCCGACACCCTTCAACTTTTCGGTGTGACACGAATTCATCGTCGTTCAGCCACCGATCTGGGCGCAAAGCCGGCCGGCCTTGGAGCCCCGTTCAATCTCGTCCTTATGGATCCTCCCTATGGCTATGAGCTCGCGGCGCCCGCCCTGGAGCAGTTGAAACGCGGCGCCTGGACCACACCCGACGCGCTGGCTGTGGTTGAGACGGAAGCCGACGCTGCGGCGCCCGTCACGCCGGGTTGGAGGTTACAGGACGAGCGTGTCTACGGCGCTGCACGGATCAGCTTTCTGCAAGCCGCTGAAGCTTAGGGCGTCAGGATCGTCGCACCGGTCGTCCGCCGGCTCTCGAGCGCAAGATGAGCGTCGGCGGCGTCCCTGAGCGCAAAACGCTGCCGCACGTCGGCCTTGACGGCGCCCGATCGCATCGCCCCCCAAATGGCCGCGGCCCCTCTTTCGAGATCGGCGCGCCTGTGCGTGAAATGAAACAAGCCCGGCCTTGTCAGGACGAGCGATCCACCCTGATTCAGCCGGGCCGGCGGAATGGGATCGACCGGACCGGATGCGTTTCCATACGTGACATACCATCCCCGAACGGCCAGCGATCTGAGGCTCGCCTCCGCCGACGATCGGCCGACGGAGTCATAGACGACCGGGACGCCCTTTCCGCCATTCAACGCCTTGACGCGGGCTGACACATCTTCGCTCGCGAGAATCGTTTCGACGCATCCATAACCACGAGCGAGATCGGCTTTTTCGGGCGTGGACACGACACCGATAACCCGCGCGCCGAGCGCGTTCGCCCACGGTACCAGGATGGAGCCCACGCCCCCCGCCGCCGCCCAGACGAGAATCGTTTCGCCGGGTTCGATCCGGCGAATTTCGAAGATCAGCATCCAGGCGGTCAGGCCCTTGAGGAAAACGGCCGCCGCGTCCTCGTCCGTCACGGCGTCAGGAATTCGCACCATACGATCGGCCGGCGCATTGCGGCGGGACGCATAGGCGCCCGCAACTCCATTATAGACCACGCGATCGCCCGGCTTGAGTCCATCCACCCCCTCGCCGATCGCCTCGACGACGCCAGCGGCCTCGACCCCGAGAATGGCCGGCGGCTGGACCGGGTAAAGACCCGTTCGCGTGTAGACATCGATGAAGTTGAGCCCGATCGCCGTCTGGCGAAGCTGGACCTCGCCGGGTCCCGGGGCCGGCAGGTCAACCGTCTCGAACCTCATCTCTTCCGGCCCGCCGATCTTGTGGATACGGATAACGTCGGCTGTGGACATGACGCGATCTCCGAGTTGCGCGACCTCTGGAGACTCATGTCTAACCCCATTCATGCTCGTTGATGAGATCATTTGCGGTATCGACGAGGCGGGCCGGGGGCCGCTCGCCGGTCCCGTGTGCGCGGCGGCCGTTATTCTGCGCGCCGGGCGGCGCATAAGGGGTGTCGCAGATTCCAAGCAGCTGACCGAACGCCAACGCGAAGTCCTGGCTCCCAGGATTCGTGCACGCGCGGTCGCCTGGGGGGTTGGCTGGGCGAGCGTCGCGGAGATCGACACGCTGAACATCCGTCAGGCCAACTTCCTGGCCATGCGGCGCGCCGTCGAAGCTTTGGCGACAGCGCCTACCCACGCGCTGGTGGACGGCAACGACCCCCCGCCGCTTTCCTGCACAGTGCGCTGCATTGTCGGCGGGGACGCGCTGGAGCCGGCGATCTCGGCTGCCTCGATCCTCGCCAAGACGGCCCGCGACGCCCTGATGATCGCGCTCGACCTCGAATATCCTGGGTATGGCTTCGCATCCCACAAGGGCTACAGCGTGCCGGCACACCTCGCAGCATTGCGGCGGCTGGGACCAAGTCCCATTCACAGGATGAGTTTCCGGCCTGTCCGCGAGTGCGTCCGGGCTGCTTGAGGGACGCTTCATCAAAGCGTCATTCAAACGTTATCCATCCGTCACAGCGCACCGGCACAGCACGGACGTCCACGACAGGGAGACCGCGCCATGTATGTCCGCCCACGCTCCAGCGCAGTCACGGTATCGGCGGCGCTGCTTTCCGGACTGATGCTCGTCGGCTGCGCCACGGGAGTCGTAGCGCCGGCGCCGGCCATGGTACGACCCTTTGCAGAAACGCCGCCCGTCGGCACGGCAGGCGGCGAGGACGCGGCGGACGATCCCGCGATATGGCTCAATCCGGCTGATCCGGCGGGCTCGCTCGTTTTTGGCACGGACAAAAAAGCCGGCTTCTACGCCTACGATCTGTCGGGCCGCCAGGTTCAGGGCAGCGCGGTCGGCTTGCTGAACAATGCGGACATCCGCAGCCAGGTCATGATTGAGGGGACGCGGGTTGACCTGATGGGCGCCAGCAACCGCTCCGACAGCACGCTGGCTCTTTTCACGATCGATGCTTCCACCGGCATCGCGACGACGAAAAGCTTCACGCCGACAGGCAAGATCGAGCCCTACGGTTTTTGCATGGGCGACGACGCTGCAGGCTGGCTCGCTGCCATTCCCTACAAGGACGGCGAGGTCCAGGTGTATCGCCTTTCGCCGGACGGCGCGCCAAGCCTGGCGGCCACGTGGAAATTCACGGAAGTCATGGAAGGGTGCGTCATCGACGAGGAGAATGCCGCGATCTTCATCTCGGAGGAGAATACCGGCCTCTGGCGCATTGAATATGAAGGAGAAACGGAGCGCAGCCGCACTCTGATCGACCGGGTCAAGTCCGGTTCCGGCCTCGTCGCGGATGTCGAGGGCGTCGCCCTGTGGCGGGGAGCGGACGGCGGCGGCTACGTGGTCGCGTCCTCCCAGACAGCCGACCGCTACCTGGTCTATGATCGCAAGGCCCCCAACGCGTTGCGCGGCTCATTCCGTATAGCACCATCCACAGACGGGAGTATCGATGGGGTGAGCCATACCGATGGGATCGAGATCGCGTCGGCCCCCCTTGGACCGACCTTGCCGCGCGGCATTTTCGTGGCGCAAGACGACGCCAACACGCTTCCGGCTCAGGCTCAGAACTTCAAGTTCGTCGACTGGCGCGAGATCGAGACGGCGCTAGGACTGCCCCGAAGCTAACACCTACCGTCGCCCGAACAGTCGCTCGATATCGGAGAGCTTGAGTTCGACATAGGTTGGGCGTCCGTGGTTGCACTGGCCCGAGTGCGGCGTCGCCTCCATCTGCCGGAGCAGCGCGTTCATCTCGTCGCCTGACAGACGCCGCCCGGCCCGCACCGACCCCCGGCAGGCCATGGCGCCAACAATCTCCTCCATGCGCTCCTTGAGCAACGGACCAGCGTCATGGTCGCCGAAATCGTCCGCCAGATCCCGGATCAGACCCTTGGCGTCCATGGGACCAAAGAGGGCCGGTGTTGCACGAACGGCAAGGGCGCCGCGCCCGAACGGCTCTATTTCGAGGCCGAGGTCCAGCAGCTCTCCGGCCCGGGCAAGCACGCGCTCCGCTTCTTCTTCGCTGACCTCGACGATCTCCGGGATAAGCAGGGCCTGTCGTCGGACTCCGGAGGACGCCATCTCCGCTTTCATGCGTTCGTAGACCAGGCGTTCGTGCGCGGCGTGCTGATCGACGATCACGATACCGTCCGCCGTCTGGGCGACGATATAGGTCTCGTGCAGCTGGGCCCGGGCCGCGCCCAGGGGCGCCACGACCGGTCCATGCTCCGCTCCCCCATCGACGGGCTCCACGCGTCCGCTGTGGTCGCCAGCGAATGCCTGGAAGAACGCGCCCGGCTCGTCCCGCAAACCTTGACCGCCGCCCGCCACGGCCGGCGCCAGTGCGGGCGACCCGACTGTCCCGCCATTGCCCCAAGGCAAGGAAGAGACGCCGGGACGAAAAGCCCCCAGCGCGGCGCCGGCCACAGTCGTGCTGGACCGGTGACCCGCCCCCGCAAGCCCGTGGCGCAGTGCGCCGATCATCAGTCCGCGGACGTTGGCGGGGTCGCGGAAACGCACTTCGGTCTTGGCAGGATGGACATTGACATCGACGTCCTCGGGCCGCAGCTCGAGGAATAGCGCCGCCATCGGGTGCCGGTCCCGTGCAAGGAAATCCTGGTAGGCGGCGCGGATGACGCCGATCATCAGCCGGTCCTTCACGGGCCGTCCGTTGACGAACAGATACTGGTGCTGCGCGCTGCCCCGGTTGAAGGTGGGCAAGCCCGCAAACCCGACCACGCACACATTGTCGCGCACCGCGTCGATCTCGATGGCGTTGTCTCGAAACTCCCCGCCGAGAATAGCGGCCAGCCGCCTCAATCGCGCGGACACAGGATCTCCTGCTTCGCCCTGAAGTCTGACCAGCGTGCGCTCGTCGCTTTCGAGATGAAAGGCCACGTTGGGCCGCGAAAGCGCCAGCCGGCGAACCGTATCCGCGACCGCAAGAGATTCGGAGCGTTCGGATTTCATGAACTTCAACCGCGCCGGAGTCGCGAAATAAAGATCGCGCACATCGACGATCGTGCCCTGCGACGCCAGCCCCTGCCACGGGGCAGGACGCGGATCTTCGACACGCCCGCCTTCTACAGCAAGTTCGAACGCGCGGTCGCCGCCTTCGGCCCGGGATCGGATGGTCATGCGGGAGACAGATCCAATCGAGGGCAGCGCCTCGCCCCGGAACCCCAGCGTGCGGATGTCGAGTAGATCGACACGCCCGTCGTCGTCCACCGCCAGTTTCGAAGTCGCGTGACGTTCGATTGCAAGCGACAATTCGCCTGGCGCCATGCCATGACCATCGTCTTCCACGACCAGGCGCCGCAGCCCGCCTTGCTCGATGCGAACCCTGATGGAAAGGGCGCCCGCATCCAGCGCGTTCTCGATCAATTCCTTGATCGCTGCGGCGGGACGCTCGATGACTTCGCCGGCGGCGATCCGGTTCACGGCATCGGCCGGCAGCCGCTTGATGCCGCCACGGGGTCTAGCCTGCAGAAGAACCGATTCGGGCATGCATACAGCCTAACCCGGCGACGGCCGGAAATCAGCGCCCGATCCGCCAAAATCCGTGCACAGCCAGAGGTGGGCTATGGAGTCAAAGCGTCGGCTCTCCGACCAGAACGAAGGTAAAGGCTTCCGGTTTGAGATAGGTCTCGCCGACCCGCTTCAGATCCGCCAGCGTCACCGCGTTGATAAGATCGTTTCTCCGGGTCACGTAATCGAGCCCAAGGTTGTCCTGCCGCACCTGCATCAGATTGCGCGCGATCTTTGCGTTGGAGTCGAAATTGAGCGGATAGGCGCCGGTGAGATAGGCTTTGGCGTCCGCCACCTCTTTTTCGGTCGGACCCTCCGAACCCAGCCGGGCGATGTGTTCCTTTGTAAGGCGCACCACTTCGCCCGCTTTCTCGTTCATCGTGGATGCGCTGCCGGTCCAGCGCCACAGATGCGGCTGGGCGGACAGCCCCGTGCCGATGCCGTAGGTCAGTCCCTTTTGTTCGCGTATATCGTCCATCAGGCGCGAGGAAAATCCGCCGCCGCCCAGAATGTAGTTGAGCACGTAGGCCGCATAGAAATCGGGGTCGTCCCGTTTCACGCCGGGTCCGGAGAACTGGACGAGCGTTTGGGGTATGGGCAGAGGCTTGACGATCGGAGCAGAGGGGGCCTGCTGCGCGACCACGTCGGGCACGGTCGCCACCTTGGAGGTTGTCGGCAAACCGCCAAAGACTTCGTCGAGCTTCGGCGCAAGCTCCTCGGCGGTGATGTCGCCCACGACCGTGACAAGCAGCCGGTCCTTCGACATCAGCGTGCCCTTGAGGGACGTCACATCCTCGCGCGTGATCGCTGCGACGGTCGGCATCGTGGGATATCGGCCATAGGGATGACCCGCCATAATGTGCGCGTTCATCGCCCGCCCCGCGATCACCCCGGGGTTGGTTTCCGACTGAGCGACCGAGACGGCCAGTTCGCGACGGGCGCGCTCGATGGGTTCAGCGTCGAAACGCGGTTCCGACAACGCCAGCCGCGCCATTTCGAAGGCTTCAGCGCCGGTTTCTTTCAGAGTGCTCATCGAGCACGACGTCCAGTCTCCGTTGATGCTGCAGCCGAAGCTCATGTTGAGATCTTCCATGCGCGCGCCAAACGCCTGGCTGTCGAGATCTCCCGCGCCTTCATTCATCATGTAGCCAAGGATCCATGACGCCCCGTCCCGGCCCGCTGGCTCGACGGCCGAGCCGCCCTTCCAGGCCATCTCCATGGCGATGATCGGAACGAACGGTTCGGAGACCAGCCACGCCGTCACGCCTCCTGGCGACGTCACGACCTCTATGTCTGCCAGCGCCGATGTATCCGCAGGCGTTTCCGCCGTCCGGGCGCCCGAACAGGCCGTCAGCGCAACAAGACAGACCGCAAAACTCAGGGAACGCATCACTGGGTCTCCACCAGCAGCGTCGCATCGACGTGATGGACCCCCGTCATGTAAGCATTCATGGCCTGCTTCACCTGTTCGGCCGTCACCGCTCGAACGCGATCGTCCCACGCCTGAATCTGCTCGATCGTCTGCCCCGCGACGAGCTGGCCGCCATACCAGTTGGCCATCGAAACCTGACTGTCGCGCGCGAATGTTTCCGAAGCGGCGATCCGCGCCTTGGCGCGCACCAGTTCGGTCGCGGTCGGGCCTTCCCCGAGAAACTGGTCGACAACGGCGGCGGCGGCTTTCTCCACGGCGTCAAGCGTCTTGCCGGGACTGGGCGAGCCGCCAACTCCGATAATCCCGCGAGCGACGCTGTCGCTCGTGAAGGCGTAGGCCGACACCGCCACCCCCTGCGTCTCGACAAGTTCGCGATTGAGCCGACTGGTCCGGCCTCCACCGAGGATTTCCAGTCCAACCTGCAGGGCTTCGGCCTGCGGGTCGCCGGTTTCCACTCCAAGCCAGTACCGGCTCCACTCCGGCTGCCGAACCTTGGGATCGGAGTGCGAGACACGCACAGTTTCCGCTAATGGTCTGACCTCGGGCCATGAGCGTTTCTGCAGGTCTCCCTTGGCCGCGATCGATCCATAGATACGGTCCGCCAGCGGCTTCAGCTCGGCTGCCGTTATGTCGCCCGCCACGACGAGGATCGCATCTTCAGGCCCATACCATCGGCTGTACCAGCCGAGTGCATCGTCGCGAGTCAGGGCGCCGACCTCGCTCATGCGGCCGATCACCGGAATGCTGTAAGGGTGGCCGGAGTACAGCGCCGCATAGACCTTCTCGTTCAGCAGCGATGACGGCGCGCTGTCGACATTCTGGCGGCGCTCCTCCTTGACGACGTCGCGTTCCGAAACGACCTCGCTTTCAGCAAGCTGAAGACCCGTCATGCGGTCGGCTTCGAGCTCCATCATCTGCGGCAGTCGGTCTTTGGCGACCCGGAAGAAATAGTTGGTGTAATCATAGCTGGTGCTGGCGTTATCCTGACCGCCATTGCGCGCAACGATCTTCGAGTATTCGCCCGCCGCGATCTTGCCTGTCGCCTTGAACATCAGATGTTCGAAAAAATGGGCGATGCCGGATTTGCCTGGAACCTCGTCGGCCGAGCCGACGCGATACCAGATCATGTGCGTGACCACGGGTGCCCGGTGATCGGGAAGGACCACGGCCGTTATGCCATTGGCGAGCTTGAACGTCTCCGGCCGCCAGGCCTCTGAAGTCTGCGCCTGCGCCGAAGGGAAAAGCGCCGCCACGCCAGCGGCGAGAGCGGTCGCCACATCAATGCGGGTCTGTCGCCACCAGCCTGCTCTCATCGACCGTCTCCCGGAATGTGATTTCGCGCGAAGGCCCGAATGCAGCTTCGTCCGCGACGTTCTGGATGTCACAGCCCCGGGAGCTTGCTGGTCGCCCTGCGCCGGATCAGCACGTCACCGCCGCCGGTGAGATCCTGCACGGCGACCTGCTCCGCCCGAAGCCGCTCGGCCTCGGCGACGGGATCGAGCAAGGGTTCACTCGGGATCCCCCTGCCGAAATTGAGGATGCTGTCGGAGAAGCTGCGCGATTTGCGCACAGTCTGCGCCGCGTCGTAATCCACGGCGGCGCGCACGGCACGGTCCACGGCATCGCCGCCGGCCTGTTTGACCAGAAGTTTTTCGCCCTCGCTTGCGTCCTTGCCGATATCCGTGCCGAAAACGGCGACGCGGGCCTGGGCGTCGGCTTCGAGTTCCTGGGGTCGGCTTTCGCCGGGCGCCGGCGGACGCAGGTTATAGTCCGGCGGCACGGTCAACGGCGCCTTGCGAACCACGCGAAACTCGTCGGGCGTCTGAGGGCCGCTGGAACAGGCCGACAGGGCAAGGGCGGCCAAGACGGCGACAAGGCCGGTGGTTTCGAAACGCTTCACGAAAGTCTCTCCTTCAGACACAAAGTTCCGGTCACCGTGCGGACCCACCCTAGCCGGGCGCTTTGCGTCCCGCCAGCACTTGATCCAGCAGGAGGATCGCCGCGCCCACCGAGATCGAGGCATCGGCCACGTTGAAGATCCAGGGGAAGAACATCCCGGAAAAATCGAGGAAATCCACGACAGCGCCAAAACGCGCCCGATCGACAAGGTTTCCCACCGCCCCGCCAATGACCAACGCGAGCGACAGAGCCGTCAGCCAGCGTTCCGCCCTCAGTAGCCAGACCGTGAACCCGATGGCAATGGCCGAGGTCAGCGCGAAAAGCACCCACCGGGCGGCCCCCTCGGCCTGCAGGGCGCCAAAGCTGACGCCGCGATTCCAGGTCATGCTGAGATCGAAAACCGGAGACAGCTCGATTCGCCCACAGGCATTGTCAGCGAGGCACGCCAGGGCGTTGAATGCCGGCTCGCCGAGGATCAGGTGTTTCGACAACTGGTCCAGCCCGATGATCGTGACCGCTAGAGGTAGCGCCCACAGCCAGTGCCGGGTCATCTTGTCGGGCGACAGCCAGTCGATGGTCGCCATCAGCCTTCCCCCAACGGAGCCAGGGGCGTCATGCCCCGGAACTCGCGCACTGCAACTGCGTCGCGCAACGTAATGTCGGGAAACTGCGGGTCGGCGCTTCCCGGGTCAAAGTATTTCCATGAGCGCGCGCATTTGACGCCTGAGGCGCGGCTCGTTGCGACCAGAATTTGACCTGCGGCTAGGGACATTGACGTTCCATCTTCAGACTGGGCGCCGGAACCAAGACTGGCCTCCGATGTGATGAAGATATCGGCCGGGTCCTCGTCCTCAAAGGCGTCAAGGAATACAAGATCGGCTATGGCGACATCGACACGGGCTTCGAGCGACGAGCCGATCCGCTTCTCGCGCCGTTCGACCTCAAGCGCTCCGGTGACGGCCTTGCGCACGGTGAAGATGCGCTCCCACTTCGCGGCAACGTCCGGGTCGAGCCAGCCTTCCGGCGTCGCCGGGTATTGCCGCAGATGGACGGACGCCGTTCCCGGATGGCGGTGCTCCCAGGCCTCCTCGCAGGTGAAGACCATGACCGGGGCAAACCAGGCGATCAGCCGGGACAGAACCTCGTCCATGACCGTCCGCACCGCTCGGCGCCGCAGCGACGATGGAGCGTCGCAATAAAGCGCGTCCTTGCGGATATCGAAATAGACGGCCGAGAGATCGACCGCACAGAAATTCAGCAGCGCATGGAAGCCGCCCTTGAAATCATAGGCGGCCTGGGAGGTGCGCACCAGCAAATCGAGTTCGGCCAGTCGATGCAGCACCCACTGTTCGAGGCTCGGCATATCGTCACGCGCGACGGCTTCGGCCGGCGCAAAGCCATCCACCGCGCCCAGCAGATAGCGCATCGTGTTGCGCAGCTTCCGGTAGGTTTCGACATTCGCCGCGATGATGTCCGGACCGAAACTCGGATCGTCGGTATAGTCGGAAAACGCGACCCAGATGCGCAGAATGTCGGCGCCGAACTTGTCACAGACTTCCTGCGGCGAGATGGTGTTGCCCAGCGACTTTGACATTTTCCGGCCGTCTTCGGCCTGAACAAAACCATGCGTCATGATCGCATCGTAGGGCGCACGTCCGCGCGTCGCGCAGCTCTCCAGAAGGGACGACTGAAACCAGCCGCGATGCTGGTCGGACCCCTCCAGATAAACGTCCGCCGGCCATTTCTTGCCGCGATCCTCAAGCGTGAAGGCGTGCGTCGTTCCCGAGTCGAACCAGACGTCGAGGATATCGTTGATCTTGTCGTAGTCGTCGGGGTTGTGACCCTCACCGAGGAAGGTTTGCGCGTCCGCCGAAAACCACGCGTCCGCGCCGCCTTTTCTCACGGCCTCGACGATGCGCGCATTCACTGCATCGTCCTTCAGGATCTGAGCCGTCTGCCTGTGGACGAACAGCGTGAGCGGAACGCCCCAGGCGCGCTGGCGGGAAATCAACCAGTCGGGACGGTCCTCGACCATCGAACGCAGGCGTTCGCGGCCACGCTCGGGCGTGAACGCTGTGGCGTCTATGGCGGCTAGCGCCTTGTCGCGCAGGGTTTTGCCGCCAGCGTCTGTCTCGTCCATGGCGATGAACCATTGCGGCGTCGCCCGGCGAATGACCGGCGCCTTGGAACGCCATGAATGCGCGTCTCGAAGGGTTGTCGTTCCGCGAGCCAGCAGGTTCCCCGACTCGATCAGCTTGTCGACGACCGCCCTGTTGGCCGGTCCGTCCTCGCCGCGTTTCTTGCCGTCAAGGCGGATGATTTCAAGACCCTCGAAACCGGGACATTCCGAGGTGTAGCGGCCGAAGGCGTCGACGGTGTTGGGAATGTCGGTATTCTTGTGGCCGGTCGCGATCCAGACATTGTAGTCGTCCTCGCCATGTCCTGGCGCGGTGTGTACGAAGCCTGTGCCCGTCTCGCCGGAGACGTGGTCGCCAGGCAGAAGCGGAACGTCAAACTTATACCCGCCGAGGTTGGATTCGCGCAAAGGGTGCAAGCACCCCCACATTTCTTCGGGATGAATGTCCCGAAGAAATGTGTGCTTCGCCACTTTCGCTGCCTTCATCACACCGTCAGCTAGCTTTTTTGCCAGAACAAACTTATCGCCCGATGCAGCCCAAGGCGCGAACGCCAAATCGTTCTCAAGCTCATCAACTACAAATAAGCCGTATTCGATTGTCGGGTTGAACGAGACAGCTCGGTTTGCGGGTATGGTCCAAGGAGTGGTTGTCCAGATTACAAAACTGGCTCCATCAAGGTTCTTTCGATCAAGTATTTGCTGGCCAAGTTTCAAGCCATTCCACGGAAACTTCACCCAGATCGTCGTCGCCTTGCGGTCCTCGTACTCGATCTCGGCTTCGGCGAGTGCGGTCTGCTCGACCGGGCTCCACATCACCGGCTTGGCGCCGCGTTTCAGCTGGCCCGACATCGCAACCTTGAGAAACTCCTTCACCGTCGCGGCCTCGGAGGCGTAGGCCATTGTGAGATAGGGATTGTCCCAGTCGCCCATGACGCCGAGGCGTTTGAACTCCTCGCGCTGCACGTCGATCCAGCCTTCCGCGTAGGCGCGGCAGGCGGCGCGAAACTCTCCCGCGGGAACGTCGCGCTTCTGCCGGTTGTCGGCGCGATACGCCTCCTCGACCTTCCATTCGATCGGCAGGCCGTGACAGTCCCAGCCGGGAATGTAGTCGGCATCGTAACCGGTCATCTGGCGTGAGCGGACAACGATGTCCTTCAGGATCTTGTTCATCCCGGTGCCGATATGAATGTGGCCGTTCGCATAAGGCGGACCATCGTGCAGCATGAACGCCGGACGACCCTTGGCGTCGGCTCGCAACTGTTCGTAAAGCCTGCTCTCTTCCCACGATTTCAGCCTTGCCGGTTCCTGCTGCGGAAGGCCGCCGCGCATGGGGAATTCGGTCTTTGGCAGAAAAAGCGTGTCCTTGTAGGGATTGCTCGATTCAGCTGCGTCTTTGCTCATGACAGGTCGGGGCTCATGACGGGTCGGGGCTCGATCTGGGCGTCGCGATGGGGGCAAAAGCGGAGACGATTTCCCGGCGGTCGCGCTTCATTCAGCGCGCGCCGGGCCCATAATTCGAATGGCGGCAATCCGGGTCATCCGGCCTGATAGCAGCGCCTGAGGGTTCCCGCCAAGTGGAAACGCTTTCACTCCGGGTGGTCAGACAATGGAGGCGAAAGCACTCCCAGCGCAGCTCGCGCCTCGGCGGCGTCATCCCGCATCTGCTCGACCAATGCCTCGATCCCCTCAAACTTGATCTCGGGCCGCAGGTGCGCAGCGAAAGCGACATGCAATCGTCGCCCATAAAGATCGCCCGCGAAGTCGAAGATAACGACCTCCAGCAACGGATCTCGCAAGCCCGTCGTGGGCGTCCGGCCGAAACTGGCGACACCAGGGCGCCAAGCGCTCTCTTCGTCCAGCCTCGCCCAGACCGCATAGACCCCGTGGGCTGGCGACACGATGTCTCCGAGCGACAGGTTCGCCGTCGGGAACCCCAGACTCCGTCCGCGCTTTTCTCCGTGCTCGACGACGGCATCCACGATCCAGTAGCCGCCCAGAGCCGCGCCGGCCCCGCGCATGTCCCCGTTCTGGATCATCTGGCGTATGCCCGTGGAAGACACCTTGCGGCCGTCTTCGGCCACCTCCTCCACGATGCTCGTCTCGAAGCCCAGCTCCTCGCCTAGCCGCCTCAGCGTTTCCGCAGCTCCGGTTCGTCCCTTGCCGAAGCGGAAATCGAACCCGACCGCCACGGCCCTGAGCCCGAGCTGGTCTCGCAGGACGTGTTGTGCGAACTCCCGATCGGTCATCGACGCCATCTCCGCGTCAAACCGCAGCAGACAACAGGCGTCGACGCCCAACCCGGCCAGCTCGATCGCCCGCCGCCGCGCCGTCATCAGGCGGAATGGCACGGCGTTTGGCTGGAAGTGCAGGCGGGGAGAGGGTTCAAAAGTCGCCACGATCAGCGGGGCGTTGAGAAACGCCGCAGTCTTTCGCGCCTGCGCAATGACTTCCCTGTGGCCCGCATGCAGCCCGTCGAAATTGCCGAGCGCTGCGGATGCGCCGCGCAGGTCCGGCGGTATGGCGGAATGATACGGGATGACGCGCATGGTTGCGATCAGCTCGGTTCTCCGCCCTCAACCGGGCCGGGTTGCGGGTCGGTTGATCCAGGCACCATGACCTTTGCTTCGCCCTTCACGACAACCTTGCCATCGACTTCGCACTTTACGGCCAGTGTTACCCGATGACCGCGTTCGAACATCTCCGTCACCTCGGCCGTCGCGATGACGGTGTCGCCAATCCTGACGGGCCGCTTGAAGCGGATGGTCATCTCTGTGAAAATAGCGCCGGGTCCCGGCAGCTCATTGCCCAGGATGGCGGAAATGTAGGATGCCGTGAGCGCCCCGTGCGCGACCCGCGTGCCGAAGACGGATGTCCTGGCATACTCTTCATCCATATGCACCGGATTATAGTCTCCCGAGACACGGGCAAAATCGGCAACATCCTGTTCCGAAACGGTATTCTGGATGGATACGGTCATTCCCACGGCCAGATCCGCAAACGTCTTTCCCGCTTTCATGTCCCGTCCTTCCCGATTTCGCGGCATTCAGAAGCAAAGCGCGACGCTTGCCTGCGAAGTTCGCGCCCGTTCATTCTTTTTTTGGCCGCCCAGCTTAAGATACCCGCCTTGCTGCCCGTCTGGAGCCGCCAATGGCCGTCGATCTCTCCATGCCAGTGTTGATCGTCGATGACTACAGGACGATTGTCCGCATCATCCGCAACTTTCTCTCCCAGCTTGGATTCCACACGATCGAGGAAGCTTCGGACGGCAGGATGGCGCTGGAAAAGCTTCATCAGACACGCTTTGGACTGATCATTTCCGACTGGCACATGGAGCCCATGAGCGGCTACGACCTGCTTCGCGAAGTCAGGGCCGACGATGAGCTGAAGGCCACGCCCTTCGTCATGGTCACAGCCGAATCGAAAACCGAGAATGTGATCGCGGCCAGGAATGCCGGCGTGAACAGCTACATTGTGAAACCATTCAACGCCGCGACGCTGAAAGGCCAGCTCACGGCGATCCTCGGCGAGTTCTGAAGTCGCGCCGGCCTCGAAGACGACGCTCACCAGGCCAGCTCCGGCATGGCGTAACGCGCCGCCGCGCCGTCCGAGGCGAGTACGCTTTCAGCAGCTTCCAGGAAACCCTCCCCGGCGGTCAGGGCGTGGCCATGAATACCGCCTCCGATGAACAGCGCGTCCAGTCCAGCCGCCATCGCTCCGCGCACGTCGGTTGCCGGGCCGTCGCCAATGGCCAGCGCCCGGCGGGGCGCGATCTCCCGGCCCGTTATCGTGGCCAATCGGTCGAAGGCGAGACGGTAGATGGCCGCGTCAGGCTTGCCCGGTCGGATCACCTTGCCGCCGAGAGCCTCATAGAGCGCCGCCACCGCCCCGGCCGCCCAGATCAGCGTCTCGCCGTGACGGAATTGAATGTCCGGATTGGCGCAGACCATCGGCAGAGCCAATCGCGCCAGCTCCTGCAGTTCCGCGCGATAGCTGTCCGGATGACCGCCGGGATATTCCCTCAGACTGGTGCAGCAGACCACGCGCGCTTCGGCCGGGTCTTTCGTGAAATCGAGATCCAGCCCTTCATAGACGGAGCGGTCATCGCGCAACCCGATCGGATAGACGGGTCCCGGCGCGCGGCGTTGCAGTTCATGTCGCGTCGCGTCGCCGGACGTCACGACATCGTCGAAGCAACTTGCGGGCACGCCGAGCTTCGGAAACAACCCGGTGACCCGCGATTTCGGAACCGGCGCGTTGGTGATCAACACGACTGCCCCGCCGGTCTCCCTGAACCGCCTCAGCGCCTCGCAGGCCGGACCAAACGCCCGCTTGCCGTCGTGTATCACTCCCCAGACGTCGCAGAGAATTGCGTCGTAGTCGTTGCGGATATGGGACAGGCCCTCGAGCAGGCTTGCGGATGCCATGAACTGCCTTCGGCCTACATCGCCGCCTGGCTGACACGGCGGATGAAATCCGGCGGCGGCGCCGTCTCCTCCAGCAAAGAGCCCTTGATCGGCCGGGGCGAACCAAAGACATGACCCTGGCCATAGGGAATCTCGAACTCGAGTATCTCGATGACGGATTTCTCGCTCTCGACCTTTTCAACAATGAGGTCGATGCCATACCGCGTGAAGACCGCCGGCACATCCTCGGGGGCGATGTCGCGCGAGACCGCCGAGATCGGTCGTTCGCCGCCGACGGTCAACTCTTGCAGCAGGCGCTCGCCATTGACCTTGACGAAGCGGACGCCGGCGGCCTGCAATTCCGGCAGGTCGAACACCAGACCATCGCCCTTGTCGAGTGAAAACCGGAAACCAAGATCGCGCAGCCGTCCCATATTCCGGGATGCTGCGTCCGAGCGACCCTTGAAGGCGCGAACGCCAAGCTCGAAAATCATCGAGCCCGCCAGATCGCGATTCTCGCGCATGAACTCCAGAAAGGGAGGAAAGAACTGCTCATCCTCCAGCGAGGCCATCGCGATGTTGCAGAAAACGCCAATGCGGCGGTCGCGCTCCGACAGCCGCCGGACGATCTGGACGCAACGGAACAGGAGCATGTTGTCGATGACGCCGAGCAGGTTTGCGCGCTCGGCGGCGGCAAGGAATTCCCCGGGCATGATCAGCTTGCCGTCGGCACGACGAAGCCGTGTGAAACCCTCATAGAAGCAGACCCGCCTTTGCGGCAGGTTCACGATGGGCTGCAGATGCAGATCAACGCGATTCTCGCGCAATGCGTCGCGCACCGCATCAAGAGCGCCTGCGCCATCGACTGTGCTGTCGACAGCCCGCGCCCGGACCACCTGTAGACGGGATTCAAAATTCTTCCCCAGCTTCGAGATCATGTCCTCGAGGCCGCGCATCTCGCTGACCATCGTTTCACGTCGGGCCGCAACCTCCTTCTCGAAGGAGTTCTTCAGTTCTTCCGCGTGCGATTCGGCATGGGCGATTCTGGACGTCAGCTTGCGCAGCTCGGTTTTCAGTTCGAAGAAGCGCTTGTCCTCCGCTCCGCTTCCCAGACGCGAAAGCGCCAGGTGAAGCTGCCCAAATCCCAGCGCCGCTGCGGTTCCGATCAAACCAGCCGCGATGGGGGCGAGCGGGTTCAAACCGAGCGACAACACGTCGAAGCGGTGCAAGGCGACCGCGCCCACGGCGCAGGCGGTCGCATAGACGAGCGCAAGCATGAAGTGGGCGATAACCGGCATATCTAAGGAAAAGGCCCCTGCGGCGTGAGACTCACGCCCCTTCTACGACTCTTGTCATCCAGTTTGAGCGATAAGTCATCAGGTTAGCACGGCGCGCCACAGTCGCGTGAGGTCCTGCGCAGCCAGGCGGAATGCATCCTTGAGGGTTTTGTGTCTATCCCGCAACATCAGCGTTGCATTGGGGCCACAGACCCGAAGTCTCCGCTGTGCGCGTTCGGGCAGCGGATGGACACCCAATTCGGTTTGCCCTTATCTCGCCTTATTCGAGCTTTGCCGACCCGCTCAGACCACATAGATGGCTCAAGAGCTAGGTCAGGCACGGGGGCGACCGGGGAGCGGCGGGGTCCTGACACGGTTCGGGACCCCGCTGGCGTTTCGGGCCAGCCCGCTCTCCCAACTCCCAGCATGGTGTTCTGTCCCTTGCACGCGATGCGCTGGCGCGCGCACAGGCTCGCGACGCAAGGTCGAGGAATGTCGATGGCTTGCGCGACCTTCAGCCGATCCGCGTCTCGCCGCGTTCGGCGCCGATGACGCACTCGATCGCGCCAAGACGGTCGATCTCGACCCGCACCCGATCATCGACCGCCAGAAATTTCGGCGGCGTGTAGGCAGCCCCCACCCCGGCAGGCGTGCCCGTGAAAATCAGGTCGCCCGGTTCGAGCGTGAAGGCCTTGGTCAGGTGCTCGATCTGCGCCGCGATGTCGAAGATCATGTCGCCGGCCAGCCCGTCCTGCCGCTTCTCGCCATTGACGAAGCATCGCAGGCGAAGCTGCGCTACGTCTCCGACCTCATCCGGCGTCGTTATCCAGGGGCCAGCGGGGGCGTGCGTGTCGAAGCCCTTCCCCATGATCATGGTTGGCGTCGCGCGCTGCCAGTCACGGACAGAATAGTCGCATCCCACCATGTATCCGCCGATGATCTCGGAGGCTCGCGCACGGGGGACATGGCGCCCATGCCGGCCGATCACGACCACCAGTTCAACCTCGTAGTCGAGCGCGCTGGAGACCTTTGGCATGAGCACTGGCGCAAACGGGTCGTTGACAGAAGTTGCCTGCTTGTTGAACCAAATTTGTGTCGTCGGCGGCTCGCGGCCGGTTTCGGCCGCATGATCCCGGTAATTGAGCCCGATCCCGAGGATCTTGCCGGGCCGCTTGACGGGCGCTGTCAATCGAACGGCCGAAAGCGGCAGGCGTGGAGCGCTCCGGGCGGCAATCCTGATCCCGTCAAGGCCAGCCTCGCCGGCCGCCAGTATGTCCACCAGATTGGGAGAAAGGTGCGGAGCCACAGCGCGCAAGTCGAGGATTTCGTCGCCTTCGACAAGCCCGATTCCCGCCGCCGACCCGGTATCAAATGCGGCCAGCTTCATTCCGTCTCCTGATGAATATCGGCAGCGGAGATTGGACCCGCGCCTGGAATGTGAATAGTTATTCTAGGATCAGCTTGGGGCGTCAGCAATGCCGTCGAGTCTTCAGGCGGAAGTGTTGCGGATTCGCGACGTGTTCAGCTCAGCGGCGGACCTGCGCGTCCCGCCTTACCAGCGGGGTTTTGCCTGGGAAGACGCCGAAACGACCGCCCTCATGAAAGACCTGATCGAGGCTTTCGAGCTGGCGTCGATCTATTTTCTTGGCGCCATGGTGGTTATCCAGACACGCACGCGCGGCCCGTCCGACGTGGTCGATGGTCAGCAGCGACTCACGACCCTTACCATCATGCTGTCTGTTCTGCGCGACCTTTCCCCGTCGGCCGACGAGGTGGCGTCGCTGCATGCGATGATCGGGCACGAGGCGATGATGTGGGGCGAGCGGCAGCGCTGGCGGATCTCGCTGAACCATCTCGACATGAAGTTCTTTCGCGAACACGTCCAGACCCGCGGCGCGACCCTGAAACTGGACAGGATCATGGCGGCGGCCGAATCGGAGTCGCAGCGCAAGATCGCCGACGCGGTCCGCAACGTCACGGATGAACTCAGCGAGATGTCGGATGACGAGCGCGCCCGCTTCGCTAGGTGGGTTGCCGAGGAGGTCTCGATCGTGAAGGTCCGGGTCGCCGAGCACAGCCTCGGCTACAAGGTCTTCCTGGTCCTGAATCAGCGGGGAAAGCCGCTGTCGGACCACGACATCCTGAAGTCGGCGCTTTTCGAGCGGGCGGGCTTCACCGATGCCGAGGCGATCCAGCACTCCACAAGGTGGAACGAGTTTGCAAACCGTCTTGGCTCGTCCGCCTTCGAGGGGATGCTGAAGCAGATCCGGTTCCTCTATGACCGCGCCATGCGCGGCGAGTTCATCGACGGCCTCCTGCACGCCATCATCCCCCGGATGCCGGTGTCGGCCTTCATCAATGAATTGCTGCCCCGGTTCGTCGATGCCTACGACGCCATCGTCCATGGCAATTACGAACGCATCGATCCGGGGCCGGAGGCGTTGCGCAGTCTCTGTTTCCTGCGCTCGATCCATCACGAGAGCTGGCGCGCGCCGGCCATCAAGTTCCTTGTCGAGAATCGTAACGACAAGGACGCTGCGGCACGCTTCTTTGCCGGTCTCGAACGGCTTGCCTACATGATGCAGTACTCGGTCAAGGAGCGGGATTATCGTCACAAGCGCTATCGCAAGCTGATGGACGCCATGGATGTCGAGGGCGGCGTTTTCGAACCGAACTCGCCCCTTCATCTGAGCCATGAGGAAAAAGAGAAGTTCCTTGATCGGCTGATGGGCAAGTACTCCAATTTCAAACAGCGGCGCGCCCTGGTCTGGCGCGTCAACGCCGCCCTGCCCGGCGGCGCCGCCATACCCCCTGGCGCCGACGCCACGCTTGAGCACATCTTTCCACGCACCCCGCCCAAAAGCCTGGGGTGGACAGAACACTGGTCGGCGGGAGACATCGACGACCTGACAGAATGTCTGGGCAATTACACGCTGGTTCCGGACCTCGTGAATCAGAAAGCCGGCAGGGCGGATTTCGCCACGAAGATGCAGCTCTATTTTCCTCCTTCCCCAGCCGGCGAACCTCAGCCGCACTTTTCTGTCAGCGGCGATCTGCGGGGCAAGACATCGTGGAAGCCCGAGGACGTTCGCGCCCGCCGCGACCGGCTTGTTGGTTACCTTGCCCAAGAATGGGATCTGCCTGTTCGCGCCGTGGATTGACGGAACACGCAGCGCGGTGAACTCTCCGGCGACAGGAAAAATTCCGGCAGCCGCGAGCACGACAGGGGAGAAGCACATGACCACCACATTTCGGGACGCGCTGGGCGCGTCCCTCGCCAGCGCAGCCGCCCTGGTCTTGGTCGGATGCGCCAGCACCGCCAGCGGCGCTGCTGGCGACGCGGCATCCCCCCACACGGCTGTCGCCGCCCAGCTCGGCATGCCGGTCTCGACACCAGAGGCCCAGGGCTTTTCAGGCGCCGGGCTCGACGCATTGACCGCAGAATTTCGCGCTCTCGTCGATCAGCAGAAACTTGCGGGCGTTATCACGCTCGTTTCTCGCCACGGAAAGGTCGTGCACTTCGACGCCTACGGCAAGGCCAACGCGCGGACGGGAGAGGCCCTGAAGTCCGACAGCATCTTCCGCATCGCCTCGATGACTAAGCCGGTGACCGGGGTTGCGATGATGCAGCTGTTCGAACAGGGGAAATGGAAGCTCGACGATGCCGTCGCGAAGCACATACCTGAATTTGCCAACCTGCAGGTGAAGAAGTCCGGCGGCGGGACCGAGCCTCAAGCCCGGCCGATGACGATGGCCCAGCTGATGAGCCACACCGCCGGGTTCGGCGTCAGTGCTGCTTACGAGGGCGCCAGCCTTTCAGAATCAAATCTGCAGGGCATGATCGACAAGCTGGCGAAACTCCCCCTGGAAACTCAGCCCGGCTCGGCCTGGGATTATGGGCCGAGCGTCAACATCCAGGGCTACGTCGTCGAAAAACTGTCCGGCCAGAGCCTCGATGTCTACTTTGACGAGCACATTTTCAGGCCGCTCGGCATGGTCGATACCGGCTTCTGGGTCGCCCCCGAAAAGGCCGGCCGGGTCGTCGCGATCCATTCCTATGATCCACAGGGCAAGATCATGACGGGGGAGACCAATCGCGTCGCCACCGCAAAGCCTGAATTTCTCGCAGGATCTGGCGGCCTCATGTCGACAGCCGAAGACTACTGGCGGTTTGCCCAGGCCGTGGGCGATGGCGGCATGGCGAACGGCAAGCGCATCCTCAAGGCCGACACCGTCAAGCTGATGCGGACGAATGTTCTGAATCCAGGTGCTGTCGTGGACCTCTATGGTCCCAGCCAGAATGGCATCGGGTTCGGGATGGATTTCGCCATCGTGATGGATCCAAAGGTCGCGGGCACGCCCCAGGGCCTCAACAGCTTCTACTGGGGCGGCGCTTTCGGCACGTGGTTCTGGATCGATCCGACCAACGACCTCGTCTTTGTCGGCATGATCCAGAACGTTAACGGGTCCAACCCCAACATGGGCACGCCACAGGTGCGCACGATGTCGCCGCGTCTCACCTACGCAGCGCTGACCAACCCGTTGAAATAGCAGCGCACCCTGCCGCGCAATGCCGCAAGGACAGTCTCCCCAACCCGGATCGAAGGTTCAGCTCGACCCGATCGCAAGCGGGAAACGCCTGCACCAGTGGAAGCGACTGGCGGGTCTCCTCGGATGCGTGCTTGGCGCGTGCCTGATGCTGTGGGGACGTTTCAGTCCGCACGAGGCTCCGGATTGGGCTGTCGCCCTCGGTTTCGGCGTTGTGGTTTTCAGCTGGCTGTTGCTCGCCTATGTCCTCGTGTCGAGGTGGCGCTGGGCCAAAGCCAATGCGGATAGTCGTTAGTTCAACCAAAAAAAGGCCGCCCTTGAGGCGGCCTTTTCCTTGCGATGTACCCGGTCGGTTAGACCCGCTTGCCTCGGAACATGCCCACGAGGAACAAGAGGAGCATCGCGCCCAGCGTCGAAATCAGCAGGCTGCCCCAGAAGCCGCCGAAGTTGACACCCAGGGCATTCGCGGCGAATGCGCCAAGCAGGGCGCCAACAAGGCCGACAACAAGGTTCGTGATCAGGCCGTGCTTGCGGCCCATGATCTGTTCAGCAATCCATCCGGCAAAGATACCGATCACGATCGCGCCGATAATTGAAACTTCATTCATTGATGCGGCTCCATTTACACCCGGAGCTGAAACGTCGCCGCAGGAAACCGGTTCCGCAGAAAGGTCTTTGAGCCTTAGCGCTTGCGGCTTCGCACCCGCGCCAGAATCATCTTGCGGCGCGAAATGATCCAGTACACCAGCCCGCCATTGGCGCCCGCGACCGCGTACGCAAAGAGGTCAAAGAGACTCATATCGACTCCAGCCCGGCACATCGTTGGAAGCGGGCGAATCGTGCCCGAGGGCATGAGTCACGGCAAGTGACAGAAATGCGAATCATTGTCGCGCAACTCAACTCCACTGAACCATGTGGCCGCAGGGTCGCGGGCGCCGGCCGTCTTCCTTTGTTTCCAGCCAACGCCTAGAGATGAAGCGCGCCCCTCAAAGTCTTCGCCTGAGGCGTCAAACGGATCATCTCGAGGAGAAAACCAATGTCCCTGTTCGACCTTGCCGGCAAATCCGCCCTCATCACCGGTTCGACCAAAGGCATTGGAAAAGCAATCGCCGAACAGTTCGCTGTTCACGGCGCGCGCGTCACCATCTCGTCCCGCAAGCCCGGTCCATGCGATCAGGTCGCCGGCGAGATCAACGCCCGCCATGGCGCTGGCACGGCGATCGCCTGCCCGGCCAACATTTCGTCCCGGGACGACCTGCAAAATCTCGTCAACGAGACCAATACCGCTTTCGGCAAGATCGACATCGTTGTCTGCAACGCGGCTTCAAACCCTTATTATGGCCCGATGTCGGGCATCAACGACGATCAGTTCCTGAAGATCCTGTCCAACAACATCATCGCCAACAACTGGCTGATCCAGATGGTCGCTCCGCAGATGAAGGAGCGCAAGGACGGCTCAATCATCATCGTCTCGTCCATCGGCGGCCTGCGCGCGTCCACTGTAATCGGCGCCTACTGCATATCGAAAGCCGCCGACGTTCAGCTCGCCCGCAACCTGGCGGCCGAGTTCGGCCCGCACAACATCCGCGTCAACTGCATCTCGCCCGGTCTGGTGAAGACGGACTTCGCCAAGGCGCTTTGGGAAGACGAAGTCAAACGTGAACAGCGCGAAGCGGAAACTCCGCTGCGCCGCCTCGGCGAACCGTCCGACCTCGCAGGCGCCGCTGTCTATCTGGCCTCTCGCGCGGGCGCCTGGACCACCGGCCAGAACATCGTCGTCGATGGGGGCGTCACGGCTGTCTAGACGCCGCCCGGGGCCGGCCGGACGCTGAGCCGCAATGCCATTAGCCTGGCGCTCTCGCAGCTGGGCTCCTCCGCCCCCATATTGCACGTCGGAGGAGTTCCTGATGGCCGACCAGCAATATCCCTTGACCCGCACCGACGCCGAATGGCGCCAGCGCCTGACGCCCGGGCAGTACCAGGTCATGCGCAGGCACGGCACGGAAGCGCCCGACAGCTGCGCTCTGCTCCAGGAAAAACGGCCCGGAACCTTCGCCTGCGCCGGATGCGACCAGCCCCTGTTCGAATCAAAACTGAAGTTCGAAAGCGGTACGGGCTGGCCAAGCTTCACCACCCCGCTCGACGGCGCCCTGGCCGAAACGGTGGACCGTTCCCACGGCATGATTCGTACCGAATGCCATTGCGCGACCTGCGGCAGCCATATGGGCCACGTCTTCCCGGATGGACCGCCTCCGACAGGTCTGCGCTACTGCATAAATGGCGTCGCCCTCAATTTCGAACCCGACGAAAAGCGGGTCTGATCAGCCCTCCCAGGCCGTGACCTTGCCGGGCGCCTTCTTCATTTCGGCATTCCGGGCGGCGACAGCGGTCTCGTAGTTCGGCGCCGGAAGGCACGTCGCCGTTACGGAAGATGCACTGATCTGCTCGGCCGCGACCGCCGATTTGAACGCCCTGGCCTTGACGATTGCCTCATGCGCTCCGGCGCTGAAGAACGCAGAGTAGACGCGCACCGCTGCTTCGGCGCCGTCGCCGGCTTCGGCGTAGCACCACATGGTGGGACCGTCCTGGGCCTGCGCCGGCGCATCCGCCAACAGCGTGCAGCCAAGCGCCAAGGCGCCAACGACAAAAGCAGTACGCATCGTCAATCCCCTGAAGAATGGTCGGCTGGCCAAACCCGTTATCTGTAGCCTGCTTTGATCTATCGGCTAGCCCCGTTCTCGGCTAGCGAGCAGAGGCTGCTGTGGCGACGAACGGACAGAATTTCATGAGCTTCGACGGCTTCCCGAACCTTCCGCCCCACGTCAACGAGCGCGTGGGACGCTTCATGTCGGGGGACCTGCCTCCGGCGCACCGGAATATGGGCGTCAGGCCAGACCTCTGGTGCAAGGAGGCGGAGGTCGGCCGCGTCCTCTTCCGCTGGCCCAATGACGGGTCGCGGGACATCGCCTCCGGCCGCGTTTTCGGCGGCTGGATCGCGGCGCTTTCTGACAATATCGTCTCGATGTGCATGGCGACGGCTCTTGAGGACGGCGAGGGCTTCACCACCCAGGATCTGCAGGTGAAGATATTCCGCCCCGTCACCGCCGGCCTCATCGAGATCGAGGCGTGGGTCCAGAATCGGTCGAAAACCACCGGCTATGTCGAAGGCGAGTGGCGTCTGCCCGACGGGAGAGTGGCCGCCAAAGTCCTGTCATGGAAGGCGATACGGCCCATCGCGAACTTCTCGTCGCGCGCACGACCCGATTCGGTTGTTTCAAGCGAATAAAAGCCGCTTCAGCCCGCCTGGCCGCTTGACGCACCGGCCCGTCATCCCCTATCTCCCGCGCACCGTTAGCACTCCCAGTGGGTGAGTGCTAACGGACGCCAGTCACAGGGCCTGCGGATGATCCGAAGCCCGGTACAACACACAGAGGGCAATTCATGAGCTTTCGACCGCTTCACGACCGCGTACTGGTCCGCCGCGTCAAGGAAGAAGAGAAATCCAAGGGCGGGATCATCATTCCCGACACCGTCAAGGAAAAGCCCCAGGAAGGCGAAGTAATCGCCACCGGTCCCGGCGCACTCGATGACGCTGGCAAGCGCGTCACGCTGGACGTGAAATCCGGCGACCGGATCCTGTTCGGCAAATGGTCGGGCACCGAAGTCACGATCGACGGCGAAGAGCTGATCATCATGAAGGAAAGCGATATTCTGGGCGTCATCGAGGGCAAGCCCGCGATGGCCATGACCCCGAAAGCCAAGAAATAGTCCCGGCGACCTCGCCGTCCAAACCCCGTTTCAATTGAACTCGAAAGAACCTGAACAATGGCAGCCAAACACGTACAATTTTCCTCGGACGCCCGCGACCGCATGATGCGGGGCGTCGATATTCTCGCCAACGCCGTGAAAATCACGCTGGGCCCGAAGGGCCGCAACGTGATCATCGAGAAGTCCTTCGGCGCCCCTCGCTCCACCAAGGACGGCGTCACCGTCGCCAAGGAAATCGAACTGGCCGACAAGTTCGAGAACATGGGCGCGCAAATGCTGCGCGAAGTCGCATCCAAGGCCAATGACGTTGCTGGCGACGGCACCACCACCGCCACGGTCCTGGCTCAGGCCATCGTGCGCGAAGGCCTGAAACGGGTCGCCGCCGGCATGAATCCGATGGATCTGAAGCGCGGCGTCGAGAAAGCCGTGATCGAAGTTGTCGAACACCTCAAGCGGCAGGCCAAGAAAGTCTCGTCCAACGAGGAGATCGCCCAGGTCGGAACGATTTCGGCCAATGGCGACGCGGATATCGGCAAGTTCCTGGCGGACGCCATGGCGCGGGTCGGCAATGAAGGCGTCATTACGGTCGAGGAAGCCAAGTCGCTGGAGACCGAGCTGGAAGTTGTCGAGGGCATGCAGTTCGATCGCGGCTACCTCTCTGCCTACTTCATCACCAACGCGGACAAGATGGAGGCCGCCCTCGAGGATGTCCTCATCCTCCTGCACGAGAAAAAACTGTCGTCGCTTCAGCCGCTGCTCCCGGTGCTGGAATCGGTCGTCCAGTCGGGGCGTCCGCTGCTGATCATTGCCGAAGACGTCGAGGGCGAAGCTCTTGCGACCCTCGTGGTCAACAAGCTGCGCGGCGGCCTCAAGGTCGCTGCCGTCAAGGCGCCGGGCTTTGGCGACCGCCGCAAGGCGATGCTCGAGGATATCGCTATCCTCACGGGCGGTACGGTCATCTCCGAGGATCTCGGCATCAAGCTCGAGAACGTGACGATCGACATGCTCGGCAAGGCGAAGCGGGTGCAGATCACCAAGGAGAACACGACGATCGTCGATGGTTCCGGCAAGAAGAAAGACATCGAAGGCCGCATCGGTCAGATCAAGCGCCAGATCGAGGACACAACCTCCGACTATGACAAGGAGAAGCTGCAGGAACGTCTGGCCAAACTTGCTGGCGGGGTCGCAGTGATCAAGGTTGGCGGCGCCACCGAAGTCGAAGTCAAGGAGCGCAAGGATCGCGTTGACGACGCGCTCAATGCGACCCGCGCGGCGGTCGAGGAAGGCATTGTCGCCGGCGGCGGCACCGCCCTGTTCCGTGCGGCGCTCGCTATCAAGACCGTCGGCGACAACGACGACCAGCAGGCCGGCGTTGACATCGTGCGCAAGGCTCTCGAAGCGCCGCTTCGGCAGATTGCCGAGAATTCGGGCGTCGAGGGATCGATCGTCGTCGGTCGCCTGCGCGCCGACAAGAAAACCGTCTTCGGTTTCAACGCCCAGACGGAAGAGTATGGCGACATGGTCGAGATGGGCATCATCGATCCGGTCAAGGTCGTCCGGGTCGCTCTCCAGAACGCCGCGTCGGTTGCTGGAATGCTGATCACCACGGAAGCGGCGATCGCCGAGGCCCCCAAGAAAGACTCCGGCCATGGCGGCCATGGCGGCGGCGGCGGAATGCCGGACATGGGTGGGATGGACTTCTAAACCTTAGCAATCAGGATGAACAACGAAGGCGGTCCCACAGGGCCGCCTTTTTTGTGACTCGCCATCAAATTTCGATTGAATGATTATCGATAATCACATATCGATATTCGAGAAGTTCGGATGAGCTGACCGCCCCCTGGCGGGCCAGCCAAATGGCGCCATCCATCTGACCCCTGGAGGGCGCACATTACAACAGAACTTCAGGTGCTGATTCTTGGGACGGCCCGTTCAAGCGGGTCGTCCCATTTTCACTGCATGGTCGCCACGAGTTTCGGCGTCAGACAAAAAAAGGCGGCGCGAAGTCTCGCGCCGCCATCAAAGGGTCTGATACGAGCGTTTCCTCCCCGAAACGCCAAACCACCGAAGCAGTTCGTTGTCACACTCTCTCCACAATCGCGAAGAGTCAACCGGTGGCTTACATTTTCGTCATCGACTGGCGCACGAATTCACCCTGACACACGCTGACTTGGAGCTGATTGGCGGGATCCTGCGTCCGGTCTGGCCGGCGCCACGCAACTTGCGACCTCCACCAGCCGCTTCGTTCACCTGCACTCGCGCTGGATCACGGCGTCCTCGCCGAATCGAGCCTTGCGGCAAAAGCATCGAACCGGGCGCAGTCCGTCCGGTAGACGAAGCTCGCGTCGATCGTCCGGACCGGCCCTCCTCCAGCGCCCGCAATGGCCCGCGCGACTTCATGCGCCTCAACCCGCCGGCAAAGGGCTTCACCCGGGCTCAGCACTTCTACCGCCCCGATGAAGTCGGGGGCCAGCCGCCCGACCTGGAAGGCCGGATCGAAGCGCAGCGCCAGACGGGTCTTGCCCGACGCACGGGCGTCGATCACCTGAAGCAAAGCGCGCAGGGACGCCAGGGCTTCCGGCGACCAGTGGGCTTTCAACCCCGCCACCAGTTGCGCCTCGCTCGACAGGATCAGCCCGTCCCGAATGATCTTGAGCCCATTCCCCTCCAGGGTCGCGCCAGTCGTCGTGATATCGACGATGAGTTCGGCGGCGCCGGAAGCTGGCGCGCCTTCCGTGGCCCCCGCGCTTTCGACGATGCGATAATGCCCTATCCCGGCCGCCGCAAAGAATGTCCGCGTTGATCGTACATACTTGGTCGCCACCCTCAATCGCTGGCCGGTTCTCGCTTCGTGACGCGCGCCGACATCATCAAGATCGGCCATCGTATCGACGTCGATCCAGCTTTTTGGCGCCGCCACCACCAGTCTCGCCCGGCCAAATCCAAGGGGCGCCAGCAGGTGCGCCGCCGCTTCCAGGTCCGGCGCCGTCTCCCTCAGCAGATCCTCGCCCGTCACTCCAAGATGCAGGTCGCCGGAAACAACGCCCTGCGCAATCTCGGAAGCGGACAGGAGCTGCACCTCGACCCCGGCCAACCCCTCCAGCCGCGCCGAATAGGCCCTGGCCCCGCCAATCTGTTCAAGTCGCAGGCCGGCGTCTGCGAAATACGCCTCCGTCTGCTCCTTCAGTCGTCCCTTGGAGGGTATGGCCAGTCGCAGCGACGTCGTCATCCTCCGCCACCATCAACCAGGCGATCGACGCGAAGCATCGCCCCTGTCGCGTTGGCGGAGCGCTTGCCGCCGCTCATCCGGGCCGTCAGCCCGTCATAGCGGCCACCGGCGACGACAGGCCGGTCGGGAGACGCCGCTCGGCACAGATCAAAGACAAAACCGTCATAGTATTCGAACCGCCGCCCGGCTTCGGCGCTGAAGACAGCCGTGTTCCAGAAAGGCGGGTCCAGCGCCTCGATCCGCTTCAGCCGGATGCGAAACGCCTCCATTGCCGGACTGAGGTCCAGCCCCGCCTTTTGGGCGAAAGCGCCTAGGCGGGCGAGGCAGTCACCCGCCGGTCCTTCGATCTCCAGATATTCGATCAGCGATGCGGCGGGCCCTGCCGGAGGCGCCCGATACCCTGCGGCGTCACGCAACCGCTCGGCGATTTCCGCGGCCGAGCGACCGCCGACAGGCTGCACCCCGGCAATCGCGAGGATTTCCTCGACCGCCCTGCCTGCTTCATCGGCCGAAAGCATCGCGAGACCCGCACTCAACGCGGAGGCGGGACCGCGATCAGGCCCCTCGCGGAGCAATTCAGTGGCGCCCCTGCGACGGGCGAAAGCCAGTTTGAGTCGCTGGCTCCAGCTTGCCGGAAAGTCGAGGGCGTCCACTACGGCACGGAACAGGGCCACGTCGCCGAACCGTAGATTCGCCGCCTCGACGCCGCCCGCGCGCGCGGCGCCCAGCGCAACAGCCAGAGCATCGGCATCTTCGTCCGGACCGCCGCCGCCGAACCATTCGAACCCGATCTGGCCAAACTCGATGGGCTCGCTCGAGCCTGGTGGCGGCAGCCGATAAACCGTCCCGGCATAATGATAGCGCTGCATGGCGATCACGCCGCCCGCCGCCATCGTGGCGATCGGCGTCGTCATGTCGGGTCGCAGGCAGATTTCCTCGCCCAGGGAATCGGTGAATGTGCACAGCCGCGCCCTGAGCGCCTCTCCCGACAATTCCAGAATCGGGCGCGCCGGCCCGAGCGTGGGCGGATCGATCCACACGCTCCCGGCCTCGGCAATGCGCTCCAGGGCGCGTGCGCCTGCCTGCTGCCCGGTCATGTCCCGCCGCCGAGCAAGCTGGCTATCCGCGCCGCCATTTCGGAGCGCGGGGCTTCGAACTGCCCTGGACGCTCGGCGCGCCAGGCTTCGTTGTCCGCGATGCCCTTGGCCGCTTCCGCGCCCACCTTCAGATCCTTGATGGTGACCACTCCTGCGTTTCGCTCCGTCTCGCCGACGATGACCACCGCAGGCGAGCCCCTGCGATCGGCATACTTCATTTGCGCCCGCATTCCCGACGCGCCCAGATAGGTTTCGGCGCGCACGCCCGCCGCGCGCAGTTCGGCGGCCATCGCGCAATACTCCGCGATGTGATCCCTATCCAGAACCAGCACCAGAACGGGTCCCTGGACCGCCAATGCCTCGCTGGCCGCCATGGCGGCCGCCAGCCGGCTTACCCCAACCGAAAAGCCGGTCGCCGGAGCAGGTTCGCCGCGAAAACGCGCCACCAGCCCGTCATATCGGCCGCCGCCGCCGACCGACCCAAACCTGACGGAACGGCCGTCTTCGTCGCGAAACTCGCGAAGCAGGTCGGCCTCAAAAACCGGGCCGGTATAGTATTCGAGGCCCCTCACCACGGCGGGATCGAATACGACCGAGCACTCGGGCACGCCAAGGGCCGCCAGAATTTCGTTGATCGCCCCTAATTCTGTGACCCCTTCGGTCCCTGCCGCCGTCGATCCGGCCACATCCGACAGCGCATCTAGCGTCCGCGCGCGGGTCTCCGCCCGTGCCCCTGCGAAAGCCAGCAGCCTGTCGATCTGCGCGGCCGTCAGTCCCGCGCCGGGTGTAAAATCGCCGGACTCGTCCTTTCGGCCCTTGCCGAGCAGCAACGTCACGCCCTCGGGACCCAGGCGGTCGAGCTTGTCCAGCGCCCGCAGGACCGCGCCTCGCCTCGCAGGCTCGCCCACTCCGGCAGCTTCCATCACACCGTCCAGCAATTGCCTCGTGTTGACCCGCACCACGAACTCGCCCTCTTGCGCGCCGGCCGCACGCATCGCCTCGACTGCGATCGCAATCATCTCGGCGTCGGCCGCTGGACCCGCCACTCCGACAGAGTCGGCGTCGCACTGGATGAATTCCCGGTAGCGGAACGGCCCAGGCTTCTCGTTGCGCCATACGGGGCCGGCCGAGAAACGCCTGTACGGCTTGACCAGGCGCTCCCAGTTCTCCGCAACGTAACGGGCCAAAGGCGCCGTGTGGTCATAGCGCAGCGCAATCCATTGTTCGTCGTCGTCCGTGAGAGCGAAAACGCCGGCATTGGGCCGGTCGGTGTCGGGCAGGAATTTTCCTAGCGCGTCCACATATTCGAACGGTCCGGTATCGAGCTGATCGAAACCCCACCTGGCGTAAACAGCCGAGATGGCGTCCACGAGCTGACGCTCAGCGCGGAGCAGGGAAGCGCCCTTGTCCTGAAAGCCACGCGGTTTCCGAGCCTCGGGGCGGCGCGCATCTATGTCGTTGGCCATGCGAGCTATATCCAGGCGCGAGATCAGTGTGGTCGAAGGGCCGATCAACTGACCATTCCAGGCTCTGAAGCCGTGCCGCCGCGCACAATCCGATGCGAGGCAGCTTTAGCGCCGTGACGTAACCTATCCCCCTTGAGGCCGCAACAAGGGGGCTTGCCGGAACAAGGGGGCAGGTCAGGCGTCCCGCCCTTCCCTCTGTTGGCGATGCCTTAACGAGCTGCCGACATGCTCAGCGCCATGAAACGGATGATCGCGGCTGTTGTCTGTCTGCTCCTCACCCCGTCGGCAGCGGCCGGACCCGGGAAACAGGCCGAGACCCTGCAGGACGAAGCCGGGCGACTGATCGGAGAAGTCGCTCAGGCGCAAAAACTCGCCTCCGCACGGCCCGCGCTGGCGCCAGCGCCGCTCGGCGCCAGCCTGGTCGTGGACCTTCAGCGCTTCGGCCTTCTCGCCAGCCGCCTGTCGCTGGACATTGACGCCTCTGGCGGCCCCGCCGACTTACGGTGCATCTTTCGCGGTATGGCCGAGGAAACCGACTCCCAGCTCAAGTCTATCCGATCCGCCAAAACCGGAGCGGTGCAGGCCGCCGCTCTTGCCCGGCTGGCGCACATGCTGGAGGACGCGGCGGAAATCGCACCATTGGCTCAAAAGCAGATTGCCGCCCATCCTCCCGGACAGGCGGCGCCGCAAACCTGTCCGGTTGAGCGAAAAAGCTAGTATTTGACGCCGCAACCATAGGGGACAGTCAGCGCCGGATCGGGCGCCTTCCCGGCCTCGACCGCTTCAAGAGCCGCCGTCACATAGTTCGTGGCCTTCGAGATGTCCTTGACGTTCGACGACTGTATCGAGTCGATGGCGCCGTTATAGGCCAGCTGGCCCTTGTTTGTGACGACATACATGTGCGGTGTGGTCTTGGCGCCATAGGCGCGGCCCATGGAGCCGTCCGGATCCAGCAGCACATGTGTCGGCTTCGCGCCGCGGCTCGTCGTCAGCTGGTCGGCCTTGGCGCCGGTGGCATAACCCTGCGACCCGGGCTTCGAGGAAATCACGGTGATCCAGACGACGCCGTCGGCTTGGGCGGCGGCCTGCGTCTGCTGCATGTTCCCGCTCGAATAGTGTTTCTGCACGAAGGGGCAGCCGTCATTGGTCCATTCAAGTACGACGGTCTTGCCGGCGAAGTCGGCCAGCGAAACCGGCTTGCCCGCCGTATCGAGCTCGGTGAAGGCAGGCGCCGCCTCGCCGACCGTCGCGGCGTTGGCCGCCGAGGTCGAGGCGATGAGCGCCGCCGCAGTGAGCATGGCGGCCGCCGTCCCGCCAGCTATCAGGCTGATCCGGTCGCGTGTGAGAAAGCTCATAATGTCTCTCCTGTTTGAGTCGCAGCGACCGTCTCTTGGCCGGCCGCATCCTTGAACGCCTTCACCAGCAAGCCCGGCGACAGCATCTGGGGCAGAACGAGGGGATCGTCGCCCGAGGCCGGATACACTAGATAAAGCGGAACGCCGGCGCGGTCATGCTCCGCCAGGGCCGCCGCGATCACACTGTCGCGATTGGTCCAGTCGGCGATCAGGAAGGCGACATTGTACTCGGCGAACGCCTTGCGCACCGCGTTGCTGTCAATCGCCAGCTTCTTGTTGACCTGACAGGTCGCGCACCACCGGGCCGTGAAATCCACGAAGATCACCCGGTTCTCGGCCCGCAATTCCGCCACCCGTTGCGGCGACCAGGCCTCCGATCCGGCTTCGGCCGCAACCAGCCCGCCGGCCTGCGAGGCCGGAGCGACCAGCGATCCCGCAGCGACCGCCGGCCCCAGGAGAGCGGCCAATATGACCAGGCCGGCGGCGACACGCCCGCCCATCCCCTGCCCGAACTTGGTCGCCAGCCAGATCCCGAAACTGAGCGCGACGGCGCCGCCAACGACCAGGATGACGCCGTCCGCGCCGGTCTGCGCGCCCAGCACCCACAACAGCCAGATCGCCGTCAGGAACATCGGGAAAGCCAGGACCTGCCGGAATGTCGCCATCCATCTGCCGGGCTTCGGCAACAGTCGCGCCAATGCCGGTGTAAAGCTCAGCGCCACGAAAGGCGCAGCGAGTCCAAGTCCGATGACGAGAAATACCCCGATCACCACCAGCGGAGGCTGCGCCAGCGCCACGCCGACTGCCGGAGCCATGAACGGTCCGACACAGGGAGCGCCGACGAAGGCGGCGAGCACGCCGGTAAAGAAGGCCCCCGACGTTCCGCCCTGGTCGGCCAGCTTGCCGCCGACGCCCATGAGCGATCCGCCGATCTCAAAGACGCCCAGCAGGTTTAGGCCAACGGCGAACATGAGGAGCGCAAATACTGCAACCATGGGCGGATACTGGAGCTGGAAGCCCAGCCCGGCCTGCTCGCCCGCCAGCCGCAGCCCCGCCAGGATCGCTCCGATCACGGCGAAGCACACCAGCACGCCCGCCATGTAGGCGAGACCATGCGCGCGTGATTCGGCGGGATTATGAGCTGTGTGGACCAGGCCAGCGGCCTTGATTGACAGAACCGGGAGGACACAGGGCATCAGGTTCAGTACGAGCCCGCCCAGGAAAGCCGCGCCCAGCAAGGATGCAAGCGCGGCCAGACCGAGCCCGCCGCCCGCGCCAAAACCCGTTCCCGTCGTTCCGGGCGGCAACCCGCCCGGCTGGGCGCCGACAAGCCAGGCTTTGCGTGTACCGTCCTCGTCCTCGACCACAATCGCGCCCGAGAGCGGGGCCTCCCCCTTCGGCGCGTACTCTGAGGCCGTCATGTCGATGGTGACGCCCGAAGCGCCGTACTCGATCTTCTGGTCGGCCGCGTTGACGATCTCCTGGCCATCCGGAAAGAACCGGGCGTCTTGCGCCGTCTTCATCGCGTTCGCGAGTTCGTCGTCCAGGGCTGCGAGGCGGAAGCCGTCCTTCGTCCGCATCACGGCGGCCGATCCCGTCAGGGGCTGCGGCGTCTGCGCAAGCGACGCGGCGATCAGGCCGCTCGCCTTGGCGTCGGTTCGCGGCGCGGCTTCCACCGGAACGCTGAACGACAGCTCCGCTTCTTCCGGAATGCAGGTTTCAAGACAGATCAGCCAGGTCGCATGGCCCTTCAGATCAAGCGTGTCGCCGGGCGAGTAGCTGGCCGGAACCGTGACCTGAAAGGGCAGCACCAGTTGGCGCTCATACCCGTAATTCATCAGCGTGGTCAGCGGAATGGCGTGCGGGGCCGGCCAGACGAATTCGCCGATCTCGACGCCGTCCGGCAGGGTCCACTCAATTTCCGGAGGAAGGCCGCTATCGCCTACATTCTTCCAGTAAACATGCCAGCCGCCGCCTTCGAGGTCGAGCTTCAGGGCGCCCAGGAACTGGTCCCCGCCAACGACGGCTCCGCGTTCAGCGATCAATTCCGCTTCGGCATGTCCGGTTTTGACCGGCTGGGCCCAGGCGGGCGCCGTCGCCAGACCCAGAGCCGACAGCAGGGCCAGCAATAGGGCGTACAGCCTGGTCAACACATTTCTCTCCCGGACGCGCCGGTCCGGGCGCCGACTTGAATACCCAGCTACAACCGTGAACAGGTCGCGTCCATCGGTCTCGCCGCATCGTGAGCGAACGTGTGGACGCGCCTGGCCGGGAAAACTCCCCGGCGTCGCTACACCGCTTCAGGACGCCAGGCGGCGCATTGTGCGCTGGATGACGCGCTGCCAGTTCATGAGCGACACCATGTGGGCGTAGACGGCGGCGAGGCCGCCGGTGTTGCGGATTTCCTGGAATCTGGCGTCCGGCAGGGCGTTCAGTCCCTCTTCCGAGATCGCGAAATAGTCGGCGATCTTCTGCACTTCGCCCTGATTGCCATTCTGGTCGCGCGGCGTGAACGAGACTGACTTCTGCTCGAACAGACCCGCGCCTTCTATCATTTCGATGAATTCGAGGGTCGCGCGGCGCTGCCGTTCGAATTCCTTGCAGAACTCGATGGCGTCCTGGGTGAATTTCGACGGCTGGTCGCCATCGAACAACCGCACGTCCGGCTGGTCGGAAATCATCGCCGCGTCCCGATCGACGCACAAAAGCAGCTTGTCGCTTTGCGGGTCGGTCGCGAAGACAAAGGGATAGCGTCGCGCGAAGGCGGGAATGTAGCTGTCCGGATCTGGATTGCCGGCTGCGTCCACATACTCGTTCTCACCCTGGCGGATACCCATGACGGAGACGGGTGTCTTCTCCTTGCCCACGAAAATGATCGGGAAACATGTCGCGACGACCCCGAATTCGCTTACGGTGATCGGCACGGCGTGCGCGGTCTTCAGGAACGAGAAGGGAGCGGCTATCTGCTTCACGCCGAGATTGCGGTGTTTCTCGAGAGAAAGCGGTTCGGGCCGCTTGTAGAACAGAACCTGTCCGGAGAGTTCCGGTCCCTGATTTACGCCAGGCGCTCCGCTTTCCATTAATTCGCTCCTGCTTAATGCCTGGACTGCTTGATGCCCGGCGGTCCTTATCGGAAAAACAAATCCGCCTCAACAATGCGATTAGTCGGCCAGCATGGAGTGCTCAATGCGTCTCAGACCGCCGGCAATCGCGGTCTTCCTCGCGATTGCCGCGACGGCGTGCGCGCGCGGGCCCGTCAATACCGACGCCCAGCTTTACGCGATGGTCGATACGATCGGTTTGGCCGAGCTGCGACGGTCGCCGGAACGGGCGGCAGTCCTTGGCGTCGCGGTCCAGACTTTTGGCGAGGACTACAGGTCTCGTCTCGACGACCGTTCAATGGCGGCGGTCGAGCGAATGCGCGCGACCCGTCTCGACTTCCTCCGTCAGCTTGAGGCGGTCGATCGCGCGACCCTTTCGCGGGACGCATCCCGGACGCTGGAAATTGCGCAACGTGTCGTGAGTTCGACGGTGAAGATGGACGCATACAGTTTCGGGTATGCCGACCTTGGCCGGGCCAGCCCTTACCTCATCAGCCAGATGGACGGGGCCTATGCAGGCGTAATCGACTTCATGACCGTTGATCAGACCATAGGTTCCCGGGCCGATGCCGACGCGTGGCTGGCCCGGCTGGAGCACGTCGATGATGCGGTGACTGACGAATACCGGCGCTTCGAGATCGATAGGGAGCGAGGCGTCCTGCCGCCGGCCGGCATCCTCCAGCAAGCCCTGGAAAAAGCGCGCGCCCTTCAATCGGCCGATCCGCTCGCCCATCCCCTGACCCAGTTCTTCGCCGAATCCCTTTCGCAGCTCAACGACCTTCCCGAAGGGGAAATCGCCAGCCTGATCGGCAAGGCGGCCGGGATCGTCGAGGACGACATCGGTCCCGTTTACGACAGGCTTGTCACGCTTCTCGAGACATCCGCCGCCAGCGCCGCCCCGGAGCCGGGAGTGTGGCGCATCCCCAATGGCGAGGCCTACTATGAAGACGCCCTGCGGCTCTACACGACGAGCGACCTCACGCCCCGGCAGATCCGCGATGTCGGCGTTGCGCTGGTCGAGGAGCTGACCGGAGAAATCAATACCGCACTGATCGCCCTTGGCCGGACCGAGGGGACAGTCGGGCAGCGTCTCGAGGCGATGCGCCTCGAACCGCTCTTCCTCTATCCGGACACGCTGGAGGGTCGGGCGGCCTTGCTGGCGGCGGTCTCCGAGCGGGCCAGCTGGGGCGAACAAAAAGCGCCGGCCATGCTCAGTGTCGCGGCCGCCGCTCAGGTCGAGATCAAGTTGGCGCCCGCGAGTCTCGAGACCGCGGGGCCGGATATCCATTACCGGCCCGCAGCTCTCGACGGCTCCCGCCAGGCCGCCTTGATCCTCAACCTTCGCTCGACCCTGGACTGGCCGAACTGGACCTTGCCAACCCTTGCCTATCGCGAGGCGGCGCCCGGACGTCATCTCCAGCTCGGGATCGCGCGCGCGCGCGCGGCCGCGCCCTTGCTGGATCACCTCACCGCCAACCCGGCGTTCAGCGAAGGCTGGGCGACTTACGCCGAGGATCTGGCGAAGGAATTGGGGGCGTATGAGAAGGATCCGGCCGGACGTCTGGGCTATCTCCAGTCGCTGCTCTTTCGCGCCGCTCACATGGTGGCGGACACCGGCATCCACCACGACCGCTGGACGCGCGACAGGGCGGTGGCCTACCTCGTGACGGTCACCGGTCTGCCCCTGGCAGCGATGCAATCGGAGATAGACCGGTCGATCGTCTGGCCGGGCTTCGCTTGCGCCGCCATGATCGGGCGCGAGAAGATCCGCAATCTGCGCGAGGACGCCGACATCGAACTGGGCCCCGACTTCGACCTGAAATCCTTCCATGACGCGGTGCTCGCCGGCGGCGCCCGGCCCCTTGGCGCTCTGGAATCGGACATCCGGGACTGGATCGCATCCCGAAGGCCGGCGCCCCCGGCCTTGCCGCAATCATAGAAGTCCCCGACGACTGCCATTATGCCGCAGGCTCGTCGCAAACCCGCCCCAATGCTTGTGCCGGATGGGTCATCAGACCAAGGGGACCTTCATGTACAACACACGCCTGCTGCTCTTTGCTGCGGCCTCCTCCGCCACCATCGCCGCGTGCGCCAGCCCGGCAGAAGATCGACGAGAGCGTGGCGTCGCGGACGCGTCGGTTGAGGAATCGATCATCGTCACCGGTTCGGGCCGCAGCGACAAAACGTCTGTCCCACAGCCGCCCCCTCCACCGCCGCCGCCGCCGTTGATGTCCGCGCCGCCTCCACCCATGCCCCAGGCGCGCATGGCGCAAAGCCCGCAGGGCCTCGCTGGCGGCGCCGTGGCGCAGTCCTTTCCGCAACCCTCACCCGGCGATGTCGATCGCGAAAAATACGAGGAC
>Ga0163152_10000076_pt1 | contig 153733 bp, 166 predicted proteins | sample OliLakLV19MP8IB2_FD_148635 | JGI IMG/M metagenome (GOLD analysis project Ga0163152, IMG submission 148635) | Freshwater microbial mat bacterial communities from Lake Vanda, McMurdo Dry Valleys, Antarctica - Oligotrophic Lake LV.19.MP8.IB-2 | ecosystem: Environmental > Aquatic > Freshwater >... | reverse complement strand
CCCCCAACCCCCGCCCCGCAAGGGGACGGGGGCTTAGACCCAGAAATCCCTGCCGGCACGCAGATGATCAAGATCACGCTGCGCGATGCGTTGCGTGATGCGATGGCCGAGGAGATGCGCCGCGATGAGCGCGTGTTTCTGATGGGCGAGGAAGTGGCCGAGTATCAGGGCGCGTACAAAGTCTCGCGCGGCCTGCTCGAAGAATTCGGGCCGGCGCGCGTCGTCGATACGCCGATCACCGAGCACGGCTTTGCCGGCTTGGGCGTCGGCGCGGCGATGGCGGGCCTGAAGCCGATTGTCGAGTTCATGACCTGGAATTTCGGCATGCAGGCGATCGACCACATCATCAACTCGGCGGCCAAGACGCTTTATATGTCGGGCGGCCAGATCAAGTCTTCGATCGTGTTCCGCGGGCCGAATGGCGCGGCTTCTCGCGTCGCGGCGCAGCACAGTCAGGATTATTCGTCGTGGTACTCGCACATCCCCGGCCTGATCGTGATCGCGCCGTACGACGCGGCGGACGCCAAGGGTTTGCTCAAAGCCGCGATCCGCAATCCTAACCCGGTCGTCTTTCTCGAGCATGAGATGCTCTACGGCGTCGAGTACGAAATTCCTGACGTCGAGGATTGGATCGTGCCGATCGGCAAGGCCAAGGTGCGCCGCGTCGGCGCCGACGTCACCATCAGCACACATTCGCGTATGGTCGGCCACGCTTTGAAGACGGCCGAGCAACTGGCCGAGCAGGGCATCGACGTGGAAGTCATCGATCTGCGTACGCTGCGGCCGCTCGATATCGCCACGGTGATCGAGAGCGTGAAGAAAACCAACCGCCTGGTCACCGTCGAGGAAGGCTGGGGCCAAAGCGGCGTCGGCGCCGAAGTCTGTGCGCGCGTGATGAGCGAAGCGTTCGACTATCTCGACGCGCCGCCAACACGCGTACACCAAGTCGACGCGCCGCTGGCGTACGCCGCGAACCTAGAAGCGCTGGCGTTGCCGAATGTCGACAAGATCGTCGATGCGGTCAAAGCCGTTACGTATCGCTGAGGCGACAAGAGATGAGCACGCAAATCACCATGCCCGCTTTGTCGCCGACGATGGAGGAGGGCAACCTCGCCAAATGGCACGTGAAGGTCGGCGATAGGATCGAGCCTGGCCAAGTCATCGCCGAGATCGAAACCGATAAGGCGACGATGGAAGTCGAAGCCGTCGACGAAGGCGTGATCGAAGCGCTGTTGGTGGAAGAAGGCGCGCAAGGCGTGAAAGTGAATACGCCGATCGCGACGCTGAAGGGCGAAGGCGGGGCGGCTGCGCCGGCTGCGAAGAATAAAGCTGAACCCTCCCCCCTTGCGGGGGAGGGCAGGGAGGGGGGGCGTTCCGACAAGCCGGCGCCTGAGCATTCGAACGCCCCTCACGCCGCGACCCTCTCCCCGCGAGGGGGAGGGGGAGAAGAACGTATTTTCGCTTCCCCACTCGCGCGCCGTCTCGCCGAGCAAGGCGGGATCGATCTTTCGGGGCTAAAGGGCTCAGGTCCCAACGGCCGCATCGTGAAGGCTGACATCGAAGCCGCGGCCAAAGCGCCGCGTCAGCAACAGGCGCCGCAGCAATCGCGCGAGGTGACGATCGGCAAAGGCGCGCCGCAGCAAGCGCCGGCGCCGTTCAAGTCGCTGGAGCAGCAGGGCATCCGGCCCGGCAGCTACGACCTCGTGCCGCTCGATCTCATGCGCAAAACCATCGCCAAGCGCATGACCGAGAGCTTCCGCGACGTGCCGCATTTTCCGCTGACCATCGATATCGAGATCGATGCGTTGCTGAAGGCCCGCGGCGAGATCAACAAGCGCTTCGGCGACAATGGCGTGAAGATTTCGGTCAACGACATGTGCATCAAGGCGGCCGCGCTGGCGCTGAAGCTGGTGCCGGAATCGAACGCGTCGTACACGCCCGATGGCATCGCTCAACACCATCACGCCGACATCGCCGTCGCCGTCGCCATTCCGGGCGGCCTGATCACGCCGATCATCTGGGCGGCCGAGACCAAGGGCCTTGCGCAAATCTCGCACGAAATGGCCGACCTGGCCGAACGCGCGCGCGCGAAGAAGTTGAAGCCGGAAGAATTCCAAGGCGGTACGTTCTCGATCTCGAACATGGGCATGATGGGAATCAAGAGCTTCGCCTCGATCATCAACGAGCCGCACGGCATGATCATGTCAATCGGCGCCGGCGAAAAGCGCCCCGTGGTGAAGAATGACGCGCTCGCGATCGCGACAATGATGAGCGTCACCGTCACCTGCGATCACCGCGTCGTGGATGGCGCGCTCGGCGCCGCGTTCCTGAAGGCGTTCCGGAGCTTCCTGGAAGACCCGATGGCGATGTTGTTGTAGCCCAGACACGGGCGGGAGCACGCATCGGCTGGATCACTGGCGCAGCCGCGCCCAGCTTCGGGCGCGCGCACCATCGCGCGCGGTTAGGCGGCGCGGCCGAGCTTCTTGGCGACGAGATTATTGAGCTCCGCGGTGACGGTGCGGCGAATTTCGTATTGCGAGTTCGGCAGTTCAGCCAATTGCAGGATCGCCTGCAAGTGCGCCTCCACAACGCTCGCATTCATGCGCGCTTCGCCGCCGACCGCCTTCACGTAGTTCGAGAGCGAGAAGGCCGCCGAAATCAGCATCGGCTCTTCTAGATCATTCGCCAGCACGCTGAGCTGGGCGCAGGTGAGCTTGAAATCGCGGGCGTCGGCGCCGGGCTGGATCGCAGAACGCAGGCCCATCAGCCGTTCGACATACATGCGGACCAGGCCCTTGCGGATTTGTACGTCGGGTGCGTCGTCTTTCTCGCTGCGCCCTTCGGCGCACGCCTGCTTGCGCTGGATCGACTTGATGCGGCGCTGGACGGTGGCGATCGAGAAGGGGCGGATGACGAACTCGTCGACGCCGCTTTGGCGTGCGGCGTCCACATCACGCTGCATACGCCGCTCAGCCAACATGATGACGGGGACCTTGCGGCCGATGTCGCCAGCTTCACCTGCGCGCATTTTCTTTACCAGGTCCAAGCCGGCGCCGTTCTCAAACTCCCATTCGACCAGCAGGAAATCCGGCGCCATCACAGCGGCAAGCGAGAGGCATTCCTCGGTTGTGGAAGCATAGGTGACTTGGGCGCGTCCGAGCGTGCGCAGCATATCGGTTAGCAGACGGCGCTGAAACACGCTGTCGTCGGCCACCAAAAACCGGAGCGCCGGTTCTGCGCGTTCTGATCGGGCTTTCGAGGTCACGCGCCAAGGCTAGTGGCGCGACGCTTAAAATTCCGCCCAACGGAGCGAGGAATTCAGCGTAAATATTGGATGAATCGGTTAAGGCCCGTTGATGCTTTCGCTGTTGCTCGCCTCCTTCGTGACCTTCTTCGTCGCCATCGACCCCGTCGCCATGGCGCCGATGTTTGCGACCATGACCGCGCGCATGACGCCGGAGTGGCGGCGCAGAATGGCGCTCAAGGCTGTCGCCATCGCGACGGGCATTCTGCTCGCGTTCGCGTTTGGCGGCGCTTGGCTGTTGGAGCAGATCCACGTCTCGCTTGACGCGTTCCGCATCGCCGGCGGCCTGCTGCTTTTCCTAATCGCCGTCGACATGCTGTTTGAGAAGCGCGCCGAGCGGCGCGAGGAGCGGGCCGAGAAGGTGGCGGCCGAACAAGCGTCGCACCCAGGCGTGCAGGATGACATCTCCGTCTTCCCGCTCGCCATCCCACTGATCAGCGGCCCTGGCGCCATTGCCTCCATCATGCTCCTTTTCGCCGAGCACGAGGACCTCGCCAGCCGCAGCATGATCCTGCTCGGCGTCGGCGCCAACCTCGCGCTCTGCCTCGGGGCCTTTCTGCTCGCGGGTCCGCTGTCGAAGATCATGGGCGAGACGGTCGCCTCGATGCTCACGCGCATCTTTGGCATTCTGCTGGCCGCGCTGGCGGCGCAGTTCGTCATAGATGGCGTGCGTAATGTGTTTGGCATTACTGGGTAGCCGCACCAGTTCATCCGGGAATGGTTGGGAGATTGTCGAATCTCCGCCTTCACCTCGGGACAGGGCCTGCTAAGTAGCCCTCATGAGCACATCCTACGACGTCATCATCATCGGTTCCGGCCCCGGCGGCTACGTGACCGCGATCCGTGCTGCGCAGCTTGGGCTGAAAGTCGCCATTGTGGAGCGCGACCGGCTCGGCGGCATCTGCCTCAACTGGGGCTGCATCCCGACCAAGGCGCTGCTCCGATCAGCCGAAGTGTACCGCAACTTCCAGCACGCGAAGGATTACGGCCTCTCCGCTGAAAGCGTGAAGTTCGATTACAAAGACGTGGTCGAGCGCTCGCGCGGTGTTGCGGCGCGCATGGAGAAGGGCGTCCAGTTCTTGATGAAGAAGAATAAGGTCGCCGTGATCGAAGGCGAAGCGCGGTTAGAGAAGGGGAGTGCGGCGCCGAAAGTCGTAGTGAAGAACAAGGACGGAAAGGATACGTCTTACGACGCTAAGCACGTCATCCTCGCGACGGGCGCGCGCGCGCGCGAGATTCCGGCGGCTGGATTGAAAGCCGACGGCAAGCGCGTCTGGACCTATCGCGACGCGATGAACCCGCCGGAATGGCCGGAGTCGCTTTTGGTGTTCGGCTCGGGCGCCATCGGCATCGAGTTCGCTTCGTTCTACGCCGCGTTCGGCGTGAAGGTGACGGTGGTTGAATTGCTCGACCGCGTGCTGCCGGTCGAAGACGAAGAAATCTCCGCGTTCGCGAAGAAGCGCTATGAGAAGGAGGGGCTGAAAATCCTCACCTCCACCGAAGCCAAGTCGCTGAAGGCGACGGCGAGCGGCGTTGAGGCGGTCGTCTCATCCAAAGGCAAGGAAGAGACGCTGACGGCGACGCACGCCATCGTCGCGGTCGGCATCACTGGCAATATCGAAAACCTTGGACTGGAGACGCTCGGCGTTAAAACCGATCGCGGCCACATCATCACCGATGGCTATGGCAAGACCAACGTCGCCGGCCTCTACGCCATTGGCGATGTCACCGGCGCGCCTTGGCTTGCGCACAAGGCGTCGCACGAGGGCATCATTTGCATCGAAGCGATCGCCGGCCAGAAGCCGCACGCGATGATCAAGGAGCGCATTCCGGGCTGCACCTATTCGCATCCGCAAGTGGCGAGCGTCGGCCTCACCGAAGCGAAGGCGAAAGCCGCAGGGCGCGACGTGCGCGTTGGCCGCTTCCCGTTCGTCGGCAATGGCAAGGCGATCGCGCTGGGCGAAGATCAGGGCATGGTCAAAGTCGTTTTCGACGCCAAGACCGGCGAACTCCTCGGCGCGCATATGATCGGCGCCGAAGTGACGGAGCTGATCCAAGGCTACGCCATCGCCATGCAGACGGAGACGACTGAGCAAGAGCTCATGGAAACCGTCTTCCCGCACCCGACGCTGTCAGAGATGATGCACGAGGCAGTGCTGGATGCGTATGGGCGCGTGCTACACGTTTAGCACTACCGAACCGAAAACCGCACACCATTCGAGGTTGCTTCGTGAACTAGAATTGTTCGGTCACGGATCGTGATCACGTTGCCTCGGCTAAGGTCAATTGCGAACTCTACAGTGTCAGGACCTACAGCTTGGATTGAAGGTGGCGGCGCCTGTGTGCCGACCCCGTGGGCAACGACGCCATCCCCGGATGGCTCGGCTACGACGGTGGCAGTCCGCAAGCCAGTTCTGTTCATAGTAGTTTCGTCCGTGATGACGTCGACATCGCGTCTTCGAAACACGGCGAGCCCGTCAGCGCTAAGACCCATGTAGCGCACTTCGCTGAAGCCCCGGTTGCGATCACGTCCAAAGGCATCCGCACGGCCAAATGCGTTAGGCAAATCTTCGCTCACCTCCACACGAAGAATGATATCGCCGACGCTCACAAAACCATCTGATCCGACCGCACGACTTGCGGCATTGTGCTGCTCAACGGTTGCGCAACTCGCCACAAAAAAGCCTGCTACGGCAAGCGCTATTCGGATCATCGTTTTCCCCCTTAAGCGGCTAAGCCGCCTCAGCCCGCGCAACCAAATCCGCCGCCATTCGGCCGAGCGCGACGTAGTCGGTCTTGCCGGTGCCGAGTAGGGGGATTTCTTCCACGCCGATGATCTTCTTCGGCACAGCAATGTCGGCGACGCCGTTTTCCTTGCACCAGGCGACGAACGCGCTCGATTCGGCGTCCTTCTGGCTGGTGAACAGAATGATGCGTTCGCCCTTGCGGCTGTCGGGCATGGCGATCGCCGCATGCGTTGCGTTCGGCCAAACTTGCTGGGCGTAGCCTTCGACGGCATTCAGCGACACCATCTCGCCGCCGACTTTCGCAAAGCGCTTCACGCGACCGAGGATGCGGATGTAGCCGTCAGCATCGACGTCCACCACATCGCCCGTGTCGTGCCAACCTTCCGGCAGCAGATCGATGCCGAAGGGCTTAGTGGGATCGAGATAGCCGCGCATGACGTTCGGCCCGCGTACATAAAGCTTCTGGCCGCCCTCGATGCCCGGCACCGGCTCAAGGCGCCATTCCAAGTGCGGCACGAACTGGCCGACTGTGCCGTGGCGATTGCGCGCCGGCACGTTCACCGAAATCAGCGGCGACGCTTCGGTGGCGCCATAGCCTTCGAGCAATTCGACGCCGAAGCGCTTCATATACATCTCGCGTGTTTCCGGACGCACGCGCTCTGCGCCCAGCACCATGAGGCGAATGCCCTTCATGTCTTCGTCGTCGGCGTTGCGCGCATATTGCTGCGCGAACGTGTCGGTGGCGAAGAAGACGTTGGCGCCGCAATCCTTGATCAGTTTCGGAATTTCCTTCACCGCCAACGGCGACGGATACAGGAACGTCTTGTGACCGGTGAAAAGCGGCAGCAGCACGCCGCCCAACAAGCCGAAGCAATGGAACATCGGCAGTGGCGAGAAGAAGCTGAAATCCGGCTCGAACGGCACGTGCGAATAACCCTGCTCGACGTTCGCCACCAGATTCGCATGGCTCAGCACCGCGCCCTTGGGCGTGCCGTACGAGCCTGAGGTGAAGAGAATAACGGCCGTATCGTCCGGACTTCCCTTGGCCGCGAAGACCCGCGGGAAAGAGCCTTTGGCTAACGCCACGAGCTTGTCGCCAATGTCGATCGTCTTGCGGACATCTTCGAGATAGATAAGCGTCGCGAACTTCGAAAGCTCTGCTTCCAGCGCCTCAAGCTTCGCAAGCTTGATAAAGGTGCGCGAGGTCAGGATCTTCCGCACATTCGCCGCTTCGCAGGCCGCGCGAAGATTCAGCGCGCCCGCGGTAAAATTGATCATCGCCGGCGTCCGACCGATGGCTTGCAGTGCGAAGAACGTCACCACGGCGCCTGCGCCCGTCGGCAGCATGATGCCGACGGTCTCGCGCTTCTTGATCAGCGTGTCGAACTTACCGCCGAGCGCAAACGCGGCGCGCACGATGTCATCGTACGAGAGCACGCGACGCTCATGGTCTTCGAGGATGGGAAACTTGCCGCCTCTGGCGTCACGCGCCCGGAGCAGAGCCTCGAACAAGGTGACACGTGTACGCGCCAGCTCGAACGGTCGATGCGCCATGAACTCGATGCCTCCGTCTTGACCGCCTCGGACACCCCAAAGAGGAGGGAGGGCGGCCACGCGTGATTATTGTTTCACGCTTGTAACAGAAACTAGCGGCCCAAATGGGGCCGGGCAAGCCATGGCGCCAATAAGCTCTTGTCACGCAGGGCAGGAATCCGCCCCAGCCGTTGCGGGCCAAGGCGCGGAGGCTCATGTTCAGGTCATGCCGACGCTGATTGATTTGCGCCAGGAAGGCGAAGACGGCGGCGAAATACGCCCACGTCACCCTGAAAAGCAGGGCCGCCCCGACGCGCCCAGCCCGCGCAAGCCAGAATGGATCAGGGTCAAGGCGCCGACCAGCCTCGGCTACCACCAGACTAAGGACTTGGTGCGCGAGCTGAAGCTGCACACCGTCTGCGAAGAAGCTGGCTGCCCCAACATCGGTGAGTGCTGGAGCCAGAAGCACGCCACTTTCATGATCCTCGGCGGCATCTGCACGCGCGCCTGCAGCTTCTGCAACGTCGCCACCGGCAAACCGCTGGCGCTAGATGCCAACGAGCCGGAGAACGTCGCCTTCGCGACGGCGCAGATGGGCCTGAAACATGTGGTCGTCACATCGGTCGATCGCGACGACCTCGATGACGGCGGGGCCGAGCACTTCGTGCTGACGATCCAGGCCATCCGCCGCGCCGCACCGGACACGACCATCGAAATCTTGACGCCGGACTTTCTGCGCAAGCCCGGCGCCGCCGAGCGGGTCATCGATGCGGCGCCGGACGTGTTCAACCACAATCTCGAAACCGTGCCGCGCCTCTATCACTCGATCCGCCCAGGCGCGCGCTACTACCAGTCGCTGCGCTTGCTGGATTCCGTGAAGCAGCGCGATCCGAGCCAGTTCACGAAGTCCGGCCTCATGGTCGGCCTCGGCGAAGCCAAGGACGAAGTGTTGCAGGTCATGGACGATCTGCGTGTCGCTGGCGTCGATTTCCTAACCATCGGCCAATACCTGCAGCCCACGAAAAAGCACGCCGCCATCGATCGCTTCTGGACGCCGGACGAATTCAAGGCGCTGGAGACCATCGCTTACGCCAAAGGCTTCTTGATGGTCTCCGCCAGCCCACTGACGCGCTCGTCGCACCATGCCGGCGAGGACTTCGCGCGATTGAAGGCCGCGCGTTTGGCGCAAGCCAAGGCCTGATATGGCGCGCACCACGATTGTAGCCGAGCGCATTCTTCCATACGCGCCGGGAGATCTGTGCCGGCTGGTTGGCGACGTGCGGGCCTATCCCCAGTTCATTCCCTGGCTGCAAAGTCTGCGCGTCGTGAAGGAAGAGCCGCGCGACGAAGGCGGCTGGGAAGGCGTCGCCAGCGCGATCGTTGGCTGGAAGGCGATCAACGAACGGTTCTCAACCACGGTGCGCTGCGAACCTTCGAAGGGAGAAGTGGATGTGGCGCTGGTCAGCGGACCATTCCACGCGCTCGACAACTCATGGCGGTTCGAGCCGCACGAAAAGGGCGCGCGCGTGCGCTTTCGTATTTCGTACCAGTTCAAGAACCCGGTGTTGCAGGCGCTGGTGGCGGCGAACAAGGACGGCCTCGCCGGCCGCATCATGGGCGCCTTTGAACGCGAGGCGAAACGCCGTCTCGGCTAGTCCATCAGCCGGCGCATGAGGGCAAAGGCTTCGAGCACGGTCAGCCGCTGAACGTCGTGGCGACCAATGTCGCCGAAGCGCTTCTCTTCATGCAGACGCGCGCCATCACGCAGCGCAACGGCCAGATGAACCAGACCCACTGGTTTTTCCGCACTGCCGCCGTCCGGCCCGGCGATGCCGGTGACAGCTACCGTTATGTCGGCGCCGCTTCGCGCCAGCGCACCTTCCGCCATCGCGAGCGCGACTTCGCGGCTTACCGCGCCTTGCTCAGCGATCAGCTCTGCCGGCACATCCAACATCTCGGCTTTGGCGCCGTTGGAATAGGTGATGAAACCGCGCTCCAGCACCGCCGATGCCCCCGGCACGGCCGCAAGCGTCGCCGCGATCAAGCCGCCGGTGCAGCTTTCGGCAGTCGCGATCGTAAGGCCGCGACTTTTTGCGTGTTCAAGCAGGGCGCGCGCTGCGTCGTAATCCGGATGCGAAACCATGTGTCAGCGATAGCGCCCATGCGCGGAAAATGTCCATTCCCTTGAATCGGAGCGGGTGGCAGAAGCGGCGCTGCCCAGGGGAGGGAAGATGGAAGCCTTAGCGCGCCGCGCCGCCGCACCTGTGTTCACGCTTGCGCTATTCTCGAGTGCGGCGCTCATCTTCGTGCTCCAGCCCCTGTTCGCGCGCATGGTGACGCCGCTGCTCGGTGGCAGCCCGCAAGTCTGGAACACGTCGATGGCGTTCTTCCAGGGCGCGCTGCTGATCGGCTACCTCTACGCGCACCTGCTGGCGCGGGTGAAGGACATCCGCATTCAAGCCGCCATTCATGGCGTGGTGCTGCTGGCGGCTTGGTTCGTGCTGCCGGTGCAGGTGAGTACGGCGCTCGGTCCGCCAAGTTCTGATCAACCGGCGCTCTGGCTCGTTGGCGTATTGGCCTTGTCTGTCGGCGCCCCATTCGCGGCGGCCTCGGCGACCGCGCCTCTGCTGCAATCGTGGTACGCCAGAAGCGGCCGCGCCGACGCGAACGACCCGTACTATCTTTATGCCGCCAGCAATCTCGGCAGCTTCGGCGGCTTGCTTGCCTATCCGGTTTTGATCGAGCCGTTGCTTGGCGCACAGGCGCAGAGCTCTGCTTGGTCGGTCGCTTATGTCGCCGTGGCGGCGCTGATCGTGCTTGCGGCCGCGGCGACGATCTCCGCCAATGGCGAGGCGCCCAAACCGCTTGAACACAAGGACGCCGCGCCAAGCTGGCGCCAGCGCGGTTATTGGATAGCCGCAGCAGCGGTGCCCTCGGCCATGTCGCTTGGCGCGACGCTCTACATCTCCACCGATGTCGCCTCCGCGCCGATGCTGTGGGTCATTCCGCTTGCACTCTATTTGGCGACATTCGTGCTGGCGTTCATGAAGGGGAGCGAACGTATCGCGGGCGCGACGCTGTTCGTTCAGCCGATCGCGCTGGCCTTCATGGCGGCGTCCTACTACGTGGCCGCCAATTGGGTGATGACGGCCTCGCTCATTCTCACCGCATTTTTCTTCAGTGCGCTCGTCTGTCACTTGGCCCTGTCGCGTTCGCGACCGAGCGCCGACCGGCTGACTGAATTCTACATCTACGTCTCGCTCGGCGGCGTGTTGGGCGGCGCGTTTGCCGCTTTCATTGCACCGCTCATTTTCAACAATGTTTACGAATTCCCGTTGGCGATGGCCGCGGCCTGCCTGTTCCGCCCGCGCGCCGCGTCGGACGTACCGCGCCTAACGGACGCCTCATTCGCGGCGGCGATCGCGATCGGCGTCCTCGGCTTGCTCATGATGATCCGGCAGCCGCTCGATTCGATCATCATTCTCGGTGCTCTCGGCGCGGCCGCGGCCATGGTGGCGGCAGGCTGGAGTGACGAGAGCAAACCCGCGCCATATCGTTACGCCTTCCTGGGCGTCGCCGCGCTACACGCGCTCTTGGTCATCTGGGTCGCGTTCGAAATGGGCGGCGACCTTTCAAACGTGATCACACGCGAAGTTGTGGAAGGGGAGCCCGTCCTCACCTTTAACGATCCGTGGGGTTGGCTGTTGGGGCTGACCAGTTTTTTCATCTTGGCGTTCACCGTCCACGGCACGATCCAGCCGCGGCGCGACGACAAACGCGTCGGCGACTTCGCGCTTGGCGCCGCACTGCCGACCGTTGTGTTGCTCCTGTTGTTGATCCTCGTCGGCGCGCAGTTCGATCAGAGCGATTCGCTCGTCGTCATTGGCCTGATGTTCTGCGGCATCGCGATTTTCATCAATCGCGGCCGTCCGGTCATCCTCGCAAGTGTCGTGTTGATCGCTTTCATGATGATTTTCCTCGACGACGCGCGCGGCGGTCGCATCCTCACACAGGAACGCACTTTCTTCGGCGTCCTGCGCACGCGTGAATACGTCACGGGCGACGCGGAGATACCGCCGCTGCGGACGTTGCTGCACGGCACCACGTTGCACGGCGCTCAGATCGCGGCGCCAGGATATTCGCGTCAGCCGCTGACATATTATCATCCGCGCACCGCGCTCGGCGAAGCGATCGTCGCGGGCCTCAGCATGCACGATACCTCACGCTTGGCGCTGATCGGGCTCGGCACCGGCTCCACAGCGTGCCTGATGCAGCCGGACGATCAGCTCACGATTTATGAAATCGATCCCGCCGTGGTGCGGCTCGCGGCAGAGCTGGGCGGCGATTTCACCTTCGTCCAGGAATGCCAGCCCAATGCGCGCGTCGTGCTCGGTGACGCGCGCCTACAGATCGCCAACGCCGCTGATGGGTCGTACGACGTGATCGTCGTCGATGCGTTCTCGTCGGACGCCATCCCCGCACACCTGCTGACGAACGAGGCCATCGCGCTCTACCTCTCAAAGGTGAGCGAGAACGGTATTGTCGTTCTACATTTGTCGAACCGCCATCTGGCCCTCGTGTCAGAAGCAGCGCGCGTGGCGCGCGATTTGAACGTGCCGACGCTTTATCGCGTCAGCCGCGCCTTCGACGTGGCGGGTGCGGCGCTCTACGGCGCATCTGCGGCGAGCGTGATGATCGTGGCGCGTTCGCCGGCGACACTTGCAGCATTGCCGGTTACCCGCGACGGCGAATGGCGCGTGTTCGAAGCGCCGCCGGGCCGTGGCTGGACAGACGATTATATCAACATGCCGCGCGCATTGTGGGATGGGCTAACCGGTGTCGAAGAATGCCGAATCTACGGCTACCTGCCGCAATGCGGGGGCGCAGGTGAAGAGGCGCCGCCGCCCGCGACGCCGCCAGCGCCTGAGAACTAGAGCGGGCGGTCGAGCGTGGCGGTTGCTTGCGCCACCAAGCCTTCTTCGCGGCCTACGAAGCCCATGCCCTCGGTCGTCGTCGCTTTCACGCTGACGCGTTCGATGGGCAAGCCCAGCACATCGGCGGTGCGCTGACGCATGCGGTCGCGGTGCGGGCCGATTTTTGGGCGTTCGCACAGCAGCGTCACATCAACATGCAGAATGCGCGCGCCGGCGGCGTCAGCCAATTGCACCGCATGGCGGAGGAAGCGCTCGGAGTCGGCGCCTTTCCATTTCGCATCGCTCGGCGGGAAGTGCGCGCCGATATCGCCTTCGCCCAGCGCGCCGAGAATGGCGTCCACCAAGGCATGCCAGCCCGCATCTGCGTCCGAATGGCCAACTAGGCCTTTGTGGTGCGGGATGCGCACGCCGCACAGGGTCACGTACTCGCCGTCGCCAAAGCGATGCGCGTCGACGCCGTTGCCCACACACACAATGCGTTCGCCGCCCATGATCCGCTCCAACAACGCAAAGTCTTCCGGGTAGGTGAGCTTCATCAGCAGTGCATCGCCGGGGACAAGGACGCAGACGCCGCCATGCGCGCGCACCACGGCAAGATCATCGGTGAAGCTCGCGTCCTCCGCTATGGCGGCATAAGCGGCGCGCAACGCGTCGGCGCGGAACGCCTGCGGCGTTTGCACGCGCATCAGCTGCGCGCGGTCCACCTCGCCGACGACGCGATGCGCGTCGTCCACGCGGCGCAGCGAATCCGCGACGGGCAGAGCAGGCGCCGCACCGACTGCCCCTCCGGCGAGCGCCGCCGTGAGAGCTTCGACAATAGCGGGCGTGAGGCCGGGGCGCGCTGCGTCGTGGATCAGCACGATCTCTGCGTCGGAAAGCGCCGCCAAACCCGCTCGCACTGAAGCGGTTCGGGTAGCGCCGCCAGCGACGGAGCGGACCGAAAGGCCCGCTACCGCCGCTTCGAACTGCTCAGCGTGCTCCGGCGCGATAGCGACCACGATGTCGTCAACGCCCGCCTTTTGAAGGGCTTCGATGGACAAGCGCAGCACCGATCGACCGCTTAACTTGTTGTATTGCTTTGGATTATCTCCACCAGCCCGCTCGCCCCGGCCGGCCGCGACGATCAACGCGGCGCGCTTCATATTCTGGAGTCCGACATTGGCGAATGTTGCATCGCAGCATAAAACCCTTGGCGCCCGCTTTTTAGGCGCCCTAAGCTGAGACCCAGGACGGGGCAGCATGTTCGATTTGAACGATAATCCGCCATTTGTCTCGCTGGCCCCCATGGCTGGCGTGACCGATGTTCCGTTCCGCCGCCAGGTGAAGCGTTTTGGCGGTCGCTATTGCGTCTCCGAAATGGTCGCCTCTGACCAACTTGCGCGTCAGCGTACCGACATGGTGCGTCGCGCCATGGGCGCTGACGTGCTCAAGCCTTTGGTGATCCAGCTTGCAGGGCGTGAGAGCCGATGGATGGCGGAAGGCGCGCGTCTCGCGGAGGCGGCGGGCGCTGATGTGATCGACATCAATATGGGCTGCCCGGCCAAGAGTGTGACGAACGGCGCCTGCGGCTCCGCGCTGATGCGCGATCCTGAACACGCCTTGCGCCTTATCGAAGCAACGGTGAACGCAACAAAGCTGCCAGTGACGCTGAAGATGCGACTGGGCTGGGATCACGCTTCACTCAACGCGTCAGAACTCGCCAAGCGGGCGGAAGACGCGGGCGTACGCATGCTCACCATTCACGGCCGCACGCGTCAGCAATTCTTTCGCGGCCAAGCCGATTGGACGGCGATCGCGCCGGTCGTCCAAGCGGTGCGCATTCCTGTGATCGCCAATGGCGACATCGCCAGCGCCACCGACGCGCGCCGCGCGCTCGCGCAATCAGGTGCGAGCGGCGTGATGGTCGGACGGGCCGCCCAAGGCAAGCCATGGTTGCCGGCGGAGATCGAGCGAGCGGTGCGCGACAATGATGAAGTTGTCGCACCGTCCGCATCGCGTTTGCTGGAAAGCCTGCTCGAACTCTATGACGATACCTTGGCCTTCTACGATCGCCCACTCGGCGTGCGCGTCGCGCGTAAGCATATCGCGTGGATGATCGACGCTGTTTTCGGTGACGCCGCGCGCGAGCAGCGCAAAGCAATCTGCGTCCTTGAAAATCCAGCCGCCGTCCGCGCCGCACTCATCACGCTGTTCGAGCCGCAACTGGCGGAGGCGGCATGATCGACCCCGCGCTCCGCAACGTCACCGCGCGGTTGAACCAGCCGGATGCGGAGCGTTGGCTTGAAGGCCTGCCGGCGCCTGTGATCGGCATCGATGCAGGGGAGCGCATCCGCTTCGTCAATGCCGCGGCCGCTGAATTGCTGGCTGGCGTCGGGCGCGGATTGTTGGGCCGCAGGCTCGATGAAATTTTTGGGCCTGATGCACCGATGACGGCGCTCGCCCGGCGCGCGCTCTCGAGCCCGGGAGGGGTCGCAGAGGCCGATGTGGCGCTTGTCGGACCGGGCTTTGCGCTTGGACGCGCGAGCGTCGCGGCAGCGCCGGTGGGCGAGAATGGCTACATCGCGCTGGTCTTGACGCGCCCCGCGCGCGCCCGCGTCGCGCCGGCCGCTGTCGAACACTCCGCCGTGCGCACGCTGGCGCACGAGGTGCGCAATCCGCTCGCCGGCATTCGCGCCGCCGCACAACTCATCGGTCGCAGCGGCGACGCGGAGTCAAAATCGCTAGCACAGTTGATTTGCGACGAAGTCGACCGCGTCCATCGTCTGACGGATCGCATCGACCCGTTCGGCGCTATCGAGCCGCCGCGCTTTGAGCGGCTGAACATTCACGAAGCTCTGGATCGGGTGCGCAAGCTTATCGGCTCAAGCGCCCCGAACGTGATGATCATGGAGCGCTACGATCCGAGCTTGCCGGCCTTGCGCGGCGATCTCGATCAGCTGATCCAGGCCTTTCTCAACATCGCCAAAAACGCAGCCGAAGCGGTTGAAAACCAAGACAACGGAGAAATCTCGATGTCCACGGCTTATCGCTCTGGCGTGAAATTCCGTTCCGCCGCCAGCGGTGCGGCGCGGGCGCAGCTCGAAGTCGTGATCGCCGACAATGGGCCCGGCCTTCACCCCGACGTCGCTGATCGATTGTTCGAAGCATTCGCCACCACCAAGCTCGGCGGCATGGGTCTCGGCCTTACCGTGGCGGCTGATATCATCGCTCGTCACGACGGGCGCATCGAAGTCGAAAGCGAACCCGGCCACACCGCTTTCCGCATCCTCCTCCCCATCGACCCGGATGACACGCCATGACCTCACGCATCCTTCTGGCTGACGACGACAACGCCATCCGCACCGTGTTGAGCAAAGCGCTCGCACAGGAGGGCTACGAAGTTCGGGCCACAACCAATGTCGCCACGCTTTCGAAATGGGTGCGCGAGGGCGAAGGCGATTTGGTCTTGAGCGATGTCTATATGGGCGATGACTGTGTGTTCGATGCACTGCCGGCGATGCGCGCAGCGCGGCCGAACTTGCCGATCATCGTGCTGAGCGCGCAATCGACGGTCGCCACCGCACTCTCCGCCAGCGGCGCCGGCGCCTACGACTATCTCCCCAAGCCTTTCGATCTCGAAATTCTCTTGGCGACCGTGCAGCGCGCGCTCGATAACGCTCCAGATGCGCGCACGCGCGCGCAGGCGAGCAAGGCCATCAAAGAGGAGAAACTACCGCTGATCGGACGTTCGGCGGCGATGCAAGAGGTCTACCGCGTCATGGCGCGCGTGGCCGGCACCGACCTCACCGTTCTGATCGAAGGGGAGAGCGGCACCGGCAAAGAGCGCGTGGCCCGCACGATCCACGACAGCGGCCGGCGTTCCTCGGCCCCGTTCGTGACGCTGAGCCTCGCCGGCGTCGCCACCGCGCAGATCGATCGCGACTTGTTTGGTCCGGGCGGCAAGTTCGAGCAGGCCAAAGGCGGCACGCTGTTTCTCGAAGACCTCGATGAAATGCCTTCCGAAGCGCAAACGCGTCTGGCCGGCATGCTCCATTCCGACGAACCAAACGAACGCCCTAACGTTCGGATCGTCGCCGCGGCCCAGCGCAGCTTGGGCGCACTCGTGCGCCAAGGCTCGTTTCGACAGGATTTGTTTTATCGGCTCAATGTCGTCGCCATTCGCTTGCCGCCGCTGCGCGATCGCCTCGACGATGTGGATGACTTGGCGCGCGCATTTCTTGTCCGCGCCAGGCGCGAGGGCTTGCCGGACAAGTCGATCGATAACGCCGCGATCGAACGCCTCAAGGCGCACAATTTCCCGGGCAACGTTCGCGAACTGGAAAATCTGCTCCGGCGCGCGGCAACCATGAGCCCCGCGCAGGTGATCGGCGCACGAGAGATCAGCGAAGAACTGGGCCAAGCGGCCCGCGAAGAACTGGTCGTGGAAGAAGCGGCCGACGGCCTCGAGACCGCCGTCACGCGCCGGCTCGCGGGCGAGTTTGCTGCGGCGAGCCCTGGACTGCCTGCGTCCGGGCTTTACGATCGCTTGCTGGCGGAGGTCGAACGGCCGCTCATCACCCAGGCGCTTTCGGCGACGCGCGGCAATCAGATCCGCGCCGCAGCCGTCCTGGGGATCAACCGGAATACGCTCCGGAAGAAAATACAGACCCTCGGCATCCGAACTGGGCGCGGCGATTGACGAAAGCGTGATATTCGTCCAACACTATGTTGCATTCCCGCAACATGGTGGACGATGACGCTTCCACTCACGGCGCAAGAACCGGCTGAGGCGGCTGTCCTCAGCGACCAGCCCCAGAGCCGAAGCGCGCTGATCTTTATCGGCGGCTTGGTGGTGGCTGGCCTGCTCACCGCCATCGCCACTATTATGCTGGTGCTCGGGGAAGGGCTTGCAGGAGAGGCCAGCGGCGCGGTTCGCACGCTGTTGATCGCAAGCCTTTTCATCTCGGCTGGGTTGGCCGCCATTCTCGCGCACCGCCTGATGCGGGTCGCGCGCGCCTGGCGGGCCGCGGCGACGGGCGCACGACTGCACGTGCGGTTCGTAACGTTGTTCAGCTTGGCCGCGTTGGCGCCGGCGTTGATTGTCGCTGCGTTCCTCGGCTTCACCTTTAGCCAAGGCGTCGATCGGTGGTTCAGCCAGCGGGTCGAGAGCACGATTGAGAACGCCGCCGATGTCGGGCGCGCTTATGTTGATCTCGCCTCCGGCAATTTGGGCGGTGAAGTGCAGGCGATGGCGGAGGATTTGAACCTCGCCCGCCGCGGACTCATTGACGATCCTGATCGCTACGTCGCGTTCCTCGCCGCGCAAGCGGAGCGGCGCGAACTCTCGTCCGCGTTTGTCATAGACGAACTTGGCCGCGTGCTCGCCGCCGCCGAGTTGGAAGACGACGACCCGAACAATAACTACACGCCGCCTTCGCGCGAGGCCTTCGCGGTAGCGAACCAAGGCGAAGTCTCGGCCAGGTTTGACCAGGACAACGATCAGCTGCTCGCGCTCTACCGGCTCTCAAGCTACGACAACGCTTACGTCTTCGTATCTCGCGCGGTACCGCCGGGTTTGGTGGCGCAGCTGCGCGATTTTGAACAATCGGTCAGCGACTATCGCGCGGCGCGAGAGCAGCAAGCGGCGTTGCGGGGCTTGTTCGGCCTAGCCTACGTCGCCACCGCACTCATCGTGTTGCTGGCCGCCGGCTGGGTGGGCCTCACCAGCGCCTCACGCGTGGCCGAGCCAATCGGGCGGCTGGTCGGCGCCGCGCGTCGCGTCGCCTCCGGCGATCTGAAAGCGCGCGTCACGATTGGCGAAGAGCGCGACGAGATCGACGCCTTGGGAGCGGCCTTCAATCGCATGACCGCGCAGCTCGAAACGCAGCGTCGCGACCTCGTGACCGCGCAAGAGGAAGCCGAGAACCGTTCAACCTTCATCGAAGCGGTGCTAGGCGGCGTGAGCGCCGGCGTGATGGGTCTCGACAGCAACGGCCGCATCACCGCCGTCAACACGTCCGCTGCACAGCAATTGGGCTTAAGCGAAAGTCAGCTGGTTGGCCGCCGCCTCGTCGATATGGCGCCCGAGTTCGGGGAGCTGCTCAACCAGCCGGCGCCGGCGGGCGAGACGCCGCCGCAGCGCGTCGATCTCGTGCGCGAAAGCGGCTCGTTCAATCTCAGCGTCCGCATGAGCCCCGACGCCGATGGCGGCCTCGTGCTCACCTTTGACGACATGACCAAACTGATCGCCGCGCAACGCCAGGAGGCCTGGAAAGACGTCGCCCGCCGCATCGCGCACGAAATCAAAAACCCGCTGACGCCAATCCAGCTTTCCGCCGAAAGGCTGCGCAAGAAGTACGGCGACGAAATCACCTCAGATCGCGAAACCTTTCTGAAGTGCACCGACACCATCCTGCGCCAAGTGGCGGACATTGGCCGCATGGTCGATGAGTTCTCGTCCTTCGCCCGCATGCCCACACCGCGCATGGCCTTCGCCGATATGAGCGAAATCGCGCGCCAAGTCGTGTTCGGACAACGGCTCGCCTTCGCGGACATGCGCGTGGAGGTCGAAGGTGTCGATCAGCCGATCGGCTTGGTTTGTGACGAGCGACTGATATCGCAAACGCTGTTGAACTTGGTCAAGAACGCGGCGGAGAGCGTTCAAGCGCGCCGCGCACGCGATGGCGAGCCGAAAGACGGCATCGTCACGCTGCGCCTGCGCGATCTCGATTTCGGCGTTCAGTTTGAAGTCATCGATAATGGCATGGGCTTTCCCGAGAAGGACCGCCATCGCCTGATCGAACCATACGTGACGACGCGCAGCAAAGGTGCGGGGTTGGGTTTGGCAATTGTCGCGCGCATTGTCGAAGACCACGGGGGGCTGATTGAGTTGGACAACGCGCCGGGGCCAGGCTCGGGCGCTGTCGTCCGTTTCGTTCTACCCAAACGCGGCGAGGAGCCGTCAGAAACCGCGCCAGAACACAGCGCAGGAGCCCCATAAAATGGCGTCAGATATTCTCGTAATCGACGACGAAGCCGACATTCGCGATCTCGTGTCCGGCATTCTCGAAGACGACGGTCATCAAGTGCGCACCGCGCGCGACAGCGATGAAGCGCTCGATGCGCTGCGGCGGCGCAGCCCGGCTTTGGTCGTGCTCGATATATGGCTGCAAGGCAGCCGCATCGACGGGCTCGAGTTGCTGACGATGCTGAAGGAGATCGACGCCGATCTCCCCGTCGTCGTCATCAGTGGCCACGGCACGATTGAAACCGCCGTCGCCGCCATCCGCAAAGGCGCTTACGACTTCATCGAAAAGCCTTTCACCGCCGAGCGCCTGCTGCTGATCGTGCAGCGCGCCATGGAAACAACGCGGCTCAAGAAAGAGAATTCAGCGCTCAAGGCGCGTTCGTCCAGCGGGGACGATCTGATCGGTTCGTCGCCCGTCATGGGCGCGCTGCGCAGCGCCATTGATCGCGTCGCTCAAACCAATTCGCGGGTGCTCATCGCCGGCCCGGCTGGCGCCGGCAAGGAACTCGTCGCCCGCTTGCTCCACGAGCGTAGCGGCCGGGTTGACGGGCCATTCGTGGCCATCAACGCCGCCTCGATCGCGCCCGACCGGATGGAGAGTGAGATCTTCGGCGAGGAGTCAGATGGTCGCCCGACTAAAATCGGCGTGTTCGAACAAGCCCACGGCGGCACGCTCTTCCTCGACGAAGTCGGCGACATGCCGCCGGAGACGCAGTCGAAAATTCTGCGCGTCCTCGTCGAACAGCGTTTTCGCCGCCTCGGCGGCTCGACCGATGTGCAGGTCAACGTCCGCGTTGTGTCGTCAACCTCACGCGATTTGCGCGGCGACATTGAACAGGGGCGCTTCAGAGAAGATCTCTTTCATCGTCTCAACGTCGTGCCGCTGCGCGCCCCTGGTTTGTCCGAACGGCGCGAGGATATTCCCGAGCTTGCCGGCTATTTCGTCGGTCGTTTGGCCGGCATGTCCGGCGTGCCAGCGCGGCAGATTGGCGAAGACGCGCTCGCCGCACTGCAGGCGGCGGAATGGCCGGGTAATGTCCGCCAATTGCGCAACGTTATCGAACGAATCCTCATCCTCGCCACCGGCGACATCAACACGCCGGTGACGGTGGATTCGTTGCCGCCGGAAGCGTGGCCGCAAGCGGGCTTCTCTAAGCATGACGGCTTGCAGGAAGTCATCGGTCTGCCGCTCCGCGATGCGCGTGAACGCTTCGAGCGCGAGTATCTCAACGTCCAAATCACGCGTTTCGGCGGCAACATCTCGCGCACCGCCGCTTTCATCGGCATGGAGCGCTCCGCGCTGCATCGAAAGCTCAAATCGCTTGGCGTCGAAGCGCCCGGCCGTAACGGCGTCGAGGTCGAATGAGCCGCGTCGCCTACGTCAACGGCGCCTATGTGCCGCTGGCGGCGGCGAGCGTGTCCATTCAAGACCGCGGCTTCCAGTTCGCGGATTCGATCTACGAAGTTTGGGCCGTGCGCGGCGGGCGTCTGTTCGACGCCGACGAACACATGTCTCGGCTACAGCGTTCGCTCGCTGCATTGCGGCTCACATCGCCGCTCGCCGAGCGCGGGCTCTGGGCCGTCATCCTCGAAACCATCCGCCGCAATCGCGTCCGCGATGGCATCGTCTATGTCCAAATCAGCCGCGGCGCGGCCAACCGCGATCACGTCTTTCCACCACCGGGCACGAAGCCGACGCTCGTCATCACCGCCAAGAACCTCGATCAGCGCGCCATCGCAAAGCGCGCCGAGACCGGCGTGAGCGTCATCACGCTGCCCGAGACGCGCTGGGCGCGGCGCGATATCAAGTCGACCAACCTCCTCGCCAACGCCCTCGCCCGCCAGCAGGCGAAAGAGCAGGGGGCGTTCGAAGCCTGGTTCGTCGATGAGGAGGGTCTCATCACCGAAGGAACCTCCTCCAACGCCTGGATCGTCGACGCGGATGGCGTCATCCGCACGCGACCGCTTTCCAACGACATTCTGCACGGCATCACCCGCGCGACGCTGCTGCGTATCGCGCGCGAGCGTCAGATGAAGCTCGAAGAGCGGGCGTTCACGCCAGCCGAGGCGAAAGCAGCGCGGGAAGCGTTCATCAGCGCCGCAAGCAACCCCGCTGTTCCCGTTGTCGCAATCGACCGCGCAACGATCGGCGATGGTCGTCCTGGGCCGGTCGCGCAGGCGCTACGCGCCGCTTATTTGGGCGCCTGAGCGCCAAACAGCGCTGAAAGCACGACAGTTTTGCGATGCGGTTGGCGCAGGCTGCGGCGCGGCTTATAGCTCCCATCCAGCCGCGCGTTCGACGCGGCGCCATAAAACTAGAAGCATGGGGCGCCCATGGAAAAGAAACAAAACCTGCAGGACACGTTCCTCAACGCCGTCCGCAAGGCCAAAACGCCGCTCACGATCTTCCTCGTCAACGGCGTGAAACTTCAGGGTGTCGTCACCTGGTTTGACAATTTCTGTGTGTTGTTGCGCCGCGACGGCCAAGTGCAGCTGGTTTACAAACACGCCATCTCGACGATCATGCCGGGAGCGCCCGTCGCGCTGTACGACATCGACAAGGCCGCTGATGAAGCCGACGGCTGATACGCCGCTCAGGGATTTCAATCGCGCTATCGTCCTGCGCCCGCTTGCGAGCGCGGCAGAGAGCGTGCGCGATGGCGAGGCGCGGCTGTTGGAAGCCGTAGGCCTGGCTCAAGCGCTCGGACTCGACGTCGCCAGCGCCGAGGCAGCGCCTTTGCGCCAGATCAGCCCGCGCACGTATTTTGGCTCCGGCCGCGTTGAGCGGATGAAGGATCAGAGTGAGGAACTGGGCGCGGGCGTGATTGTCATCGATGCCACGCTTTCGCCGGTGCAGCAACGCAATCTCGAAACTGATACTGGCTCCAAAGTCATCGATCGCACCGGCCTTATCCTTGAAATCTTTGGCCTGCGGGCGCGCACCAAGGAAGGCAAACTCCAAGTCGAGCTTGCGCGCCAAGGCTATGAACGCTCACGGCTCGTGCGAACCTGGACGCACTTGGAACGCCAGCGTGGCGGCCTCGGCAAAACCGGCGGCCCAGGCGAAACCCAAATCGAACTCGATCGGCGGATCATCGCCGACCGTATCATGAAGCTGAAGCGTGAACTCGAGGACGTGCGCCGCACACGCGGGCTGCAACGCCGTGCTCGGTCTCGCGCGGGACTGCCTGCTGTTGTGCTCGTCGGCTACACCAATGCCGGCAAATCGACGCTGTTCAATCGGCTCACGCGAGCCGGCGTGCTCGCCAAAGACATGCTGTTCGCCACGCTTGATCCGACCGCGCGGCAAGTGAAGCTGCCAAGCGGCCGCGCCGTGATCATGAGCGATACGGTCGGCTTCATCTCCGACCTGCCGCACGAACTGGTCGAAAGCTTCCGCGCGACGTTGGAAGCGGTGACGGAAGCCGACTTGCTGATCCACGTGCGCGACATCGCACATCCAGAAGCGGACAAGCAGAAAGCCGACGTGCTCGCCGTGCTGGCGCAACTCGCCAAGGACGCTGACGGCAAACAGCCGCCGATTCTCGAAGCCTGGAACAAGATCGATTTGCTCGACGCGGCGACGCACGATGCGCGGACGCGGCGCGCAGCGGCCGGGGCTGAGCAGGTCGGGCAGGGCGCCCTGCCTCCTGTTGCGCTCTCGGCGGAAACGGGGGAGGGCATGGACACCCTGCTCGGCGCGCTCGACCGCGCCGCTTTCTCCGCCACCCGCATCATCACCCTCACCTTGCCCGCCGACGATTCCGGCCGCGTGCGCGCGCAGATTGCTGCGGCAGGTAAAATCCTGGACGAAACCACGGACGAGGACGGCGCGCTGACGTTGCGGGCAGAGCTGTTGGTAGAGGATGCGGCGCGTTTTGCGCCGTTGTCGCCCCTACCCGAAGAAATGCGGCCAGCGGCGGAGTAGGGCGCTTGGTCCGCGCGTCTCCCGACGCGTACGCGGGCCCGAAGGACCCGCGATCCAACTAGCGCTTCAGTCTCTCCAGCAGCTCCGCCGCGAAAACACTGAGCGTATCGTCGCGTGCGCCCATGACCACGATGCGGTCGCCGGGTTCGGCCAGTTCGATCAGTTTGTCGCCGCAGGCGCCGCGTTCGGCGAACGCCATCGCCTGCAGACCGCGGGCGCGCACGCCGGCGACGATCTGTTCGCTGCCGACGCTGCGATCGACGGTGCCACCGAAGTACACAGGATTGGGCATGATCAGCACATCGTCGCCGTCCATGTTCTTCATGAAGCAATCGATGAAGCCTTCGCGCATCAGCTTCAGCGGGCCGAAACCGTGCGGCTGAAACATGATCAGCAAGCGGCCCGGGAACGCGTGTAGTGTCTTGAGCGTGGCGGTGATCTTATCCGGGTTGTGCCCAAAATCATCGATGACGGTGATGTTGTTGGCTTTGCCGACGATCTCCAGCCTTCGCTTGGTGCCCGAAAAACCCTTCAGCGCCGCCGCCGCCACGCCCAGCGACAACCCGCAGACGCGCGCCACCGAAAGCGCCGCCAGCGCGTTGGAGACGTTATGCTCTCCCGGCACGTCCAGATCGACGGTAGCGCTTTCGCGGGTTTCTTTCTCCAACACGTCAAACGAAATGCCGTCTGGCGCCGGGCGAATGGCCGAGCAATGGAGATCGGCAAGGCCAGAGCGCAGCGAATAGGTGCGGGTGCGGACCTTGGTGGCCATCACCAACGCGGCCGTCTCGTCATTGTCGAGATTAAGCACGGCAATCTCGGCTTTGTTGACGAAGCCCGTGAACAGCGCGCGCAGCTCGTCCATGCTTTTGTGATCGAGCGCGATGTTGTTGACGACGGCGATGGTCGGCTCGTAGCGGGCGATCGAGCCGTCGCTCTCATCGACCTCAGAAACGAACGCATCGCCTTTGCCGACGAGCGCTGAGGCGAACAGTGCGTCCGGCGTGACGAAGTTTTTCATCACGGCGCCGTTCATCACTGTGGGATCGCGGCCGGCGCGGTGGAGCAGCCAGGCGATCATGCCGGTTGTCGTGCTCTTGCCGCTGGTGCCGGCGACGCCGATGCGCACAGGCGCTGCGTTGAACAATTCCGCCAGCAGCTCCGGGCGCTTCATGTCACGGGCGCCGACGCGCCGGGCGGCGATCACATCGCCGACCGTGTCTTCGACGGCAGCGGAGCGCACCAGGATTTGGTCGGCGCTTACCATGCCCGAGCCGTCTTGCGGGAAGAGGGCGATGCCTTGGGCTTTCAGGTACTCGAATTTGGCGCCCAGCCGGCCTTGGTCGAGCGAACGGTCGGAGCCGGCGACGGTCACGCCTTTGCCGCGCAGGATCAGCGCCAAGGGCAGCATGCCGGAGCCGCCGACGCCGCTGAAGAAATAGGATTTGGCCTGACTCATTTGCACCGGTTATGACGAGAAACGCCGCCGCACGGCAAGGACTTGAAACGCGCCATGGCCCCATCGCTCCGCATCGGCGTCGTAGCGCCCGGCACGCGCATCGAGCCCGAACTGGCCGCGCGGGTGAAAGCGTACGCTGCCGATAGCTTCCTTGACCGTGCGCCGGAGATTTTTTTCCACCAACAATGCTTCTACACGGCGGGTCATTTCGCAGGCGATGATGCGGCGCGCACGGCCGCGTTTGTGGAATTCGCCAACGATCCTTCGCTCGACGTGCTATGGTTTGCGCGCGGCGGCTATGGCGCCTGCCGCATCGCCGAAGCGGCGCTGGATCAGCTTACGGCGTCCTCGCGCGCCAAAACCTATCTCGGCTACAGCGACAATGGCGCGATCCTCGGCGGGCTTTATGCGCGCGGTTACGAGAACGTGGCGCATGGCCCTATTCCGATCGACATGACGCGGCCAGGCGGAGAGGGGGCTGTGAAGAGGGCGCTCTCCTGGATGATCGACCGCGCACCAGAAAGCCTCGAACTGGGCGTCATGTTCGACGGCAAAAGTGCTGCGTTCAACATCACGGTTTTTCAGTCAATGCTTGGTACGTCGCTTGAGCCGGATTTGAGTGGCCATGTCCTGATGCTCGAAGATGTGGGGGAGTATCTTTACCGGCTCGACCGCGCCCTCTTCCAGATCACCTCCTCCGCCAACGTACGGAGCGTGAAGGGGATCAAGCTCGGCCGCGTCAGCGACGTGATCGAGAACGACAAACCGTTCGGCGCCACCGAAGAAGAAATGATCCGCTATTGGTGCGCGAAAGCTGGCATCGCGTATCTCGGGCGCGCGGACATTGGGCATGATGTTGAGAACAAGGTTGTGCCGTTTGGGGCGTTGAAGCGCTAGCGCTCCGAGAGTTCAGCAGCGAGGCTAGCTGCGCGCGCTTGCGAGCGTTCTGTTTGGATGAGCTTCTGATCCAAATCCGCAAGCAAGCGCGTCACATCGTATTCCAGACCCGGCGTCGCGCGCACGCGCGCTGCTGCTCGCGCCAGGTCGCTGCGATCCAGCGCCAGCGTGCAGCTTTCCGGCAGCGTCAGGCGCGCGAGGCCCGTCGTGGCCGTGATCATCTCTTCTGCGCAGGCCTCCCGTATCCGCGCCTGGACGTGGTACGGAATGGCGCGGCGGACGATCTCGCGATACGGAGGCACGTTGCGGAACGTGGCTTCGCTGGTCTCCACGGCGACGTAATAGTTCGCGATGTTGTCGCGCGTGCTGACATTGCCCAGCGTATCGAGCGCGCCCACGGACTGGATTTCATCGTACGACCCGCGGGTGAGCGGGCGCGGATAGATTTGCGTCGCCTGGTAGGCGGCGATCAGGAATTGCTCGTCCGATAGACGCGCGCTGCCGTCGAGATCGCCCAGCACTTGCAGCGCGAAGGCGCGCACCTGAGTGAAATAAGCTTCCCGGCTTTGCAGGTCGCTCTGATTGTTCTCAAGATCGCGGACGATGCGCGCACGGTACGTGTCGCCAGCTTCGTGCGCGAGGCGCTCGGCGTTCCAATTGCTGACCTGCGTGCCGAGAAAGACGCCGAGCACAACGATGACGAGATCAATACCAACGGCGAACCAATTGTGCGAGCCGACGTGCTCGCGGATACGACGCATCAGCATCAGTGCGTCTCCAGGCCCAGTTCAGAAGCCACCGTGGCGCGCAACTCGTTGGCGTAATCGGTGCGGTTAGTTCCGATGACGGCGGCAACGCGCATGGTCGAGACCCAATAGCGTAGTTCAGACATCAAAGCCTCATCGCGGCTGATGCGGGCCACGAGGCGCGCCGCCTCTGCGTCGCTGATCGGCGAACCGCATTCGCGCATGTCCTGAACACCGCGAGCGCTCGACTGATAGCAATTGGCCCAAATGTGGTCTTGGACGGCGATCGGGATGATGCCGCGGACATGTTCGCGATAAGCGGGGCGCTCGGTGAGGATCGGGTTGGCCGCCGTCGCGTAGTAGAGCGCCAGCGAGCGGCGGAGTTCCAGGTCGGCGATAAGGTCGAGTTCTCCGGCGCTGGTGAGTTCGCGGTAAGTGGCATCGACAGTCGAAAACTCGGCGACCTGGCTCGCCTGGTAGTAGGCCAGCAGAACCTGCCACTGTGAAAGATCGCCCGCACGCCCGGTTTCGGCGTAGGTGAGGCCGACACGGCCGTAGTCCGACACGTCCGCCCAAAAGCTCATGCGATCGTTATAGCTCTCAGTATCGGCGCCGAGATCGTCGCGAACGCGTTCAAGGTAACTCTGCGCCCGCGCGCGATCGACGCGCTCAGCGTTCAGGTTCGCGACTTGAATACCGATGAAGACGCCAACGACGACGATCACGAAGTCGATGGCGATCGCCGTCCATTCCTGCCTGCGCACATGCGCAATCACCCGCCGCAACAGCATCGCACTTGCCCCCGAGCGCCCCGTGCCCACGCTCCGGGCCCGCTTAGCATCGCCCCACGTTCCACGCCAACACAGCCGGACAACGCGCTGCGTTTCCAGTTTCGGAGCGAGCCTGCCTCAAGAGCAGGAGAACGGGGCGCGCGATCCGCGCTGGTTTAGTGTTGTGGGTGCGGCGTTCATCTCTGAACGTCGCCGCGCGCTTCGCGCGCCCCGCTGAGATCTGTGCTCGCCTGGTCTTGGGTTTGCGCTTTTCACGCAGGTGAACCCCAAGGCCCTGGCGGCGTGCGGGACTTAGCCATTGTCCCGGACCCCGACGCTTCTGCTGTGCGCACTACCTTCAAACGCACTCACGCCGGCTGTCTCACGCTCGATCCCGTCTCTCGCGTTCGCGCGGCTCGGCTAGCCAGTGAACCTCCCGTGCGAGAGACGCGCGCAGTATCGCTCGGGCGCGGGGGTGTGGGATAGATTTTGTGCGCGGTGTTGATTGCGCGCGGGATTTTGTGGCTGAGGTGTTGGATAGGAGCGAAGGTCCGGTCGTGCACGACGCCGAGGGCGAGGTCATTCCCTTTGGGGTGTTGAAGGGCTAGTCGGGCGGCAGACTCAGGTTGCTTGTCCAAACGTACGATCGCGCCTCATCGTCGATCGTCAGCGACCCATCACGGTTGCTCGGCCTGTAAACTACGAGATCCAGTATGAATGGCGTAAAGTGCAATTCGCCCCCCTCAGCGACCTGATACTCCGCCCATCCATACAAAGATCGCGTTATGTAGCGCTCGGTGTTCTCTTCATGCGAACCGACTTGAATCATGAAACGGTTCGTCACTGACTCTGATGGAAAGAGGGTGCGCGACACATCCGGAGTCACTTTCCTACGATCAGAGATCGCCGCACGGAGACCGGCGACATGCTCTTTCGTGAACCTCCAGATTGATGGCTCTAGATGGACAGTCACGTTGATCGCCGGAAGCTGCCCGACGTTCTCCGTCGTAAGCATGATGTCTGTCCAGTCGGTCTCTTTCGTGCCCGGAAAAACGCCGTCATATGCATTGCGATCAATATCAGCGCCGACCCTTATCCAGGCACGCCGCTCAGCGATGAAGAGTGATCGGGCATCCAAGATCGTAATGGCTACAAAAAATACGCCCGCGATCGCCACGATGACCCCTCCAACCGTGGCAAGGAGCATCACAAGCGTTAGCTCCGCGAGCTCGTGTTGGATTTGCAAATTTGCCACGGCGAGTGCCGACTCGTCGGTTGCCGAAGCAAGCGCTGTCCGATGAGCGTGCTTTGCGAGTTCGACCCAGACCCAGGCACCCATAACGAACAGGAGAAACGCAGCAGTGATCGCGCCCACGACGACCCTAGTTCTATGCTGACGAAGATCGATCACGGTCTCTCAGCCCGCTTAGCCTCGAGCCAGAGCTCTTCCATGTCATCCAACGGCTGTGGGCCGGTGCGGCCCGCTTCGGCGAGCTTTGTCTCGATGTACTGAAAGCGCCGCGTGAACTTGGCGTTGGCGCGGCGGAGGGCTTCTTCGGGGTCGACCTTCAGCTTGCGGGCGAGGTTGGCCATGACGAAGAGGATGTCGCCCATCTCTTCGGCGATGTGATCTTGATCACCGCTGGCGCGCGCCTCCTTCAGCTCGGCCAATTCCTCTTCGAGTTTCTCCAGCACCGGCTCCGGCGCCGGCCAATCGAAGTTGATGCGCGCAGCGCGCTTGGTGAGCTTCTCGGCGCGCTGCAGGGCGGGGAGGGCCATCGCTACATCATCCAGCAGCGACGCTGCGCCCTTGGCGGCGCGTTTCTCGGCCTTGAGCGTTTCCCAAGCGACGGTCTGCTGCTCCGCCGTGCGGCCGTCGTCGGCTTCGCTGAACACGTGCGGATGGCGCTCGATCATCTTGTCGGCAAGCGCCTGGGCGACGTCGGCAAAATCAAACGCGCCGAGCTCTTCGGCCATGCGGGCGTGGAAGGCGACTTGGAAGAGCAGGTCGCCGAGTTCTTCCTTGAGCGCCGGCATATCCTCGCGCTCGATCGCGTCAGCGACCTCGTAGGCTTCCTCAATCGTGTACGGCGCGATGGTGCGGAAGTTCTGCTCAACGTCCCACGGGCAGCCGCGCTGCGGATCGCGCAGCCGTGCCATCACATCGAGCACCGCCTGCGTGGCGGCGGCGTTGCGGGCGAGGGTTTCGGCGCTCTTTTCTGCCGCCTTTTCAGTCGCTTGGCCCGCCATGCAAGTCTCGCATAAGATAGATTATGGGAAGCGTTAGAACGACTCAGATTGCGTAGTCGCCGACCCAGCCATCGTAGGCCGGTTCGACGCCGGCCGGCAGCCTCGCCTTCAGCGCCTGATAGTCCAGATCGATGTGCATGTTCGTCAGCAGCGCGTGCGCGGGCTTCAGGCGCTCGATCCATTCGAGCGCGCGGCCGACGTGTGCGTGCGTCGGATGCGGCGTGTCGCGGAGCGCATCGACGATCCAGAGCTGCAAGCCGGCCAGCGCCGCGAACGATGTTTCCGGCATCGCCACCAGATCGTTCGAGTAGCCGACCGGCCCGGCGCGGAAGCCGAGCGACTTTGAGAAGCCGTGATCTTGTTCGAGCGGCAGCAGCTCCAGCACGCCGCCGGGCCCATCGATCGCGAGCGGCACGAGCGGGCTCATATGGCCGGCGTCGCGCACGATTGCCGGATAGCCGCCCTCGCTCACGAAGGCGTAGCCGAAGCGGCGCATGAACGTCGGCCGCGTGGTCTCGTCGATCCAGGTGGGAATCTGCCGGCGCTGCTTGATGAAGAACGCGCGCACGTCGTCGAAGCCGTGCGTCTGGTCGGCGTGGTCATGGCTGATGACGATGGCGTCGATGTGCGACGGCTTGGCGGCCGCGAGCTGGAGGCGCAGGTCGGGCGGCGTGTCGATCAGCACGGTGGTCGCCTGCTCCGGCGCTGCTGCCTGCCCGCTCCACTTTTGCAGCAACAGCCCGCAGCGCGTGCGCCGGTTCTTCGGCTCGTTCGGATCGCAGACGCCCCAATCGCCAGTGGCGCGCGGCACGCCGCCTGAGGAGCCACAGCCAAGCACGGTGACGCGTAGCGTGCCGCTCATGACGTCACGCGCGGTATGGTTGGGAAGAGGCGGTGGAAGTTATCGGCGAGCAGGGCGCTGGCCTCCTCCTCACCGAGCCCGCGCAAGCCTGCGAAGGCGCGCTGAACGTCGGCCACGTGCATCGGTTCACAGCGCCGGCCGCGATGTGGGACAGGGGCCAGATACGGGCAATCGGTTTCGACTATGACGCGGTCTAACGGGACCTCCCGCGCGATCGCGCGCACGTCGTCAGCGTTCTTGAAGGTCATGATGCCGGAGAACGAAAAGTATGCGCCGATCTTGAGTGCGCGGCGGGCCAGTTCGGGGCCGCTCGTATAGCAGTGCATCAGGATGCGAAGAGGGCCCTTCCCCGCCTCTTCCTCCAGCAGCGCCGCCATCGCCTCATCGGCCTCGCGCGTATGGATGATCAGCGTTTTGTCGAGCGCGTGCGCGGCCTTCGCGTGCGCACGGAACACTGCGACTTGATCCTCGAAGGGGCTGAACTTGTAGTGCTGATCGAGGCCAGTTTCCCCTACCCCAACCACCCTCTTGTGCCGCCCCAGTTCGATCAGACGCTCGGCGGTCAGATCCAGATGATCCTTCGCATAATGCGGATGCGCGCCGACGCTGGCGTAGATGTCGTCGTGCGCTTCGGCGATGGCGATGACGGCGCCGAAGTTCTCGATCTTGTCGCAGATCGTGATCATGCGGGCGACGCCAGCTTCGCGTGCGCGCGCGATTACCGCTTCGCGGTCTTCGTCGAAGCTGTGGTGGTGCAGGTTGACGTGGCTGTCGATCAGCATTGAGCGCTCATCTACGGCTCGCGGCGGCGCGATCAAGCACGCCAACAGCGCGCGCGAGCGCGTGGCGCGGGTCCATGTCGAGGCCCTCGGCTTCGCTGCGCAATGTCTCCAGCGCCGACCAGGCCTCGGCCCACGCCTCACTGCCCTGCTCTACGCCCGCCGCGTGCGTCCACTCTTCCGCCAGTTCAAGCACGGCGGCCAAGCGCTCGAACGGCTCGCCGCTCATTTGATCGTAGAGCGGGTTCAACACGCTCGCGGCTTCGCCCTTGGCGATCGCGCTTTGGGCGCGGCGCAGATCGGCGCTGCCGGCGTCGAGCCCTTGCGCTTTCAGCGCAATGGCGCGCCCTGGTCGGCCTTTGGCGAGTTTCACCAGCGCGTCATCCGCGCCGCTTGCTTGACGCACCAGATCGTCGCTCACCGGTCGCAGAGCCAAGCGGCGGCAGCGCGAGCGGATGGTCGGCAGGATCGCCCCCGGCGCGTGACACACCAGCAGCAACACGGAACGCGCGGGCGGTTCTTCCAGCGTTTTCAGGATCGCGTTGGCGGCGTTGCGGTTGAGATCATCCACCGCATCGATGATCGCTACGCGCATGCCGCCTTCGCTGGGCGCTAGCGAGAAAAACGCGCCGAGTTCGCGCGCGTCGTCCACGGTGATCTCACGCCGCGGCTTGCCGCGATCGTTGATGCCGCGGCGCAGAACGAACAGGTCCGGATGCGACTGCGCAGCAATGCGGCGGGCGATCTGGTCTTCGGGTTCCACATCGAGCGGGCGACCGCCGCTGCGTTGCGCGCCGAGCGCTATGCGCGCAAAGCGATACGCCAGCGTCGCTTTGCCGAGCCCCTTAGCGCCCGCAAGCAGCCAAGCGTGGTGCATGCGTCCGCCGCGCAGGCCATCGAGCAACGCTTGCTCTTCTGCCTCGTGGCCGATGAATGAGAACGTCTCGCGCGGATGGGGCGCTTCGGGCTCTTTGTCCGTCTCCGGCGCCGGCTTTTCGGCCTTCATGACAGCGCCTCGACACGCCCGAGCGCGAGCCGCAGAACATCCGGCGCTGGTTGCGACGCATCGATCAGCGCACAGCGCTCCGGTTCGGTGCGGGCGATAGCGCGAAACTCGTCGCGGACTTTTTGATGAAACGCGATATCCTTCTTCTCGAAGCGATCTTCTTCGACCTCATGACCACGCGAGCGCGCGAGTCCCAAAGTTGGATCAAGATCGAGCACGATGGTGAGGTCAGGCGACGGCGCGCCAATGAGCGCGTTCAGCGCAAGCAGATCGCTCAATGCCAAGCCGCCAGCCGCAACTTGATAGGCGCGCGTGGAATCGTAATAGCGATCGCAGATCACCCAGGCGCCGCGCGCGAGTGCTGGGCGGATGGTGTGGTTCAAATGATTGAGACGTGCGGCCGCGAACAGCAGCGCTTCCTCCATCGCACTCCAGCGGTTGGCGTCGCCGGAGACGAGCAGCGCCCGGATCGCATCAGCGCCCGGCGCGCCGCCCGGTTCGCGCGTCAGCTCGACATTGCGGCCCTTCGCGCGCAGCGCTTCGCCTAGGCCGCGCGCCAGCGTCGACTTGCCAGTGCCTTCGCCGCCTTCGAGCGTGATGAAACGGCCCGTGCTCATGGACCCTATCAAGGGCCGAAGAAGGTCAGGCGCAAGCCTTCCCAGGCGCGGGAGAACCAGTTTGCCTTGCCGACGCTCCGGCCGGCGGTCAGCGGGAACTGCTGGGGCTCAAAGCCAGGGCCCTCGACGACGAGGTGCGCAACGACGTCGCCCTCGGCGATCGGCGGATGCAGCGGGCCGTCATATACAATGTTGGCGGTGAGCGTGCTTTGCACGCCGCGCCGGCCGCCGATGAGAATGTCGCTCTGCGCCACGAGCGGCACGGTCTGTCTGCCGCCTAGCCACACTTCCGCTTCGCCAACTTCCGCGCCAGCTGCAGCCAGGGTCCGCACGGCGTAGTCGGAGAACGCCGAACGCATCAGCCGGATCGCTTCGCTGCGCCGGTCCGCCATTGAGCGCGTGCCATTGAAAACAATGATGCGGCGTTCGCCATCGACAATCGCCGAGCCGATAAGGCCATAGCCGCTTTCGTCGGTATGGCCGGTCTTCACGCCATCGGCCCCGTCAAAGGCGCCGAGCAGCGGATTGCGGTTCTGCTGGGTGCGGTTGTTGAAGGTGAACTCGCGCTCCGCGTAGACGCCATAGGACCGCGGAAACGTCGTGATGAAGTGACGCGCCAGCCGCGCGAGGTCAGCAGAGCTGATGCGGTGGCCGGGATCATCGAGGCCAGTGGCGTTGGTGAAGTTTGCGGTCGTCAATCCAAGCTCGCGCGCGCGGCGGTTCATGATTTCGACGAACGCGGCCTCAGAGCCCGCAATGCCTTCAGCCAGCACAACGCAGGCGTCGTTAGCCGACACGATGATGGCGCCGCGCAGCAAGTCTCGGACGCTGACCTGGCTGTTGATCGGCAGGAACATGTGCGAGCCGCCGGACGGGGCGCCGTGCTCGCGCCAAGCGTACTCACTGACGGTGTATTGGGTGTCGAGCGTGATATCGCCCGAGCGGAGAAGTTCGAGGACGACCAGCACCGTCATCAGCTTCGACATCGAGGCCGGCGGGATCGGCGTGTTGCAATCCTCGCACGCGAGGATGGCGCCGCTGTCTGCGTCCATGATGGTGACGTGCTGCGCCACGGAAGGCGCAGGCGGCGGCGCGCGGCGGCCGCGCTGGGCGTCAGCCGGCGAAGCGAGCGCCACGAGCGCCGCGATGGTGAGAGCGCCGAAGGCGCGTTTGAGGTCCATTGCTCCGCCGAATCGTTAGCGCGTTTCGCGCAGGCCTAGTTCAAGCAGATCGAGGCGGCGCTTTCACGTCAACAAACCGGCGCCTAACGCGCTGCGATGACGCTCTCCCCGTAGCCCAGCGACGACACCGCGCGGCGCGCCGCATCAGCGTCTTCGCGGCTCGTCCAGGGACCAACCCGGACCCGGAACAATTCTCCGGTCGCGGTCTGGCGGACATCCACAACAACTGGGCCCGCCGCCCCTACCGCGTCGCGGACGCGATGGGCGTTCTCGAGGTCGGAGAATGCGCCCACTTGGACGAAATAGCTGCCTGTGGGCGCGGGCGTGTAGGCCCGGGCTGGAGGGGTGTAAGGGCGCTCGTCCACCGGGCCGCCAGCGAGGGCGACGCCGGAGGGGGCAGGCGGGAGCAGGGAGGCAGGCCCCTCCTCCTGGGCGCCCATGGAAGAGGCTGGCGGCGGCGAGGGCGGCGAGGCAGGGGCCTGGCTGCCATCAGCGTTAACCCGGCGCGGAGCGGGGCCCAGGTAACGAACATGAACGCGGGCGTGGCCTTGGCCTTCGAAGCCCAGCACCTCGGCTGCGCCGCGCGACAAGTCGATCAGACGCTCGGCCACGAACGGGCCGCGGTCGTTGACGCGCACGATCACTTCACGGCCGTTTTCCAGATTGGTGACTTGGACCAGGCTTGGGATCGGCAGCGTCGGGTGCGCGGCTGTCAGCGCCTCTTGGTCGAAGGCTTCGCCGCTGGCGGTGTTTTGGCCATGGAATTGCGGACCGTACCAGGAGGCCGTGCCGGTTTGTGAATAACCCGGCTCCGGCGTGGGCACGTACCATTGGCCGTTGGCCTCGTATGGCGGACCCACACGTTCGCGCTCCAGCCAGGGCTGGGCCCCCTGCTCGCCTTGCGCAACCGGCGAAACGGTGACAGGCGCGGGCGGTGCGTATTCTGTTTCCTCGGCGACGTTCAGAGGAACAGGTTGTTCGGCGACCACCGGCGTCACGCGCGCGCCGCCCGAAGTCGGACGCCGCAAATCGATCACCGCGCCTTCACGTGGACGAGGCTGAGCACCGCCGTAGCCGTAGGAATTTTCGCTGCCGCCCGGAAGCGCTGCAACCTGCACTTCGCTGCCGCCACCCTGCCCGGCATAGGTGATCGGCGCGCGCTGCGCGGAGGCCGGCGCGACGAGCGCGAGCAGACCACCGCAAGACAAAAGTGCGACGCGCGATGCAAGACGAAGCTTCAAAGGACGACCCCATACGCGGTAAATGCGAGCGGTCACCATACGCATCCCAAGTTTAGGGCGCGTAAGCTTTTATCCTTTCTTCAGCTTTACCAATAACGCGAAATAACTATCCGGTGCGATGATGACGGTTATCGAATTCGGCGGCGTGCGGGTGTTGGTGAGCGACGCGCAGATCGCATGCGAGCGCGACGCCAACGATGTGATTGGAGAGACTTGGGGCCAGACATTGCGTGGGTTGCGTTAGCAGCGACGCAGTTCGCCGCGGCGTTTTTCGATCTCAGCTCGGGACTTGCGGGCGCGGTCATCCAGAAGTTCGTGAACTGCCAGCTGCGCGTGGCGATCGTGGGCGACATTCCGGCGCCGAGCGAGGCGCTCGCCGCCTTCATACGGGAGTCTAACCGCGGCGAAGCCGTTTGGTTCGTGGCGAGCCTCGATGAACTAGAACAGCGCCTAACCGGGTGACGCAGTGGACGACCAATCAGCCATGCGGGGTACGCGGCTTAATGGCAGGCGCCCCGCCGGCTTCCGAGGATTGCGACCCTCGAGAAAATGCCCATTTCAACCCCTTTGTGAGCGGTCGCTCAATGAGCTTGTGAACCACGATTGCCGCCATACACATTATCGCGGTCAGCAACACCACCGTCAGGTCTGGCCCGATGAACTGCTGAACACGCCATTCGTAGATCATCAAGCCATTGACCACCACGATCAGCGCGGGGTGGATCAAGTATAGTGCGTAAGACGATTCACCCATGAGTTGGATGATCCTCGCGCCATAGACACGCTCGTACTTCCGAGCGGATTCCGTAGAAACGGCGCCAAGCACCACTGCTGCGCAGGGGATGCCCCATGGCACGACGGGGTTGGCCGCAAGAGTCGATGAAGGATCCAAGAAAACGATCCCCGCGAGAAGCGCGAGAACCCCAAACCAAAAGAAGAGCGGGCCGGTCTTCTGAAAGACTGGCATGCGGTGAACGTTGAGTATGACGATACCGGCGAAGAAATCCCAAATGATCAAGGCGCCGTAAAACGAAGACAGATGACCCGGCACAATGAGCGGCAAGACCGTGGCGATCCCCAGCGGCAATGCAAGCCAGAGCGCCGACTGGCGCAACCAAACCGCGACGATCGCGAACAGCGCATAGAAGAACATTTCATAGTTCAGCGTCCAACCGACGCCCAACAATGGAAAATACTCCGGCCCGGGTATGAAGAGTAACGACCTGACGAGTGTTTCAATTGTCGCGAACCCCGGAGGTTGAAGCGCGATCCAGACAAACGTGACGATCCAATAGAGTGGTACAATCCGGATGACGCGGTCACGGACAAACTCACTGGTTCTAAGGTTGGGCTTTGAGCGAGCGACCAACGCCATCACGAATCCGCTGATGACGAAGAACAGATGCACACCTGCGCCGCCGAAGGACTTGAAATACCAGAGTTGGCTCAAATGCGGGCCGGTCTCTCCAAGGTAAGGCAGGTTGGCGTCGTAGTAGAAGAGATGGTGCATCACCACGACGAGGATCGCGGCCACCGCTCTGAGCGCCTGGATCGACTTGTACATCGCTTAGGGATTCCCAGAGATCCGCCTCGCCTCCGGCCTTATCACGACGCAACCGAGACGTCAGGTTCAGACATTTGACCGGCTTAGTTGCACCGGCAGGCCCGCCATCGAGACAACACGAGCGCACCGTCTTCCTGGTCCTCGGGAGCGCCTTTCTGGCGGAGGGAGTGGGATTCGAACCCACGGTGGACTTTCACCCACGCCGGTTTTCAAGACCGGTGCCTTAAACCACTCGGCCATCCCTCCGGGAGGCGCTCGCCTATCAGCGTCGGCGCGTTCCCGCAATGCGAGCAAAGAAAAAGCCCGGCGGTGGGACCGCCGGGCTTTGGTTTTTGGGGTGATCCGCCTACCAGCGAAACGGGGCCCTGAAGGCGACCCGAACATCGGGGGCGTCCTCGGTGACGCCGACATCGACACTGGTGGAGAGCGTCAGACGCTCGGTAGCGCGGAAGCTCATGCCGAAGCTGAGCGAGCCAACTTGCAATTCGCTCGACTCCTGGCGGACGCCGTTCAGTTCAGTCGTCGTCGGCAGGACGTAGGAGTGCGAGTAGCCGAGCGAGTAGGAAAAGCGCGGGTTCAAGGCAAAGCCGAAGCCGAAGCCGAAGCCGATCGAGTCACCTGGATCGACTTCGCCGACGGTGACCGCGCCGAAGGTCTGATCGATATCATCGGCGATATTGTAAAGATACGACGCGTTCGCAAAGATCACGACTGGGTCCGTCGGGTAGAGCATGGAGAGGCTGCCCTGCACGCCCCAAAAGCCCGAGCCGGTGGCCAGTTCGGTCGACACGCCGGAAACGTCACGCTCCAGATCGAATGGGCCGAGGCCCGTGTCCGACTTCACGCGCGCGCCGGCGACGAAAATCGGCATGCCGGCCGCGCCGTTGTTCAGCTGGTAACGCAGCGACATTTCGATGTCGCCCATGTTCGAGCCGTCTAGTTCGAACGTCTGCATCGTCGTCGTGCTTTGCTGCGCGACGGTGGTGATGCGATCGTTGCGATAGATGTAAGGCACGCGGCCTTCGATCTCGAGGCGATCTGTGATCGCGTAGCGCACAGCGAGCGCGCCGGTAAGCGTGTCGCGGGCGGTGTCATTGGCCTCGATCAGGCCGATCTGCACGCCGGTGACGATTTCGACGCCGCGGAAGACGAAACGGTTAGACGATGAGCGCGAGTACTCGAACGAGGGCTCGATCACGATACGGCCCGCGCCGAGCAGGGCATTCTGCCCCTCCGGCAGTGCTTCTACTGTCGTAGCCGGCGGTTGCTCGGGCGGCGCTTCGCCGACCGGGCCTTGTGGTTGTGCGACTGGCGTAGCGACTGGTCCGCCACCGCCATCGCTTTGAGCTAATGTGACGATCGGACGGCGGCGATTGACTTGAACAGGCTGGTCGGGATCCAAGCCGTCGAAGTTCAACGCGCTCGACGGCATGCCAGCGCCGCGAATTTCACCGAGATCGTCGGCGTTTACCGCGCCCATCGCCAAAAGTTCGGAGCGTTGACGCTCGATTAACGAGCGCTGCTCCGCCAATTGACGTTGTTGCGCGTTGAGCTGGCGCTCTTGTGCATCCAAGCGCGCTTCTTGTTGCGCGATCATTTCCATGACGCGCGAGAGTTCGCTAGGCGATTGCGCATGCGCAGGCGCGCTCCAAAACACAGTGCACGCCGCCAAGGCGCACGCTGTCATAATGGAGGCGCGACGCCCAGCGTGTCGCTTCATTCCGGCACGAAGCATTACCAAACCCAGACTGGAGAGCTGCCCATGGGCGCCCTCTCTGCACGAACTATTCCGCGCATCATGCCTGAGAGGTGATGAGAAAGCGTGAAGCCGCGCGCGATTGCTTCGCGCGTGGTTTTTAGTCTCGCGTTTATCTGTGTGAATGCTTTGCTAGCGCAGCGCGCTCACGAACGATGCTTCCGTCTTCGCGGTGATTTCGTCGAGCGTGACGCCATCGGCGAGTTCGAGAAGCTTCATCGGTTGTGAACCATGCTTGTCGATTTCGAACACGCCGAGATCGGTTATCACGAGATCAACCACGTTCACGCCGGTGAGCGGCAGCGTGCACTGCTTCAAGAGCTTCGAGGCGCCCTCTTTCGAGGTATGCTCCATTACCACGACGACGCGTTTGACGCCGGCGACGAGATCCATCGCCCCGCCCATGCCCTTCACCATCTTGCCGGGCACCATCCAGTTGGCGAGGTCGCCGCGATCGTTCACTTCCATCGCGCCGAGGATGGAAAGGTCGATATGGCCGCCGCGGATCATGGCAAATGAGTCCGATGACGAGAAGTAGGAGGTCTTCGGCAATGCTGTGATGGTTTGCTTACCGGCGTTAATCAAATCGGCGTCGACGTCTTCGTCAAACGGGAAGGGCCCCATGCCCAACATGCCGTTTTCCGACTGCAACGTGACCTCCATCCCTTGTGGAATGTAGTTCGCGACGAGCGTCGGGATGCCGATGCCGAGATTAACGTAAAAACCGTCGCGCAATTCCTTGGCGGCGCGCTGAGCGAGCTGATCGCGGGACCATGGCATTAGGCATTCTCCCGCTTGGTGACGGTGCGTTGCTCGATGCGCTTCGCGAACGCGCCCTGCACGATGCGATCAACGTAAATGCCGGGCGTGTGGATCGCGTCAGGATCGAGTTCACCGGTTTCGACCAGGATCTCGACTTCGGCGACGCACTTCTTGCCCGCGGTCGCCATCATCGGATTAAAGTTACGCGCGGTTTTGCGGAAGATGAGATTGCCTTCCGTGTCGCCCTTCCAGGCTTTGACGATCGAGAGATCGGCGACGAGGCCGGTTTCGAGTACGAACGTCTCGCCGTTAAACACTTTCGTCTCTTTGCCTTCGGCCACCAAAGTGCCGACACCAGTCTTGGTGTAGAAGCCGGCGATACCGGCGCCCCCTGCCCGGCAGCGCTCGGCCAACGTGCCTTGCGGATTGAATTCAAGCTCCAGTTCGCCTGCCAGATACTGGCGCGCGAACTCCTTGTTCTCGCCGACGTAAGAGGAAACCATCTTCTTGATCTGCTTAGTCTCAAGCAGCAGGCCCAAGCCCCAGCCATCGACGCCGGCATTGTTGGAAATCACAGTGATGTCTTTCACGCCGCTATCGCGCAGCGCGATGATCAGGTTTTCTGGGATGCCGCAGAGGCCAAAGCCGCCGCTCATCACAATCATGCCGTCGAAGGTGAAGCCTTCGAGCGCGGACTTCGCGTCCTTGTAAACTTTGTTGGCCATGGCCGCTCGTTTACGTAGCGGAGCGCTGCGGCGCAACATGCCGGGACGGAAATACAAGTTTCAGGTTCGCCCCAAAACAGTTGCGCCGGTGGCTGAGCCGGCCACCGGCGCTTTCTGCTTCGACCCTGAGGTGGATCGAAAACCTGGCCCCGGTACGAGCGAGGGACGAAAATCGCCCAGGGCCGACACTGAATAAATACCATTCGGGCTGAACCGCCGCTGAAGGGGTTAATCAGCTTCAACCATTCGAAATGCCCCAATCGGCCAGGATTTTCGTGGTTTCTTCGCCCGTTCCGCCTGGTGGTCCCTGAACGGCGGCGGGGGTGCGCGAAAATCTTGGGGCCGGCGCCGGCTGTTTTAGCCCGCCAACCTCCACGAACGTGCCACGGGCGACATTGTGGGCATGATCCGGCGCCTCGGCCATCGAGAGCACCGGCCCAAAACAGACGTCGGTGCCCTCCATCAGCGCCGTCCACTCGTCTCGCGTCTTCGTCTTGATGACAGCGGCCACCTTCTCGCTCATCGCCGGCCATTCGGGCTTGTTCATTTGCATGGCGAAGGCCGGATCGCCGCCGAGCCCGGTCTTCTCCAACAGCAGCGCATAGAATTGCGGCTCGATCGAACCGATGGTGACGAACTTGCCGTCGCTGGTTTCGTAAACGTCGTAAAACGGCGCGCCGCCATCGAGCAGATTGTTGTCGCGCTCGTCGCTCCAAATGCCGGACGCGCGCAAACCATAAATCACGCTCATCAGCGAAGCCGCGCCATCGGTGATTGCCGCATCGATCACCTGCCCCTTGCGCGAGCGCGTCGCTTCGAACAACGCCGCGCACACGCCCATGGCCAGATAGAGTGAGCCGCCACCGTAATCGCCGACAAGGTTAAGCGGCGGCGCCGGCGCATCGTCTTTGCGTCCCATCGCGTGCAGCGCGCCGGAGAGGGCGATGTAGTTAAGGTCATGCCCCGCCGCTTGCGCGAGCGGCCCGGTCTGCCCCCATCCCGTCATGCGCCCGTAAATCAGTTTAGGGTTACGCTTCAGCGCTTCATCTGGCCCCAACCCCAGGCGTTCCATCACGCCTGGCCGAAAGCCCTCGATCAGCACGTCAGCTTTTTCGATCATCGCCAGCGCCGTCGCGATGTCATTGGCTTCCTTCAAATCCAACGCGACGTGGCGGCGGCCGCGCGCGGGGATGTCGGTTTTGAACGCGGGGCGTCCGCCCTTGCGGTCGATGCGCACGACTTCCGCGCCCATGTCCGACAGTAACATGCAGCAGAACGGTCCCGGGCCGATGCCCGCGAACTCCAAAACCTTAACGCCATTGAGCGGCCCAGACGCCATGATCGATCCTCGTTTACCTTGACGATTTGCTTCTGTGCATAATCAGGCGATACCCATACAGAGCCCATCCCGTGGCGGCGAGGGCGCCGGAGCGTTAACCTTTGCGCATTGTCGTGCGAGCCCATGACGCCCGCCATGCGCGGGATGCGCAGACCTTGCTCGCGAACGGCGGCGTGGAAGCGCTGGCGCTGCCGGGGGCCTACCGCGACGCCCCCAACGGCGAAGACGTCTCCATTTTCTCAGCGCTCAGCGGCGACGTCGACGACGTTGCGCGCTTGGCCGTCACCTCGCTGCAGGCGGAACCGGCGCCGCTCTCGCGTTTGATCGGCTTGCGCCACGCCGCACCGCCAGCGCTTGGTCTCGGCGGCGCTGAAGTGTTCTCCGGCGCACTCGCGCTAGACGCGCCGCCAAAATTGCTGGCGTCGCAGGTTGACGGCGCCATCCGCGTCGCGATTGCGGAAGAAGAATATGCACGCCGCATCGCAACCGCTGAAGCGCTGGGCGTCACGGCGCCCGCGACGCCGGAGCCGCGCAAGCTGAAGGCGCTCTATATTGGCGCGCCGAGCCCGATGTTCTTGGCGCTGGAACGTAAGCTGGCTGAGCAAGATGGCTTGGTGGCCGCCGCGTTCTCATCTTTCGCGGGCTTCGATCACTTGCACGACGAGCCGTTCGACGCTGTGGTGCTCAATGGCGCGAACGATCCCGCGACCGCCGTCTCGCTCTGCGCAGCGCTCCGCCGCAACGCTTCGCTCTATCACATGCCCACCATGGTGGTGACGGCGCCGGGCGACGTCGAGACCGCCAACAACGCGATCAATCGCGGCGCGTCGGCCATCTGCTCCACACGCGCGCCCTGCGGCGCGAGTTTGGGTTGGCTTTTCGAAGCGGTCCGCCGCGAACGACGCCGCCGCGCGGCCGACCACGGCATCCGCGCGCTGTGCGATCTCATGGGCGATCCGCGCACCGGCTTGTTCACGCGTGACGCATTCGACGCTCACCTCGCCCGCCTCGCCGCCGACCATCACGTCAGCGGCCGCCCGATGGCGCTTGTGACGCTGCGCGTGTTGCCGGCGCCAGGTTCGCGCGAGCCGGAAGAAGATATCTGGAAAAAAGGCTTCACCGAGATTGCCAGCCTCGCCGGCCGCTTGATGCGCGACGCGGACACAGGCGCAGCCCTCGGGCGCGAGTTCATCGCAATCGCCATGCCGGCAGCACGCTTGAAAGCGGCCAAGCGAACGGCAGAGCGCATTTCCTCCGTGGCTGAATGCACCGCGTTCGCGTCGGGCGAGGGCGGCGCGGGTCCGCTCGTGTTTGAACAAAGCGCGGTTGAGCTGCAACCCGGTGAAAGCGGCGCCGCCCTGCTCGCGCGCGCACTCCGCGCCCTCGAAGTGGAAGCAATCCCCGCTTAAGCCGCCTTGCGCGTCGCGATCCGCGACAGCGCTTCCAGCACCGTGCGTAATGCCTTGAGACGTTGCGTTGCTTCCGGCCAGCCGCCCTGCACGACCAGCTTCCCATCCGGACGCATCTTGTAATCATCCGGCCGCTCTTGGACGTGGCGCACGAGCGCCATCGGATCGGGGAAGCCGCCATCGCGAAACGTCAGCACCGCGCCCTTGGGGCCTGCGTCGAGCTTCGCAATCAAGCAGCGACGGCAGAGCGACTTTAGCGCGGCAACCGCGATCAGCTGATCAGCCTCCGCCGGCAGCGGCCCGAAGCGGTCGATCAGCTCCGCCGCAAACGCTTCGCGCTCTTGGTCTGAGTCCAACTCGGCCAAGCGGCGATAGAGCGAGAGCCGCACGTTGAGATCGGACACATAATCTTCCGGGATCAGCACCGAAGCGCCGACATTGATCTGCGGCGACCACGACTTCTCGTTCGCCTCGTCTTCGTGCCCGGTCCGCAGCGCCGCGACAGCTTCTTCCAGCATCGACTGATAAAGTTCGACGCCCACTTCGCGAATATGGCCCGACTGCTCTTCGCCAAGCAGATTGCCGCCGCCCCGCATATCGAGATCGTGGCTGGCGAGCGTGAAACCAGCGCCGAGACTATCGAGTGAAGCTAGGATTTTCAGCCGCTTCTCCGCGCTCACAGTCATCGCGCCTTCAGCGGCGGTCGTGAGATACGCATACGCGCGGACCTTCGAGCGGCCGACGCGTCCACGCAGCTGATACAATTGCGCCAAGCCGAACATATCGGCGCGGAAGACGACGAGCGTGTTGGCGCGCGGAATATCGAGGCCGGATTCGACGATGCTGGTGGAGAGCAGCACATCGTAAGCGCCGTCATAGAAGCTCGTCATGATTTCATCGAGCTGGCCAGGCGCCATCTGGCCGTGCGCCACGGCGAACGTCACTTCCGGCACGTTGCGACGTAGGAAGTCTGACGCCTCCTCCAGATCGGCGATGCGCGGCGCGACGAAAAAGCTCTGCCCACCGCGATACTTCTCGCGCAGCAGCGCCTCGCGCACCGTCAAAGTATCGAACGGCGTCACATAGGTGCGCACTGCCATGCGGTCGATCGGTGGCGTCGTGATCAAACTCATCTCGCGTACGCCTGCGAGCGCGAGTTGCAGCGTGCGCGGAATCGGCGTCGCCGAAAGCGTCAACGCATGCACTTCGGCGCGCAGATCCTTCAGCCGCTCCTTGTGCTTGACGCCAAAGTGCTGCTCTTCGTCGATAATCATCAGCCCAAGATCGGAGAACTTGATCGTCTTCGACAAAAGCGCATGCGTGCCAATGACGATCTCTACCGTGCCTTCGGAAAGGCCAGCTTTCGTTTCACTCTGCTCTTTCGCAGTCACGAGCCGGGAGAGCTGGCGCACGCGCACTGGCAAGCCGCGGAAGCGTTCGGTGAATGTGCGGAAATGCTGGCGGCACAGCAATGTGGTCGGGGCCACCACGGCGACCTGTTTGCCGCTCATCGCCACCAAGAACGCAGCGCGGAGCGCGACTTCGGTTTTGCCGAAGCCGACATCGCCGCAGATCAAGCGATCCATCGGCTTGCCGGCGGCGAGATCGCCGACGACATCATCGATCGCGGCCATCTGGTCGTCGGTTTCTTCGTACGGGAAGCGCGCGCAGAACTCGTCCCACAGACCTTCGGGTGGCGCGACTGCTTCGGCCGTGCGCGTCGCGCGCATTGCAGCGATGCGCAGCAATTCTTCCGCCATATCGCGCAAGCGCTGCTTGGCGCGCGCCTTGCGGCTCTGCCATGCGACGCCGCCTAGTTTGTCGAGTTGCGCTTCCGCGTCCTCGGCGCCGTAGCGGCTGACGAGTTCGATGTTCTCGACCGGCAGATAGAGCTTGTCGCCGCCGTGATAGGTCAGATCCAAGCAATCATGCGGCGCGCCGGCGACATCGAGCGTCTTCAAACCTTCATAACGCCCGACGCCGTGATCCTGGTGGACGATCAGATCGCCCTGGCTCATCGCCGCCGCTTCCGCGATCACCGCCGACGCTTTGCGCCGCTTGCGCGGCCGCGCCAGGCGATCGCCGAGAATGTCTTGCTCCGCGATAAAGGCGAGCGTCTCGGTCTCGAAGCCGTGTTCCAGTGGCAACACGGCCAACGCGTTAGCGCCCTTCGGCAATTGCGCCACTTCGCGCCACGATTGGACCCGCACCACGGCTTCCACGCGGTGATCACTCAGGACCCCGGCCAAGCGCTCAGCCGAACCATCCGTCCACGCCGCGACAACGACGCGCTTCTTCGCTTTATTCAGCGCCTCGATATGGCGAGCAGCCGCTTCGAACACGTTGGCGTCCACCGTCTGACGCTCTGGCGCGAAATCGCGGCCCTGCTTGGCGCTGAGATCAAGTTGCTTTTTTGCGTCGGTGTCGAAATGCGTGAAGCGGCGCACGGCGCGCGGGCCAATGGCGGCGGTCAGCGCATCGTCGCTGAGATAAAGAAGCTCCGGCTCCGGCGCGCGAAACGGCGAAGCGCCGCGCGCGATCGGGGCGGTCTTGCGCGCATCGTAGTGATCGATCGCGGTGGCGACACGGTCACGCAACGCTTCTTCAGCCAGCGCATCGAACGCGACAAGCGCGCCCTCGCCGGCATAATCGAACAGAGTTTCCAACCGCTCGTAGAAGAACGGCAAGAATTGCTCTATCCCCTGCCGCCGAATGCGTGCGCTCACGCTATCGTAGAGCGCGTCGCTCACGGTGCCGTAAGCCTGGGTGAAGCGGCGGCGGAACTGCAGCACCGCCATCTCATCCAGCAGCACTTCGCTGACAGGCGTCAGCAGCGCGCGCTTGATCTTGGCTTTCGAGATTTGCGTTTCCGGATCGAAGGTCCGGATCGTTTCCAGCACGTCGCCGAAAAAGTCGAAGCGCAGCGGTTCCGGCTCGCTCGGCGGAAACACGTCGATGATGCCGCCACGCACCGCGAACTCGCCCGGCGCACGCACGGTCGATGAGCGCGCATAACCGTTGACCGCAAAGTAAGCCTCGATTTGCTCCATCGAGGCTTCTTCGCCCACGCTGATCTCCAACGTCGCTTGCGCCATGCGCGCGCGTGGCGGCACGCGCTGCGCTACGGCTGACGCTGTCGCGATCACCAACAGCTGCGGCCCGCCAGGCTGGCGCCGCGCCAATGCCGCCAGCGCCGCACAACGCTGTGCAGCGACCGAGGCCGCTGGAGAGATACGATCGTATGGCAGCGTGTCCCAGGCGGGCAGACGCAAAGTCGCCAGCGTCGGCGCAAAGAAGCGCGCGGCGGCTTCGAACTGCGAGGCGCGTGTCTCATCGCGGGCGATGAATAGCGTCACGCCGCCACGCAGCAACGCCGCATCCGCCAATGCCGCCGCATCCACGCCTTCAGGCGCGCCGATGACGACCAGCGCGTCTTTCGACTTCGCCAACGTTTCAAGCAGGCGGGCGTTGAGGGCGGCGGTGCTCATTGCTGGTTTTGGGTCAACTCAAAGCGAAAGGCGCGAATCAGCGCGAGGGTGAGCGTGTCGTGTTCGGGCGGCGGCGGCGCCTGTTCTGTGATCCAGGCGTAAACATCCTGATCCTGGGCATCCAGCAGGCGTTCGAACGCGTCCACGCCGCTTTCGTCCAGGCCGGCCAGACGCCGATCGGCGAAACCACCCAGAATCAAGTCAATCTCCCGGAATCCCCTACGCCACGCGCGGAACTTGAGCTTCTTGCGGCGATCGTCCATGGGCCCCGGATTGTCAGGCAGCGCGAAAGGGGCCGCGCTATAACCCATATGGTCGGCCCTGTCAGCGCCGCCCAGAGCACAGAATGAGCGACACCGCGCCTTCCCCCACAGAGATCGAAAACGCCCTGCTCTCGCAGGCGCGTTTGCCGAAAGGCGCCCGCAAGGACGCCATGACCCTGATCGCCAAGGTGGCTGGCGGCGATCTGGTCCGTGATCTGGTGTTTCTGCCGCCGAATGCGGCGATCGACCGGCGCTTGCGCGTCCCGATTGCGGAGACGAACGACGGCGACATCGCCACCATCGAAGCCGAGATCGACGGCCACATGGCCGCTTATAAAAATCTGCCGCACCGCATCCGGCTGCGCGACGAAAGCGGCTTTCTCACCGTCGCGTATTTTCGCGGCAATGAGGAGATGCTGAAGCGCATGTGGCCTGTCGGCCAGACGCGGCTCGTGAGCGGCAAGATCGGCATGTATGACGGCATGCGCCAGATGCTGCATCCCGACCATGTCGTCGATCCGGCCAAGGGCGAGGCGCCGCCGGCGGTCGAGCCTGTCTATCCGCTGACGCAGGGATTGCCGGGACGCACATTGGCTCGCACCATTCTCGGCGCGCTCGACACCGTGCCGGAAGCGCCGGAGTGGTTAGAGGCCACCACTGTGAAAGCGCATGACTGGCCCGACTTCCGCACCGCGCTCGAACATCTGCATCGCCCGACGGCGCCCGAGGACGTCGCGCCGGAGAGCGCGTTCCGCACGCGGCTCGCTTATGACGAACTCTTCGCCCGCCAATGCGCGTTGCGTCTGCGCCGCCAACACCGCCGTAAAGAGCCGGGACGGGCCGTCACTGGCGATGGCGGTCTCGCGTCAAAGATAATCGACAGCCTCCCCTTTGCGCAGACTGGGGCGCAAACACGTTCGATCAAGGAAATCTACGCCGACATGGCCGAACCCGCGCCGATGCTGCGTTTGCTGCAGGGCGATGTCGGCTCCGGCAAGACGCTGGTCGCAGCACTTGCAATGGCGCGCGCCGCTGAGGCGGGTCTGCAAAGCGCGCTGATGGCGCCGACCGATCTGTTGGCGCGGCAGCATGGCGCCACGCTCGCGCCACTGCTGGAAGCCGCCGGCATCACCATGGCGGTGCTGACCGGGCGCGACAAAGGCAAGGACCGCAAAACTATTCTCGAACGCATGGCGTCGGGTGCGCTGCACGTCGTCATCGGCACGCACGCGCTGTTTCAGGACGATGTGACGTTCAACGACCTCGGCCTCATCGTCATCGATGAGCAGCACCGCTTCGGGGTCTCCGATCGCATGCGCATGGTCTCCAAGGGTTTCGCGCCGCACGTGCTGGTGATGAGCGCAACACCGATCCCGCGCACGCTGGCGCTCTCCATCCACGGCGACATGGACTTGTCCGTGCTCGATGAGAAGCCGCCCGGTCGCCAGCCCATCAAGACCGCAACCATGCCGACGACGCGTATGAACGAAGTGATCGAAGCTATCGGCGACGCCGCCAAGCGTGGAGAGCGCGCCTATTGGGTGGCGCCGCTGATCGAAGAGAGCGAGGCGATCGATCTCGCGGCGGTGGAGGATCGCCACAAGGAACTCGCGACCTATTTCGGCAAGGGCGTTGAGATCGTTCACGGCCGCATGACGCCGACCGCGCGCGAAGCGGCGATGGAGCGGTTTCGCACCGGTGAGTCCTTCCTTCTGGTCGCTACCACCGTGATCGAAGTTGGCGTCAACGTGCCGGAGGCGACGATCATGGTGATCGAGCACGCCGAGCGCTTTGGTCTTGCCCAGCTCCACCAGTTGCGCGGCCGCGTCGGCCGTGGCGACAAGCAGGGTTCGTGCGTGCTGCTCTGGAAACCGCCGCTGGGCGAAGCCGCGAAGGAACGCCTCGACGCCATCCGGCGCAACGATGACGGCTTTGCCATCGCCGAAATCGATTTCCGCCTGCGAGGCGCGGGCGACATGCTGGGTACGCAGCAATCCGGCCTGCCGCCGTTTCGCTTGGTGAGCCCGGAGGCGCACGGCGATCTGCTTGGACCTGCCGACAAGGAGGCCCGGCTGGCGATTGAGCGCGATCCGGAACTGGCCACCGCGCGCGGTCAAGCGATCCGGCTGGCGCTGAAGCTGTTCGGATATGCTGAGGCGGCTGAATTGGCGCGAAGCGGCTGAGCTAGCGACCTCTCGATCCAAACCATCTATCGAGGTGACTAACCTCATCGATCAGAAGCTCGCGCGACAGCGGGTACACAGCTTTGAAGGTTTTCTCACCCGGCACGTCAATGACGGCGATCTCATCCGCTTCGCCGATGGCCAATCTTCCACGCGCAAGAGCGATCAACGCCCCAGCGCTGGTGCGCGAGGGGCGCACTGATCCATGAAAGTACAGAAACGCGAACAGCCGGTGATTACCCTGCTGAATCCCGACTTCAGGATAGAGCTCCATCGAGAACTGACGCCCAGGCGACTCCCACACTGCCCGCGGTGGCTCCACAAACGAATTTCCCTCGGCACGTAACCGCTTACGAATTGTTGGCTCAAAGCGTAGCGCGCGGCGTCGCTCCTCGATTACCGAAATGCGATCCAACGCGGCATGGAGACCATCGAGCGATCCGTCCGCTACTCCGCGACGCACAGCGAGGCGCAGCGCGCGATGGCCGTCGTAGCCATCACCAGGACGATCGTACGCACGCAGGTCGCGCAGCTTTTGCTCAGGCTTGGAGGAGATGAGTTTTAAAAAGGTTGCAGGCGCAATTCTTGGCATGACTGAGACTCCCGACTCATTCTATCGGACTGACAAGCGATGATGGTCAGGCCTTCTGGCCGGGTGGCGACCCTTCGGGGTGCGCCCCAAGAATCGGCGCTTCACCCTTAAGGAAGTCTTACTTCGGTGCCGACGGCGGCTTGCCAAGCAGGCGGGCACGCGCTTTGTGAGGGCATGTCCGGCAAGCCGCCCATCTCCTGCTACATCCGCACCAAGAACGAAGAGCGCCTGATCGGCGAGGTCATCCGCGCGGCGCTGCCGGCCGTAGATGAGGTCGTGCTGATCGATAGCGGCTCCACCGACAAGACCATCGAAATCGCCGAAGCCGCCGGCGCGCGCGTCGTGCGCGAGCAATGGCATGGCTGGGGCAAGCAGAAGCGCTTGGGCGAAGACTCCGCCAAGCACGCTTGGGTGCTCGACATCGACGCAGATGAAATCGTCACGCCCGAACTCGCCGCCGAAATCCGCGCGCTGTTCGCCAATGGCGAACCGGAATTTCCGGTCTATCAGCTGATGATGGCGACAGCGCCGCCTGTCGGCAAACCGTGGCTGGATTACAACCTCGTCGATCGCCGCAAGCTCTACGACAAACGCGTCATCCGCATTCCCGATCATGCGATGGACGATCAGATCAAGCCGCCCGCCGGCATGAAGATCGGCCACCTCAAATCGCGGCTGCTGCATCGCTCCTTCACCGAACTCGCGCAGCTGCAGGAAAAGTTCAACCGTCACTCCTCAGCCGCCGCGCGCGACACGAAGCTGAAACCGTTTTGGCTCGTCGCGCTGCGCCTACTCTTTGGCAAGCCGTTCTATTTCTTAAACCAATACGCGCGCCGCGGCCTTTGGCGTGCCGGTTGGTATGGCTTCATGGTCGCGAATATCGCCGCGCACGGCCGTTGGCTGAAAGACGCGAAGATGATGGAAATTCATCTGCGCAAACGCGAGACTAAAACGGGTGACTGACGCGCCGGCGATCGTCTGGCTGCGGCAGGATTTGCGTCTCGCCGACAACCCCGCACTCCGCGCCGCACTCGATGCGAAGCGTCCGCTGATCTTTCTGTTTGTGCTTGATGACGAAACACCTGGCCGCTGGCGCATCGGCGGCGCGTCGCGCTGGTGGCTGCACAGAAGCTTGGAAGCGCTCGGCGCTGACATCGCCAAGCGCGGCGGCACGTTCGTAGTGCGACGTGGAGCGGCCGAGAAAACAGTGTTGGACGTCGCCCAGCAGAGCAAAGCGGAAGCAGTGTTCTGGAACCGCTGCTACGAGCCGTTTGCGATCAAACGTGACGCCGCGATCAAAGAGAAGCTCCGCGCAGAAGGCGTCACGGTCGAGAGCTTCAACGGCGCGCTGCTCAACGAACCTTGGACGATCAAGACGAAGACCGGGGAGCCCTACAAGGTCTTCACGCCGTACTGGCGCGCGTGCCTGCAAAACGGCGAGACACGTGCGCCACTGCCCGCGCCAAAAAAGCTCCCTGGCTGGAGCGGCAAGCTCGCCAGCGACGATCTTGCGTCATGGAAGCTCCTGCCTACCAAACCGGACTGGGCGACGGGCTTTGACGAATGGCGCCCAGGCGAAGCCGGCGCACATGCCGCGCTCGACGCCTTCATCGACGCCAATGTCGCTGATTATCCCGAAGCGCGAAACGAACTCGGGCTGAACCGCACCTCGCGCCTGTCTCCCCATCTGCACTGGGGCGAAATCTCCCCGGTACAGATCAGCGCCGCGATCCAATCGGCGACGCACGACACGCCGAAACTCCAAGGCGGCGCCGACAAGTTCATGGCCGAGATCGGGTGGCGCGAGTTTTCGACCAATCTGCTCTTCCACTGGCCCACGCTGCCGGACGCCAATTGGCGCGACCAGTTCGATGCGTTCCCCTGGCGCGATGATGACGCCGCGCTTAAAGCCTGGCGGCGCGGCCGCACCGGTTACCCTGTCGTCGACGCCGCCATGCGCGAGCTTTGGGTCACCGGCTACATGCACAACCGCGCGCGCATGATCGCAGCATCCTTCCTGATCAAGCATCTGCTGATCGATTGGCGGCGCGGTGAAGAGTGGTTTTGGGACACGCTGCTCGACGCCGATCTCGCCAACAACGCCGCGTCCTGGCAGTGGGTCGCAGGCTCCGGCGCCGATGCTTCGCCCTATTTCCGCATCTTCAACCCGATCACTCAAGGCGAACGCTATGACGCCGATGGGGCGTATGTCCGCCGCTGGCTCCCGCATCTGGCGAAGCTGCCGGACGCTTTCATTCATAAGCCATGGGACGCGCCGGCGCTGGTGCTGCATGAGGCGGGTGTGACGCTCGGCGACAGTTACCCCGCACCCATCGTGGACCACGCCGCCGCCCGCGCCCGCGCGCTTGAAGCCTTCGCCACGCTCTGATCCGCCGCGATGGCCGGCCCGTAGAGGAAACAAGCGCCGCCTGGCGTGCGTTACTGCCATTGGGATCGAGCCCGGAAAGCGCTACATTGATGACCATGGTTGCCGATCCAGTGACCACACAGCGCCAGACCGCCAGCGTCGGCGACGTTCGCGCCATCCGCGCCCCTGCCAGCGCCAAGGCGGTGTTGCTCGGCTTGCGCCAAGTCCGCGGCGGCGCCATCCGCCTCACCACGCCCGAAGGCGCCACGCACCTCTTCGGAGACGGCCAAGGCCCAGCCATCGGTCTGACGATCAACGATTGGCGCTTCGCACGCCGCGTCGTTTTGAACGGCGATATCGGCTTTGCCGAAGGCTTCATGGCGAAGGAATGGGAGAGCGACGATCTGCCGGCGCTGCTGACGCTGCTGGCCGACAACATCGAGCACTTCCAGCGCTTGTTCGGCGGCAGCACGCTCGGCAAGGCCGTTAACTGGATCCGGCACATCTCGCGCCCGAACACGCGCAGCGGTTCGCGCAAGAACATTCTCGCGCACTACGATCTCGGCAACCGCTTCTACGAAGCGTGGCTCGATCGCACGATGACCTACTCGTCGGCCAAATACGACGCTGCTCAGGTCCCTGATTTGGAAGCAGCGCAACTGGCGAAGTATCGCGCCATGGCTGAACAGCTTGAACTCACATCCACCGACCACGTTCTCGAAATCGGCTGCGGCTGGGGCGGCTTCGCTGAGTTTGCAGCGCGCGAGTATGGCGCGCGCGTCACCGGCATCACCATCTCGGATGAACAACTGGCCTACGCGCGCGACCGCATGGAGCGCGCAGGGCTTTCACATCTTGTGGAAATTCACCGCCAAGACTATCGCGATGTTGAGGGCCAGTTCGACAAAGTCGCGTCGATCGAAATGTTCGAAGCGGTCGGCGAGAAATATTGGCCGGCCTATTTCGCCAAGATCAACGAAGTGCTTAAGCCAGGCGGTCGCGCCAGCCTGCAAATCATCACGATCGAGAACCGCTTGTTCGACACCTACCGCCGCCGAGCCGATTTTATTCAGCGCTACGTCTTTCCCGGCGGCATGCTCGCGAGCCTGGAACGATTGAAGGAAGAGACCGCAAAAGCCGGCCTGGGCTGGCGTACGGTGGAAGCGTTCGGCCAATCCTATGCCGAGACGCTCGCCGAATGGGCCCGCCGCTTCACCGCGAAATGGCAAGACATTCGCGCGCTCGGCTTCGACGAGCGCTTCAAACAGCTATGGCTCTTTTACCTGGGCTATTGCGAAGCCGGCTTCCGCACCGGGCGCACCGATGTCGTCCAACTAGCGCTGGCCAAGCCGCGCTGAGACTTGATGCCGTGCGGCGGCGGGCTTAGCGTTGCGGCATGACGCACAGCGATCCCATCGTCTCGCCCGCCTGGCTCTCCGAGCATCTCGACGCGCCCGATCTCCGCATCATAGACGCCACATGGTTCATGCCCGGCGACGCGCGCAACGCAAAAGAGCTCTACGCCGCGCGCCGCATCCCCGGCGCCATCTTCTTCGACATCGACGAGATCTCAGACACCGACAGTGATCTACCGCACATGCTGCCGTCGCCTGAGAAATTTGCGTCGCGCATGAAAAAGCTCGGCATCGGCGATGGCTGCCGCATCGTCGTCTACGACGCGCAGTGCTTGTTTTCCGCGGCGCGCGTCTGGTGGACGTTCCGCGTCATGGGTGTGGAAGATGTCGCCGTGCTCGATGGGGGCTTCCCGGCGTGGGAAAAAGCCGATTACCCAATCGAAACCGGCACTCCACGAACGCGTATGGAACGCCATTTCACAGCCCGCGTGCGTGGCGATCTTGTGCGCGGCCTGGCCGACATGCGGCGCGCCGTCGACAGTGGCGCAGCTATTCTCGACGCGCGCCCAGCACCGCGCTTTCGCGGCGAAACGGCTGAACCACGCGCGGGTTTGAAAAGCGGACACATGCCCGGCGCACGCAGCGTCCCGTTTGGTGCGCTGGTCAACGAAAACGGACAAATGCGGTCTGTCGATGAGCTCAAGCGAATTTTCGCGGACGCCGGCGCCGATCCAGCCAAGCCCGCAATATGCACGTGCGGCTCCGGCATCACCGCCGCCATCATCGCGCTTGCGCTTGCGCGCCTCGGACGCTGGGACGCGGCCATCTATGATGGATCATGGGCCGAATGGGGCTCGCGCGATGACACGCCGGTCGTAACCGGCGCTTGAGCGTTCGCGCGACGCCAGCGCTATTTCGGTTGCAGCGCTTCTAGAATTTCCGACGCGCTTCGACCGACCAATTCCTTGTTCAGCTCGCCGATCAACACAGCTTCCAGCGCCTTGTCGTACCGGCGCCGCAGCTCGCCGAGCGTGCGCGGCGCGCCGATCACGACCAAATGCTCGATTCGGTGGCCCATCACCTGTTGATTGAGCCAGTCCGCCACGCCGGCGGCATGCCCGTCTTCGTCCAGCTGATGGCCTGGGTTTGCCGAACTGGACTTATGACGTGCGCCCGCATCCTTGTTGTACCCATCAAGTTTGGGCGCATCCATCGCCGCCAGTTCGGGCGCGGTTTCGTTGCCGGTATTGCGAAACAGTTCGAGATTTTCGCCGTCAACGACAGCGATGACAGTCCCGTGCGGCAGCAGCATGTGCATCTCCAAGAAACGCCACGAGCGCTCCTCACCCCATCTGGTCCGGCCAAGCTTTTAGTCAAGCTGCGCGACAACTGGCGCGCCCAGCAGGACTCGAACCTGCAACCGTCCGCTTAGAAGGCGGATGCTCTATCCAATTGAGCTATGGGCGCGTGTTGGGGACTAGGGATTATGGACTGGGGACTAGTCAAGGCCAGCCCCAACGCGCGGCGCTCAATCAAAACCTAATCCCCAGTCCCTAGTCCCTAATGCGACCAGGGCTCGCGGCGGCGAAACGCGAAATTGTCGCTATAGGATTTGATCTGTCTCACCGGCGCCGGCGTGTCGACGACCTGGTGCGGAATGGCGTGCGCGCGCGCAAACTCAATCGCGGCTTCCTTGCTGTCAAAATTGATGCGCACTTGGCCGTCGGGATCGGCGGAGCTGATCCAGCCCATCAGCGGCTCAGGACGCGGGGCCATCGTCGGTTCAAACTCAAGGCGCCACTTTTTCGTCGCGGCTTTGCCGGACTGCATGGCGTTCTTGGCGGGACGATAGATTTTCGCGAGCATGGGCTTGAGCTACAGCGCCCCGCCAAAAATGAAAAGGGCGGCCAATTGGCCGCCCTTCCGCACGCTGATCGCGCGATCAGTTCAGCGTATCTTTCAGCGCCTTGCCGGGCTTAAAGCGCGCCTTCTTGGCGGCTGGCACCTTCACCTCTTCGCCCGTCTGCGGGTTGCGTGCCGTGCGCGCTGCGGTGTCCTTCACGTCGAACACGCCAAAGGCCGGCAGACGAACATCGTCGCCCCGCTTGAGCGCCGCCGTGAGGGCCTCGAACACCGCGTTCACCGCCTCTTCGCCCTTTTGCTTGGACTCGCCCATGCGCTCCGCAACGTCGGCGACCAATTCTGACTTGTTCATTTTGAACCCCCTTGAGACTTTTTGCTCGCCGATTCCGGCCGCATCGCCGTGACGCTATGAGCAATTTGGCCCGGGGCGCAAGCGCCGCCGGGCCTTGTTGCGGTGCGGAATCGAGTTCCCGCGACCGGTTCCCACGACCATTCCTAGTGCGGACGCGCGCCTTCGCGACCTTCGACGCCGCCTTCGGCGCGGCGTGTCTCTGCGAGCTCGTCAGCGTCGGTCCACTCCACCGGCGTCAGCGGGCCAGCCAGCGCATTGGCGAGCACTTCGTCGACCGTAGACACCGGAATGATCTCCAGCCCCGTCTTCACATTGTCGGGGATTTCAGCGAGATCTTTCTCGTTGTCCTTCGGGATGAGCACCGTCTTCACGCCGCCGCGAAGCGCGGCCAGCAGCTTCTCCTTCAAGCCGCCGATCGGCAGGACGCGGCCACGCAGCGTGATTTCGCCGGTCATCGCGATATCCTTGCGGATCGGCACGCCGGTGAGCACGGACACGATCGCAGTCGCCATCGCTACGCCCGCCGACGGACCATCCTTTGGTGTCGCGCCTTCCGGCACGTGCACGTGGATGTCGCGTGTGCGGAAAAGCGGCGGCTTAACACCGAAGTGCACGGCGCGCGAACGCACGTAGGACGACGCAGCCGAGATCGACTCCTTCATTACGTCGCGCAGATTGCCGGTGACGGTCATCATGCCTTTGCCGGGCATCGACACCGCTTCGATCGTCAACAGATCACCGCCGACTTCCGTCCATGCCAAACCCGTGACGACGCCAACGCGATCTTCGAGATCGGTTTCGCCGAAGCGATATTTCCAAACGCCGGCAAAGTCAGGCAGGTTTTCCGCCGTGATCGCAACCGTCGTCGCCTTCTTCTGCTCAAGCTGACGCACGGCCTTGCGCGCCAGATTGCCGATCTCGCGCTCTAGCGAGCGGACGCCCGCTTCGCGCGTGTACCGGCGGATCAGATCGCGCAGCGCATCGTCGGAGACGCTAAACTCTTCCTGCTTCAGGCCGTTATTCTCGTACTGCTTGGGCAGCAAGTGGCGCTTGGCGATCTCCAGCTTCTCGTCTTCCGTGTAGCCAGGGATGCGGATGATCTCCATCCGGTCCAGCAAAGGCTGCGGCATGTTGAGGCTGTTGGCCGTGGTGATGAACAACACGTCCGAGAGATCGTAATCCACTTCAAGATAGTGGTCGTTGAACGTGGAGTTTTGCTCCGGGTCCAACACTTCGAGCAAAGCCGCTGACGGATCGCCGCGATAATCGGCGCCGAGCTTGTCGATTTCGTCGAGCAGGAAGAGCGGGTTTGCGCTCTTGGCCTTCTTCATCGACTGAATGACGCGGCCCGGCATCGAGCCGATATAAGTGCGGCGGTGACCGCGAATTTCGGCTTCATCGCGCACGCCGCCAAGCGACATGCGCACAAAATCGCGGCCTGTTGCTTTCGCAATCGAGCGCCCGAGCGAGGTCTTGCCGACGCCTGGCGGGCCGACGAGACAGAGGATCGGACCACGCAGCTTGTTGGTGCGCGCCTGCACGGCGAGATATTCGAGGATGCGGTCTTTGACCTTGTCGAGGCCGTAGTGATCCTCGTCGAGCACCGCTTGCGCGGCGTCGATATCCTTCTTGACCTTCTTCTTGTTGCCCCAAGGCAGCGAGAGCAGCCAATCGAGATAATTGCGCACCACCGTCGATTCCGCCGACATCGGGCTCATCTGGCGGAGCTTCTTCATCTCCGCGTCAGCCTTGATCTTGGCTTCCTTCGACAGCTTCGTGTTCTTGATGCGGTTTTCCAGCTCGGCGATATCTTCGCGGCCTTCGTCGCCGTCGCCCAGCTCGCGCTGGATCGCCTTCATCTGCTCGTTCAAATAATATTCGCGCTGCGTCTTCTCCATCTGACGCTTCACGCGATTGCGGATCTTGCGCTCCACTTGGAGCATCGAGACCTCGCCCTCGATCAGCGACATGATGCGCTCAAGCCGTTGCGGCACGTCGATCAGTTCGAGCAGCGCCTGCTTGTCCGGAATTTTCACGGTCAAATGCGCAGCGATGGAGTCCGCGAGACGCGAAGGCTCGGCGATCTGCGAGATGGCTTGATGCACTTCAGGCTGCGCCTTGCGCGACAGCTTGACGTAATTGTCCCACTGATCGACCACCGCGCGCGCGATGGCGCGGGCTTCGGGGCTATCTTCGTTTTCTTCCTCGATCTCTTCGACTTCAGCTTCGAAGAAGTCGCCGTTCTCGGTGAATTCGGTAATGCGCGCGCGATAGCCGCCTTCGACCAGCACACGCACCGTGCCGTCGGGCAGCTTCAGCAATTGCACCACCGTCGCCACGGTGCCGATCTTGAAGATGCGGTCGGTCGTCGGCTCGTCTTCCGACGCATCGATCTGCGCGGCGAGAAGGATTTGCTTGTCCTTCTTCATCACTTCATCAAGCGCGCGGACGGATTTCTCGCGGCCGACAAAGAGCGGCGCCGCCATCTTCGGATAAACGACGATGTCGCGCAGCGGCAGAACAGGAAGAACGCGGCTTTCGGCCATCTAGTGCTCCTTTGGCGCGGACGTTGGGATCGAGCCCACCGCACCGTTATGTCTTAAAATGTGGAAGCGTTCGCCCCCTCCTTCAAGTGTCGCTAGGACACGCGCTGTGGAGGCAAGCGGCGACGTCCAAGTTCCCGCGCGACTCCGCGGTCAGAACCGGGCGATTCGTCCTAACGTTCAGTTCGCATTCAGGTGAGGACGAAAGAACGGGGCCGAAACGGGATCGGGTTCGCGACTGCATCTGGGAATGCAGAAGCGCACCGTCAATGCCCGCAGCCGCGACAGCAAAACGCCTCCTCCCGCTAGGGGAAGAAGCGTCTCACGCGATCAAATGAGCTCAGGTGTTAGCCCGTAGCGCCTGTGCCATCACGGCGCTCAGCCGAGTAAATTTGCAGCGGTTTGGCGCGACCGTCGACGACGTCGGCTGATACGACCACCTCTTCGACACCGCGCATCGACGGCAGCTCGAACATGGTATCGAGCAGAATGCCTTCGAGGATCGAGCGCAAGCCGCGCGCGCCGGTTTTGCGACCAATGGCTTTGCGCGCGATGGCGCTGAGTGCGTCGGCCGGGAAGGAGAGCTTCACGTTCTCCATCTCGAACATGCGTTGGTACTGCTTCACCAGCGCGTTCTTCGGCTCGGTGAGGATGGTTATGAGCGCCGGCTCGTCCAAATCCTCGAGCGTCGCCAACACTGGCAGACGGCCGACGAATTCTGGGATGAGGCCAAACTTCAGCAAATCGTCCGGCTCGATCTCGCGCAGGATTTCACCGGTGCGACGGTCTTCTTCCGAACGCACCGTCGCGCCGAAGCCGATCGCCGAGCCTTTGCCGCGCTGGCTGATGATCTTGTCGAGACCCGCGAACGCGCCGCCGCAGATGAACAGGATGTTCGTGGTGTCGACTTGCAGAAACTCTTGCTGCGGGTGCTTGCGACCGCCTTGCGGAGGAACGGACGCAACCGTGCCTTCCATGATCTTCAAAAGCGCCTGCTGCACGCCCTCGCCCGAGACATCGCGCGTGATGCTCGGATTATCGGACTTGCGCGAAATCTTATCGACTTCGTCGATATAAACGATGCCGCGCTGCGCGCGTTCGACGTTGTAATCAGCCGATTGCAGAAGCTTTAGAATGATGTTCTCGACGTCCTCGCCGACGTAACCGGCTTCGGTCAGCGTCGTGGCGTCCGCCATCGTGAACGGCACGTCGATGATGCGCGCCAACGTTTGCGCCAGTAGCGTCTTGCCGCAGCCCGTCGGACCGATCAGCAGGATGTTCGACTTTGCCAATTCGACATCGCCGTTCTTGGCGGCGTGGTTCAGGCGCTTGTAGTGGTTGTGGACGGCGACAGAGAGGACGCGCTTGGCGTGATCCTGGCCGACGACGTAATCGTCGAGGACGCCCTTGATCTCCTTCGGAGACGGAACGCCTTCCTTGGATTTCACGAGCGAAGTCTTGTGTTCCTCGCGGATGATATCCATGCAGAGTTCGACGCATTCATCGCAGATGAACACGGTCGGTCCCGCAATCAGCTTGCGGACCTCATGCTGGCTCTTGCCGCAGAAAGAACAGTAGAGAGTGTTTTTCGACTCTCCGCCTGTGGCGCCTTTGCTCATTAGCGATCCTTCGAGGGAGTGCCCCCAAGCCTCTCGATAGACAGGGAAAACGGCGGGCTGATGGCCCCCACACCCGTCTGTGTCAAATGCTTGACGGCTATCCCTTTCAAAAGCGTTCACCACCCGACCGCCCTGGTCGGGTCATACGATCATAGCAAGGATGGGGCCGCAATGGCTGGCGGCTGCAAAAGCCCGCTCTTGACCACTGACAGGCGCCTTGAGCCCAGTGTGGGCACCCTTAGCCCATCGGACATGGCCCCAAAGGACTCTGGCTTCAAGCGTAGTCGCGCCGCTCTTCCACCAACGCTCCGCCGAACTTATCGATAATCGATAGCTCTTGAGCCGGATGAGCCTGTTCGCACAACCGCGTCACGCTGCCCCCGTGAGCCCGCCTTCAGCCAGTTCGCGCTTTTCGTAGACGCGGTCGACAATGCCGAAAGCGCGGGCTTCTTCCGCTGTCATGAAATGATCGCGGTCGAGGGTTTTTTCTACCCGCTCGTAGGGCTGGCCGGTGTGACGGACGTAAATTTCGTTCAGTCGGCGCTTGGTGGCGATGATGTCTTCGGCGTGCCGCTCAATGTCTGACGCCTGACCGCGGAAGCCGCCTGAGGGCTGGTGGACCATAACCCGCGCGTTCGGCAGGCAGATGCGTAAGCCCGGCTCGCCCGCCGCCAAAAGCAGCGACCCCATCGACGCAGCTTGGCCGATACACACTGTGCTCACCGGGCTGCGGATGTATTGCATGGTGTCGTAGATCGCGAGGCCGGAGGTGACGATGCCGCCGGGGCTATTGATATACATGGCGATTTCGCGCTTCGGGTTCTCGGACTCGAGAAACAGAAGCTGCGCCGTCACCAAGCTCGCAAGGCCGTCCTCGACACCGCCGGTGACGAAGATGATCCGCTCCTTCAGGAGGCGCGAGAAGATATCGAACGCGCGCTCGCCGCGGCTGGTTTGCTCCACCACCATCGGAACGAGGTTGGCGTATCTGGCGATCGGATCGAACGAGGACATGGCGGCCTTTCAGGGGAGCGGCCCAGGAATCGCCGGGGCGCGCGCTCGTCATATTTGACGCTTAACCGGCCCCCGCAAGTCCCAAGCACTGCACAAGGCCGATTGAGCAATTAACCTTCGGTCTTTTCAGCCTTGGCTTTCTTGACCTTTTTCGCGGTCTTCGGCGCCGGCGGTTCTTCTTCGGCGAACAGCGTCTCGCGGTCGACCGTTTCGTTGGTGACCGTCACCAACTCCATAATGTAGTCGACCACCTTCTCTTCATAGAGCGGCGCGCGCACCTGGGCGACCAGGTTCGGGCTTCGCTGATAGGCCTCAATCACTTGGCGTTCTTGGCCCGGAAACTGGCGCGCCTGCTGTGAGATGGCGCGGCCGACTTCCTCGTCGCTGACCTGAATATTGTGGCGCCGGCCGATCTCGGCCAGCAGCAAGCCAAGCCGCACGCGGCGCTCGGCGATATCGCGATACTCGCCCTTCAGGTCGTCATCGCTCTTGCCTTCATCGGAAGGATCGCCGCGACCGGCAGCGCGATCAGCTTCGACTTGGCGCCAGATCTGATCGAATTCCGCTTCCACCATGCGCGGCGGGAGTTCGAAATCGTGCGCGTTGTCGAAGGTGTCGAACAAGGCGCGCTTGGCTTTAGCGCGCGACTGCGCGGTGTGTTCGCTCTCGATGCGCTGACGCAGCGCGTCCTTGATTGCGTTCAAGCTATCGAAGCCAAGTTGGCTGGCCCATGCATCGTCCGGCGCGCCCTCTTTCGGCTTGCGCACGGCGTGGACTTTAGTTTCGAACGTCGCCGCTTTGCCGGCGAGGTGCTTGGCTTGATAATCTTCCGGGAAGGTGACGTTCAGCACGCGCTCGTCGCCTGCTTTAGCGCCGACCAATTGTTCTTCGAAGCCTGGAATGAATTGCTTGGAGCCGATCACCAAGCGTGCGCCTTCGGCAGCGCCGCCTTCAAAGGCTTCGCCGTCGATCTTGCCGAGAAAATCGAATGTCAATTCGTCGCCATCGGCGGCGGCGCCGTCCTTATCTTCGAAGCCGCGTTGCGCCTGCGCCAATTGGTTGAGCTGCTCTTCAACTTGATCGTCCGTCACCGGCGCGGTCGGGCGAGTGATGGTCACTGTCTTCAGATCGATCGGTTCGAAATCCGGCATCACTTCGAGCGTCAGCTCGAACTGCAAATCCTGCGAGCCGTCGACCACCTTGCCAATGTCACTCTTCATATCGAGCTGCGGTTCGGACGCGGCGCGGATCTTATCCATGCTTTCGCGAATGGATTTCTGCGCCGTCTCATTGATGATGTCTTGCATCATACCTTGGCCGTACACTTTGCGAATATGGCTCGCCGGCACCTTGCCCGGTCGGAAGCCATTGATGCGCACCTTCGGCTGCACTTCGGCGATTTTGGCGTTCAGTCGCTGCTGCAGTTCGGCCGCCGGAACGACGACATCATAAACGCGCAAGAGACCTTCAGAACGGCGCTCGGTGAGCTGCATAAGGCGGGCTTTCGACATGAGGCTAAGCGCGCTGCAAAACCTCTGCCGCAACGCGCGATTTAGGAAGGCGCGGCTTATGGCATGGGGGGCGTTAGCTGTCCACGCGCGCCGCCCGCTTCAAAAGCGGCATTTACCCCTGCCCGGCGGGCCTTTAAACGGGCCACGGTCGCGGACGTGGCGGAACTGGTAGACGCACCAGATTTAGGTTCTGGCGCCGAGAGGCGTCCGGGTTCGAGTCCCGGCGTCCGCACCACCATTTGCTCACAAGGCGCGCGTGGGGCACCCTCGATCGATCGGCCTCCACGACTGGTTTCCCGTTAAGGTTGCTATACAACCTAAGCGTGCTAACGCTTGCGGCGATGCTGATTCTGCTCGCCGTCGGCCTGGCCCTGTCGCACCCGCAAGCGATCGATGGCGATACGCTTCGAGACGCCCAAGGCGAGCGCTATCGCATTGAAAATATTGACGCTCCAGAGAACGGCGCGCGCTCCGAATGCCTAGAAGAGCGGGTTTTAGCGGAAGCCGCGACGGCCTATGTCGCCGCGTGGCTGCGACAGGCCCGCCACGTCGAGGCGCACCCAGTCGGGCGGCGCGATCGCTATGGGCGCGTCGTCGCCCGCATCGAGATTGACGGGGTGGATCTAGGCGAACGGCTCATCGCGCGCGGTCTCGCCCAACCCTGGCGGGGCCGCAAAGCCAATTTCTGCGCTGGGGCGTGGTTACTGCCAACCGCTCGATGAGGCTTCAGCCGCGATCTCGTTTGTCGCCCGCGCGATCAGACCGTTTTGGGTGATGCGCACCTCATAGCGCGCCCCATCCGCCATCGGCATGTAAGCGCCGGAGCCATAGAGGGTATCCACCATCGGAACGTACTGATTGTACTGATCGACGATGGGCCACATATCGACGCCGCTCTCGCGCGTCGGGCGGATATCGTAGGCGCTGCGCTCGCCCGTCAATTCTTGCTGCGTATCGGTGTAGCGGCCCGAAAAGCGATCCAAGCGATATTGTGAATCAAGGCCAAGAACGTTCGCCCAGGACTGCCATTTCAGCACCCGCGCTTCGATCCGCCATTCATCGCCATGCACTTCAAATTCGCGCGTGATGCCTTCCGGATCCTGGTCCGTTGGAGGCTCCACAACCGTCGCATTGAACAATTGAGGGCCAGCCTGGCGGATCTCGATGGTTGCGACCGGGCGCTCATAAGTCAGACGATGATAGGTTTGCACGTTCAGGCCCAGGAGGCCGACGAGCGCGCCGACTCCCAAGAAAACGGCCCCGCCAAGAACCCCCCGACCGCCCTTGAAAGGACGCCCACGAAACATCCAACCCAGCCCGCTTAGCGCGAAGGCCAAACCGATCACGGCGACTAAGCCGGGGATAATCCACCACCACCAAACCATGAACCGACCCCTTGTTCGACCGTACGTCCCCCGCAACGGTTAACCCAAATCTAGGTCTCGATACAGACTTGATCAGCTCTGAGCGGCGCGCCGCAGCGCTGCGGGCGCCAACCCGTTGAGGATGTGAGGCAAAATTTCAGACAAATCCTCAGCGATCAGGCCCGGACCGAGCGCCTCGCCGGCCTTGCCGTGGAGCCAAGCCGCTGCGGCCGCGGCTTCAAAGCTCGCCATGCCCTGCCCGATCAGCCCCGCAATTATCCCCGCCAGCACATCACCCGACCCGGCCGTCGCCAGGAACGGCGATCCCGTAGCGTTTACGATCGCCCGCCCGTCCGGCGCGGCGATCACGGTGTCAGGCCCCTTCAGCAGCACGACGCAGCGCGCGTAGGCCGCCGCGGCGCACGCTGCGTCGATACGATCGTCAGCGGCGCTCCAAATCCCCGGAAATGCGCGGCGAAATTCGCCGACGTGCGGCGTCATCACATCGCGCTCACTAAAACCATGGGTAAGCGGCGCCAGCATCGTGATCGCGTCCGCATCGAGCACCAGCGGACAGCGCGGCTCAACATTGATGGCGGCGAGCAAATTCTTGTAGTGCGCATCGCTCGTGCCGAAAGCCGGCCCGATCAGCAACGCTTGCGCCGTGCGCGCCGCGTCGGCGTATGCTGCTTCGTCGCCCGCTTCGCGCAACATGATCGCCGTCAGCTGCGCCGCGTTCTCCGCCATCGCCTCCGCTGGACTGAGCACCGTCACCAACCCAGCACCCGCACGCAAAGCCGCCCGCGCCGACAAACGCGCCGCGCCGGTTTGCGCGCGTCCGCCGCTCGCGACGATCATGTGCCCGCGTTCGTGCTTGTGCGCGTCTTCAACCGGCCACGGCAGCGCCCACAAGTTTGGCGCATTTTCCCACAGCCTGACACCTTGCGCGGTAAGCACCTCCTCCGGCACACCGATGTCGGCCACAACAACATCGCCGCAATAGGCGCGCCCCGGCATCAGCACATGCGCCGGCTTCTTGCGCACGAACGTCACGGTGAGCGCCGCCTGGAAACACGCCGCGCCGATCGGCTGCCCAGTATCGCCGACCAGGCCACTTGGCACATCGACCGCCACGACAAGGTCTGGATAATGCGCGGAAAACGTCGCTAAACGCGCCGCTTCGCCTTCGAGCGGTTTCGACAAACCCGCACCGAACAGCGCATCGACGAAGAGCTCCGCCATCGGCGCATCGGCGCCAATCGCGTGCACATCGCCTTTCCACGCCGCCGCTGCATCTGCCGCATCACCTCGCAAGTGTTCACGCGGCGCTAAGGTCTCGACCCAAACCGGCCATCCCATCGCCTTCAGATGTCGCGCCGCCACCCAACCGTCGCCGCCATTGTTACCCGGCCCGCAGAGCACCGCCGTTGGCCGTGGCGAGAAGCGCGCAGCAATTGCCTCAGCAACCGCGCGGCCCGCGTGCTCCATCAATGTGCGCGTCGACACGCCCGCCGCCGCGCTCGCCGCATCGATGGCGCGCATCTGCTCGACCGTGATGATCTCGCCGCTCATCGCACGTCCGCCGACTGCATATCGGCGCCAAGCGTCACCACGCGCAAACCATCGCGCGTGCTGTCCAACGCGGTGATCGAAGCATGACCGGGGCGAAACACGATCGTCTTATCGCTGCCCAGCGCCGCGCTCACAATCGCATTGATCGCGATGAAGTGGCTGAACACGGCCGTGTCGCGCGCGAGCGCGCTGACGGCCCGCACCGCTTCATCGCGCCAGACGCGCAATGCTTCGTCCACCGCGTCCCAACGCCTACGCTCCACGCCATCGGCCCAAGGAAAGTTCCCGCGCAGCCAGGCGGGCCGATCGTCGACACCGGGTGGGGCGACCACCTCGCTGACGCGGCTTTCGATAATCGCCTTCAACCCGCGTGTTGCCGCGAAGGGCGCCGCGGTCTCGCGACAGCGCCTCATCGGCGAGGTCAACACGTCGAGCGCGCCATAGGCCGCCAGGGCATGCGCCGCCGTCTGCGCTTGCGTGTGACCACGCTGGGTCAGACCCGGGTCGGCGTCCTCTCCGCCCCAACGGGCGGCGGGTTCGGCGTGTCGGATGAGAAACAATCTGGGCATCTCTTGAGTTTAGAGCCCGCCTTAGCTGGCGCCAGCCGATTGATTAGGCGCCAGGCGCCCAGGAACCGGGCGCCAATCGGTCACTCACAGCGCCGCCCCCGTCCATGCCTTCCAGACTCGTCCTCGCCCGTCCAAACCGCCGTCAACGCGCGTTAAAGAAAGGGGTGCTCCGATGAAAAAAATCGAAGCGATCATTAAACCGTTCAAGCTCGACGATGTGAAAGAGGCGCTACAGGAGATTGGCCTGCAGGGCATGACCGTAGTGGAAGCCAAGGGCTTCGGCCGCCAGAAGGGGCACACCGAACTCTATCGCGGCGCTGAGTACGTCGTTGATTTCCTGCCCAAGCTGAAGATCGAAGTGGTCGTCGGCGACGAGCAGGTCGACGCTGTCATTGAGGCGATTCAGAAAGCCGCCAAGACCGGCAAGATCGGCGACGGCAAGATTTTCGTGCTCGATGTCGCCAAAGTGGTGCGCATCCGCACTGGCGAAACGGGCGCAGCGGCGGTCTGATCGTCGCGAGCAAATGATTCTCGAGCGTCCGGGCGGACCGAGCCGCTCGCGGCGCTCGTATACATAAAACTCGGGGGAGTTTCCGATGTCAGAAGAAATTCTGAAACTGATCAAGGACAAAGAAGTCCAGTTTGTTGACCTTCGGTTCAACGATCTTCGCGGCAAGATGCAACACGTCACCTTCGATGTGTCGATGATCGATAAGGACATCTTCACCGAAGGCACGATGTTCGACGGCTCGTCCATCGCCGGCTGGAAGGCGATCAACGAGAGCGACATGGTCATGCGCCCTGACCCGAAAGGCGCGCACATCGATCCGTTCTACCAGCAAACCACGCTGGCCATGTTCTGCGACATTCTCGAGCCCGGCACATTGCAACCCTATTCGCGTTGTCCGCGCTCGATCGCCAAGAAGGCGGAAGCTTATGTGAAGTCGTCCGGCGCTGGCGACGTTGCCTATTTCGGCCCCGAAGCCGAGTTCTTTGTGTTCGACGACGTGCGCTGGTCGACCGATCCGAACAATACCGGCTATTCATTCGATTCAACCGAACTGCCGTTCAACACCAACAAGGCGTACGAAGGCGGCAATCTAGGCCACCGTCCGGGCCCGAAGGGCGGCTACTTCCCGGTGCCGCCGATAGATTCACTGCAAGACATGCGCGGTGAGATGCTGGAGATCATGGGCCAGCTTGGCATGAACCCCGAGAAGCATCACCACGAAGTAGCACCCGCGCAGCACGAACTTGGCCTCAAGTTCAACACGCTGACGACGATGGCCGACAATATGAACTTGTATAAGTACATCATCCACCAAGTGGCTGCATCGTACGGCAAGTCCGCCACCTTCATGCCGAAGCCTTATTACAAGGACAACGGCTCGGGCATGCACGTACACATGTCGATCTGGAAGGGTTCGAACAACACCTTCGCCGGCGATCGCTACGCCGATCTCAGCGAGAATTGCCTCTACTATATTGGCGGCGTCATCAAGCACGCGCGCGCGATCAACGCGTTCTCGAACTCGACGACCAACTCCTACAAGCGTCTCGTGCCGGGTTACGAAGCTCCGGTGCTGCTCGCCTACTCAGCGCGCAACCGCTCGGCCTCATGCCGCATTCCGCACGGCACCGGCGCAAAAGCCAAGCGCGTGGAAGTTCGCTTCCCCGATCCGGCCGGCAACATGTACCTGACCTACGTCGCGCTGCTGATGGCCGGCCTCGACGGCATTCAGAATAAGATTCATCCCGGCGATCCGTTGGACAAGAATCTCTACGATCTGCCGCCGGAAGAATTGAAGGACGTGCCCACGGTTTGCTCGAGCCTGCGCCAAGCGCTGTCCTCGCTCGACGCCGACCGCGACTTCCTGCTGAAGGGCGGCGTGATGACGGACGACCTGATCGATGCCTATATCGAGCTCAAGAAAGAAGAACTCGACCGCTTCGAAACCCACCCGCACCCGGTGGAATTCGACATGTACTACAAGGCGTAGGCACTAACGTTCTGTGAAAACGCTGCGGGCCGGAGATTGCTCTCCGGCCCGCTTCGCATTCTTGCGATAGCGCGTTTAGTTAGAAGTTGAACGCGGCGCCCACGGAGATCGCATCCGCTTCAGCTTCGTTGTCGCCTTCTAGACGGGTCCAGTCAGCGCGGATGCCAACGTTCGGCGTGAACCGATACGTCGCGCCAACGCCGTAACCCACGCCATCGTTACTGACATCGCCGAACACCGTGTCGACTTCAGTGTGCTGATAGCCAACGCGGCCGTGCAGATCCAAGTTCGACGTCACCGGCACGATGCCGACGGCATAGAGACCGGCATTGTGGTTAAGTTCGACACCGTCTTCATCGTCGATGCCAACCGAGCCTTCGCCTTCGACGGCGAAGTTCGGATGAAAACGGTAGCCAAGACGCCCAGTCGCTGCACCGATGTCGGCGCCGTCAGCGTCGAAATTGGTGTAGGCAGCGCCAGCGTACCAATCAGCGTGCGCGGCTGCTGGAACTGCAACCAGCGCTGCAACCGCAACAGCGGCCATCATTGCGAAATTTTTCATGTATTCTCCTCGTTCTCGAGCGGCCCCGGCGCTCGTTGGAGGCTAGGAACGGCGAGAAAGCGGCGATGTTTCGCGATTAGCTGCCATTTCTCGAACGCAATGAAATGTGGTGGCCGCAAAACCACTTAAATTCGTGCGTGAGGTGCGTTTACTCCCTGATACCACCCGCCAGTGCAGTGTTCCCCGGCGTCGGCTCGTTGCTCTGGCAACGCGAAACGCCTTAAGGAAACGTCATGGCGCAAACGCAGAAGAAATCTTCGATGCCCAAAGACGGTGACGGCACGCTCTGGGACGGCAATCTGTTCGGCGAGAGCGAGGCGCCGCCCGCCGCTGCCGGCGGCTACACCGCCAAGGACATCGAAGTCCTTGAAGGGCTAGAGCCGGTGCGCAAGCGACCGGGTATGTATATTGGCGGCGTTGACGAGCGCGCGCTGCATCACCTGTTCGCCGAAGTGCTCGACAACTCGATGGACGAAGCGGTCGCCGGCTTTGCCGATCGCATCGAAGTGGAGCTTGAAGCCGACGGCACTCTGCGCGTGACGGATAACGGCCGCGGCATGCCGGTCGATCCGCACCCGAAGTTTCCGAAGAAGTCCGCGCTCGAAATCATCATGACGGTGCTGCACGCGGGCGGGAAGTTTTCGGGCAAAGTTTATCACACCAGCGGCGGCCTGCACGGCGTCGGCGTAAGCGTCGTCAATGCGCTTAGCGACAAAGTCGAAGTCGAAGTCGCGCGCGATCGCAAACTCTATCGCCAGACCTTCTCGCGCGGCGTGCCGACATCGAAGCTCATCGAAGTCGGCCCCGCACACAATCGCCGCGGCACCACGGTGCGCTTCCACCCGGACGCCGAAATCTTCGGCAAGGGCGCTGCGTTCAAACCGGCGCGTCTCTTCCAGATGGCGCGCTCGAAAGCTTATCTGCAACGCGGCACGCAAATCCGTTGGAAAGTCGCGCCGTCGCTGATCACGGATGAAACACCCGCGGAAGCCGTCCTGCATTTCCCGAACGGTCTCGGTGACTTCCTGACCGAACTCACCAAGTCCAAACGCAGCGTCGTCAACGAGCCCTTCACCGGCCGCACCGAGAAGGACGGTCCGCACGGCCGCGTCGAGTGGGCTCTGACGTGGGTGAGCGATGGCTTTGGCGAGGCCGACGGCTTCCTGCGCTCGTACTGCAACACGGTTTACACGCCGGACGGCGGCTTCCACGAAGCTGGTTTCCGCGCAGCTATTTCGAAAGGCCTCAAGGCCTACGCTGAACTGCGCAACAACAAGAAGGCGACGCTGATCACGCAGGAAGACGTGATGAACACCGGCGCCGCACTCGTCTCCGTCTTCATCCGCGATCCGCAGTTCGAGGGCCAAACCAAAGGCCGTCTCGTTTCCACCGAAGCGGCGAAGATCGTCGAACAGGCGGTGCGCGATCCGTTCGATCACTGGCTCGGCGCCAACACGGCTGACGCCAACCGCTTGCTCGAATGGGCCATTACGCAAGCCGAAGACCGCGTTCGCCGCCGCAAGGAAAAAGAAGTCTCGCGCCAGAGCGCGACGCGCAAACTGCGCCTGCCCGGCAAGCTCGCCGACTGCTCGCGCGCGGGCGAGAAGGACACCGAGCTCTTCCTGGTCGAAGGCGACAGCGCCGGCGGCTCGGCCAAGCAAGCGCGCAATCGTGAAACGCAAGCGATCCTGCCACTACGTGGCAAAATCCTGAACGTAGCCAGCGCCGGCGCCGAGAAGATGAGCGGCAACCAGGAACTGGCCGATCTCGCGCTCGCACTCGGCGTGCAGATGGGTGCGAAATTCAAGGTCGACGATCTACGCTACGAGCGCGTTATCATCATGACTGACGCCGACGTCGACGGCGCCCACATCGCCTCATTGCTGATCACGTTCTTTCACAAGCAGATGCCCGCGCTCATCCGCGCCGGCCGGCTCTATCTCGCTATGCCGCCGCTCTACCGCGTCACCGCCGGCAAAGAGAGCATCTACGCGCGCGACGACGCCCACAAAGAAGCGCTGCTCAATGGCGAGTTCAAAGGCCGCAAAGTCGATATCTCGCGCTTCAAAGGCCTCGGCGAAATGATGCCGGCCGACTTGAAAGACACCACCATGAACCCCGCCACCCGCACGCTCGCGCGCGTGGTGCTCGACGACACCGGCGCGCCGGACTTCGAAATCCTGATCGAAACGCTGATGGGGAAAAAGGCGGAGCTAAGGTTCAACTATATCCAGGCGAACGCGAAGTTCGTGGAGGATGTCGACGTTTAGGCACGGTCCCTATTGCAAACGCTAATCGCGAACGCTAGGGCTTCGCGCGAATGGCGCGGGCACAGAGTTCGTCGATCTCTGCTTTCGTCTTCGGGTCGGCAAGTACCTGGGTTGCGAGCGGTTCACCCCATTTACTTCGCAGTTCGTGCTCGACGTAAAAAGCACTAATATGCCGGCCGGAGCCCGCGATTTCGCGAGCAAGCTTCAATACCCGCGCGACTTGGTCGCTTTTGGACATGAGTTGGTGTAGCCTAGCCCTCCACCACCGGAAACATTGACTTTCCGCTCAAATCCGCCCATGACCCGCCTGTCCGTTGTGCGCGCCGAGAGGGCGTGCTCGCCCTCCGCCCAAGCCCCCGTCTCGTCCGGAGATGATGTCGGCAAAGCGCCAACCCAGCGACCCTCGCCCCGCAAACCCGCGTCGGCGGCTGTCCCAAGTGAGAATAAATGACCTCTGAAGATAGCGCGCCGGAAGGCGCAGAAACTGCCCAGGCGCAGATCACGTTCGATGATCTCGGCCTCTCCGAAGCGACGCTGCGCGCAGTGAAGGAAGGCGGTTACAACACGCCGACCCCGATCCAGGCGCAGGCCATCCCCGAAGTGCTGAAGGGCCGAGACATTCTCGGCATCGCCCAAACCGGCACCGGCAAGACGGCCGCGTTCACGCTGCCGATGATCGACATTCTCGCCGCCGGCCGCGCCCGCGCACGCATGCCGCGCACGCTCATCCTGGAGCCAACGCGCGAACTCGCCGCGCAAGTCGCCGAAGGCTTCGACAAATACGGCAAATACCAAAAGCTGACGAAAGCGCTCCTAATCGGCGGCGTGTCGTTCGGCGATCAAGACGCGCTGCTGGCGCGCGGCGTCGACGTGCTGATCGCCACGCCTGGCCGGCTGCTCGATCATTTCGAGCGCGGCAAGCTTCTGCTCAACGGCGTGCAGGTGATGGTCGTGGACGAAGCCGACCGCATGCTCGATATGGGCTTCATCCCCGACATCGAACGCATCTTCAAACTGACACCGTTCACGCGCCAGACGCTGTTTTTCTCCGCCACCATGCCGCCGGAGATCACGCGTCTCACCGAACAATTCCTATCGAGCCCCAAGCGCATCGAGGCGACGCGGCCCGCCACCGCCGCCACCACGATCGAACAACGCGTCATCATGCTGCCCGGCGGCGATCCGCGTACGCGCCGCGCCGCGCTGCGTGCGGCGATGACAAGCGTCAATGTCCGCAACGGCATTATTTTCTGCAATCGCAAGACCGATGTCGATGTGGTCGCGCTGTCGCTGAAGCGTCACGGCTTTAACGCCGCGCCCATCCACGGCGATCTCGATCAATCGGTGCGCACCAAAACGCTCGACCGTTTCCGCTCCGGCGAACTCACGTTTCTGATCGCCTCCGACGTCGCCGCGCGCGGCCTCGACGTGCCGGACGTGAGCCACGTCTTCAATTACGAGCCGCCGCGCAGCCCGGACGATTACGTCCACCGCATCGGCCGCACCGGCCGCGCTGGCAAGCAAGGCGCATCGTTCACCCTGGTCGCGCCGCAGGACAAGAAAAGCCTCGACGCCATCGAGAAGCTCACCGGCAAGCCGATCGAGCGCGCCATTATCGAAGGCGTGCCAGAAGCCGCCATCGGCGATCCGCGCGACACAGGCGGCCGCGGCCGCCGCGCCGAGGAGCTGAAGAAAGAGCACACCAAGCGCATCAGCGAAAAGAAGCAGCGCTTCGTGAAGCGCGACAGCGAGCGCCCGGATGCGTCAACCGAGCCGGTCAAGCAAACCGAAGCGGCGCCAAGCGACGAGCCACGCACCGAGGAGGCCAAGCCTGCGCCGCGTCAACGCGCGCGCTCGGAACGCTCCGACCGCGGCGATCGAAACAGCCGCGCTGAAAAGCGCCCTGGCACGCTCGCCCCGCACGACAACGACGCGCCGGGCTTCGGCGACAACATGCCGGCGTTTTTGAAGCGAAAGTAGACGGGAGCGTTACGGCTTCAGTCTGCCGGCGACCTGCTTACGGAACGTGTCGCCGTAGGGAGGGCGTAGCATAGCCAGCAGTTCGCTCTTCATCTGGCGATAGATCGCTTTCTCGTGGCTGAACTCGATGAAGCCGCGATGGCCGTGATAAGCGCCCATGCCTGACGGCCCGACGCCGCCAAACGGCAGATCATCCATCGAGAAGTGGAAGATCACGTCATTGATGGTGACGCCGCCCGAATGCGTGCGCGCCAACAGCGCCTCGCTCTCGGCTTCGTCCTCGCCAAAATAGTAGAGCGCCAGCGGACGCGGGCGCGCGTTGATCTCGGCGATCGCGCCGTCGAGCGTGGCATAGGTGCGGATCGGAAGCACCGGTCCAAAAATCTCTTCCTGCATCACGCTCATCTCGTCGGTGGCGCCGACAATGAGTGTGGGCGGGATTTTTCTGTGCTCTTGCTGCGAAAAATCCTCGTTCGCCGGATTGATCTCCACGATCTCCGCGCCCTTGGAGCGCGCATCGGCGATCAGCCCGCGCACGCGATCATAGTGACGCTGATTGATCATGGCGGTGTAATCGCCATTGTCCTTGATCGCCGGATACATCTCGGCGACGGCGGCTTTGGCTTCGCTTACGAAGTCCGGAACGCTTGCGCTTGGCGCGAGCACATAGTCGGGCGCCAGGCAGATCTGACCCGCATTCATCGTCTTGCCTTGCATGATCCGCGCGGCGGTCTTCGCCAGATCGGCGCTCGCGCCCAGCACCACCGGTGATTTACCGCCGAGCTCAAGCGTCACCGGCACCAGATTTTCCGCAGCGGCGCGCATCACGTGACGACCGACCGAGGTCGCGCCAGTGAAGATCAGATGATCGAACGGCAGACCGGAGAATGCCGCGCCCACATCGGCGCCGCCGAGGATCACAGCGATCTCCTCTTCGTCGAAATAAAGATCAAACAATTGCGCCAGCAAAGCTGACGTCGCGGGCGTGAACTCGCTTGGCTTCAGCATCACCGAATTGCCGGCGGCGAACGCGCCAGCGACGGCGTCCATCGCCAGCTGCACCGGGAAATTCCACGGCGTCATCACGCCTATCACGCCCTTCGGCTGATAGCGCACCTCCGCCTTCGCGCCGAATAGACCGAGCGCTGCGGGCGAAACCTTGCGCTTGCGCGGCTTCATCCAGCCATCAAGCTCTGCGCGCGCCTGCTTGAGCGGCCCGATCGCGGCGGCGATGTCGGTGAGCAGCGTCATATCGCGCGAGCGCGTGCCGAAATCGGCTTGGATCGCGTCGACCAACTCGTCCTTATGGTCCAGCAGCAACGTGATGCAGCGCGTAAGGCGATCCTTGCGCAGCGCCGCGCTCGGCGGACCGCGTCGCTCATTTGCCCGTTTTTGCGCCTCTAGCGCTGTTTGCATCTGCGCCTTGGCAGCCTCGATTGCTGGTTCGACTGGCTTGTTCATTTCGGTCGCCTCCTGGGCTTCCCGCGGAGCCTAACCCCTACCCCCGACGTAAGCGCAATTACTAATTCTTACCAGAATTCAAACCCGAGTTTACCACTCGCTCACACCCTGGCCGCTAGCGTCGAGCCAGTGACCTCAGATTCGCGGATCGACCCAGGCGTGACCGACCAAGACGCACTATTGCAAGGCCGAGGCGGGGAAGCCGTGGGCCAAGAAACGCTGGACCTCATGCGTCTGCATGCGGTCCCGCCGACCAGTGCGAATTATGAAGTCTGGCTGAGCTATCGGTTAGGCCGCAATTCTCAGCTGCGGGACGCGATCGACGGCCGCATCGCTACTGGCGAAGCGTTCACCAACGAGTTCAACGCGGAGGTCTACGAGCGATTCTTCACCGGGCTTGGCGCCTCGGCGCAGATCGTTCTGGCCGGTGAAAAAATCGCCCGCGATCTCGGCCAAGTCGTTTCATTCCTGAAACAGGCGGAAGAGAAGAGCGGCGATTACGGTCGCACCCTCGAAAGCGCCGCCACCGACCTTAACCGCGGGCTCGCCCCCGACCAGATTCGCCAGATTGTTGCGAGCTTGGCAGCTGCTACGCTCGACATGGCCAACCACAATCAACACCTCAACGAACAGTTACAGCGTTCCACGCGTGAGATCGACACGCTGCGCACCAGCCTCGAATCGGTGCGCGTGGAATCGCTAACCGATAGCCTGACGGGCCTCGCCAACCGCCGCATGTTCGATGAGACGCTACGCATGCGCCTCGAAGAAGCGCGCGCGCAGAACACAGAACTTTGCCTGGTGCTGTGCGACATCGACCATTTCAAACGCTTCAACGACACTTGGGGCCATCACACCGGCGACCAAATATTACGCTTTCTGGCCAGCGCCATGCAGGCGCATGCGCGGCCAGATTTCCTCATCGCTCGCTATGGCGGCGAGGAATTCGCCATGATCATGCCGCGCATGAGCGTCAGGGTCGCGGCGCAGACGGCAGAAGTGTTGCGCGCCGCCATTCAAGCCAAGCGCCTGCGCCGACGCTCCACCAATGAGGATCTGGGCCAAGTAACCGTTTCAATGGGCATTGCGCGCCTGCAACCCGGCGACACGCCCGCCGGGCTTATCGAGCGCGCCGATGCGTGCCTCTATTCTTCGAAGCGCAACGGCCGCAATCAAGTCACCACCGACGCAACCCCGGTGCTTTACGTAGCGTAGCTGCCGCTCCGGCAAGGTATCTTGGAGCACTGAGCCAATGTTAAGCTCCCGGCAAGTGAGGGAGTAAGCGATGGCGAAGGCAACGTACGAAGCAGTGAACGGCGTCGCCGTGATCACGCTCTCAGATCCCGCAACGCTCAACGCCGTCGCGCCGGACATGATCGAAGAGGTGGATGCCTTCCTCGACCGCGCCGTGGATGAGGCGCGCGCTGTGCTTCTGACCGGCGAAGGCCGCGGCTTTTCCTCCGGCGCCAATCTCGGCGGCCGCGACACGCCCTCCGGCGCGGACGGCCAACTCGATATCGGGCTGCGTCTCGAACAGCACTACAACCCGTTCGTCACCAAATTGCGCGATCTGCCGATCCCGTTCGTCACCGCCGTCAACGGCCCCGCCGCGGGCATCGGCTGCTCTTTCGCGCTGCTCGGCGACATCATCGTCGCCGCCGAGAGCGCGTATTTCCTGCAAGCCTTCCGCCGCATCGGCCTCGTACCCGACGGCAGCGCCACCTACCACCTGCCGCGCATGACCACGCGCGCGCGCGCGATGGAAATGATGTTGCTGGGTGAAAAGCTCCCGGCAGCCAAGGCGCTCGAATGGGGCTTAATCAATCGCTGCGTGCCCGACGCCGAACTGATGCCGACAGCGATGGCGATCGCTGCGGAACTGGCCAACGGTCCGACCAAAACGCTCGGCATGATCCGCAAAATGGTGTGGCGCTCGCTCGACGCCGATTGGCGCGAGCAATTGACAGACGAGCGCGAAACCCAACGTGAGGCAGGCCGGACGCAGGATTTCGGCGAAGGCGTGCAAGCCTTCTTCCAAAAACGACCGCCAAACTTCAAAGGCGCTTAACCGCGCTCTGCTAGACTGCGCGCATGCAAGAGCTGGCTTGGCTAGCGGAGGTGATCCGCATCTGGCTGGAAGGCGGGACGTGGGCCGAGATCAAGGCCGCGCCAGGCTTCTTCATGCTGGTCATGCTCGGCGCTGCGCTCATCCCCTCGACGCTGATCCTGCTCGGTATCGGCGGCTGGACTGAGTGGCGCGAGACGCCGCTGGCGAGTTGGTTCGGCATCAGCCGCGAAGACCCCGACGCCGATTGGGCGACGCGTGCGCGCGACCTCGACAAAGACGGCCAGCCCGATATCTAGCGCTTGGCCTTTTTCAACGGCACTTTTGCGGCCTTCGCCACGGCCAGCGCCTTGCGCCCCCAAATCGCCGCTTCGTCCGGGTCGTCGAGCGCGCTGTCCGGCAAGCGCCAATAGCCCATTTCAACCTTCTCACCCGCGCGCGGCCCGTTCTCCGGCGTCCATACGAACGGCCCGGAGCCCTCGACGCGAAGCTCGGCCTTCAGCGCGTCATTGGCTTTGAGGTAAATCGCATCATCGGCGATGAGCAGGAACATGACGCCGTCGGCGTAGCCGCCCGCGCCGCCGAACATGCGCTTGATCTGCACCGCGCCTACGCCAGCGAACAACTCACGGACGAAATCGTGGAAGCCGTTCGCCGCCATGGTTCAACCGTCGAGCGTGGCGGGTTCGATGGTCACGCTCTCGCCGCAACCGCACGCATCTGTCTGGTTCGGATTGCGGAAGACGAAGCGAGAAGAAAGTCGCGTCGTCTCGTAGTCGATGGTGGAGCCCAGCAGAAACAGGATCGCGTCGGCCTTCACCAGGATCTGCACGCCTTGATCTTCGACCAGTTCGTCAAGCGCATCGGGAGCATCTGCATACTCCAGCAAGTATTCCATGCCGGCGCAGCCGCCATTGACCACGCCGACGCGTAGATAGGGCTTTTGCCCCGCGGCGATGATCGCCTTGACGCGGTCGGCCGCCGTCTCGGTCAGCGTCACGATCTTGGGTCTGGGTCTGCGGCTCATGATCTACAACATGTTCAATTCAAGCTTGGCTTCGTCGCTCATCCGCGCCGGTGTCCAAGGTGGTTCGAAGACCAAATTCACTTTGGCGCCGGTGACGCCGTTCACCTTGCGCGCCGCATCTTCCACCCAGCCAGGCATTTCGCCCGCCACGGGACAGCCGGGCGCGGTCAAGGTCATCTCGATATCAACAAAGCCTTCGTCATTGATATCAACCTTGTAGATGAGGCCCAATTCGTAAACATCAACGGGGATTTCGGGATCGAACACAGTCTTGAACTGCGCCACCAAATCATCGGTGATGCGGTCAAGTTCGGCTCTCGGAATCGCCGTTTGCGCGGGGGTGACGCCGTCCATCTTTCAGCTCAACAGTTTCCGCGCTTTGTGCAGCGCTTCGATAAACACATCGACTTCTTCCAAAGTATTGTAGCAGGCAAAGCTCGCGCGGGCCGTAGCGGTGACGCCCAGACGCTGCATCAGCGGCTGTGCGCAATGATGTCCGGCACGGATCGCGACGCCCTGCTTATCCAAAATTTGCGCGAGGTCATGCGGATGCGCGCCCTCGGCGGAAAACGCGACGATCGCGCCTTTATCCGCCGCTTGGCCGTGCAGCTTGATCCAGTTCAACGAACGCAGCGCATCCATGGCGCGATCCCGCAATGCGCTCTCGTGTGCATCGATCGCGGCGCGATCCTGGGACTCGTACCAGTCGATGGCGGCCTTCAAGCCAATGGCTTCAATGATCGGCGGCGTACCCGCCTCGAAGCGATGCGGTGGATCGTTGTAGAGCACACGCTCGCGCTCAACGATGTCGATCATCTCGCCGCCGCCCTCGAATGGCGCCAACGCCGCCAGCCGCTCCGGCTTGCCGTAGAGCACGCCGATACCTGTTGGGCCGTAGAGCTTGTGGCCGGTGAAGGCATAGAAATCGACATTGAGCGCTTGCACATCGACACGCCGATGCACAGCAGCCTGACAACCATCGAGCATCACCGGCACGCCCTTGGCGTGCGCGATGCGCACAATTTCAGCCGCCGGTGTCTCCACGCCCAGCACGTTCGACATATGGGTCAGCGCCACCATCTTGGTGCGCGGCCCGATCAGCGCGTCGAGCGCCTCCAGATCAATGCGTCCATCGTCATCGATATCGATCCATCTCAGCACCGCGCCCTTGCGCTCACGCAGGAAATGCCAAGGCACGATGTTGGAGTGATGCTCCATCACTGAAAGCACGATCTCGTCACCCGGCTCGATGGCGAGACCTGCCGCGACAATGTTGATCGCCTGGGTGCCGCCTTTGGTGAAAACGATCGTCTCTGGCGTCGGCGCATTAATGAAGCGCGCGACTGTCTCGCGCGCGGCTTCGAAGGCCGTGGTCGTCTCGTTCGCCAGCGTGTGCAGACCGCGATGCACGTTGGCGTAAGAGCCGCGCATCGCCGCCGCCATCGCATCAATCACGGTCTCCGGCTTTTGCGCGCTGGCGGCGTTATCGAGATAAACAAGCGGGCGATCGTTCACTCGGCGCGCCAAGATCGGGAAGTCCTCGCGCACGCGAGCAACGTCGAACGGGCGCTTGATCAAGGGCGCGTTCATATCGAGGTCTCCAGCCACGCGCCGATACAATCGCGCAGCTCAGCGTCAATCTCGGTAGGCAAGCCATCAGGCAAAGCAGCCAACAAGAAAGCCTCGATCAGCATCGCGCGCGCTTGCTTCTCGGGCACGCCGCGCGAGCGGAGGTAGAACTTGGCGGACTCGTCGAGACCGCCCGCCGTGTTGCCATGCGCACACTGCACGTCGTCCGCGTGGATCATCAGTTCGGGCTTCGCGAACACCTCGGCGCCGGCTTCGAGCAGCAAACCATGGTGATATTGACGCGCATCGGTCTGTTGCGCGGCGCGCTCCACGACAATCTTGCCCTGAAACACCCCCCGCCCGCCCTTGGACGCTACACCCTTGATCAACTGCCGCGTCGTCGCGCTGGGGGCTTTATGCGTAATGACGGAGGTCAGATCCGCATGCTTGGCCGAGCCGGCGAGGTAGAGGCCGTTCAACTCGATATGCGCCCCCGCGCCCTCGACAGTCACATGCGTCTCGACGCGCGCAAGTCTCCCGCCCTCGGCCAGCGCAAATTGGCGGAACGTCGCGCCAGCGCCCAAGGTCACGTGCGCTGCGTCCAGAATAATGGCGTCGCTGGCCCGCTGCACCACGACTCGCGTGAGCGATCCGCCTGCGGCCACATCGACCTCGAGCAGTCGCGGCGCGAGATTGCCGTCGCCACCCGGGCGATCGACGCGCACCACCGCTTCGCCTTCGACGATCGAAAGCCGCTCAACCTCGCCAGCTTGCGCTGCGAGCGCGCCAATAATTCCAGCGGACGTTGATGCGGCAACAACTTCAGGCGCGGCGCGGTCACGCCGAACGGCAAACTGCACTCGCTCATCTACCGCCGCGCGCAGGTCGGAGTACTTCCAGGCTTCAACGCGCCGTGTCGGGAGGTCGACCAACTGGTTCACGCCGCCCTCAGATATTTGTCATAGCCGGCGCGTTCCAATTCGAGCGCCAGTTCCGGGCCGCCGCTGGCGACGATGCGGCCAGCAACGAGGATGTGGACCTTGTCCGGCTTGATGTAGTCGAGCAGGCGCTGATAGTGCGTGATCACCAGCATAGCTCGATCCGGCGCGCGCAACGCGTTGACGTTTTCAGCGACAATCTTCAACGCATCGATATCGAGCCCAGAATCCGTTTCATCGAGAATAGCGAAGCGTGGCTGCAGCACCGCCATCTGCAGCGCCTCGAAGCGCTTTTTCTCGCCGCCGGAGAAGCCGACGTTGAGCGGTCGCTTCAACATCTCCGGGTCAATCTTGAGCGCCGCCGCCTTCTCCCGCATCAACTTGAGCAACTCAGGCGCCGGCATGGGCTCTTGTCCGTGGGCCTTGCGTTGTGCGTTCAGCGACGCTTTGAGAAAGGCGATCGCAGACAGGCCGGGGATTTCGACCGGATACTGGAACGAGAGGAAGAGCCCGCGCGCCGCGCGCTCTTCAGGCTCGAGCGCGAGCAGATCCTCGCCATCGAGCGTCGCCGAACCTTGGCTCACGGCGTACCCATCGCGACCGGAGAGCGCGTAGGCGAGTGTCGACTTGCCTGAGCCGTTCGGGCCCATGATGGCGTGCGTCTCGCCAGCCGGCACGGCGAGCGTCAGGCCCTTAATGATCTCGGCGCCGCCGACGGCGACATGCAGATCGCGAACGTCAAACACTGGGCTTGTCCCTCTTATAATCCGCAACCGTACGAATAGGATCGCCGCGCACGCGGGTGACGCTAATAAACCAAAGTCCGCCAATGAACGCCGCCAGCGTAAAGAGCGCGATGCCCATTGCCATACGATCGTGCGCGCCGAACCAAGCGAAGGCGACGCCGCCGAGCATCAAACAAGTCACGAAACCGGCGACGACCAGCCAGCCCTTCCAGTGCACCGGCGCCATGGAGCGGCTGATGCTGCCGATCGGGTAGCGACGCGCGAACCAATATTCGGTGTCCGACGGCTTCGCCGATGTCATCCGACGCTTCCTTCGAGGCTGACTTCCAAGAGCTTTTGCGCCTCCACGGCAAACTCCATCGGCAATTTTTGCAGCACTTCGCGCACGAAGCCGTTCACGAGCAGCGCCACTGCCTGCTCTTCGGGAATGCCGCGCGAGCGGAGATAGAAGAGCTGATCGTCGGAAAGGCGCGTCGTCGTCGCTTCGTGCTCGAATTGCGCGTCCGGCGTGCGAGTCTCGACGTAAGGCACCGTATGTGCGGCGCACTTGTCGCCGATCAGCAGCGAGTCACACTGCGTAAAGTTGCGCGCGCCGGTCGCTTTTGCGTGCGCTGAGACGAGACCGCGATAGGCATTGGAGGAATGGCCTGCGGAAATGCCCTTGGAGATGATCCGCGAGCGGGTATTCTTGCCCAGATGGATCATCTTCGTGCCGGTGTCGGCCTGCTGGCGGCCGTTGGTGACGGCGATCGAGTAGAACTCGCCTGAACTTTCGTCGCCGCGCAGGATGCAGCTTGGATATTTCCAGGTGATGGCTGAGCCGGTCTCGACTTGCGTCCAGCTAATCTTTGAGCGCGCACCACGGCAATCGCCGCGCTTGGTGACGAAATTGTAGATGCCGCCTTTGCCCTCGGCGTCGCCCGGCCACCAGTTTTGGACAGTCGAGTATTTGATCTCGGCGTCATCGAGCGCCACGAGTTCAACCACGGCGGCATGCAATTGGTTCTCGTCGCGCATAGGCGCGGTGCAGCCTTCCAGATACGAAACGTAGGCGCCCTTATCGACGATAATCAGCGTGCGCTCGAACTGGCCTGTGCCCTGCGCGTTCATGCGGAAATAGGTTGAAAGCTCCATCGGGCAGCGCACACCGGGCGGCACGTAGACGAAAGAGCCATCGGAGAAGACGGCGCTGTTCAGCGTCGCGAAGAAATTGTCCGACGTCGGCACGACCGAGCCCAGATATTTCTTCACCAGATCCGGGTGCTCATGCACCGCCTCGCTGATTGGGCAGAAGATAACACCCGCCTTCGCCAACTCAGCCTTGAAGGTCGTCACCACCGAGACGCTATCGAACACGGCGTCCACGGCCACGCGCGGCGCGCCTTCGACGCCCAGCAACACCTCGGCTTCGCGCAGCGGGATGCCGAGCTTCTTGTACGTCTCCAGAATTTCCGGATCGACGTCGTCGATGCTCTTATAATTGGCGCCGCTCTTGGGCGCCGCGAAATAGCGCGCGGCTTGATAGTCGATCGGCGGATACTGGACGAGCGCCCACGTCGGCTCTTCCATCGTCTGCCAACGTTGGAATGCCTCCAGCCGCCAGGCCAGCATCCAATCCGGCTCGTTCTTCTTGGCCGAGATGTAGCGCACGATATCTTCGTTCAGGCCGGGCGGCGCCAGTTCCTGTTCGAGATCGGTGATGAAGCCGTGTTTGTATTTTTCTGACTCGAGCGCGCGCGCGGCGGCGACGGTGTCACGATCGATCGTATCCTTCACCGCGCTCATGCCGCCGCTCCTTGCGCGCGGCGCGCCGCAATTTTGTTCAACGCGGCGAGCGCCTCATCGATGTCGCTCTCCTTGGACTCATGACCAAAGCTGACACGCAGCGCCGCCTTCGCCAAATCCGGCGCCACGCCCATCGCGGCGAGCACGCGGCTCGACTTCACTTTGCCGGACGAACACGCTGCACCAGAACTGATCGCCACACCTTCGAGGTCCATAGCGATGACGGCGGTCTCGGCGCTCACGCCGGGAAGCGCAAAATTTGACGTGTTGGGCAGGCGCGATGCACTGGCGCCGAAGACGACGACGTCAGCCGGTAGGCCAGCTTCGAAGCGGTCGCGAAGCGCCGCAACGCGCGTACCTTCAGCACTGAGATCGCGCAGCGCCCACTCGACGGCAACGCCAAAGCCAACGATAGCTCCGCCGTTCTCCGTGCCCGGACGGCGCCCGCGCTCTTGTCCGCCGCCAAAACGTGTCGTCACGAAAGGCCCGCCGGGTGCGAGGATGAGCGCGCCAACGCCCGTGGGGCCGCCCAGCTTATGGCTGGAGACGACAAGATACGTCGCGTCGAGATCGGCGATGTCGGTAGGGATGCGGCCGAACGCTTGCGCGGCGTCCACGAGCAGAAGCGCGCCATGTTCACGGCACAGCGCAGCGACCTTCGCGATAGGTTGGATCACGCCAGTTTCGTTGTTCGCCAGTTGCAGCGCGACGAGTGCGGGCTTCGGAGCGGTGGCCAGCAGAGATGCCAGTGCGCCGAGATCGACCACGCCAAACGCATCGACAGGCGCAATGCGGTCAGCCTTCAGCGCCCGCGTCGCGTGTTCAAACACGGCGTCATGTTCGACCGCTGACAGGATGAGCGATGCAGCGCCCGCGCTCGTCATGGCGATCTGAAGCGCTTCTGTTGCGCCGGACGTGAACACCACGTTCTCCGCCGCGGCGCCGATGCTGGCGCCAATCTTCTCACGCGCATCTTCGATCAACGCACGCGCGCGCCGGCCGAAACCATGCACCGATGACGGATTGCCGGCGCTCGCCAAGGCGCGCGACATCGCGACTGCCGCTTCCGCGCGGATCGGCGCGCCGGCATTGTAGTCGCAATAGATTGGCGTCTTCGTCATCGCGTCCTATTCCGCAGCAACGCGCGCGTCGCCGTCGAACCGGCGTTCCAGCACATCGGCTAATGAGACAGAGGCGAGGAAGCCGTGAATGCGATCGCCCATTTCCTGCCAGAGACCGTGCGCGATGCAGCGGCCGCTGCGGCCGATGCAGCTGGTCGGCGAATTCTCCTCGCAGCGCGTGGCTTTGATCGGCTCATCCACCGCTGCGATGATCTCAGCGACGGTGACCACGTCAGCGGCGCGCGCCAGCCTATAGCCGCCGCCTGGCCCTCGCACGCCGGACACCAAACCGGCCCGGCGCATGCGGGCAAACAGCTGTTCGAGGTAGGAGAGCGAAATCTCCTGACGGCGGGCGATATCCTGCAGCGGCACGGCCCGTTCGCCGCCCCCATGGAGCGCCAAATCGGCCATCGCCATCACCGCATAGCGGCCCTTCGACGTTAAACGCATCGCCGTCCCTTCCCGCGCCCTCGCACGCCCCCAAATTCTCGTGCTAGAAGGCGCCCCCTTCGGGGGTTATGGCCCATACGATTGAGGGCCTGTCTTGGTGCAAGAGCTAAGATACCTGAGTGTTTTGGTCAAGAATTGCCTGTGGTTGTTCCCACACCGCCGGCTGGGGTCGCATTGAATGCCTGAAGTCATTTTCCCGGGCGCCGCTGGGCGCGTCGAGGGCCGCTACCAAGAACCGCCGAAGGAAGGGGCGCCGATCGCTCTCATCCTCCACGGTCACCCGCGTGCGGGCGGCTCGATGCAAGACCGGGTCACGGTGCAGCTTTACAAGCTGTTCGTCTCCAAGGGCTTCGGCGTTCTGCGGTTCAACTTCCGCGGCATCGGGCGCAGCCAAGGCATATTCGACAACGGCATGGGCGAACTTTCCGACGCCGCCTCCGCGCTCGATTATCTCCAAAGCATGAACCCAAACGCCGAGCAGTGCTGGGTCGGCGGCTATTCCTTCGGCGCGTGGATCGGCTTGCAGTTGCTGATGCGCCGTCCCGAGATTGACGGCTTCATCGCTGTAGCCCCGCCGGCGAACCACTACGATCTGTCGTTCCTCGCACCGTGCCCGGCATCGGGCGTCATTATTTACGGGACGCGTGATAGCGTCACGACGGCGCAGGACATGGAACGCGTCATCAGCCGCATCCGCACCCAGAAAAACATCAAAGTTGACGGCGCGCCGATCGACGGCGCTGACCACTTCTTCCGTGGCCGCGACCCAGGCGACGATCACCTCGCGGACGTCGAACGCCACGCGCGCGAATATCTGGAAAAGCGCTTAGCTGCGCCGCCACGACCGCCGACTTCGAAGCGCTAACGACTACTCAGTCGTGCGAAGGAAGGCGGGTTTCGGCCCGTCGGAGAAGCCTTCGCGGCCTTCGGTCTCGCTGCGCTGCTCACGCGGCGCGCGTTCACGGCGTTCTTCGCCTTCGGGGCGCGGCCGACGTTCAGCGCGTTGCTGTTGTTCGCCTTCGCGCGGCGGGCGTGGATCACGCGGTTCTTCGCCGCTTTCGCGGGCTTCGCTCTCGCCTTCACCTTCGCCCGGACGGAACCGGTTGCGACGACCACGGCGACGATTAGGATCGCGGTCACCGTTTGGATGTTGTTGGCTCTGCGGGAATTCTACGTCTGGCTGATCTTCGCGCTCAGCGGAAACATCGCCGCCTTCGCCGCGATCCATTTCCTGCTGAGAAGCTTCGTCGTCGCCACCGCGATCTTCGTCGTTGTAGCGATCGTGCTGCTGTTGCTGAACCGGCTGGGCCGGCTGCATTGAGCGGACGAGACGGAAATAGTGATCGGCGTGCTGGAGATAGTTCTCGCTAAGAACACGATCGCCTGAACTGGCTGCATCACGTGCGAGCTGCAGATAACGCTCGTAAATCACCGCAGCGGGCCCACGGACCTTTGTATCCGGGCCGTTGCTTTCGAGCGTGCGGTTCGGATTATTGTTGTTGTGCTGATGGCCTCCGCCACCGCCGCCGCCCCCACCACCACCGCCGCCACCGGGTCTCCGGTTGCGGCCGCGCTGACGCTTCATCGAATGTCCACCGTGCATTTCATGTCCGTTGAGTTCAGCGTTGCGCTCGCCGCACGCTATCTTGCGCTTTTTGTTCAAAAGCCAATCGCCCGAGCGTTAAGCCTTGGGCCTTGCCAGCGCCTGTCGCTGTGTTCGTGTCCTGACCTCTTGCTGAGGAAGCTGAGGCGGCGTGGGAGCGCACCTGCCTTTGAGGAACCGTGGCTGGTTCAGCCCCTGAACCCGACTGGCCATTGATTCCGATAAGCAAGGTAATGCGTACTTGCTCCGCCTCCAAGACAAATTTCAGGCGTCGCAATCATGCCGCACGCCGGCCAGATACGACGCGCGGAATTCCGGCCAGGTCGCGCAAGGCTGGCGTGGTGAATAAACCCTGAGCTGCGGTAAGAGCCGAAACAGCGTCGGCCTGCCCCTGCCCCACTTCAAAGGCGAAAGCGCCGTGAGGCTTCAACAGCCGAGCGAGGTCCGCAATAATCGCGCGGTAGGCGTCCAACCCATCTTTTCCGCCATCGAGCGCGAGCTTTGGTTCATAGCGCGCAACCTCCGGCGCGAGACCGGCTATGTCATTTGACGCAATGTAAGGTGGATTGGAGAGCACCAGATCGAACATCTCGGTCACGCCATCGGCCCAATCGCCTTCGCGGAGTTCGATGCGATCAGAGAGATTCAGCGCCCGAGCGTTAGCGTCTGCGACCGCCAACGCTACCGCACTGCGATCAACACCGACGCCCGTTGCTTTAGGCCGCTCGTTCAAAACGGCGAGCAAAATGGCGCCGGAGCCGACGCCGAGATCCAGCACGCGCGCAGGCTGATCAGGCGCCAAAGTTTTCAGCGCGAACTCCACCAGCAATTCAGTCTCCGGCCGCGGCGTCAGCACGTCGGGGCTGACGGCGAGATCAAGCGTCCAGAAGTGGCGTCTGCCGATAATATGGCTCATTGGCTCGCGGGCCTCGCGGCGTTGAACTAGCGCATTCACGCCTTCCACTTGCGCGTCGGTCATCGGACGACGCGGATCAGTGACGATGTCGAGGCGTGAAACACCTGCGCCGGCTTCCAGCAACAAGCGCGCTTCAAACACGGGCGTGTCCACACCGGCGCTTTCTAGACGGCGGCGGACATTGGTCCAGAGCGAGACCAAGGTCTCGCTCATGCATCTTCCTCCAGAGCGGCGAGCTTGCGCGCTTGATCCTCGGCCGCGAGCGCGTCGAGCACCGGATCGAGCGCGCCTTCGATCAGCTCGGCCAGATTGTAGAGCGTGAGATTGATGCGATGGTCGGTGACCCGGCCTTGCGGAAAGTTATAGGTGCGGATGCGCTCGCTCCGGTCACCCGAACCGATTTGACCTTTGCGCTCGGCGGCGCGTTCCGAGGCCTGGCGTTCGCGCTCGGCGTCGTAGAGTTTGGCCTTGAGCACCTTCATGGCGTTGGCGCGATTTTGATGTTGCGACTTTTCCTGCGCGATGACGACAATACCCGACGGCATGTGCGTGATGCGTACGGCCGAGTCCGTCTTGTTGACGTGTTGGCCGCCGGCGCCGGAAGCGCGCATCGTGTCGATGCGGATATCTTTGTCGTCGACGACGATATCGACCTCGCCCTCTGGCTGCGGCAGCACGGCGACAGTGGCGGCTGAGGTATGAATACGTCCGCCCGCTTCGGTCTCCGGCACGCGCTGCACGCGGTGAACGCCGCTCTCGAAGCGCAAGCGTCCGAACACGCCGGCGCCGGTGATGCTGGCGACCGCTTCCTTCAAGCCGCCGATGCCAGTCTCGGAGACGCTCTCGATCTCGAACTTCCAGCGCCGCGCTGACGCATATTTTTGGTACATGCGGAAAAGGTCAGCCGCGAACAGCGCCGCTTCCTCGCCGCCCGTGCCGGCACGCACTTCAAGAATAGCGCTGGCGCTCTCGTCTTTGTCCTTCGGCGCGAGCAACAGAAGCGCCGACTGTTCGAGGCCGAGAAGCTTTGCCTTCGCGGCGCTCAATTCTTCGGCGACGAGTTCCGCCATTTCAGCGTCGCCATCCTTCGCGATGCCTTCAAGATTGGCGATCTCAGCCCGCGCCGCGTTGACGGCGCTGATCGCGTCGACCAGCGGCTTGAGCTCCGCATGCTCTTGGCCAAGCTTGACGATCTCAGCGCCGTCGGTCGCCGCGCCAAGGCGCGCCTCCACGCGTTCAAAGCGATCGACCGCCTGCCTTAAGCGGCGCTCCAGACGTGCAAACTCAATCATCTATTGGACGTCGGCGAATATCTCTGACACCACCGGCGTGATCTGCGGATTGTCGAACGCAATCTCGCCAGCGCCTTCGCGACGGGCGTACGGCACGATCACCTCAACCGCTTGGCCATTGGCGACTTCCATGTGGAAACACAGAGCAGCGGCGCCGTCACTGCCAGCGCGGCCGTCAAATACGAGGCCAGCTGCGATCAGGCCGTTCTCTTGATCGTCGAGACGGAAATACGCGATGAGACCGGAAATGTGATCGGCTGGCACGGAAGTGTCGATCGGCAGATCGACATTGGTGTGAATTTGTTCGCCGGTCTTGCGGATACCCGCGCCGAACGGCGCGAACGAGCCGCCGCCTTTCAACGCAGCGTGCGCCGCGTCGAATAGATATTCGTATGTCTCTTGCAGATGCCGCTGCAGCATCGCTCAGTCCTTTTTGGCTTCGCGCAGCGTCCGCGCCCGCTCTTCCACGAGACCCACGATATGGTCGATCATGTCGCCATTGTCGACCTTGTGGTCCGCCTTGCCGGCGACATAGACCATGCCGGCGCCCTTGCCGCCTCCGGTGAAGCCCAGATCGGTCATCAGCGCTTCACCAGGGCCGTTCACGACGCAGCCAATGATCGAGAGCGTGATCGGCTCGGGGATATGGGCCAAGCGTTGTTCCAACGCGTCCACGGTCGCGATCACGTTGAAGCCCTGCCGTGCGCACGACGGGCACGCGATGATGCTGACGCCGCGATGACGGAGGCCCAGCGATTTCAGCAGATCATTGCCGACCTTGATCTCCTCGACCGGATCGGCAGCGAGCGACACGCGGATCGTGTCGCCGATCCCCGCCCACAGCAGCGAGCCCATCGCGATTGACGACTTCACCGTGCCAGTGCGCAACGCGCCAGCTTCGGTGACGCCCAGATGCAGTGGCGCGTCGGTCGCTTCCGCCAGCGCGTGATAGGCGGCGGCGGTGAGAAACGGGTCGGAGGCTTTGACGCTGACCTTGTATTCGCGGAAGTCATGCTCTTCGAGCAAAGCGATGTGCCCAAGCGCGCTCTCCACCATCGCTTCAGGGCAAGGCTCGCCGTACTTTTCCAGGAGATGCTGCTCAAGCGAGCCGGCGTTGACGCCGATGCGGATCGAACACCCGTGATCCTTCGCCGCCTGCACCACGTCCTTCACGCGCGAGGCGTTGCCAATGTTGCCCGGGTTGATGCGCAGGCACGCGGCGCCGGCGGCGGCGGCTTCAATGGCGCGGCGGTAGTGGAAGTGAATGTCTGCGACCAGCGGGACCTTCACTTCGCGCGCAATCTTTGCAAACGCGGCGGTGGAATCCTCGTCGGGGCAAGACACTCGGACGATATCGGCGCCGGCTTCTTCGAGACGGCGGATCTGATCGATCGTCGCCGCCGCATCCGAGGTCAGCGTGTTGGTCATGGATTGCACGGTGATCGGGGCGTCGCCGCCAACCTCAACGGCGCCGACCCGGATTTTGCGGGAGCGACGCCGCTCGATCCGGCGCCAAGGCCGAATGTGGTGCAGGTCGCCGTGGGCCCCGTCCATGAAGCGCAATTCCTTTCAGGACTGAGATAGCGTGCCCGAGCCGAGCCTAACAGCCCCGCAGACTGCCCTAACTCCGAGGAGCGGCGAGTTGGGCCTGAGTCAAAGGTTGGATTTCGTCGATCGAGCGGCCGAGGACCGGCATGCCGAGCGTTCCCAACGAGCCCGCTGGCGTCCCATCGACGAACAACTCGAACGCCCCGCCGTCACGCGCATGGAGGGTCCAGCCTGGGCTGGCATCCGGCCGGTAAACATCACCCGCCTGCAGGGTCCGCGATAGGAACACTGTCCCGTCGGGCCCGCGCGCCTCTAGCCATCCTGCGGTCAACGCCCGCACCTCGACGATCCGCCGAGTGGCCGGGGGCTCGGTCGAGCCAGGGGCCACCGTGGCGCCCGAGGCGGATACCGCCGCCGCCGCGGGCTCTTGTTCGGACGTCCGGCTCACATCCCAAGCGCGCCAGCCCACGAACAGGCCCGCCACAACGACAAGACCCGCCGCCCACATCCACGGACGCTCGCGACGGGGCTTGGACGAGGGATTGCGTATCTGCTTGACGGCGTCCTCGCGCGTGAGCGCGGACTCGTCTTGAAACTGATCAACGATGGCGTGCTCATCAATGCCCAGTTCGCGGGCGTAGGAGCGCAAGAAGGCCAACGCATAGGCTTTGCCTGGCAGCAACTTGACGTTCATTTCCTCGAGCGCAGCCAGGAACTCGCGGCGGATGCGGATGCGGTCGGCGACTTCTTCCAGGCTCCAACCTCGCTGACGGCGCGCTTCGCTTAACTTTCGCCCTGCCCGCCAGGCGGGATCGAGCGTCGGCGGGAGCAGCGCAGGCTGCGCCGCACGCTGCGCGCGCATCTCCGTCTGATCAGGCTCGCCTTGCGGCGCGGTGGGTACGGGTTGAAGCATCAGTGCGCCGGTCCCTCCTGGGAGACCATCGTTTACAAAGGCAAATTTTGCGCCATCGCAAATAGGGTAAACGCGAATCACGCGCATCTCAACGCGCGCTATCTGCACATTACAGCGCGTAACCGCGGCTTGTGGCAAATTCTGTGAGTTCAGGCCGGATCGTTGGGCTGTCGGAACGCATCATGCGCGAAAGCGCCGCTGTCGCTTCGCCCGCGTCCAAAGACAGGATCAGGCGTTTCACAGGCCCGATCCCCGAAGCAGGCATCGAAAGCCTGCGGAAACCCAGGGCCGTAAACGCGATCGCTTCCAGCGGCCGTCCCGCCGCTTCGCCGCAAATGGAGACCTGCAAACCTGCGGCATCGGCGTCATCGCGTATGCGTTTCAGGAAACGCAGAGCCGGCGGGCTCAAAATGTCATAGCGCTCAGACACACGCGCATTGCCACGGTCAGCGGCAAAGAAATATTGCATCAGATCGTTGGTGCCGATGGAGATGAAATCCGCGCGCCCCTTCAGGTCCGGGATGCTCCAGGCCAGCGCCGGCGCCTCGACCATGACACCCACTTCGACCTGCGACGGCGGCTTGCCGCCGCGCGCGCGCCGCCACTCCAGTTCGCGGTCGACGAGGGAGCGCGCGGCGTCGAATTCGCTCACAGTGGTAACCAACGGAAACATGACGCGCAGGCGCCGGCCCGCCGCTGCGCCAATCAAGGCGCGGAGCTGGTAGCGCAGCAGCGCTGGCCGATCCAAGCCGATACGTACTGCGCGCCAGCCAAGCGCCGGATTCTCTTCGCGCTCAGCTTTCACATACGGCAGCACCTTGTCGCCGCCGAGATCGAGGGTGCGGAAAGTGACCGGGCGTGAGCCTGCAGCCTCGAGGACATCTCGATACAGCAGAGTCTGGCTCTCAAGCCGTGGCAGCGTCTCCGACACCATAAATTGAAACTCGGTGCGGAAAAGACCGATCCCCTCGGCGCCGGCGTCGTCGAGATGGTGCACATCGAGCGCCAGGCCGGCGTTCAGCAGCAACGTCATCCGCTCGCCGTCTTGGGTGACGGGGGGGATATCGCGGAGACGCGCGAACTCGGCCGCGCGGACTGAACGCAGCGTAAGGCGTTGCTGATAGGCAGTGATGACTTCAGGCGCCGGACGGAGTCGCACTTCCCCCCGCTCGCCATCAAGGACGATCGGATCGCCTTCTTCAACACGCGACAAAAGACCGGCCAGCGAGCCGACCATGGGAATGCCCAACGCGCGCGCGACGATGGCGGCATGGGCGGTGTTGGCGCCCTCCTCCAATGCGACGCCCTTCAGGCGATCAGCGCCGTAATCCAGCAATTCTGCCGGTCCGAGTTCACGGGCGACAAGTATGGCGTCTTCCGGCATCGGCCGCGCCGATGCATCGACGCCGGCGAGCGCACGCAGCAAGCGGTTGTCCAGATCTTCCAAATCGTGAAAGCGCTCGCGCAGGTACGGATCGCGCGTGGTGTTGAACTTGGCGCGATGTTCGCCGCGCACGCGTTCGACAGCGGCGTCGGCGGAGAGGCCGGCGCGCACCCCATTCTTTAGCTTTGCTTCCCAACTCGGATCGGCAGCGAGCATGATGAAGGTTTCGAGAACGTCGCGCGACACGCCGGAGATGCGGCCTGGATCACCCTCCAGCATGTCGGTGAGCGCGCCACGCACTTGCGCGAGCGCGTCATCGAGGCGCGTCGCTTCTTTGGCCGGATCATCGGCAATGACGCGGCCAAGCGGTGCGTGAGGCTCGTGCAAAACGACGGTGCCTATCGCGATGCCATCCGAGAAGGCGCGCCCCTGTAGCGCTTCTGGACGACTGGCGCGCGCCTCGACGTCGGCCAAGCCGGAAAGATCGCCGAAGGCGCCGGACGCCACCATCTCCGCCAACACCATGGCGATGGTCTGCAGCGCCTCGACCTCCTCTTCGCCGTAGACGCGTTGGACGCGGTTCTGCACGACGAGCACGCCGAACACGCGCTCGGAGCGATTGATCGGAACGCCTAGGAACGCGTTAAAGGGCTCCTCGCCTGTTTCAGGGCGGAAGGCGAAGCGCTCGTGGTGTTGCGCATCGGCGATATTCAGCGGCTGAGCGGTTTCCGCAACCAGACCGACGAGGCCCTCGCCAACCTTCAGCCGCGTACGGTGAACGGCCTCGGCCTTGAGGCCCTGGGTCGCGAACAATTCATGAAAGACGCCGCGCGTCAGATAGATCGAGCACACGTCCGCGACCATCGTCGAGGCGACCATGGCGACGAGCCGATCGAGGCGATCCTGCGCCACGTCGCCCGTGCCCATGATCTCCCGCAATTTGCGCAGGAGCACGCGGGAGCCGCCGATGTTGGACGGAACGACCATTCTCTGCCGCGTACCTCCTCATCGCCGTCAGGCGGCGTCCAGACCATAGGCCGTATGCAGCGCTCGCACCGCAAGCTCGGTATAAGCCGCATCGATCAGAACCGAGATTTTGATCTCGGAGGTGGCGATCGCCTCGATGCTGATGCCCTTCTGAGCAAGCGCGGCGAACATCGTGCGCGCCACGCCAACTTGGCTGCGCATGCCAATGCCAATAACCGAGACTTTAGCCACATCGCGGCGAATATGGATTTCTTCAACGCCGATCTTGTCGCGTGCCGCTTCAATGATCTCAGCCGCGCGCGGCGCTTCGCGATCGGGGCATGTGAAAACGATGTTACGCTTGTGCGCCTGGCGCGCCTCGGTCTGCACGATCATGTCGACATTAATCGAGCCGTCAGCGAGGCGGCCGAATATCTCCGCGGCGCTGCTGACATCGTCATTAACGCCCAGAAGCGTGATCTTGGCTTCGTCGCGCGAGTAGGCGACGCCGGAAACGACTTGCTTTTCCACGATCTGATCCTCGGGACACACGAGAGTGCCGGGATTGGGCGCGCCCGGCTCGACAAAACTTGAAAGCACCCGCACCGGCACGCGCTTGGCGAACGCCAGCTCGACCGACCGCGTCTGCAGCACCTTGGCGCCGAGTGACGCCATCTCGAGCATTTCTTCGTAGGAGATTTTCTCGAGGCGGCGGGCCTTGGAGACGATGCGCGGGTCGGTGGTGTAGACGCCGTCTACATCGGTGTAGATGTCACACCGCTCGGCCTTGAGTGCAGCGGCCAGCGCCACGGCGGAGGTGTCCGAGCCGCCTCGGCCGAGCGTCGTGATACGGTTCTCGTCGGTGACGCCTTGAAAGCCAGGCACGACAGCGACGAAGCCGGCGTCGATTGAGGCGCCAATCTCATCAGTCGGGAAATCAGCGATGCGGGCTTTCGAATGCGCCGCATCCGTCTTGAACGGGATTTGCCAATTCTGCCAGGAGCGCGCCGGCACGCCGATGCGGCGGAGCGCCAGCGCCAAAAGGCCGGTCGTGACCTGCTCGCCAGCGGAGACGACGACGTCGTACTCGTCGTTGAAATCGGCGCCGGTGAGTACCGCGCCGTTACCGCCCTCCCCGGCCGCGCCGCGCGCTAGGCCAACCAGGCGGTCCGTCTCGCCAGACATGGCCGAGACCACAACGGCGACGCCGCGCCCCGGCTTTATCTCAGTTGCGACAATGCGGGCGACGCGGGCGATGCGGTCCACGTCGCCTACGGACGTGCCACCGAACTTCATCACCAAACGCGACATGGGGACAGTTGAGCCGTTTTCCGAAGCAATGGAGAGCGGTTAGCACACGCTTTGCTGCGGCGCGATAGGCGCTTGACCGGCCTCGTTTCCGGGCCGATCTGACACACATGGCCAGCACGCTCGACCCCGCCGAGATCGCCAAATTCAGCGCCCTCGCCGCCGAGTGGTGGAATCCCGCCGGCCCGTTCGGCGCGCTCCACCGGCTTAATCCGGTGCGCCTCCAATACGTCCGCGAACTGGCGCAGACGCATCTCGGTGGCCGCGGGCGCTTTCCGCTCAAGGGCGTGCGCACGCTCGATTTGGGCTGCGGCGGCGGCCTGGTGTCCGCGCCACTGGCGCGGATGGGCGCGGACCTGACGGCAATCGACGCCTCGGAAGAAGCCATCGGCGCGGCGCGGACATATGCGGATCAGGCCGGGCTCGACATTCAGTTTGAAAGCACGACCGCCGAAGCCCTAGCCGCGCGTGGCGAACAATTCCAACTCGTGACGGCGCTTGAGATCATCGAGCACGTTTCAGATGTGACGGCGTTTCTCGAAGCGGCGACAGCGTTGGTGGCGCCTGGCGGATTGCTGGTGCTCTCGACCATCAACCGTACGCCAAAGGCGCGCGCGCTCGCAATAGTCGGCGCAGAGCGCATCCTGAAATGGGCGCCGGAAGGCGCGCATGACTACGACAAGCTGGTGACGCCAGACGAAATCCGCAGCGGCGCGCCGGGGCTCAAATGGTTTGAGCCGATCGGCGTGACCTACCAGCCGCTCGGCGCCGGCTGGGCGCTCTCACACGATATCAATGTAAATTATATGATCGCTGGGCAGAAGCTACGCTAGTTCAGCTTCTTCGGCACGACCGGCGCAAGCTCAGGCGGCAGCGGCGCCGCCGGCACGCCTTCTTCCTCCAGCGCCTTCGCCTCCTCGGGTGTCGCCTCACCCCAAATGGCGCGCTCTTCCGTATCGCCTGCGTGCATTTTGCGCGCTTCGTCGGCGAACTTGTCGCCGACATAGTCGAAATTGTCCTTGATGTGCTCGCGCACTTTCGCAGCCATCGCCATGGCGATGGCGCGGTCCTTGCGCGCTTCCACTTTGCGGCTGGTGCGCACCGCCGGCGCCATCGGCGCTTTCACGACATGTTTAGAGCCGCAGTGCGGGCACTCGACCAAGCCCGCTTCAACTTGCTTGTCATAGTCAGCGATCGAGCCGAACCAGGCTTCGAACTCATCACCATTATCGCAGCGCAGATCGTAGCGAATCATGGCGCGTCGAACGCGTTTCCGCCTGCCCACGCCGGAATTTTCGCGCGCGCTTCGGCGACTTGATCGAGGTCGCAATCGGCGACGATGTAACCCGGCTCATCGTGATCGAGCTTGGCCAGCACTTTGCCCCACGGATCGATGATGACGGAATGACCCCAGGTGGCGCGGCCGTCCTCATGACGCCCGCCCTGGGCCGGCGCGACCACGAAGCAATGCGTTTCGATGGCGCGCGCCCGGAGCAGCGTTTCCCAATGCGCCTGGCCGGTCGGCACCGTGAACGCGGCCGGCACTGCGATAATCTCCGCGCCCGCGCGTGCTAAAGCGCTGTAGAGCGGCGCAAAGCGCACGTCGTAGCAAATCGTCAGGCCGAGCGTTGCGCCCATCGGGCCCTCAGTGACCACCGCTTTGGCGCCGCCCTCGAACGTGTCGCTCTCGCGATATTGCTCCGTGCCGCTGAGCTTCACATCGAATAGATTGATCTTGTCGTACTGCGCCGCGATCTTGCCATCGGGCGAAAACAGGAAGGAGCGGTTGAACACCTTGCCGCTCGGCGCCGGCACTGAACCCGAGCCCAGCAACAGCCAAACGCCCAGTTCCTGCGCGGCGGACCGCCACGCCTTGATCTCCTGCTCGATCTGCGCTGACGAGAGCGTCGCAAGCATCCGCTCTTTATCGCGATCGAGCATCATCGTGCATTCAGGCGTCGCGATCAGCCTTGCGCCAGCCGCGGCCGCTTCGCGCAGAAACGGCATGGCGTGCGCACGGTTAGCCGCGGGCGAAATACCCGACCGCAATTGTACCGCCGCTACCCGCAGCTTCCGCATCACGTCCCCATCAGCAGCGGATCGAGCCCGCCTCTTTGCTCGAGCGCATGCAGATCGTCGCAACCGCCGACGTGCACGTCACCCACGAAAATTTGCGGAAACGTCCAGCGCCCGGAGCGCTGCACCATTTCCTGACGTTTCTCCGGGCACGCCGTGGCGTCGATCTCCGTCACCGGTGCGCCCTTCCGCTCCAGCAGCGCAATCGCGCGCGTGCAATAGGGGCAGAAAGCGCGGGTGTAGACAGTTACGGGCGCCATGTCCGACTCACGTTGGGGTCAGATAGAAATATCAGTCGGACGCACGACGCGCGCCAGGGTCACTGCATGCACTTCTGCAGCCCCAGCTTTACGCAGTGCACGGGCGCAGGCTTCGAGAGTCGCCCCGGTGGTGAAAACGTCGTCCACCACCACAATGGTTTTGCCGGCGAAGCGTCCTGACGCCTTGATCGCCCCGCCCACGTTGCGCCGCCGTTCCGAAGCGGAAAGTCCAGCTTGGCTCTTCCGGCGTTTAATCCGGGTGAGCGCGCCCGGCTTCCACGGCTTGCCGTGGGCGCGGGCCAGCGCCTGGGTGAGCCAAGCGGCCTGGTTGAAACTGCGGACGGCGAGGCGCGTCCAGTGCATGGGCGCTGGCGCAAGGAAATCGGCGCGGGCTATGGTCTCGCCGGCGGCGGCGCTGATCCAGCGGGCAAAGACCGGCAGCCCATCGCGCCGGCCGCCGCGCTTCAGATCGAGGATCAGGCGGCGGGCGTGGTCATCGTAAGCGAGGGCGGCGCGGGCGCTATCGTAGGCGGGCTTGCGGCCGGCGCAGGCGCCGCATACGGCCTCGGCGCCAATATCGTCCGGGAGCGGAAACCCGCAGCGGGCGCAAACCGGCTCGGCGATGAACTTGAGCTCGTTCCAAAGCTCGGGCTCGATGACGCCTGGGCGGTCGACGAGAGCGTCAGACAGGAGTGAGCGCGGGGGCCAGATGACGTCCGACAGGCGCGAAATCACGCCACGTTTCCGAAACGCCCCCCTCGCGCGGTAAGATATGGCCATGTCGAGCCCCCGCCTATTCGAGCCACGGCTTGTCCGTCAGCGCAAGCGCCGTGCAGCGGCAGGCTTTCGCGAGGGCGCATTTTTGCACGCGCGCGTGGCGGCTGATCTGGCCGATCGCCTCGAAGCGATCCCCCGTCCGTTTCCGCGCGTCCTGGCGCTGGGCGGCGGCGGACTGTTTAGCGCGGAACTCAAAACCCGCCCGGATTTGGCGGCGCGCATCGGTGAAATCATCGAAGCAGATTGGGCGAGCGGCGATGTGATCGTTGATCCGGAGCATCTGCCGTTCGGCGCCGCAGCCTTCGACCTCATCGTCTCGCCGCTAATGCTGCACGCCATCAACGACGTGCCAGGTGCACTCGTCCAGCTGCGCCGCGCGTTGAAGCCGGATGGTCTGCTCCTGGCCTCGCTGTTCGGCGGCGACACGCTGAGCGAACTGCGTTTCTCGCTGCTCCAGGCCGAAGAAGAATTGCACAGCGGCGCCGGCGCGCGCGTGTCGCCGTTCGCGACGTTGCAGGATTTGGCGCATCTCTTACAACGCGCCGGCTTCGCCCTGCCCGCAGCGGATCGAGAGGTGGTGACGGTGCGCTATGGCGAACCCATGCGCCTGCTCGCCGACTTGCGCGCCATGGGCGAGACCGCCGCGCTGGCGGAGCGTCATCCCCGCGCATTGAGCCGGCGCGTACTCGCACGCACATTCGAGATTTATCGGGCGCGTTTCACAGATGAGCAAGGACGGCTGCGCGCAACGTTCGAGATCCTCACCGCCACCGGCTGGGCGCCGCATGAGAGTCAGCAGCAACCGCTGAAGCCCGGCAGCGCCAAGGCGCGTCTGGCGGATGCGCTGAACACCAGCGAAAAAAGCACAGGCGAAAAGGCCGGCTCCTAGCCGCGCGGCTCGCGAAACATTGTGCGCATGTGCAAGCCCGGGAGCTGGAACTCACCGCTCACGGCGAAGCCATGACGCGCGTAGAGCGCGATGTTGCGTTCAGTCGAAGCTTCCAAATAGGCGGGAATGCCGGCGGCATCGAGCGACGCGAGCGCGTGTTTCAACATCGCCGAACCGACCCCGCGGCCTTGCGCTTCTGGCGCTACGCCGAGGAAGACCAAATGCGCATGCGGGGCCTTCGGGTGAAAGGTCGTGAGCTGGCGGCCAAGCGCGGTGGCTCTGCGCATCCCCTTCACGCCCGCGACAGCGAATAAGAGCGGTGTGAGCATCAGTTCGCGCAGCGGAGGCAGATCGAACGCCTTATCGCCCGGAGCGAGCCAAATCGCCGCGCCAAGCGGCGCGCCATCGGATTCGGCCAAGTGCAGCTGACGGTTGGCGTGAACCACATCGCGCACGGCCGCATCGAAAAATGCGCGCCGAGCGCGGGTTTTCGCGGCGCCCTGCTTTAGCCAGTAGTTTAGCCCGTCTTCATCTACGAAGGCGTCCGTCAGGATGCGCGAAGCCACGTCCTTCTCCGCCTCGCGCGCGAGCCGCACGCTGGGCGGGGCGTTCATATTTTTTCCGAGATGCGGATCGCGGCGCGGCAGCCGAACTTGATCACCGCGGTGAGTACGCCGTGACCCGGCGCGTTGCGAGCGCCTTGGTCGATGGCAGTCTGCTTATGCGCGATTTCTTCTTCTCGGAAGCGATCGACGACGTGCTTCAGTTCGGAATCGACGCCGCGCAGCTCTTCGCTTTGGCGCCCGTAGTGCTCCTCGATCACCTCTTCCACCGCCTCGGTGCAAGCGTGCGCGGCTTGCTCGCCCATCAAGGCGGTGGCCGCGCCTAAGCCGAAACCAGCGACCCGCCATACGGGCGCCATTATGGTCGGTCGTACGCCACGTTCAGCGATGAGCTTGTCGAAGGTCTTCAGGTGCTCCTGCTCGCCCTCTTCCATCTCGGCGATCAAACCGGCCGCGTGCGCCTTACTCTCGATACGATCGAACACCGCGCGCTGGCCGCGATAGATTTGCACAGCGCCGAACTCGCCGGCGTGGTCGACGCGGATCATCTCGGCGATGCGCTGATCCCGCACGGTTTGGCCAGGCATAGGCGGATGGGTTCTCATGGCTTGCGCTCCGGCGCTAAGGCGACAGCGAAACTCGCTAAAGCGAGCAAAAGCGAGATGATGGCATTGTAGCCAGCCATCGATATGCCAAGCCACGACCACGCGATCTGATCGCACTGCGGCACTTCGAGAGGGGCATTGGGATCGAAGGTCAGGCTCTGCCCGGCGGCGCTGCGCACATCACATTGCGCGATGACCCAATGTTGTTCGACGGCGACGTGATAAGCGGCCTGCGCGGCGCTGCCGAGCAGCACCAAGCCCACGATCATCACCGCCCAGGGCAGAAATGTAGGCTTCCAACGCGTCAGCAGGAAGGCGACGAGCGACACGCCGAGCACGGCCCAGTGCCAGTTGCGCTGATCGAGGCAAAGTGGGCACGGCGCGAGGCCGAGGAAGCGCTGAAAATAGAGGTGCGCAGCGGCCAGCATCGCCCCGGACGCTAAGGCAGTTAGCAATGGCCAGAGGGAGCGCAGCCGCGAGGTCATGAGCTATTCTAGCGCAGAAACTCAAGGCCGTTCTGCGGCGCCCCGCCGCGCCGGGGCTCAGCCGCCGAAGAGTTGCAGGAGCCAGGGCGCGTGCTCCCGCAAAAGATCGACCGCAAAGCCAGCGCCCATGATCAGCCCGGCGATCAGCACACCGAGCGCCGTCAGCCAACCCAGCGCGATCATGCTCCCCAGCGTGGTGAACAGGCCGTCCCGCTGGATAAGCCCTATGGCGGCCAAGGTCAGCGCCACCGATGGAATCGTGTTCGTGATCGGCAACATGATCGTGACAGCGGCCAGCGCCATGACGAGCCCGACCATGCGTTCCATCAAGCCTGTCGCCAACCAACGCCAGCGCGGACGTGCGACTTGCTCGGTCCAACGCAAATGCTTATCAGCGAAGCCCGCGATCGAGCCAATCCAGCTTTTTTTCACGCGCGCCCGCATGAACCAGCCCGGCAACCACGGCTCAGTGCGATTGACGACGATCTGCAGCGCCAGCAGAAAAATCGGAATCGCGATGATCTGCGCGCCAGGCAGTCCTGGCACCAGGCACGGCAGCGCGAAAAGTAGAATCAGCAAACCGAACGCGCGTTCGTCCAGCTGATCGACGATCTCGCTCACGGTGAGCCCGTCTTCGCCGGCAACATCGTCGATCTTTTGCAGCACGCCGATGAAGCTCCGCCCGGGGTCGTCGCGGGCAAGGTCTTCGGTCTGTGTCATGGTGTGTTTGGATTCCGTCGCCGCTTCGCCGTCCGGCTAGCACGCTTCGCGTAAACAGTCAGGGTAACGTCGGCGTCAGCCATCCGAAGCTCGCGAGTGGAACGACCAGCCCTAATACGCCAGGGCTACGGTGGGCATCCCACGCTCCGCTTCGCGAGCGTAGGATGGTGCCCCCGGTCGGAGTCGAACCGACACACCTTGCGGTACCGGATTTTGAGTCCGGCGCGTCTACCAATTCCACCACAGGGGCAACGACACCTCCTTTAGCGCACCAGCTTCCGTCTCTTCAACTTCGGCTGGGGCTTCCAAAGGCGAGGCGCTGAGGTATGAGGCGGAAAAGCCGGTGTCAAATCCGGCATGCGGGGGAACTGCCATGGCCGACGAGACAATCGCCGGTGACGAAACCGGTTTTGGCCGGGTGGGCCGCTGGATTGGCCTCATTCTGGGACCGGCCTTGGCGCTGGGCCTGCAGCTAATTTCCCCGCCTGACGGTCTCTCCATCGAAGCATGGCGCGTCGTCTCGCTGGCCGCGCTGATGGTGACTTGGTGGGTCACTGAAGCGATTCCGATTTCGGCGACGGCGCTGATCCCGCTCGCAGCACTACCGCTCATCGGCGCGCTCGGCATAAAGGACGCCGCCGCGCCATATGCCGATCCGATCGTCTTCCTCTTCATCGGCGGCTTCATCCTCGCGGCCTGTGTCGAACGCTGGCGGCTACACGAGCGCATTGCGCTTTCGATTGCCTCGGTCGCTGGTGGACGTCCAGTCGCGCTCGTGGCGGGCTTTATGATCGCATCGATGCTGCTGTCGATGTGGATATCGAACACGGCGACGACCCTGATGCTCGTCCCCATCGCTATCGGCGCGGCGCGTGCGATGACGGGCGGCGGCAAGGCCGATCTCGCGCTCGGCGGCGCGCTTACGCTTGGCGTGGCGCATGCGGCCACCATTGGCGGCGTCGGCACGCCGGTGGGTACGCCGACCAATCTCATAGCCATTTCCTTCTTCGAACGCGCCGGCGAACCGATCGCCTTTATCGATTGGATGATGCGCGCGCTGCCGATCATGTTGGTGATGATGCCGGTTGCTTGGCTGCTGCTCTGTTGGCCGCTGTTCGGCAAAGGGCATGCGCGCTTCGAGGCCATCGGCAACGTCGTGAAGGATGCGCTGAAGGCATTGGGACCAATCACCCGCCCCGAAACACGCATCGGCATCGTGTTCGCACTTGTGGCGCTGGCTTGGATGACGCGCACCGAACTGGTGAAGCTGCCCGGGCTCGCGAGCTTGACCGACACTGGTGTGGCGATCATCGGCGCGCTGTCGCTGTTCCTCCTGCCATCAGGCCGAGGCGGCGGAGAAAAGCTGATCGACTGGAAGACAGCCGAGCGCATCCCGTGGGGCATCGCGATCTTGTTTGGCGGGGGCCTCGCGCTAGCCGCTGCGATGGAAGCGACGGGCCTTGCCGCCTGGATCGGCGATTGGATTGGAAGCCTCGATGGGCTCTCAACGTTCGGGCTGATCGCGTTGCTGGTGGTGACAACGATCCTAGTGTCGGAGTTGGCGAGCAACGTGGCGACCTTGACTTCGATGCTGCCTGTCGTGGCTGCGGTTGCGTCGGCGACTGAGACGCCGCTGCAGCAGTTGGCTTTTCCGGTAGCCATCGCCGCGAGCTTTGCGTTCATGCTCCCAGTGGCGACGGCGCCCAACGCAATCGCTTACTCGTCAGGAATGTTGAGCTTGAAACGAATGCTGACCGTCGGCTTTGGCCTCAATGTCGCGGCGGTGGTGCTGATCCTGTCGCTGGCGACTTAAAGCATCGCCTCGACGTGTTCCCAGAACGCCTTGGGCAAATCGAGGCCAGAGAGGCGCTTTAGCTCCTGCGCCAAGGTTGGCGAGGTCACGTTGATCTCGATGAGCTTACCGGCAATCACGTCGAGTCCCGCGAAGACGATGCCTTCGCGCTCCAGCAGCGGCGCGACAGCCGCGGTTATGGCGCGATCGGCGTCATCGAGTTCTCCCGCCAGGGCGACGCCGCCGACGTGGAGATTGGCGCGGAACTCGCCCTGCTTGGGCATGCGTCGCAAAGCTGCGAACGGTTTGCCGCCAATAACGAAGACGCGCTTATCGCCGCCGCTCACAGCCGGCAGAAACTCTTGCGCGAGGATCGGCTCACGACCAGACGCGGCGATGAACGCGCTGGCCTTCTCGCGAAAATCCGGCGCGCCGGACTCCAGCTTGATCACGCCGTCGCCGCCCATCAAATAGAGCACTTTCAAAACCACCTGATCAAAGCGTTTTGCAAAAGCCTCCAGCGCGTCGATATCCTTGCCGACCCAGGTTTTCGGCGTCAGCTCCGGAAACTGCAGGATCGACATCTTCTCGGAGATGTTGCGGATGCCCTTCGGCGGGTTGATCACCAGCGCTTTAGTGAGTTCCAACAAATACGTGTTGGTGACGTAGCCCATGTCAAAAGGCGGATCCTGGCGTACGAGCACAACGTCGAAATCATCGACAGCGCGCATGACCTCTTCGTGCGTCTCGTAGTGGCGGCCCTCATCCAGGCTCACCGAAACACGGCGGGCGCGCGCTTTCACGTCGCCGGTTTCGTAGAACAGATCGTTCGGCGAAAACCACCAAATCTCATGGCCGCGCGCCTGCGCTTCGACCATCAACGCGAGCGATGTATCGTGGTTCACGATCATCGTCTCGATCGGGTCCATTTGGACAGCGATGCGTAGCGAGTTCATCAACCGGCCTTGGTACGCCGGGTTTCGCGCGCACGGCGCAATTGTTCTGCAATCAAGAATGCCAAATCAATCGCCTGCGCGCCGTTCAAGCGCGGATCGCAGTGCGTGTGATAACGGCTGGATAAATCCTGCTCCGTCAGCGCCGAGGCGCCGCCAATGCATTCAGTAACTTGCTGGCCTGTCATCTCGACGTGCACGCCGCCGGGATACGCGCCTTCGGCCGGCAGAATGTCCGTGAAGGCGCGAACCTCCGCGAGAATGCGGTCGAACGGCCGGGTCTTGTAGCCGCTCTCCGTCTTCAACGTGTTGCCGTGCATCGGATCGCAGGACCACACGACGTTGCGGCCTTCCTGCACGACCTTGCGCACAAGTCTGGGCAGCCCCGCCTCGACTTTGTCCGAACCGAACCGCGCGATCAGCGTGAGACGGCCTGGCTCGTCGTTCGGGTTCAGGATGTCGATCAAGCGGATCAGTTCATCAGGATCGAGTGTCGGGCCGCACTTGAGGCCGATCGGGTTTTTAATGCCGCGCGCGAACTCAATGTGTGCGCCATCGGGCTGACGCGTGCGATCGCCGATCCAAAGAAAGTGCGCACTTGTGTCGTAATGATCGCCGCTGGTGGAATCGATGCGCGTCATCGCTTCTTCGTAGCCGAGCAGCAACGCTTCGTGGCTGGTGTAAACGTCCACCTGCTTCATCTGCGGAACGCTGGTTGGCGTGATGCCGCAGGCTTCCATGAAGTCGATGGCTTCAGAGATGCGATCAGCGATTTCCTGATAGCGTTTGCCCTGGGGGCTATCGGCGACGAAGCCGACCATCCAGCGATGCACGTTGTGCAGATCGGCGTAGCCACCGTTCGCGAACGCGCGGATCAGGTTCAGCGTCGCTGCCGATTGCGCGTAAGCTTTCATTAAGCGCTCGGGATCAGGCGTACGCGCCTCGAGCGTAAACTCCATGCCGTTGATATTGTCGCCGCGATAGGAGGGGAGCGTGACGCCGTCTTGCGTCTCGATCTGCTCGCTACGCGGTTTGCCGAACTGACCGGCCAGCCGGCCAATCTTTACCACGGGCCGCGACGCCGCGAACGTCAACACGACGCTCATCGCCATTAGGGTGCGGAAGGTGTCGCGAATATTGTCGGGGTGGAATTCCTTGAAGCTCTCGGCGCAATCGCCGCCCTGCAACAAGAACGCCTTGCCTGCCGCGACATCACCCAAGCGCGCCTTCAAGTTCCGCGCTTCACCGGCAAACACGAGCGGCGGATACGAGCGCAATTGATGCTCGACGCGCGTCAGCGCTTCCGGATCGGGGTAATCCGTCGGGATATGTTTGGCCGGCTTCAAGCGCCAACCGCTGGGGGTCCATTTTTCACGCATCGGAACCATCTAGCCGAACAAGGGGGGCGCAAGCGAGGCCCCAAACATGGGCGCGAACAGCGGCGTGACCAAGAACCAAACCGCCGCAGCCGCAGCGATGGCGGCCGCGCTGGCGGCAAAATAGAGGGCGGCGTAGCGCCAGCCGCCGGCAAAGAAAGCGATCACGCCCTTGGCGAGCGTATTCATCACAACCGCCATCATGACAGCGTGCGCCCCCACCGCCGGCTCGAGCCCGCCGCGCACCAGACTTCCCGCCGCCAGCGTAACAGCATCAACATCGGCTAGGCCAGCTGTCGCCGCGAAAGGCAGCAAGCCAGCTTGGCCATACGCGTCAGCAACGATGCGCCCAATGATGATCACGGCGCCCAAAAGAAGTGCAAACTGGCCAACAGAGATGAGGTCGAGCGGGCTGCGCAATTTTTGCGGCCCGTCAGCGGTCACTTGCTCTTTGTCGAAATAGCGCAACGCAAAAGCGGCCATCGCGAACACCACGACGGCGGCGACAAGCGCAGGCGCCGCCTCGGGGATGATGGCCGTGCCCGTCACCGCCAACAGCACAATCACGCGTCCGACGCTGATCGCCGCCGCGAGCGACGCCGCGGCGCCGGCGACCATGGCGTGAGTCTCACCCCTGCGGACGCGGCGACCGAGTTCGGCCGTGACGACCGTCGATGACACCAAAGCGCCCGCCGCTGCGCCGGCGAGCACGCCGACACTGCCGCCCAGGACTCTCACCGCCACATAGCCCGCAAACGAGGCGCCGGCGACGAGGATGGTCAGCAACCAAAGCTCGCGCGGATTGATGGCGTCCCACGGATCGATCGTGCGATCCGGCAACAACGGCAGCGCTATAGCGGTGGCGGCCAGGATGAGCAGCGCTGAGCGCAACTCTTTCCACGTCACCGAATCGAGCCAACCGTGCAGCGCTTCCTTGAACGCCAGCAGGCCAACAAGAGCGACGCCAGCCGCGGCCACGATCCGCAGATCGCCCCAGATCGCGTACGCTCCGAGCACGTAGACTAGTAGACCCGCGATCGTGCCGGTGACGGATAGGTCGTTGTCCCTCAGGCTTTCGCGCACCTTGAAGGTCACGAACGCCGCTGCGACCGCGATGGTCACGGCGGCGAAGCCGATCTGGCCGATCATCGGCAGCATTGCGCCGGCGACGCCGCCGGTTAGGCCGACCACGGCGTGCGTGCGCAGGCCCGCGGCGCGCGTGCCGTCAGGCGCGTCCCGGTGCTTCCAGCCGCGCTCGACCCCGACCAGAAAGCCGATGCCGAGGGCCATAGCCAAGCGCTGAAACAAGTCGATCAGAAGCGGATCGGGCATCTGTCCGTGAATGCGTGGGAGACAAGCGAGTTCCGTAGGGTGCGCGCTCTACCCTGGGTCCGCCATGTAACGCATCCTTGGGGCGAGCGGCGCGGCATTGCCAAGCCTTAATCCAGCCGACTAGGGTCCGGCCGAGGGCTGGGCGGACTTTCATGGCTATTGCGGCGTATCTCGCCTTCGAACCCGCGGACGAAGAGGCGGCGCGGCAGGTCCGCGCCGAGCTCGAGCGGCAGGGCTGGGCCGTCACCGGCTCGGCGCCGGAGCTTCGCACGGCGGAGCAAACGCCTGCGCTCATCAAGGCGGTTGGCGAGGCCGGCATCGTCGTCGTGCTGGCTTCCCCGGCCGGCAAGGACAGTGTCTGGCTGCAACGCGAGGTCGCTGCCGCAATCAATAACGGGCGCCCGATTATCGTCGCGATCACGTCGCCGATTGGCGCCGAGTCGTGGCTGAGCGCGACGCTCGACGTCGCTTCCGCCATCGACATGAGCCGAGGGTCGCCAGCGGAGGCGCTGGCTCAAATCGCCGATCGCGCACGCACGGCGACCGGTCGAGGACGCGTCATCGCCATGCTGAACATCAAGGGCGGCGTCGGCAAAACCGTGCTGGCGGCAAATCTCTTCGCCGCCGCGCACCTGGCCGACAAGAGGTCCGTCAGCTTCATCGACCTCGATCCGCAGCACAACCTCACGCAGTATTTTCTCTCGCCCGGTGAACGCCATCGCATCCGCGACCGCAATCACACGATCTACAATGTGCTCAACCCGCGTGGCGACGCGAGCCTGTCGGCCACTGATTTTGGCGCCATCTCGGCGCCACTCAACCGCGCGCGGCGCGGCGGCGGACAGCAACCCAACTTCGAACTGGTCGCCGGCGATGAGCGCTTGTTCGAATTCACACTCGACACACGATCCGACCGCGACAAGGCCGAGGCCTTCACCCGTTTCCGCGCCTTGGTCTCCGCCTTGCGGGCGCGCTCCGACGCAGTCGTGATCGACGCCAATCCTTGCGCCACCTTTCTCACACGCCTCGCCATCACCTGCGCCGATCACATTGTCGCCCCGGTGCGGCCGGAGAAATACTCCCTCACCGGGCTGAATATGCTTGAGCACGTCGTGCGCGAGGTCAGGGGAAGGGCCTTGCAGCCGAGTGAGTTCTCGGTGCTTTTGAATGGCGTGAACGACCGCACCCGATCCAGCGAAACCGGCGACGCCGACGCGCTGACGCGCAACGAAATAAGCGGCGCGCCCTTCTTTGGCGCAGCCCTGTTGGCTGACGAGGTGCCCTATTCGGCCATGCTGCGCTCCGCGCCGACCGAGCGGATTGCGGCCAACCCGATCAACGTAACGGCCATGATGCGGGTTGGCGGACGCCCGGCCAAAGAAGCCCTGGCGCGGGCCGCAGCGGCAATTCTGCGACGCGCGTCCACGCCATGACCCTGAGCGCTGACCAGGTTAAGGCGCTCCGCGCCCTTTCGCGCGGCCGCACGCGGCCGGCGCTGAAGCGCCTTTTCGCAGCGGTGCGCGCCCATGACGACAAGGCACTTTTGGCAGCCATCGCTCCAGCCAAGAAGCGCAGCGCGAAACGCAGAGGCGATCCGTTGGTGCGTGAACTGGAACAGACGCTCAAGCCGATCATGGGACCCGCGGCCGAGAAGGCTGATATGCTTGTCGAGCACATCGGCAAGAAACATCGCCGCAAACTCGGTATCGCCCCAAAGGGCTTGGCGGACGCCGCCAGGCAACTGCGTACCAAATTCTCGGATGAGCAAATCCGCGCCGGCGCCCGAAGCCTGGTCGCCCACCTCGCCGAAATCTACGGGGACCGCGAGACGGTCGTGTAACACCAAAGGGCGCCTGGACGAATTGGAGGGCATGACCCACCTTTCGACCATGACCCTTTCCCAACTCGGCTTCGATCTCACACCCCCGGCGGACGAGGAGCGCGTCCGCTTGGAGGCCTCTCTCGATGACGAAGAGCGCCGCGTGCTGCTGCATCACGGCACCGAAGCGCCGTTCTGCGGCGGGTTGCTCAATCAGAAAAAATCCGGCGTCTATTGCTGCCGGCTGTGCGGGCTGCCGCTGTTTCGCTGGGACGCCAAGTTCGACAGCGGCACGGGCTGGCCGAGCTTCACCGCGCCAATCGATCCCAAGCACGTCGTCGGCATCGAGGACAACGCTTACGGCATGCGGCGGATCGAGACCCGGTGCGCGCGCTGCGACAGCCACCAGGGCCACGTTTTTCCGGACGGCCCGCGACCGACGGGGCTGCGCTATTGCATCAACTCCGTATCGCTGAGCTTCGTGACCGATGGAGAGCCGCTGCCCGACCCGCTGGGCCGTGGCGAGCGCCTGCCCTAGAGCCGGGCGCTTCGCAGCTGATCGATCAGCCGGTCCAAGTCGCGGCGCATTGAATGCAGCACGACATCGTCTGACGCCGTATCGCGGAATGTGCTGAAGGCGCGCGACACCACTTTGCCGACCAGCAGGTTGGCTTCGTTGGTGTCGTTCGTGAACTGGCGGGCCTTGGCGGCAAGCTCGCCCTGGCTCGACAGGATGGTCGTCACAGGTTGCGCCATCGGCGCCTCCTCTCTGCTTATCCGGGCCGAACGTTCCCCCAGTCCGCGCGGCAGAGACGAACACCGTAGCAGATTTTTCCCCAAATCGGAGAGGGCAAAGGAATTTGGGGATTACTTTTTCGCCTAAGTCCGCGCGCCGACAGCAAGCGAAATCGTTTGTTAAGCGCGATAACGCGCAATGACAGGGCGAACGGCGGCGAAAGCTTGACGCCGTGCAAGGTTCGGCGACCATGGGCTTAGCGTGACGAAACCTTTTCCAACCAAGAACCTGCGGTTCTTTCTGACCGCGCCCTCGCCCTGCCCGTACCTGCCGGGCAAGCGCGAGCGAAAAGTGTTCACCGCGCTCGACGGGCTCGAGGCCGAGCACCTGCATGACGTCTTGACCAATGCCGGCTTTCGCCGCTCCCAGAGCATCGCCTACCGGCCAGCCTGCGATGCGTGCGAGGCGTGCGTTTCGGCCCGGGTGCCGGTCGAGCGATTCGATTTCAACCGGCGCTGGCGCAAGATCATGGCCAAGAACGCCGATCTGATGCGCGCCCTGCGCCCCTCGGCGGCGACGCCGGAGCAATTTTCGCTGCTGCGCCGCTACCTCAATTCGCGCCACGCCGAAGGCGGCATGGCCGACATGACCTACGCCGACTATGCGGCGATGGTGGAAGAGAGCGCCGTTCACACGCATATCGTGGAATATCGCTTCAGCGCCGGCCCCAACCGGGGGGAGCTGGCGGCAGCGGCCTTAGTCGACGTGCTCGGCGACGGCCTCTCCATGGTCTATTCCTTCTTCGACCCCACTGAGAGCCGCCGCAGCCTCGGCATCTACACGATCCTCGACCATATCCAGCAAGCGCGCGCCGCCGGCTTCTCCCACCTCTATCTCGGCTACTGGATCTCCGGCTCCGACAAGATGAATTACAAAGCGAGCTTCAAACCTCTGGAGTTGCTGCTGTCGGGGGAGTGGCAACCCTACGAGCCGGTTCAGTTCTGAGCTTTTCAATTATCGCTCAGGCGTGAAGCTGTGGGATAGATTTGCCCATGCCTGACTCTAAGAAACCGCTGTGGCGCGCCACCGAACAACAAGCGGCGTTTCGCCCGTTCACGCAAAAGCTCAACCCCAATTCGCTCTTCCGCGCCGCCGGGCTCTCGCGCTTGGCTGGGATGAGCCGTGCGCATGTAAGCTTGGTGCGCTTGCCGCCTGGCAAAGATAGTTTCGCGTACCACGCTCACATGCTCGAAGAAGAATGGATTTACATTCTTTCCGGGCGCGCGATCGCAGAGATTGACGGCAGAAGCGCCGAGGTTGGGCCTGGCGACTTCATGGGCTTTGCAACGCCTTCCGTTCCGCACCTTTTGCGCAATACGTTCGACGAAGAATGCACCTATCTGATGGGCGGCGAAGATAAGCCGATCGACGTTGTCTCCTATCCCGAGCACGACAAGCGCTATCTCATCATGCAGACCGAGAAAGGCGCCGAGTTCTACGAACTCGGCGAGCCGATCAAGCCGATCGGCAAGCCGGACTAGCTCACCACAACACCACGCCGCGATGGCCGCCTTCGCGAAGCGTGTAGGCGAAGCTGCCGCACAGATGGCTCCGCGTCGCTTGCGGGCCGGGCGGTTCGTCGCCGGCGAAGACGAGGACCGTGACCTGCACGCCGCGCGCAGCGTAGGCGAGCGCGACATAAGCCGGCGCGTCAGCGCCGCAGAGCGATTGCGCGCCATTGGCCAAGGTTTCTTCCGTGACGTGGCGCAGCTCGATGGTGAGTTCGCCGCCGCGTGCGATCGCGGCGTAACTCAAGCCATCGCGCGCGATCCGTTCGCTCGGCGCACGCGCCTGCAGCCGGCGCGTGTAGAGAATGGCGCCGCGCGAAAACACGAGGCCGCCATGCTCGATCGTGACATCGCCAGGCGCGCTGCGCGCCGCATCACTGAACGCGCGATAATCGCCGACCAGCACGGATGGCGCTGCGGTTTCCACCGCGTTTGATGGGTCGGAGCAGGCGCCGAGCACGGCGCAGCAGAGGGCGGCGATAAGAGCGCGCATGGCCGCAAACTAGCCCTCGCCCGCCCCCGGCGCGATGACCCCCATCGCAAAACCAGAGCGGCCCATCGCGGCTTTGGCCCCACGCTGCGTGTCCGGCATGCCAAGCGGGCCGGAGGCCCGCGCTCCAACCTGCGAGCAGCGCTCTAGAGCGCCAAGCTCATAAACACCGTGCCCTCGATCGGCGTGTCGTAATACGCGCCGATCTCGACAAACCCGAGCGCGCGATAAAGCGCTTGCGCGCCATGCATCGAACTCAGCGTATCGAGCCGCATTTCGCGATAACCGGCGGCGCGGGCGGCTTCGATGATGGCGAGCGCGAGCTCTTTGCCGACGCCTTTGCCCCTGCCCTCCGGCGCCACGTAGAGGCGCTTCATCTCGCAGACGCCCTCGTCCAGCGGACGCATGGCGACGCAGCCGAGCGCTGCGCCATCCGCATCCCGCGCAATCAACAGCGCGCCATGCGGCGGCGCGTACATGCCGGGGAGCGATTGAAGCTCGCCGTCAAAGCCCTGGTAGCCAAGATCGATCGGCAGCGATGCGGCGTAGGCGCGGAAAAGCTGCGTGATGGCGGGAAGATCGGTGGGGAAGGATGCGGGGGTGATCATGCTCGTGGCATGCTTTCATCTGCCTGGTCGATTCATCCCGCGACTCACACCAACAGAGTCAAGCACTTGCAAGCGCGCAAAGGCCGTACCGATGGAAGAGATTCGGCAAATCCTCGACAAGTATGATTCTGACAAGATCGAGAAAGATCTTGGGACCGTCGAGCAGCTCAACCGGTTCGCTGTGACCTTCTTTAAGGATGTCGCAGACATCTACGATGCGCTCACCCGCCTGCGAAATATACACCGCAATCCAATAGGCTTTTCTACCGACGACGCCCCGGTGCTCGGCCTGCTAGTGCGGATTTGGAAGCTGCTAAAGGAAACGATCCGATACTACGAAGAGGACAACGCCGAAATCATAAGTATCCTCGACCGACCTCTACTCGAAGCGTCCATCATCGCTCACTACCTCCTCCTCAATGGTCCCGAGGTTATGCAGGACTATCGAAAGTGTTCTTACAAGGATCGACTGCGTATCCTCAGAGATATGAAGAACGGATCACCCTTCTACCAAACGAAAGCGGGTGATCGCCTATTGCGATCCGTTCAAGCCAAAATGACCTTCGAGAACCTAACTGAAGGCGATTTCGCCGAGCAAAAGCGAAACGGTTGGAAGCTGCAGGGGAAGAGCTTCTACGAAATCTTCTCAACAATCGAGCATTCGAGCTTCTACGCTGCGTCGTACGGGATTATGTCTGAGTCCATACACGGCTCTTGGAACGAATCCATGGACTGGGGCCTCGTGCGCAATGACGATGGAACCTTTTCCGCGTTCCCATTCTCGCACCCAGCGGATGTACGCGCGATAACACCAATGTTGCGCTTCACCGTGCCGCCCTATCGCCTGTGGTTAGAACGGATCGACGCATATGACGACAACTTGCGCGAAACCCTCGACTGGGTTGAACGCGTCAACGCAGCGCTATTTCGCAGGTTCGACAAGCTTTACGATGAATGAGTCTCACAACGGAATATTGTCGTGCTTCTTCCAGGGGTTCTCTAGCTTTTTGGTCTTCAGCGTGCCGAGCGCGCGGATGATGCGTTTGCGGGTTTCGCGGGGCATGATGACGTCGTCGATATAGCCGCGGCTGGCGGCGACGAAGGGGTTGGCGAAGCGGTCGCTGTATTCCTTGGTGCGGGCGGCGATTTTTTCGGGATCGCCGATGTCGGCGCGGAAAATGATCTCGACCGCGCCCTTGGCGCCCATCACCGCGATCTCGGCTGACGGCCAGGCGTAGTTCACATCGCCGCGCAGGTGCTTCGAACTCATCACGTCATAAGCGCCACCATAGGCTTTGCGCGTGATCACCGTGACTTTCGGCACCGTCGCTTCGCCGTAGGCGAACAAGAGTTTCGCGCCGTGCTTGATCAGCCCGCCCAGCTCCTGGCGCGTGCCCGGCAGGAAGCCCGGCACGTCCACGAAGGTGACGATCGGAATGTTGAACGCATCGCAAAAACGCACGAAGCGCGCGGCTTTGCGCGAGGCGTCGATATCGAGCACGCCGGCCAGCACCATCGGCTGGTTGGCGACGATGCCGACGGTCGAGCCGTCGAGCCGCACGAAGCCGGTCAGGATGTTCTTGCCGAACTCCGAACCGATCTCGAAGAAATCGCCCTCGTCGGCGACCTTCTCGATCAGCTCTTTCATGTCATAGGGCTTGTTCGGATTGTCGGGGATCAGGCGATCGAGCGAAGCCTCCTCGCGCATGATGTCGTCATAATGGGGCCGCGTCGGCGGCTTTTCGCGATTGGAGAGCGGCAGGAAATCGATGAGCCGGCGCATCTGCGTCAGCGTCTCGAAATCGTTCTCGTAAGCGCCGTCGACCACGCCGGATTTGCTCGCATGCACGCGCGCGCCGCCGAGCTCTTCGTGGGTGACGACTTCGTTCGTCACGGTTTTCACAACCTCGGGGCCGGTGACGTACATGTAGCTCGTATCCTTCACCATGAAGATGAAGTCGGTCATCGCCGGCGAATAGACATCGCCGCCCGCGCACGGCCCCATGATGACGCTGATCTGCGGCACCACGCCCGAACCCAGAATGTTGCGCATGAAAATGTCGGCATAACCCGCCAGCGATTCGACACCTTCTTGAATGCGCGCGCCGCCGGCATCGAAGAGGCCAACGATCGGCGCGCCGTTCTTGATCGCCATGTCCTGGACCTTGACGATCTTGGCTGCATGCGCGCCCGAGAGCGAACCGCCGAAGACGGTGAAATCCTTGGAGAACACATAGACGAGGCGCCCGTTAATGGTGCCCCAGCCAGTGACGACGCCGTCACCCGGGATTTTGGTTTTCTCCATGCCGAATTCGTGGCTGCGGTGTTCGACGAACATGTCGAACTCCTCGAACGAATTTTCGTCGAGCAGCAGCTCGATGCGCTCACGCGCCGTGAGCTTGCCCTTGGCGTGCTGGGCCGCATGGCGCTTTTCGCCCCCGCCCTGGCGCGCGGCTTCGCGCTTGGCTTCGAGCGCGGCGATAATGTCTTTCATGGAGTCCCCAACAACGAAATGAATCTGGCAATGTTTTCGAACTCGGCGCGCAGCCTGTCCAGTCTGGCGCGACCTTCGGCGTCCTCGCCCCAGGTTTCTAGGCTGTAGATATCGTCCAGCGCCGCGGCGTTGAAGGCGGCTTCGCCGGTCAGGCGTCCGTGCAGCATGGCGAACGCGATGAGCACCGAGCCTGCCGCGCCCGTGGCTTGCGCCAAGGCGGTGAGCTGAAAATCATCGAGCGGTGCGGCGTGCGCGCGCAGTGTTTCCAGCGCTTCGGCGTTGGTCGGCGCGGGCGTCACGCCAACCACCACCGGCAGGATGACGCCCAGCTCGCGCGCCGACCACGCAACCAGCGGATCCCAGAGCATGGTCTGGCGCGTGACGAGCGTAGGCGGGCCGGCAGCGCGGTGGCAGAGCAGATCGGTTTCGCCGAACTTGGCGACGTGGTCGGCGATCTCGTCGCGGCGCGAGGGCGTGATGTCGATGGCGGCGAATGCGAACTGCGTGAGCGGCATGCGCGACGGGACGATGTGTTCGCTCTGCGCATGCCATTCGCTGGCCATCGCTTCAGCCAGCGCAGGCGTCGGCGCAGCGAAGGCGGCGCCGCGCGGGGTTTTGAGGCGTCGCTCGTCCAGCAAAATGCCTAAGCCGTCATCGGCGACAGACACGATTCTATAGAAACGGCGGATCAACTCGCTCACGTCGCCCCCCGCTCAAGCCGGCACGATCTCGAAGGACGCGGAGAGATACTCGCTGCCTTCGAAGGGAATGACGCCATGCCACATGTAGGAGGGGAACAGAACCAGCGTCCCCACTTTTGGTTCGATCGCGCGTTCCGGTGGCGCGCCCAGCACGCGACGATTGGGCTCGCCGAATTTGAGCCAACCCGCGTGCGGCTCGCGCGGCTTTTCCGCGCCCTGATAGGAGACCCAATAGACCGCGCTGATCCAGCCGCGATCGTGAATCTGGTTGGGTACATAGCCGCCGTTGCTCAGCCGCGTCGACCAGAGACCGGCGAAGCGGTAGCGGTCGCGCTTGCGGCGGCTGACAGGATCGCTCTCGTCAGCGCGCAGACGCGAGATGTAATCGCGCACGGCGACGTCCATCGACCCCTTGAACGCGGCCATGATCGAATCTTCCAGCGCCAGCAAGGTGCGAGGCGTCTGTGAGCCATTGTGCAGAGTCTGATCGAGCGGATGCGCGCTCAGCCGATGCTGCCGGCGCAGCAGCTCGGCAAAGGTGGTGTTGAAGTTCTCGACCGTGAAGAAATTGCGGGGCGCGGGAATCTCGTAGCGCCGGACGTGGCGGTCGTAGTCATAGAGGCTGCGATATGCCGGTTCGCCAAGGACCCGCAGCGCCAACGCTTCGCAGGCAATGAGATATTGCTCGTCGGGATCGGCGCCGCGCAGCTGCTTGGCCAAAGTCAGCGCCTCGCTGGCTTGGCCAGCGCGGATTAGCGTCGACAGCATGTTGCGTTTGGCCGATGACGCCTGGTTCGATAATTCCACCACGCGGCGCAGAGCCTGAAGACCGTCAATCGGGCGATCCAATTCATCGAGAATGACGCCCAACGCTGTGAGCAGCGCTGGATTGTCCGGCGCGTCGCGCAGCGCGGCGTTCAGCACGCCGAGCGCTTTCGGAAATTGTTCGGCGCGATGCAGAACATCGACGCATGCGAGTCGTAGCGCGAGATCATTCGGCCGGCGCGCCATGTCGGCTTCGATCAGCGCGGTCGCCTTCTCGCCCTCGCCGCGCAACACACGCGCGCGCGCCAGCGTGGAATGCAGCGCCACCGACCCAGGCCATTTTCCGATGGCGGCTTCCAGCACCGCTTCGGCGTCCTTTTTCAAGCCTTCGGCATAGAGCGCGCGGGCGAGGTTCAGCGCCAATTCGGCGGTGTCCAAGTCTTGCGCGGCGAGTTCGCGATAAAGCTCCAGCGCTTCGCCACGGCGACCGACTTTGTCGAGTGCGATGGCGTAATTATACCGAATGCCGCGCATTCGCGGGCCAAGCGCTAGCGCCGCCGTCGCGGAGGCGAGCGCTTCGTCATGCTTTTCCAGAGCGCGCTGCACCTGACCGAGCAGCGTCCACGACTCGACATTCGGCTGCGCCACCACGAAGGCGCGGGCTTCACGCTCGGCGCCAGCAAGATCGTCGGCGTCCATCAAGCAGCGCACCATGTTGACGCGCACCGAGGTCGCTTGCGGCACAAGGGCCAGCGCCGCGCGATAGAGACGCATCGCTTCGTCGCGCTGGCCCAACGCCTGCAGCACCACGCCCAGATCGTTGTAGTAGCCGCCGTCATTGAGCGAGTACGCGACGGCGCTGCGCAAATAGCGCTCAGCGTCATTGAGATGGCCCAACGTGCGCTTGATCAAGCCCATCAGATGCAGCGCCTCATGGTCGCTCTTCAGGCGCGGCATGATCGGCGACAGCACGCGCTCGGCGCCGGCCGCATCGTTTAGGCTGAGCAGCTCACGGCTCGCATTGACGAGCGCGGAAGCATCTGCCGCTCTCATTTTCGGCCGGCCTGCGCGAACGGCTCGAACGGGTCGCGCGCCTCGCGCTCGTCGAAGCCGAGCATATCGAACGCCCGGCGCATATGCGGCGGGATGGAAGCCTCGACCTTCAACTCCCCGCCGGAGGGATGCGGCAAGCGAAGCGCGCGCGCGTGCAAGAGCAGCTTGTGGCTCAGATCGTTGGGCGCCTCGCGATCGCATTTGTATTTGGGATCGCCCACGATGGCGTAGCCGAACTCGGCCATATGGAAACGCAGTTGGTGGGTGCGCCCCGTCACCGGGCGGAGCACGACCCAGGCTGCGCTATCCGCGGCGGAGGAGAGCACCACGTATTGCGTGACGGCGTGCACCGCGCCCACGTCACGCTGTTCGGCCGAGACCATCATCTCGCGGTCAGCGTCGCGCGGACCCGGCGCCTTGCGCATCCAGGAGCGCAGCTCGCCGACTTTGGGACGCGGACTGCCGACGACAACGGCCCAATAAATCTTATCCGTGTCGCGGTCGCGGAAGGCTTCGCCGAGAAACGCCGCCGCGCGGGGATGGCGTGCGAGGACGAGGCAGCCAGTGGTGTCGCGATCGAGGCGGTGCACGAGCTTGGGGCGCTTATCGGAATCGAAGCGCAGACCGTCGAGCAAGCCGTCGAGATGGCGCGTGGTGTTGGTGCCGCCCTGCACGGCCAGGCCATGCGGCTTGTTGATGACGATGACGTCGTCGTCGCGATGGATGACGAGCGAGCGAACGAAATCGATGTCCTTGCCGCTAATGCCGGCGGGCAGTTTCGGCGTAGCATCCGGCACCGGCGGAATACGCACGCTTTGGCCGGGCGAGACGCGGTCGGAGGCTTTCACGCGCGCGCCATCGACCCGCACTTGGCCGGTGCGCAGCATTTTTTCGACTTGGCCTTGAGTCAAATGCGGGAAGCGGCGGCGCAGCCAGCGGTCAATCCGCGCCACGCCGTCGTCTTCAGCGACCAATACGGTCTCGACCGACCTCATAAACGCCCCAGCATAAGCCCCAGCCAACATGCACCGACGCTCAAAACGAGCGAAGCCCCTGCATACAGGATCGCAAGCCCAGGTTGGTGCTCCATAAGGCGCACCGTCTCCAGCGAAAACGCCGAAAAGGTGGTGAAGCCGCCCAGAAGTCCCACGCCCAACAACAGCCGCACCTGCTCCTGCTCAGGACCGGTGCGCGCCGCGAGTATGCCCATGGCCAGCCCGCCGATGATGTTGATCGTCAGCGTGCCCCAGGGAAACGCCAAGCCCAGCCAACGCGCGGCTGCGAGGCCGACGCCGTAACGCGCAGCCGAACCGATGGCGCCGCCCAGCGCGACCCAGAGCAGTCCGCTCACTGCGGCAGCCGCGCCCGGAGGTTCTGAGAGATTGAACGTGCGTCGTAAGCGTTCGGATCGTCAGGCTTGGCGCCTTCGCCGAAGCGCACTTCCAACGTTGCCGAGTTGGCGCGTTCGCCGCGACCGCCGAGCGGAATGCTGAGACCGACGCTGCCGCCGACCCCGCTGCGCCCGCCATAGCTGCCGCCGCCGACGCCAACGCCAATGCTGGGTCCGCCTCCACGGCCCGCTTCATCGAGCGACCGGCGATCGACCCAAAACCACTCACGTCCGTTCTGCAGGGTGAGATCAGCGGCGCGAAGGAGTGCGTAATCCTGGATCAACGCCGCATCGGCGCCACTGGGCGCGCGGTAGGTCACGAAATAGCGATTGGTTTCGATCTGCGTCTCTGAATAGCCCGCCGCTGTGGCACTGGCGGCTGGCGTGTAGGTGGGTGTGGATGCGCACGCCGCCAGCATGGCGACGGCGGCGGCAATGGCGATGGTGCGGAACATCAGCGGTCCTCGTCTCTAGAATCCCTCAATGGATATCCTAGCAGGTATCTCAGCCCAGCGGCGTCTCAAGCCCAAGTGATCGAAGCGCCTGCCCAAAGGCGGCCGGCGGCGGCGCCTCATAGCGTCTGCGCCCGCCTTCAGGGTGCGGCAGATCGAGGACGGCGGCGTGCAGCATGAGGCCCGGAACCTCCACACCGGCCAGACTGAACAGGCCGCCATACTTGCCGTCGCCCGCAATCGGCTTGCCGATCGCCGCCAGATGGGCGCGCAACTGGTGCATGCGGCCGGTTTCGGGGCTGAGTTCTAGGAGCGCTGCGGATGGCGTCGCGGCGAGCGTGCGGTAGCGGGTCAGAGCAGCCTGCGCGCCCGCTTCGCCCTCGCGCGCGATCTCCATGATGTCGAGGCCTTTGCGCGACGACTTTTTGAGCGCCAGCGCGATCTCGCCGTCGCGCGGCTCGGGCGCTCCGCCGCAGACGATGGCGAGATAGGTCTTGTGCGCCTCGCGCTTGGCGAAGGCTTCCGAGAAGAACGCCGCAGCCGGCTTGGTGCGCGCGGCGATGATGACGCCGGATGTGTCGCGGTCGAGCCGATGAACGAGACGCGGGCGTTTGCCGTTGGATTTGGCGAAGACCGCAAGGAGGTCTTCCAAGCTCTTCGTCACGCCTGAGCCGCCATGCACGGCCAAGCCCGCGGGTTTATTGAAGACGAGCGCGTGCGCGTCTTCGGCGACCAACAGCGAGCGAGCAAAATCGGCGTCGCTCATCGCATCAGCGCCAGCGTTTCAGTGAGCAGCGGGCCGATTTCTTCGTGCAGGACAAGATCGGCGATCTCATCGAGTTCAGTCGGCTCGCGATTGACGATGATGAGTTTGGCGCCGTCCTGCTTGGCGATGATCGGCAGGCCGGAGGCTGGCCGCACGACGAGTGAAGAACCCAGCACCAGAAACAGATCGCACGTCTCCGCTTCCAGCGTCGCGCGCGCCATTTGCTCTTCGGGCATGGGCTGGCCGAACGAGACGGTCGCGGTTTTGATCAAGCCGTCGCAAGCGAGGCAGGCGATGTCCTCATCGGCGCGCCAGCGCGGCTCGATATGCTCCAACTCGTACCGGATTTCGCAGTTTAGGCACTTTGCGTAGGCGGCATTGCCGTGAAGTTCGATCACCTGCTCGGCCGGGGCGCCGGAATCCTGGTGCAAGTTATCGACGTTTTGCGTGATGATCGCGCTGACCTTGCCTGCGTGCAGCAAGGCGGTGACGGCGTGGTGCCCTGCATTGGGCGCAGCGCCGGTCCAACCCGCTGTGCGGTTGAACACACGCGTCCAGGCTTCGCGGCGCACGTCGCGCGAGCGCACGAAATCCTGAAACATGATCGGCTTCATCTTGCTCCACACGCCACCTGGGCTGCGGAAGTCCGGTATGCCGCTCTCGGTGGAGATGCCCGCGCCGGTGAAAACGACGACGCGCTGCGCGGCCGCGAGATGACGCGCGAGGGCTGCTGCATTCTTCATTGGAATCCAACTCGCATCATATTGTAATCGAGAGAGTATCTGCCTCAAGCTCGTAGTGCGGCGCTCGGAGTTCTACTCTCATCGTACCGACATGCTCCTTGGTGGGGCCGGGAATAAAGATCGGCACGTGAAAACCGTCACCATACCAGAAGTGGTCATTGGCGGGCCAACGAGTCATGTGAGTTGTTCGATAGTGCAGCCACGCAATCGCATGCTGGCGAAGACCGAAGCCACCCATCGATATGTCTGGCGGCTGTGAGACATCATCGGTGTGAAATGTGCCATGAACTTGGACCGTCAGGTGTTTCCAAGGGATGGCGAAAAATACCATGGCGAAAGGCAACACTTCTTTGGCCTTAAGAATCACGTCGGATGCGCGCGCACCTGCAGCCGAGTTTCCAATCGCGATTGGTTGCGCGAACATTGCCGTGAATAAATGCCGCACGCCAATGGTCGGACCGAGAAGCGCATTCCCAAACCGCACCAGCTGATGTCCAAACTGGCTATCATGAGCTCGAATGTGCGCCCTGCCCAAGGAGTGAAAGGAGAGCTTTCCATCGATTCCAATGGGACCCACTTCCTCAAACTCGACTTTGCCCGCGTTCAATCCCGAGTACCACTTAGACGCTGCAAAGTTGGGCGTCCCACAGTAGATGCTTCCATCTGCATGTTGCGTTCAATAGCTTTCGACATTCGCCGCTGGCGTCCTGGAGGAAGAGTCTTCGGTGCGGGCTCACTTCTCCGGGCCCCGCTCGCTCCTCAGCTTCACCCAATGCTCTAACCGTTCCTTGATCGCGCCTTCGCGGCCGCGGCCTTCGGGGGCGTAGAATTGGCGGCGGGGCATTTCGTCGGGGAAGTAGTTCTGGCCGGAGAAGCCGCCTTCGGCGTCGTGATCGTAAGCGTAGCCGCTACCGTAACCCAGATCCTTCATCAGCTTGGTCGGCGCGTTACGGATGTGCATGGGCGGACCGAGCGTGCCGGTTTCTTGCGCGGCCTGTTTGGCTTGCTTCCAGGCTGTGTAGGCGGCGTTGGATTTAGGCGCGGTGGCAAGATGGATCACGGCTTGCGCCAGATGCAGCTCCGCTTCTGGAGGCCCGATGAAGTGCACAGCGTCCTTGGCGGCGTTGCAGATCAGCAGCGCGGTGGGATCGGCGAGGCCGACATCTTCCGCCGCCGCGCGGACGAGCCGGCGGGCGATAAAGAGCAAGTCTTCGCCGCCCGTCACCATGCGCGCGAGCCAATAAAGCGCCGCATCCGGATCGGAGCCGCGAATGGATTTGTGCAGCGCCGAGATCAGATTGTAGTGCTCTTCGCGATCCTTGTCGTAAGCGGGCGCGCGCTTCTGCAGGAGTTCACCGAGCGCCTTGGGATCGAGCGGCGCGCCGGGGGCGAGCGCGAAGAGTTCTTCGGTTAGCGTCAGCAGATAGCGCCCATCGCCATCGGCGAGATTGGTCAGCGCGATGCGCGCATCGGCGGTGAGCGGTAAGCTCTTGCCCAGCAGCGCTTCGGCGCGTGCGAGTAATTGCTCCAGCGCCGGCTCGTCCAAGCGCTTCAGCACGAACACTTGCGCACGCGAGAGCAGCGCCGCGTTGATCTCGAAGCTCGGGTTTTCGGTCGTCGCCCCGACAAGCGTCACCACGCCCTGTTCGACATAGGGAAGGAAGCCGTCCTGCTGGGCGCGATTGAAGCGATGGATCTCATCCACGAACAAAAGCGTCGCCTTGCCACTGGCGCGCCGGCCCTTCGCGGTCTCGAACGCCTTTTTCAAATCGGCAACACCTGAGAATACCGCGCTGATCTGCTGAAACTCGTGGCCGGTTTCTTCGGCCAGCAAGCGCGCAATCGTGGTCTTGCCAACGCCGGGCGGGCCCCAGAGCACCATGGATGAGAGCCGCTTCTGCGCCACCATGCGGCCGATCGGGCCGTCGGGCTTCAACAGGTGATCTTGTCCAACCACCTCATCGAGCTTGCGCGGCCGCAGCCGCTCGGCCAGAGGCGTAGGCGCACCCTGGTCCATGCCGGCGGCTTCGAATAAATCACTCATCAGGCTTTAGATACGCGCTCCCGCACCCAAAAACGATGGGTGTGGCCGGTCAGAACCTGATCTCGCGGCGCTGACCGTTGCGTTCGACGCTGATGACCCAGCTTTGCGTCTGCGCCATCACGCCATCGAGCTGAGCGGCGTCGCGAACCGGCGCGCCGTTCACTTCGTCGATGATGTCGCCCGGCCGGAAACCAATGCGCGCGGCGACGCCGCGCCGATCGAGCGCTTGGATGAAGACGCCGTGCTTGAACGGATCGAGGCCCGAGGCCTCGGCCGTCGCTGGGGTGAGCGTCACGACAGTGGCGCCGCCGAGCGGATGGCGGCCGGTGAGTTGGCGCGCTTCCGGCGCGCCACCGGGAGGCGCTTCGGCGGTTGCCGTGAGCGTGATCTGTCGGCCCTCGCGGAGCACCAGAAGCGGCACGCGCGTACCAGGGCGCTGCGTTGCAAACTGGTAGCGCACGCCGCCTTCGTCACGCACTTCGGCGCCAGCGACGGAAAGAATGACGTCGCCGTTGCGAAGGCCCGCGCGCTCGCCAGCCGAGCGCGGGTAAAGTTCGCTGACGAGCACGCCTTCGGGACGCGTGAGGCCGAGCGAACGCGCCAGATCTTGCGTGACGCCCTGCAGGCGCGCGCCGAGCCAAGGGCGGATCACGGTGTCGCCGCCGGAGACGGCTGATTCTACGACTCGACGCACCATCTCAGAGGGGATCGCAAAGCCAATGCCGTTGGAGCCGCCGCTCTCGGAGAAGATCGCCGTGTTCACGCCGACCAGGGCGCCGTTCATGTCCACAAGCGCGCCGCCGGAATTGCCGCGATTGATGGCGGCGTCGGTCTGGATAAAGAAGGCGTAGTCGCTGACGCCGACTTCGGTGCGCGCGAGCGCGGAGATGATGCCGCTGGTCACCGTTTGCTGGAGGCCAAACGGATTGCCGATGGCGAGCACCAGGTCGCCGACTTGCGCGTCGGCGGTGTTTGCAAACGCGAGTGTCGGCAAGCGTTCGCTGCCGGGATCGATGCGCAGGACGGCGAGATCGACGCGTGCGTCGGCCAAGAGTAACTCGGCATCAAACTCGCGGCGATCAGACATCACGACCTTCAGCGACTGTGCGCCTTCAACCACGTGATTGTTGGTGACGATGATACCGTCAGCGCGGACGATGACGCCCGAGCCGAGGGATTGTTCGGTGCGCGGCGCGCCAAAGCGGCCGAAGAATGGATCACGCGATATGCCCCCGCCGCGGACGACACGCTGCGCATAGACGTTCACCACAGCTGGCCCAGCGCGGGCGGCTACCGGCGCGAACGAAAGTTGCATCTCGCCGCGTCCGGTCGGTGCGGCCCGCACCAACGGCTCGGCCTGGACCAATTGGAGATAGGGTTCGCTAGTGGCGGGCTGCTGCGGCGCCTCCTGGGCCAGCGGTGAGATGGCGATGGCGCCGCCGGCAAAACCGGCAATGAGCGCAACAAAAGGGGAGGCCTTGAGCAAGCCCGCGCGCGTAATTCTCATGACACCGCCTCAAACACCGAAGCGCCGGATCATGCGCCGCGAAATGACCGAAAAATGGCGGTGGACGGGCCGCCGGACGTATTCAGACGAGTCGTTGCGCCAGCGCGGCCAGTAGCGCGCGCCAATGTTCCGCTTGACGCATTTGGAAAGCCGCCAGCGGGAAACCGTGGCGGGCGACGTGTTCCTGCGGAAGCGTGTCCCAACCGCGGTGTTCGACGGTTAGGCGGGTTTCCTCACCCACCGGCTCGAACGTGACCACCACGTGCGTCACCTGTTCGGGCGCGAACGTCGCTTGGCGCCACGTGAACGCCACCTGCTCGCCGGGCGCCCAGGCTGTCACCCGGCCGATCTCGAAGACTTTGCCAGAATCGAGCGTGGTAATGAGCCTCTCGCGACCCTCGAAGCTCAACACGCCGTCGCCGCGCGGCGTCAGCTGAAACAAGCCGTTGGGTCGCCACCAAGCGCCGATCTCTTGCGTGAACGCCTCGAACGCTTCGTCAGGCGAGGCCTTCACGCGCAGCGCGACGATGACGGCGCTCACTTGCGCTTCTTCTCCACATGCGCCTTGAAGCCGGCGAGCTGGGCGCTCCAATGCTTCTCGGTCTCGGCTAGCCACTGCTTCAAGTCCGCCATGGCGCCATCCTTCAACGCGTAGATGCGCACGCGCGCATCGTACTCAGGGTGAGTTTCCCCGACGAGCCCGCTTTGCTTCAGCGTGCGCAAGTGGCGGCTCATCGCCGGCGCGGGCAAGTCGAGGGCATCCGCCAACTCGCCCGCGCGCCGCGGCTTTTGGCCGAGCAATTCCACGACGCGGCGGCGCTGTGGATCGGCCAACGCCGCCAACGTCGCGTCAATGTTGGGCTTTGCGCTCATAGATTGGTTTGCGTGCGCATGCCGCCGCCTGCGGCTTTGTCCCATTCGGCCGGCGTCATTTCCTGGACGGTCACGGCGAAGGTCCAGATGTGGCCTTCCGGATCGCGGGCGCGATAGGTGCGGTCGCCGTAAAGTTGGGTATCCGGCGCCTGCAAGATCTCAGCCCCGGCTTGGCGGGCTTTTTCACAATGAGCGTCGATGTCTTCGCCGCGTGCGAGTTGGACATGGACGGTTTGCGTATTCTTACCGGCGAGAGATTTCGGGCTCTTGTGATCGGCACTCCACTCGTTGCCGACCATGACAACGCCCTCGCCGTACCGCATTTCCGAATGGGCGATGTTGTCGTTCTCATCGAGGATGACCATGAGCGGCTCGAATCCGAAAGCGTTCTCGAGCCAGCGGAATGCGGCCTTCGGATCGACGTAACACACGGCGCTCGATAGGCCCTTTGGCCGATAGAAGTCAGACATGGCGATTTCCTTCTCTAGAGCGCCAATAGTTGCGCCAAATGATAAGTATGAGTCAAGCGCGAAATGGCATCGCGCAGGCTGCCAACGCGGAACAGTTCAGTGGAAAATGTGCGTGACTACTCGGCGAGCGCCGGCTGAAGGTCTGCAAGATCGCCCTGATGGGCTTGGGGCTCGACGCCAATTAAGCGCGCCAGCAGCGGATACACGGAGACGTTTTCAAACGACGGCAACGTCACGCCGCGCCGAAACGCTGGGCCATTTGCGATGAAAACGGCCGCCATCTCCGGCGCCTGCGGATCCCAACCGTGTGCGCCCAAAGCCGGCGTTGCATATTGTTGAAGCTGCGTGCTGCGATAGCGCCAACCGATATCGGCGAGACAAACGATCGCCGGGATGCGCCGGTGGGCGCCGTAATCGAAGCGCGCCGGTAGCTCAGCCTTGCGCCAGCACTCGCCGTGGTCGCTGCGACCGAGCAGCGCTTGCTCAACTGCGGCCTCTTGGCCGGCGAGCGGTTGGATGCCGGCGAATTGACCGTCCCAGATCACGCGCGCTTGTTGCGGGCTGATGCGCGCGTCGAGTTCGATGATCGCATCAGGCGCCTGCGCGGCCATACCGTGGTCGGCGGCGATGATGAAATTGACGCGACCGTCGTAGCCACGCGCATCGAGGCCGGCGACGAGCCGCGCGATGGCGGCGTCCACCTCCGCGATCGCGGCGTTGGTTTCGAGCGCATCCGGGCCATAGCGATGGCCGGCGGTATCGACGAGATCGAAATAGAGCGTGAAGAAACGCGGCCGATCCGCCGCTGGCAAATCCAACCATGACAACAGCACATCGACGCGCGCAAATCCTGGCAGCCCCTGATCGAACGTGCGCCAGCGTGTGGGGCGCTGGCCGTGCAGTTCGTACTCGCTGCCGGGCCAGAACATCGTGCCCGTCCGCACGCCCTGGCGCTCGGCACTCACCCAGATCGGCACGCCATCCGACCACCAGATCGGATCAGACGCCACAGCGCGATCTTGGAGCGTGAATACCGCGCCCGGACGCTCGGGGTCCTCCATGCGGTTGTTCACTAGGCCGTGGCGGCCAGGATGAAGTCCGGTGACGAGCGTGTAGTGGTTTGGGAAGGTCACCGACGGGAAGCTCGGCTGCATCGCGGCGCGTACGCCGTTGTCGGCGAGATCGGAGAGCGCCGGCGTGATGCCGCGATCGAGATAGTCAGGACGAAAGCCGTCGAGCGAGACCAGGATGGTGATCGGCTCGCCCGTTGCTGTTGGCGGCGTCGGCTGCGCGTCATCATGCGCGCACGCGGCCAAGGCGAGGGCAGCAGAAGCTGCAATGAAAAAGCGGCGACACATCACGTCGCCGCTTTAGTTCTCTCGTGTGACATTCGCGCGAACGATCAATCGTCGGTGTAGATCGCTTCCGGACGCGGGCCGCTATCTTGACCGCGCGCAGCTTCGTCGCGATCGACAAACTCGATCACCGCGAGCGGGGCGTTGTCGCCGTGGCGGAAGCCCGCCTTCAACACACGCGTGTATCCGCCGGCGCGGGCGCTGTAGCGCGGCGCCAGCGTGTCGAACAGCTTCTTGGTTTGGGTCTCGTCGCGCATGCGCGAAAGGACAAGGCGACGGGCGCCGAGGTCGCCCTTCTTGGCCAGCGTCACCAAACGCTCGACGACCGGGCGCAGCGCCTTGGCCTTCGGCAGAGTCGTCACGATTTGCTCGTGCTTGATCAGCGACGCGGCCATGTTGGCGAACATCGCCTGACGGTGGCTTGCCGTGCGGTTGAGCTTCTTATGTCCTGAACCGTGACGCATGGTCTTTCCCTCGCCGGCTCAAACCGGCGCTCCGTTAAATCTGGTCTTCGTACTTCTTGGCGAGATCTTCGATGTTGTCCGGCGGCCAGTTCTCGACCGCCATGCCGAGGTGCAGACCCATCGAGGCCAGCACTTCCTTGATCTCGTTCAGGGACTTGCGGCCGAAGTTCGGAGTGCGAAGCATTTCGCCTTCCGACTTTTGGATCAGGTCGCCGATGTAAACGATGTTGTCGTTCTTCAAGCAATTGGCCGAACGCACCGAAAGCTCGAGTTCGTCGACCTTCTTGAGCAGAGCCGGGTTGAAGGGGAGGTCCGGCTTGTCGCCGCCTTCCTTCTTCTGCTTCGGCTCTTCGAAGGTGATGAACACTTGCAGCTGGTCTTGCAGGATGCGCGCGGCGTAGGCGATCGCGTCTTCCGGACGGATCGCGCCGTTGGTTTCCACTTCGATCACGAGCTTGTCGTAATCGAGCACTTGGCCTTCGCGCGTGTTGTCGACGCGATAGGCGACGCGGCGGACCGGCGAGTAGATCGAGTCGATGGCGATCAGGCCGATCGGCGCATCGTCCGGGCGGTTTTGTTCGGCCGGGACGTAGCCCTTGCCGTTATTAATCGTCAGCTCCATGCGGATCGAAGCGCCGTCATCAAGCGTGCAGATGACGAGTTCCGGGTTGAGGATTTCCATGTCGGAAACCGTCTGAATGTCGCCAGCCTTCACTTCGCCTGGGCCGGACTTCGTCAGCATCACGCGCTTTGGGCCTTCGCCGCGCATGCGGATGGCGACCTGCTTCAGGTTCAGCACGATGTCGGTGACGTCTTCGCGCACACCTTGGATCGAGCTGAATTCGTGCACGACGCCGTCGATCTGAACCGACTGGATGGCAGCGCCTTGCAGCGAGGAGAGCAGCACGCGGCGCAGTGCGTTGCCGAGCGTCAGGCCGAAGCCGCGCTCAAGCGGTTCAGCCACCAGCGTGCCGCGGCGTGCAGGATCGAAGCCGTGTTCGACCACGGGCTTCTTCGGGCGAATGAGTTCAAGCCAGTTCTTTTCAATCGACATCATGCGTTTTTATCCAATCTTCGGCGCAGCGGACCACGCGCACCATCGAGGTATTTTCGAACCACTTAGACGCGGCGACGCTACACTCTTCGTCTCTTTGGGGGCCGGCAGCCATTGTGCGGAATCGGCGTTACGTCGCGGATCGACGTCACCGTGAAGCCCACCGCTTGCAGCGCGCGCAGTGCGCTTTCGCGGCCCGAGCCCGGGCCGGACACGTTCACTTCAAGCGTGCGCATGCCGTGCTCCATCGCCTTGCGGCCCGCATCTTCAGCGGCGACCTGCGCGGCGTACGGCGTCGACTTTCGCGAGCCCTTGAAGCCCATCGTGCCAGCGCTCGACCACGAGATCGTGTTGCCTTGCGCATCGGCGATGGTGATCATCGTGTTGTTGAACGACGCGTTTACGTGCGCGACGCCTGTCACGATGTTTTTGCGCTCGCGCTTTTTAACGCGGGTGGATTCCTTAGCCATTGCGGCGTGTCCTTACTTCTTGGTCGCTTGTTTCTTGCCGGCGATCGGTTTCGCCGGGCCCTTGCGCGTGCGCGCGTTCGTGTGCGTGCGCTGACCGCGAACCGGCAGGCCGCGACGGTGACGCAAGCCACGATAGCAACCGAGATCCATCAGGCGCTTAATGTTGGTCGAGTTCTCGCGACGCAGATCGCCTTCGACTGTGTAGTCGCGGTCGATAGTTTCGCGGATCTGGAGAATTTCGGCGTCCGTGAGTTCCGCCACGCGACGCTCCGGCGTGAGGCCGACCTTCTCACAGATTTCCTTGGCGTAGGCTTTGCCGATCCCGTGAATGTACTGCAGCGCGATGACGACGCGCTTTTGGGTCGGGATGTTTACGCCGGCGATACGAGCCATTGTGGACGTGCTCCAAAACGCAATAGGCACGACGCCGCCCGGTCGTTCGACCGGTGGGGCATCGCGCGTTGGGTGTTCGCGAAGGGCGTGGTTATAGCGGGGCGAAATGCCGCGTCAACCGCCCGAAACGCGTCCCTGTTGCGGCGTTTGCGCCGCCTCGGCACCGTCAAATCGGGCGCGGGCGGCCTCGATACAAGGGGTGTGCTGGATCGCCCATTGTCCAAGCGCCGAGACCGGGACGAGGAGGTCGCGGCCGAGGTCGGTCAGCTCATAATCCACCCGCGGCGGGACCGTGGGTGTGACGGTGCGGCTCACAAGCCCGTCCCGCTCCAAATTCCGGAGCGTCAGCGTCAGCATCCGCTGGGAAATGCCGCCGATCATCCGCTTGATTTCATTGAACCGGCGCGGCCCCTCGCCGAGCCGCTGGATGATCAGCACGCTCCATTTATCGCCAATCCGCGAGAGAATGCCGCTCACGGCCCGGCAATCATGGGACTCGATGTCGGACACACGCGTGTGCCCTGGTGACGTTGCTGTGCGTTCTTGAGTGTCCTTCATAGGCACTCATATAGACCTGGTTACCTTTCATTACCAGAGGATCAAAAATGACCGCTAAAGTCGCCGTTATCGTGGGCAGCCTGCGCAAGGGCTCAGTGAATCGGGTATTCGCCGAAGCGCTGGCCAAGCTGGCTCGCCCGAAGCTGGACCTCCAGATCGTCGAGATCGGCGATCTGCCGCTCTACAATCAGGATCTGGAGGGCGAATTGCCTGCGGCCGTGCAGCGCTTCAAGCGTGAGATCGAGGCCGCCGACGCCGTCCTCTTCGTGACGCCGGAGTTCAACCGCACCTTCTCGGCCGCGATCAAGAACGCCATCGAATGGGGTTCGCGGCCGTGGGGCAAGAATTCCTGGGCCGGAAAGCCCGGCGCGATCGTGGGCGTCACGCTTGGCGCAGTCGGCACCGCCGCCGCGCAATCGCAACTGCGCAGTGTGGCGAGCGCAATCGGCGTGGCGCTGACGGCGCAGCCTGAGATTTATCTCAATTACCGCGACGGCCTGATCGTCGATGGCGAGGTTACCGACGAGAGCTTCAAGAAGCTCTTGTTGGATTGGACCCACAATTTCGCCGATTGGATATCGCGGCTGAAAGCGCCGGCGCTGCAGTTCTAGTCTTTACGCAAAAACGCCGCCGGGTGCAGAACGCATTCGGCGGTGTTGCTTTAGGCGTCGAGCGACGCTGCGATGCCTCTGGAAACGCTATCGATATCGGCCATGCCGTCGATGCTGCGCATCTTTCCTTGCCTCTCGTAATACGGCACGAGCGGCGCGGTCTGCGCGAGGTAGGCGTCGAGGCGGACTTTGTAAGCGTCGGGATTATCGTCCGCCCTGCCCTCTTCGGCGAAGCGCTTGGCGATACGATCCATCAACTTCTGTGAATCGACTTCCAACTTCACCACGCGGTCGATCTGCTTGCCGTGCTTGGCCAGCATGGCGTCGAGCGCTTCCGCCTGCGCGACGGTGCGCGGAAAGCCGTCGAAAATGAAGCCTGGCGCGTCTTTGTTTTGCGCCAGCGCGTCTTCGATCAGCGCAATGACGATGTCGTCAGAGACCAGCGAGCCGGAATCCATGATCGCCGCCACCTTCTGGCCAAGCTCCGAACCCGACTTGCGCGCAGCACGCAACATGTCGCCTGTCGAAAGCTGAACATAGCCCCGTTCGGCGGTCAGCCGCTTGGCCTGCGTGCCTTTGCCGGCGGCAGGCGGGCCGAACAGGATCAGGTTCATTTCTTGACGATCCCGCCACCGCTGCCGCGCAGTTTGGAGCGCTTGATCAGCCCCTCATACTGGTGCGCCACGAGGTGAGACTGAATCTGCGCCACCGTATCGAGCGTCACTGAGATGACGATGAGGATCGAAGTGCCGCCTAGATAGAACGGAATACTGTAAGCGCTGATCAAGATTTCAGGCAGCAAGCAAACCGCCGTGATGTAGGCCGCGCCGATGACCGTCAGGCGGGTCAGCACGTAGTCCAGATACTCGGCCGTCTTCTTGCCGGGCCGGATGCCGGGCAGGAAGCCGCCATACTTGCGCAGATTGTCCGCCGTTTCTTCCGGGTTGAACACGATGGACGTATAGAAGAAGCAGAAGAAGATGATGCCGGCTGCGTAGAGCGCCATGTGCCCGATTTTGCCGTAGCCAAAGTACATCTCAAACGTCGCCAGCCATTCCGGCGCATCGGCGCCCATGCCGGCGAAGCTTGCAATCGTCGTCGGCAACAAGAGCAGCGACGAGGCGAAGATCGGCGGGATGACGCCGGCCGTGTTGACCTTCAGGGGCAAGAACGAGCTCTCGCCCATGAACATGCGGTTGCCTTGCTGGCGTTTGGGATATTGCACCACAAGCCGCCGCTGCGATCGCTCGATGAAGACGACAAAGACGATCACCGCCAACATCACGATAGCGAGTGCGACGATGGCGAAGAAGTTGATGTCGCCAGTGCGCGCGAGCGCCAGAGTCTGGAACAGAACCCGCGGCATTTCCGCGACGATGCCTGCGAAGATAATGAGTGAAATGCCGTTGCCGACGCCGCGGGCAGTCACTTGTTCGCCGAGCCACATCAAGAACATGGTGCCGCCGGTGAGCGTGATCACCGTCGACGCGACAAAGAAGACGCCGGGATTGGTCACAACGCCGGTGCTCGACTGGAGGCCGACGGCGATCCCGTAGGACTGGAAGATCGCCAGCACGAGCGTCAGATAGCGCGTGTACTGGTTGAGCTGCTTACGGCCGACCTCGCCCTCTTTCTTCAAGCGCTCGAGCGACGGCACTGACGTCGACATCAGCTGCATGATGATCGACGCCGAGATGTAGGGCATCACGTTGAGCGCAAAGACCGCCATCCGCTCCACGGCGCCGCCGGAGAACGTGTTGAACATGCCGAGGATGCCCCCGGCCTGCTGTTGGAACGCTTGCGCGAACGCGGACGGATCGACGCCCGGGATCGGGATGAATGTGCCAATCCGATAAACGACCAACGCAATCAGCGTGAACCAGATGCGTTTTTGTAGGTCGGTGGCCTTCGCGAACGCCGCGAAGTTAACATTGGCGGCTAGTTGTTCTGCGGCTGATGCCATTTGGGCGCGCTGCTCCGAATCTGATCCCGGCGAGGCCGGAAAACTCCCCGTCCGGAGAGCGAACCTTAGGCTGCTGCTTCGTCCGCTGCAGGCGGATTGAGCAGCGTCACCTTACCGCCAGCTTTCTCGACCGCGGCGATAGCCGCGGCGGAGGCGCCGGAAACGGTGATGTTCACTTTGGCTTTCAGCTCGCCGCGCGCAAGGAGGCGCACGCCGTCTTTCTTACGGCGCAACACACCGGCCTCGACCAGCGTGTCTTCGGTAATGTCGTTCTTCGCATCGATCTTCTTGTTATCGATGGCGTTTTGCAGCGTGGTCAGGTTGATCCACTGATGCTTCTTGCTGTTCAGCGCGTTGAAGCCACGCTTCGGCATGCGCATGTGCAGCGGCATCTGTCCGCCTTCGAAACCATTGATCGAAACGCCGCGACGGGACTTTTGCCCCTTCACGCCGCGACCACCGGTCTTGCCTTTGCCCGAGCCGACGCCGCGACCGACGCGCATCAGCTTCTTGGTTGAGCCGGGATTGTCGGCCAGTTCATTCAGTTTCATCGTACCTACTCCGACGGCTGCGCCGTCTTATTTCACGACTTCGACGAGGTGCTGCACTTTGCGGATCATGCCTTGGATCGAAGGCGTATCCTCAAGTTCAACGACCTTGTTGGCGCGCGTTAGGCCGAGGCCGACGAGCGTTGCGCGTTGATCGAATTCACGCCGGATCGGGCTGCCGACGCGCTTCACTTTGACAGTGCCGCCAGCGGTTTTCTTCTTCGTGGCCATCGATCAACCCTCCGCCGGCACTTCGCCGAGGCTCGCGCCGTCTTTGCGACGGTTGACGATGTCGGACACTTTAAGGCCGCGGCGGTTGGCGACCTGACGCGGCGAGCTTTGCTCTTTCAGCGCATCGAAGGTTGCGCGCACCATGTTGTAGGGGTTCGACGACCCCTTCGACTTGGCGACGACGTCGGACACGCCCAGCACTTCGAGAACAGCGCGCATCGGACCACCGGCGATCAAACCAGTACCGGCCGGCGCTGCGCGCAACATCACTTTGCCCGCGCCCCAATGGCCCTTGCCATCGTGGTGGAGCGTGCGGCCTTCGCGCAGCGGCACGCGGATGAGCGATTTCTTGGCTTCTTCCGTCGCCTTGCGGATCGCTTCCGGCACTTCGCGCGCCTTGCCATGGCCAAAGCCAGCGCGGCCTTTCTTGTCGCCGACGACGACAAGCGCTGCGAACGCGAAGTTCTTACCGCCCTTCACGACCTTGGCGACGCGGTTGATGGCGACGAGCTTGTCGACCAGTTCGCCGTCAGCGCGCTCTTCATTGTTGTCACGGCCACGTCCGCCGCGATCGTCACGGCGTCCACGATTGGCGCCGCCACCTGGGCCGCCGCCACCGCCGCCCGGAGGGCCGCGACGTGGGCCACGCGGGCCACGGCCGCGCGGTTGCTCGGGTGCTGAGGTCTCGGCCGGCGGGCCGCCTGCGGTTTCGTCGGTCATCGCGTTGTCCTCAGAATTCGAGTCCGCCCTCGCGGGCGGCATCGGCCAGCGCCTTGACGCGGCCATGGAAAATGTAACGGCCGCGATCGAACATCACGAGCTTTTGGCCTTTCGCGAGCGCGCGTTCGGCCAGCAGCTTGCCGACGGCGGCTGCGCCGTCCTTGTTCGAGCCCTTCGCGGCCACGGCTTCTTCTTGCGAAGAGGCGGAGGCGACGGTGACGCCCTTGGCGTCATCGATCAGCTGCGCCGAAATATTCTTCGACGAGCGGAAGACGGAGAGGCGCAAGCGGCCTTCGCCAGCGTTCTTCTTCAGCCGGCTGCGGTTGCGCTGGGCGCGGCGTTCGGTGGGGTTGAGCTTCCGGGCCATGGCTTACTTCTTCTTGCCTTCCTTGCGGCGGATGAACTCGCCGACATAGCGCACGCCCTTGCCCTTGTAGGGCTCGGGGGGACGATAGGAGCGGATCTCCGACGCGGCTTGACCAACGGCTTGCGGATCGATGCCGCTGACCTTCACTTCCGTCGGCTTGCCCACCGCGATCGTGATGCCTTCCGGCGGCGTGTAGATGATCTCGTGGCTATAGCCGAGTTGCATCTGCAGGTTCTTGCCCTGCATCGCGGCGCGATAGCCGACGCCGGTCATTTCCAGGTTCTTTTCGAACCCTTCGGTGACGCCCTTCACATTGTTGGCGAGCACGGCGCGGGTGGTGCCCCAGAGCGCGCGCGAACGCGCCGTCTCGAAGCGCGGCTTCACCGAAAGCGCGCCGTCGCCGTAGGCGACTTCGACATCGTCGTGCGCGCGGAAGTTCAGCGTGCCTTTCGGGCCCTTCACGCTCACCTCTTGGCCCTTCACCGTAATGGTGACGCCATTGGGAGCGGGGATCGGTTTCTTACCGAGGCGGGACATCTTAATAGACCTCGCAGAGGATTTCGCCGCCGACATTCGCATCGCGCGCGGCCGCGTCGCTCATCACGCCCTTCGGCGTCGAGATGATCGAGATGCCAAGGCCGTTGCGGACCAGGCGCAGATCCTTGATCGACGAATAGACACGGCGGCCAGGCTTCGACACGCGCTGGATCTCGTGGATCGCCGGCGCACCTTCGAAATACTTCAGCTCGACCTCGATTTCCTTGTGACCGTCGTTTTCGACGTCGCGGAAATCGCGGATGTAGCCTTCATCCTTCAACACTTGCAGGACGCGCACACGAAGCGTCGACGCCGGCGTCAACAACTTCGAGCGGCCACGCATCTGAGCGTTGCGGATGCGGGTGATGAGATCACCAACGGGATCGTTCAGGTTCATCTGATCTCTCCCTTACCAGCTCGACTTGACCATGCCGGGGATCTGGCCTTTGGAGGCCAAATCACGCAGCGCGATCCGCGAGAGTTTGAGTTTGCGATAGAACGCGCGCGGGCGGCCGGTCAGTTCGCAGCGGCTGCGAATCCGGGTGGCCGAAGAATTACGCGGCAGCTGCGCCAGTTTCAGGCGCGCGGCGAAGCGCTCTTCTAGCGGCAGCGCTTCGTTCAGCGCCGCGGCGCGCAACTTGGCGCGACGGGCGGCGAATTTCTTCGATAGCCGCTCACGCTTTTTGTTGCGTTCGATTGAACTTGTCTTGGCCATACTTCTCTACTCTCCCGGTGCGTTCTGGGGTGGATCGCTTTCGCGATCAGTTCCGGAACGGGAAATCGAATTCTTTCAACAGAGCCTTGGCTTCATCGTCAGTGCGCGCGGTCGTGCAGACGATAATGTCCATGCCCCAAACTTGGTCGATCTGGTCGTAGTCGATCTCGGGGAACACAATGTGTTCCTTGATGCCCATCGCGAAATTGCCACGGCCATCGAAGCTCTTGCCGTTCAGACCGCGGAAGTCCTTCACGCGCGGCAGCGCGATGGTGACCAGGCGGTCCAAGAACTCGTACATCTGGTCCTTGCGCAGCGTGACCTTGGCGCCGACGCTCATGCCTTCACGCAGCTTGAACTGCGCGATGGATTTGCGGGCCTTGGTCGACACCGGTTTTTGGCCGGAGATCGCGGTCAGCGCTTCAATCGCGGACGTCAGCTTCTTGGAATCGGCGGTCGCTTCACCGACGCCCATATTGATCACGATCTTTTCGAGACGCGGAATCTGCATTTCGTTCGTGTAGTTGAACTGCTCGCGCAGACGGCCGCGGATTTCGCTCATGTAGCGCTGCTTCATGCGCGGGGTGTAATCGGCCGGCTTCGGCGCACGCGGTTTCGACGGCGCTGCCGACTTCTTGTCGGCGGCGGCCTTGCGCGCGGCCTTGGCGGCGATGTTGTCCGCCTTTTGGGCCTCTCTCGGGTCCTTAGACATCGATCTCAACTCCAGAACCCTTGGCGACGCGAACCTTGCGGCCCTTGTCGTTCACCTTGTAGCCAACGCGCGTCGGCTTGCCGGTCTTCGGGTCGCGCAACGCGACGTTCGACAGGTGCAGCGACGCTTCTTTGGCGATGACGCCGCCTTGCGGGTGGGCGACATCAGGCTTGGTATGGCGCTTGGCCATGTTCACGCCTTCGACGACGACGCGATCTTCCTTCGGCAGCACTTTCAGAACACGGCCCGAGCGGCCTTTGTCCTTACCGGCGATGACGATGACGGTGTCGTCTTTGCGGATGCGGGCGGTCATTTAGAGAACCTCCGGCGCGAGCGAGATGATCTTCATTTGGTTCTTGGCGCGCAGTTCGCGCGGCACCGGTCCGAAGATACGCGTGCCAATCGGCTCGCCTTGATTGTTGATCAGCACCGCGGCGTTTGAATCGAAGCGGATGGTCGAGCCGTCCTTGCGCTTGATGTCCTTCGACACGCGCACGACGATGGCTTTGCGGACATCGCCCTTCTTCACGCGGCCGCGCGGCATCGCTTCCTTGACGGAGACGACGATGGTGTCACCCACGGTGGCGTAGCGGCGCTTGGAGCCGCCCAGCACCTTAATGCACATGACGCGCTTGGCGCCGGAATTATCGGCGACCTCGAGATTGGTTTGCATCTGGATCATAGAATTATGCTCCGACGCGCCCGACGACTTCCCAGCGTTTCAGCTTGGACTTCGGCGGACATTCTTGGATCTCGACCTTTTCGCCGGTCTTGAAGGCGTTAGCTTCGTCGTGGGCGTGAAACTTCGCCGACCGACGAACGGTCTTCTTCAGGAGCGGGTGCAGATAGGTACGTTCCACCTGCACGACGACAGTCTTGTCGCCTTTGTCGCTCACAATCGTTCCCTGCATCAGGCGGCGCGGCATGGCTTACACTTTCACTTTCGGCGACTTCTCGCGCAGCACCGTCTGCACGCGCGCGATGGCGCGGCGGACTTCGCGGATGCGCGACGACTTTTCGAGCTGACCCGTGGCTTGCTGGAAGCGCAGGTTGAACTGCTCCTTCTTCAGCGAGAGGAGTTCGTCCTTAAGGCGGGCTTCGTCCTGATCGCGGACGGTTTTGATGTCAGTGTTCGCCATCAGAGCCCCTCCATCCGGGCGACGATCTTGGTGCGGACCGAGAGCTTCGCGGCGCCGAGCCGCAGCGATTCACGCGCGATCGCTTCCGACACGCCATCGACTTCGAACATGATCCGGCCAGGCGCCACGCGCGCGGCCCAGAACTCGACCGCGCCCTTACCTTTACCCATGCGGACTTCGACCGGCTTTTGCGAAACCGGCACGTCCGGGAAGATGCGGATCCAAACGCGGCCTTGGCGCTTCATTTCACGCGTGATGGCGCGGCGGGCCGCTTCGATCTCGCGCGCGTTGACGCGGTTCGGCTCCAGCGCCTTCAGCCCGAACTGGCCAAAGTTGAGGGCGCTGCCGCCCTTGGTGTTCCCTTTGATGCGGCCCTTATGGGCGCGTCGGAACTTGGTTTTCTTCGGCTGCATCATGGTGGGTTATGCCTCCGGTTCCGAGCTAGCTTCTTCACCACGCGGCGGACGGCGGCCGCGGCGCGGACGGTCACCGGACGGCGGACGGTCATCGCGGCCACGCGGACGATCGTCACGATCGCGGCGTTCACGGCTTTCGCCGGTTTCCATCGCCCGACGGTCTTGCGCCATCGGATCGTGTTCCATGATCTCGCCTTTGAAGATCCAGACCTTCACGCCGATCTTGCCGTAGGCGGTGTCGGCTTCGCAGGTGCCGTAATCGACGTCGGCGCGCAGCGTGTGAAGCGGCACGCGGCCTTCGCGATACCATTCCATGCGCGCGATTTCCGCGCCGCCGAGACGGCCCGAAACGTTGATGCGAATGCCTTGTGCGCCCAAGCGCATGGCCGACTGCATCGCGCGCTTCATGGCGCGGCGGAACGCAACCCGGCGCTCGAGCTGTTGGGCCACGCCTTCAGCAACCAGCATCGCATCGGTCTCAGGCTTGCGCACTTCAACCAGGTTCAGGTGCACTTCCGCGCCCGGCGCCATGCGGGCCAGTTCCTTGCGGAGCTTTTCGATGTCGGCGCCCTTCTTGCCGATCACGACGCCTGGCTTGGCGGTGTGAACGGTGACACGGCACTTCTTCAGCGGCCGCTCGATGATGATCTTCGAGATGCCGGCAGCCTTGAGCTTTTCGCGCACGAACTGGCGGATCTTGATGTCTTGATGCAGCAGCGTCGCGAACTGCGTCCCGCTCGCGTACCAGCGCGAGTCCCAGGTGCGGTTGACGCCGAGGCGCAGACCGATCGGATTGACTTTCTGACCCATTACGCGGCCTCAGCGTTTTCGGGCTGCTTGGTGGTATCGCGCAGCACGATTGTGATTTGAGAGAAGAGCTTCTCGATGCGAACGCCGCGGCCACGTGCGCGCGTGTGCATGCGCTTCATGGTGATATTCTTGCCGACATGCGCTTGCGTGACGACCAGGCCATCGACGTCGAGGCCGTGATTGTTTTCAGCGTTGTCGATCGCCGACTTCAGGCACTTCAGAACGTCCTTGGCGATGCGCTTTTGGCTGAAGCGCAGTTCGTTCACGGCCTTTTCAGCCGAGAGACCGCGGATCGACTGGGCGACCAGGTTCAGCTTTTGCGGACTGATGCGCAGCGTGCGCAGCACAGCCTTTGCTTCGTTGGACGCTTCGCGGCGACGGTTCTTGCCGTCGGGTCCGCGTTGCTTTTCTCGCACGACCGTCATGGCTACTTCCTCTTGGCCTTTTTGTCGGCGCCGTGGCCGAAATAGTTACGCGTCGGCGCGAACTCGCCGAGTTTGTGGCCAACCATGTCCTCGCTCACGAGCACCGGCGTGAATTGCTTGCCGTTGTGAACTTGGAAGGTGAGGCCGACGAATTGCGGCATGATGGTGGAGCGGCGCGACCACGTCTTGATGGTCTCACGACGGGAGCTGCCAGCAGCCTTCTCGGCCTTGGCGAGCAAATAACCGTCGACGAACGGGCCTTTCCAAACAGAACGCGGCATCTGGACTAGCTCACTTTCTTCGAGTGACGGCGGCGGATAATCAAGCGATCCGACGCTTTGGTTTTGCGGGTCTTCGGACCGCGGGTTTTCTTGCCCCAGGGCGTGACCGGGTGACGGCCGCCCGAGGTCTTGCCTTCACCACCGCCGTGGGGGTGATCGACCGGGTTCATGGCGACGCCGCGGACGCTGGGCTTGCGCCCCAACCAGATGCCGCGGCCAGCCTTGCCCCAGACTTCGTTCATGTTATCGGGGTTCGACACGGCGCCGATCGTGGCCATGCAGACGTCCTGCACCATGCGCACTTCGCCCGACGCCATGCGCAGCTGCGCGTAGCCGGTGTCACGGCCAACGACTTGCGCGTAGGTGCCGGCCGAGCGCGCCATCTGGGCGCCCTTCAGCGGCTTCAGTTCGATGTTGTGGACGATGGTGCCCACCGGGATCGCCTTCAGAGGCATCGCATTGCCCGGCTTCACGTCGACCTTTTCGCCGGCGATCACCGTATCGCCCTGCTTCAAGCGTTGCGGCGCGATGATGTAGCTCTGCTCGCCATCGGCGTACTTCAGAAGCGCGATGAAGGCGGTGCGGTTCGGGTCGTACTCGAGACGCTCGACCGTCGCTTCCACGCCCCACTTGCGGCGCTTGAAGTCGATCATGCGATAGGTACGCTTGTGACCGCCGCCATGACGGAACGCGGTGACGCGGCCCATATTGTTGCGGCCGCCTGACTTGGTCAGGCCTTCGGTCAACGCCTTAACCGGCTTGCCTTTATACAGCTCGGCGCGATCAACGATCACGAGCTGACGGCGACCCGGTGAGGTCGGGCGGAATTGCTTGAGCGCCATCTCAGAGCCCCGTGGTCACGTCGATTGAATACCCGTCGAGCAGCGTGACGACCGCGTTCTTGTGGTCGCTGCGCCGGCCCGGCGTGCCGCGGAAGTTCTTCGTCTTGCCTTTGCGGACGATGGTGTTCACCGCGCCGACCTTGACGTTGAAGAGCTTCTCGACGGCTTCCTTGATGTCTTTCTTCGTCGCCGTAAGCGGCACGCGGAAGACGACCTTGTTCTGCTCGGAGAGCAGGGTCGCTTTTTCCGTGATCACCGGCGCGATGATCGTGTCGTAATGCTTGAGCGCGCTCATGCCGCGGCTCCTTCAACTTCGGTTTTCTTTTTCGCGGGCGCGCGCTTCTTCGGTGCGTCGGCTTTGCCGACCTTGTCCTTGAAGCGCTCGTGGATGGCGTTCACCGCATCTTGCGTCAGCACCAATTTATCGGCGCGCAGGATGTCATAGACGTTGAGGCCAGCGTTCGGCAGCACATCGATGTTCGGCAGATTGCGTGCGGCGCGTGCAACGCCGGCATCGACTTCCGCGCCAGCGATGAAGAGCGCCTTCGCGAGCTTCAGCTTGCCGAGCGACGCTTGCAGCGCCGAGGTCTTGCCGTCTTTCACCGTCAGCGCATCGATCACGATGATGTCGCCTGCGTTCGCTTTGGACGAGAGCGCGTGGCGTAGCGCCAGCGCGCGGAACTTCTTGGTGAGGTCGTGGCTGTAGTCGCGCGGCAGACGATTGTGCGCGTGACCGCCGCCACGGAAGAGCGGCGCGTTGGCCGCGCCGTGCCGGGCCTGGCCCGTACCCTTTTGCTTGTAAAGCTTGGAGTGCGAGCGCGAGACTTCGCCGCGGCTTTGCGTTTTGTGTGTGCCTGCGCGGCGCTTGGCGAGTTGGTACTTCACCATGCGATGCAGAATGTCGGAACGGATTTCCTTGATGCCGAAGATGGCGTCGTCGAGATCGACGGAGCCGGCCTTCGTGGCGTCGAGGGAGAGAATATCGAGTTTCATGTCCGCCCTCACTCAGCCGCGGCTTCGGCTTGGCGCACGCCAGCCGGCTTCGGGGCTTCTTTCGGCAGCGCCGTCTTCGCGGCGTCGCGCACTTCAACCCAGCCGCCCTCAGCGCCGGGCACGGAGCCCTTCACAAACAAAAGCCCGCGCTTTGCATCGACGCGGACGATCTGCAGATTCTGCGTGGTGACGCGCTCGTCGCCCAAATGACCGGCCATCTTCTTACCTTTGAAGACCTTACCCGGATCTTGGCGCTGACCAGTCGAACCGTGCGAGCGGTGCGAGACGGAAACGCCGTGCGTGGCGCGCAGGCCGCCGAAGTTCCAGCGCTTCATGGCGCCGGCAAAACCCTTACCGATGCTGATGCCGGAGACATCGACTTTCTGGCCGATAACAAAATGGTCGGCGCTGATTTCGGCGCCGACCGGCAAGAGGTTGTCTTCAGAGACGCGGAATTCGCGAATGATCGCTTTCGGCTCGACCTTGGCGCGCGCGAACTGACCGCGCACGGCTTGGGTCTTGTTCTTCACTTTGGCGCCGCCGGCGGCGAGTTGCACCGCGGTGTAGCCGTCGCCCTTCGCTTGGCGCGCGGGCGGAGCATTCTTTTCGTTCTTGCGCGACTTCTTCGGCTTCAGCGCAACCGCTTCACCCGACGCGTTCTTGAACTCCTCGGCCTCGACCGTGCGGCGGCCAACGACTTGGCAGCCGGAGAGATCAAGCACGGTGACGGGCGTGTGGGCGCCGTCGTCGCCGAACACGCGCATCATGCCGACCTTGCGCGCGATCACGCCGGTGCGCCCAGAATTCTTGGGGGCTTGCTCTTGAGCCATCGCTATCAACCCAGCACTTGGATTTGCACATCGACGCCAGCCGACAGGTCGAGCTTCATCAGCGCGTCGACCGTTTGCGGCGTCGGTTGAACGATATCGAGCACACGCTTGAACGTGCGGATTTCAAATTGCTCGCGGCTCTTCTTGTCGACGTGGGGCGAGCGGTTGACGGTGAACTTCTCGATGCGCGTCGGCAGCGGCACCGGGCCGATAACAGTGGCGCCCGTGCGCTTCGCCGTCGACACGATCTCTTTCGCCGAAAGATCAAGCGTGCGGTGGTCGAAGGCTTTGAGCCTGATCCGGATATTTTGCTGCATCATCGCCAAACTTCCCGAACTTAAATTCCCTGAGCCCGCGACTTACGTCGACGGACGCAGGAACCGCCGGCTGGCTCATTCGAGCCGCCGACGAGAAAAACGCCGCCCGAGCCGGACGGCGCTGCACACGTTGGATCGCAAAAAACGCTGCTCTTACGGGGCCTTCGACCCCGCGTGCTCGACCCCGCTTGTCCCCCTGGGACCTTTTGGGAAGCTGCCGCGTAGCTTGCGAACCGCGTCTAAGCAGAAGCTTACAGCCGGCTCGAAGGGGCGTGTCCTACAGACGTGAACCTTGTGCGTCAAGGCGCGTTTCGCGCGCTTTTCAGCGCCCAACCTGAACGTCGCCCGAACCCCACACTTCCTTGCGGACAGTGCCCGTCACAGCTGTAGCGGTGACATTGCCAGAACCGGCGATTTCCGCGTCAACGTCGCCAACCGTGCCGGTCACGTCCACGTCGCCCGAGCCGACGATGTTGACGTCCAGCGTCTGAACAGTGGCGGCGATGCTGACGTCGCCCGAGCCGGCCAAGTCCACCGAAGCCGTGGTGATCGCGCCGCCTTGGACCGTGACACTGCCGGAGCCCGCGCCATCAGTGGAAAGTTCGCCATTAACCGAAGCGATCGTGACAGTACCTGAGCCCGCGATATCGACCGTCGCGCCAGCCGCGACCGCGCCCACTGTAATGTCGCCTGACCCGGCCACATCGGCGTCTAGGCTGCCCGCGGCGCCTGCATTAATCCGGCCAGAGCCCGCCAAATCGATGTTGAGTTCGCCGCTACGTCGCCGACCGTGGCGGTGCTGCAGCCGCTGATTTCGAGATCGAGGCTCTCTGTTGCGCCGATTTCGGTCGCGCCAGCCCCGCCGCGGTCGAGGTCAAAACTGCGCGGAGCGCGGATGGTGATGCGTGGCAGCTCGGCGACCGGAATATCGCCATAACCGCGCAAATCCACGCTGGCCTCACCGCAATTGCCGACGCGGCCACGCATTTGGCCGTCGATCGTGATCCGCGCGGCATCAACGCTGACTGACGGCATCGGCGTGCGCCCGGCGGAATTGTCGATTTCGATCAGAAAATCGGCCCGGTCCTCGGGCACGATGACGACCATCGCGGCGGCGCCCTTAATGTTGAGATCCGTGCCGGCGAAGGCCTGGGCGTCCATGCGGCCTGGCGAAACCTCGACAATCGGGGACGTGCCGCCGCCGTCCTCGTCGAACGCGAAGTGGAAATTCGGGCCGCCAAACACGGCGCCAATGCCGAAAATCACGGCAATGGTCACCGCCGCGACGAACACAAAGCGTTCCATCCTGATAGTCTCCCTCGCGCCTTAGCGGCGGCGCTCTTAACGCCTGGATGCCGAAAGCGCGCCGCTTGGATGCGTCAGCATGAAAATTGGGGTTTCGCCCCCCCGAATAAAAAAGGGCCGCCTCTTGGGGCGGCCCTTCACGTTCGGCTTTCGGCCAGGCTAGCGCCTACTTGGCAGGAGGCCGCTCGCTGCAGATCCAGCAACGAGCGCTGTTCCAGACCTTGGCGTCGACCGCTTCGATCACGGCGTTGCTCGTGAGCGACTTGGTCATTTCAGAGGCGAGGGCCGTGCCCCCCATACAAGCGGCCATGGCCGCAACAATCAGGATGCGCATTCGTAAGTCTCCCTCAGATCAGCGCGCGGATTAACCATGTGCGCTGAAGGGAGCTTATGGCGAGCCTGTGCGATTGGCAAAGGTTTGTTAACGAAGATTACCAAATCGCCTCTGACGGCAAGTGCTGGGATCACACACGCAAGAAAAAGCCCCGGAGCGCCGGCCCCGGGGCTTTCAACTGTGTTTGGTTCTAGTCGTCGATTATTCGACGACCTTCGCCACAACGCCCGAACCAACGGTGCGGCCGCCTTCGCGGATGGCGAATCGGAGGCCTTGGTCCATGGCGATCGGGTTGATCAGCTCGACCGACATTTTGATGTTGTCGCCCGGCATGACCATTTCGACGCCGTCCGGCAGCTGGCAGATGCCGGTCACGTCGGTGGTGCGGAAATAGAATTGCGGACGATAGTTGGTGAAGAACGGCGTGTGACGGCCACCCTCTTCCTTCGTCAAAATGTACACTTCGGCTTCGAACTTCTTGTGCGGCGTGATTGAGCCCGGCTTGGCCAAAACCTGGCCGCGCTCGACGCCTTCACGATCGATACCGCGCAGCAGCGCGCCGATGTTGTCGCCGGCTTGGCCCTGGTCGAGCAACTTGCGGAACATTTCGACGCCGGTGCAGACCGACTTCACGGTCGGACGAATGCCGATGATTTCGACTTCTTCGCCAACCTTGATGATGCCCTTCTCGACGCGGCCGGTCACGACCGTACCGCGGCCCGAGATCGAAAACACGTCTTCGACCGGCATCAGGAACGGCAGGTCAAGCGGACGGGCCGGTTGCGGGATGTAGGTGTCGACGGCGGTCATGAGGCTCATGATCGCGTCTTCGCCGATCGGCGCATCGCGGCCTTCAACAGCAGCCAGAGCCGAGCCCTTCACGATCGGCACGTCATCGCCCGGGAAGCCGTACGACGTCAGCAGTTCGCGGACTTCCATTTCGACCAGGTCGAGCAGCTCTTGGTCATCGACCATGTCAACCTTGTTCATGAACACGACCAGCGCCGGCACACCGACCTGACGGGCGAGCAGGATGTGCTCGCGGGTCTGCGGCATCGGGCCGTCGGCGGCGGACACGACCAGGATCGCGCCGTCCATCTGGGCGGCGCCGGTGATCATGTTCTTCACGTAGTCCGCGTGGCCAGGGCAATCGACGTGCGCGTAGTGACGGTCAGCCGTCTCATACTCGACGTGAGCGGTGTTGATCGTGATGCCGCGGGCCTTTTCTTCCGGCGCGGCGTCGATGTCGGCGTACGACATGGCTTTCGCGCCGCCCTTCTTGGACAGCACCATCGTAATGGCGGCCGTCAGCGTTGTTTTGCCGTGATCGACGTGGCCAATCGTGCCGATGTTGCAGTGCGGCTTGTTCCGCTCAAACTTTTCCTTGGCCATTGTGAGGTCCTGTCTCTCCGGCGTCCAAAAATGATTAGTCGACGCTTCGGCCGGGCCGGAGCGCGCGTAAGGTGCGGGTCTTTAGCGGTCGCATTGCTCACGTCAAGCCCCAGCACGGCTTGGCGAAGCGTTCCGACGCGGCTAAACGTCTCCGCGCGACGGTCGTCCGATAAGGACGCGAAATGGGAACGCGGTGCGGGGTTTCCAACCCCAAATCCGCGGCTGTGCCCGCAACTGTAAGCGGCGAGCGCTCCGCCATCACGCCACTGACCGAAAATCCGGTTGGGAAGGCGGCGGAACGCGATCGAGCCGTGAGCCAGGAGACCTGCCGTCGCACGTCGCTCGTTCGCCCGGCCGGGTCCAGCCGTCGAACCGGAACATCTCCGCAGCAGCGACGCGGGCGGCCCCGCGTGTGTTCACGCCCCGCTTGTCGCTGCTTGGCGCGCCCTTGGGGACGAAGCGCGCCGCATAATGGGGACGCTCCTATGCGCCAAACGATGAAAGCCGCGCTCGCGGCTAGTACACTGCTGATCATGCCGGCCTTTGCTCAGGAGGCCGACGAGATCATCGTCACTGCCTCGCGAGCGGGCGGCATTGAAAATGATCTCTACGGCGGCTCGGTCACGACATTCTCGGCTGAGGACCTCAACCAACGCCAAATCCGCAGCGTCGCCGACATCCTGAACGAAGCGCCCTCCTCCAATGTCAGCCGCGCCGGGGGCTTGAGCGGCCTCACCACAATTCGGCTACGTGGCAGTGAAGGCAATCATACGCTGGTGCTGATCGACGGCGTCGAAGCTAACGACCCGTTCCAAGGCGAGTTCGATTTCGCCGCGCTGACCGCCGATGAACTCGCGCGCGTTGAAGTACTCCGCGGCCAGCAGAGTGCGCTCTACGGCTCGGACGCGATCGGCGGCGTGGTGCATTACATCACAGCGTCGGGCCGCGACGCTGCAGGCTTCACCGGGCGTGTGGAAGGCGGCTCCTTCGGAACGCGCGGCGCCAGCGCGCGTGTGGGCGGCGCCACGGAGCGTTTTGAAGGGGCGGTGTCGGCGTCCATCTACGCCACTGACGGCACGAACATATCGCGGACCGGCGCAGAAGACGACGCTTACGAGAACCGCGCCCTGTCGCTGCGTGGTTCGTTTGAAGCGACCGATGCGCTCACGTTTCGCGCTCTCGCGCGGATGACGCATTCCGAGGGTGACGCGGACGATGCCAGCTTCGGCGCTCCGGTCGATGGCCCAGATACATATGCCTACAATGCATTTTACGGCCTCATCGGCGCCGATCTCGCGCTCATGGGTGGCGCCTGGACACACGGCTTTGCGCTACAATACGTCGACGGCGAACGGCGCGATCGCTCGCCGTTTTTTCTAAATTTCGTCGATGGCGCGCGCGAGAAGGCGTCCTACGTCACCGCATATCGCTTCGGGGGCGATGATGCGCGTCACACCCTGACGGGCGCTATCGATTATGAGCGGGAGGCGTATCAAAACGTCTCCCCACCCGGTCTGTTCACGCCGCCAAGCGCGCTTGAGGAGCGGGTACTCGAGACCACCGGTTACGTCGTAGCCTACGACCTCGCCTTGAATGATCGCCTTGGGTTCGGACTCGCGGTGCGGCACGACAGCAATTCGCGCTTCGCCGACGCGACCACCTATCGGGCTCAGGCAAGCTGGCTGGTTGCCGACGCTTTGCGCCTGCGCGGCGCGTTTGGGACCGGCGTGAAAAACCCAACTAATTACGAACTCTTCGGCTTCGACCCGCCGTTCTTCGTTGGCAATCCGGATCTTGAACCGGAAGAGTCACGCGGCTGGGAAGTTGGCGTCGATTACGCGCTTCTCACGGACACGTTGGTGGTTGGCCTGACCTACTTTGACTCCGAGTTGGAGAACGAGATCGCTGGCGGTTTCTTCTCGTCGCCCTTCAATCTCGACACGCCCTCCGAACAGCGCGGCGTGGAGGCGACAGCCGTTGCCCACTTTGGCGATAACTGGCGCTTGGAGGGCTCATACGCTTGGCTCGACGCGGAACAGGACGGCGTTCGTGAAATCCGCCGCCCGGAACACAGCGGAAGCATCGCCCTCTTCTGGCGCGCGGACGGCGATCGCGGCGGCGCAGGCGTTGTCGTCCGCTACGCTGGCGACGTCACAGATGACGACTTCGCCACGTTCCCCGCCACGCGCGTCACACTTGATGGCTTCACCACGTTCGCCCTTGCCGGCGACTGGCGGTTAAACGAGCAGATCGAACTCTACGGCCGCGTCGAGAACGCGACTGATGAAACCTACGAACAAGTGGTCGGGTATCGAGGGCCCGAGCGGGGCGCGTTCGTCGGCCTGCGCGCCACCTACTGACGATTGCATTCCCCTCTACGAAGCCTAGCGTCCTCCCGTTCAGTCGAACAGGAGGACGTCATGGCAGTCGCCAAAGTCATCGAAGTCACATCAGGCTCGAAGAAGGGTCTCGACGACGCCATCGAGCAAGGCATCGCGAAAGCCTCCGACACGCTTGAGAACGTCGAAGGCGCCTGGATTCAAGACATCAAGGTCAACGTGAAAGACGGCAAGATCAGCGAGTGGCGCGTGAACATGAAAGTGACCTTCATTTTGAACTGATCGTCACTGCGGCGCGGCAACTAAGTTCAGATCGTCCGCGATAACGCGCTGGCGACTTTCGTCGAGGCATGCCGATACGAGCGCTCCATTGGTTACGCCACGCGGCACGGCGCCGACGCGGAACCATTGCCGGCTCAGCGACACCTCGCCGTAGCCGAGTTCGCCGACAGCCGGCCACGTTTGGACGAGACGAGAACGCGATGTTTCGGTCCGCGCCCAAAACGGCCAAGCGTCGGCAATGTGCGTGAAGCGCACACGCAGTGTTCCGCACGGATACTGTCCGCGCTCCATCGAGGTGATTTCGACGAGCCGCCGCTCCATTGGAGCGCAAAACTCTGGCCTCTGACCGGAGTCGATGGCGCCGCGCAGATAGAGCCGCCCCTCGCGGGTCAGGGTGTACTCAACCGCGCCTGCGCCGATCTCCGTCGCTTGTCGCGCCGTCAAGAAACCCATCGCCACAAATTCATCCATGCGGGCTTGAGCACCCAGCGTTGAACTCTCACCCCAGTCGCGAAGCATGAGATCAAAGCGAACCATGAACCTGCCCGCGCGCTCCGGCGACGACAGCCAGATGGCGGGCATTTGTGTGCAGGCGCGCGCGTTACCCAAGAGTTGGCTGACGACAGCCGCCACTTCATCGCGCGCAACGCCCTCCTCGACCCGCTGGATCACCATATCGGCTCTGAGGAGTTCGCGCGGCGCGCGCACCGTACCTCCGCTGGAAGTGGGCTGAGGCTCGGCTGTAGCGGCGGAGTCCCGCGCTTCGGTTGCCGCAGCGCTGTAAGGAACCGGCGGCGCGAATGCGGTTTCACACCCTCCCGCCACGAGCATCGCAAGCGCCGTGACAATCCGATGAAACACTCTTGGCAGTGGCATCACCGCCTCCCCGTCAAAGCCTGAGCGTCACCATGGGCCCACGTTTCGCCGCGGCAAACCTGAAGCACGCCTTTGGAGATCGATGGGCCGAGTAAAGCGCAGCGGGCGCCTCGTAGATAGGCAAGCGTGCATCCTCCAGTCTCCACGGCTTCTCGACTAACCGTTTACAAGCGGCTATCTGGCTGGCCGCGCGCGGGTATAGCTCAATGGTAGAGCCGCAGCCTTCCAAGCTGAAGACGAGGGTTCGATTCCCTCTACCCGCTCCATCCTACGTTACGCGCAACGGGGCGTAGGATGTCCTCCGAAGCCTTGGCGAAGGAGGACTGGGCGGTCCATCGCGCGCAACTTCGGATGGCTTACGCGGTGCGTCACGACCCATCGACCTCTCCGCTTGCCCGGAGCATGCGGCTTGGCTAGAAGCCGCCCTCCGGCGGAAGGGTGGCCGAGTGGTTAATGGCAGCAGACTGTAAATCTGCCCGCGAGAGCGTACGCTGGTTCGAATCCAGCCCCTTCCACCATCCTACGCACGCGAAGCGAGCGTAGGATGCCCTCCGGAGCCTTGGCGTAGGAGGGCTGCGCGATCCACGCGCGCGCTTCGGCTGGCTGACGCCACCCCGCCATGAAAGAACAGCTCGTGAGCAAACGTCCACACACCCCTAGCCGACCACCGCACGGCATCCCCGCTGACAAACTGCCACGTCGGCAGTTTGAGGAAGAGACCGGCGGCCCGTCTTGGGTGTGGGGTGTTCACGCCAGCCTCGCCGCTTTGGCTAACCCGGCTCGGCGCATCGAGCGCGTCGTGGCCACACGCAACGCCGCACAGCGTCTGCCGGAAAGCGTGCAACCGCACATTCTCGAACCCGACGCCATCGACGGCATGCTTCCGCCCGGCGCCGTGCACCAGGGTTTGGCGGTGCGCGCATTTCCGCTGGAGCCGTCTGAACTCGAAGCCGTCTGCGCGCCAATCGATGGACGCAGCGTGCTGGTGCTCGATGGCGTGACCGACCCTCAGAACGTGGGCGCTGCGTTCCGCTCAGCCGCCGCATTCGGCGCGCGCGCCGTGATCCTGCAGGACCGCAAATCGCCGCCGCTCACTGGCGTACTCGCGAAGGCCGCAACCGGCGGCATTGAAATTGTGCCGCATGTGCGCGCCGTCAATCTTGGACGTGCGATTGAGACGCTACGGGCGCTCGGCTATCTGACAGTTTCGCTCGAAGGCGACGTTGAGCTTGCGCTCACCGACGCCCTGATCGATCCGCGCCCGGTTGCACTCGTGCTTGGCGCGGAAGGCAAAGGTGTACGGCCCGGCGTGTCGGACGCGTGCGAAAAGCGCGCGCGCATTCACATCGCACAAGCGATGGAAAGCCTGAACGTCTCAGCCGCAGCCGCGATTGCGCTCTACGAGGCGAGCCGCTCGCGCTAGTGCGCCGCGGCCGATCGCCGAAAAAGCAAGCTCTTGATCAGAAAGAAGATGCCGGTGATGACCAGGTAGCCGAGGAACAGCACCAGCACCCGCGTCCAGAAGCTTTCCTGCATCAGATCCGGCGGCAACGTCACTTCGCCACCGCCGCCAGCAAGCACAGGCGCCAAAATCTCGATCGCGATGTGCACGATGACTGCCACCAAAGAGACGGGGATCCATTGGCGCCATGAGCCCATGAAGATCACCGCCGCTAGCGCGATCAGCAGACCCTTCGGATTGTTGATATTGGCGAACCCTTCGCGCAGGTACGCGACCGCCTGATCCACGAATTCCATGTTCGCCCCTCCGCGGTGCCCGGGCCGTCCCCACGGCCCCAGCTGAATTTTCTATGAGGGATTGGCCCGCGCGTAAAGCTGCCCGGAAACTAGTCGAGGGCGAGGGTCATCAGGACGTCATCCATTTTACGCCCACCCAGTTCAATTCCCAGCGGCACCCTTCCCGTTTCGCGGAATCCGAGGCCCTCATAGAGACGCCGCGCTGGCGCGTTCTCGGCATTCACCCAGAGTGCGGCGCGTACGGCGCCTTTGCCTTTGGCCGCGTCCAGTGCCGCTTTCAGCAGCACGCCGCCTGCGCCGCGACCGCGCGCGTCATCAACGCGGGATCACTTGACCGACTGGGCGTCTGCGCCGCCGAAGCGCTCGGTCCACGCCGCTACGTGTTCGTCTTCAATCTTTGCAAACAAAACATCGGGCGGCGTGAGCTTCGCGCCGCGTGGTAGCGTGTCCCACACGCTGCGGTCATCCGGTGATGGCCACACGCGCTTCGCTTGCGGCACATCCAGCGCGTCGAGAACACGGGCGGCGGCGTCGGGAATGAAGGGCTGTGCCAGGATTGCGAACAGCGCGGCCGCATTGAGACCGGTTCGCACGCCGACGGCCGCCGCATCGCGATCGGTCTTGAGCGCGGTCCATGGCGCGGCAAGCTGCAGGTACTCGTTACCCGCCACCCAGATGGCGCGCAGTTCGGCGGCCGCTTTGCGGAACTCCATTTGATCGTGGAATTGCGTCAACGCAGTCAAGCGTTGCGCGAACTCAGCAGCGAGCTTTTCTTCGTTCGGCCCCGGCGCGCCGGCGTCGGGCACCTCTGAGTCGAACTTCGACGCCGCGAAGCGCGTGATCCGGTTCACGAAATTGCCGAACACGTTGGCGAGATCGGCATTGATGGTTTGCTGGAACTGTTCGAGCGTGAAGGCCGCGTCTGAGCTCTCTGGCGCGTTCGCCATCAGATACCAACGCCAATAATCGCTCGGCAGAAGTTCGAGCGCTGCGTCCATGAAGATGCCGCGCTTCTCGGACGTGCTGAACTTGCCGCCGTACCAGGTCACCCAGTTAAACGCCTTCAGGCGGTCGACCAGCTTCCACGCCTCGCCCGAGCCCATAATGGTGACGGGAAAGCTCACAGTGTGGAACGCGACGTTGTCCTTGCCCATGAACTGGACGTAGGTGACGTCGCTCGCGCCCTTATCTTCGCGCCACCAACGCTCCCAATTGCCGCCAGTCGCTTCGGCCCATTCAACGGTCGAGCCAATGTACTCAATCGGCGCGTCGAACCAGACGTAGAACACCTTGTTCTCGAAGCCCTGACGCGGCGCGCCGTTTTGCGTGACTTTGATGCCCCATGAGAGATCGCGCGTGATCGAGCGATCGATCAGGCCTTCATCGAGCCATTTATAAGCAATAGAGCGCGCCAACGCTGGCCATTCGGTTGCCTTATCCACCCAGGCGCTGATGCGCTCCTGCATCAGCGGCTGCTTCAAGAAAAGATGCGCTGTGTCGCGCGGCTCGACGTTTGTAGAACCCGAAATCTTCGAGCGCGGATTGATCAGCTCGATCGGGTCGAGCAACGTCCCGCAATTATCGCACTGATCGCCGCGCGCGCGTTCGAAGCCGCAATTCGGGCAGGTCCCTTCAACGTAGCGATCCGGCAGGAAGCGCTTGTCGTCGATCGAATAGATTTGCTTCGAAACGCGCTCTTCGATCAGACCGTTCTTTTCCAGCGTCTCGCAGAAATGCTGCGTCAGCCTGTGATTGGGCGCATTGGACGAGCGGCCGAAATGGTCGAACGACAGGCGGAAGCCGTCGCACGCGTCCTTCTGAACTTGGAACTGCTGATCGCAATAGGTGCGCACATCTTGGCCGGCTTCAGCGGCAGCGAGTTCGGCCGGCGTGCCGTGTTCATCAGTCGCGCAGATGAACAAAACCTCGTGGCCCTGCAGCCTGCGAAAGCGCGCATGAATATCCGCCGGCAGCATCGAGCCGGCGAGATTGCCGAGATGCTTGATGCCGTTGATGTAGGGAAGCGCGGACGTGATTAGGTAGCGGGCCATGGCGCCCGCTACCTAAGACGCTTCACCTATCCCAGCAAGCTTGCCCTTCTCAGGCCACCGACGCCGGGTTCGCCTTTATCCGCGCATAGGCTTCCGCCATCTTCACGTCATACGCATTCTCGGCGTAGCCGGGGCCGTTATAGCGGCGCGCGAAATCGGCCCAGCGTTTGTCACGGAGTTCATCGGCCAAGCCATTGGCGGTGATGTAGCCTTCGAACACTTCGAGCTGATCGCGCTCCGAGCGCGCCATTTTGGCGACGTACTCGTGCGCGTTGGCCATGCCGAGATTGCCGAAATTCTCACCCAGCACTTGGAAGCGTCCGTAACTTGCGCTTTGCAGCGCTGCTTCCGGATCGAGCGAGAACGCCAGTTCCAACTGCGCCCAGCGTTCGGCCTGCGTGCGCGGATAGCCGCCGGAATTCGGATTCGAGATCGACGGATGCGAGCCATCATACTGACGACTGGTCTTCCGCGAAAATTTGTGGCGCTCGAACAAGATCACTGGCGTGCCGTCTGGATTGAAGGCGCCCAAACGCCCGGACTCGACTTCAGCGACAGCCGCCGCCGCCTCCCACTCGCACCCGAGGCGTGCCGCAACTGCTTCGAAGTCAGCACGGCGGAGCGGATCGGTGTTCTGACGGCGCAGGCTCGAAAGGAAATTATCAACACGCGGCGGCAGCGCTGCAAACGCATTGGCGAGCGCTGCGGCGTATGCGGCTGCATTCGGCCCGCCCTCGAACTCGCCGGCAAAGCCGACCCAATCTCGACGCTGCAATTCGTCCACGAGCGATCCGCGCGTGATGTAGGCCTGGAAAGCCGCCAACTGACGCGCTTCCGATTGCGCCATGTCCTGCACAAAGGCGAAGACGCTCGGATAGCCAGCGGTCGCGTAATAGCGGCCTGGCAGTTGGAACGCACCCCAACTGGTGGCGGCGAGCGCTGCATCAGGATCGAGCGCATAAGCTTCCGCGAGCTTCGCCCAGCGCGACGTTTGGTTGCCGCCGAGCGGCGCGCGGTTCCGGTTTGAGATCGCCGGATGGCTCGCATCGAAGGCGCCGCCCGTCGCTTCACTGAAGAAGTACGGCTCGAACGAGATCAGCAATTTGCCGCCGGAGAAACCAGGCCCGGCGCTCTCGACGCGCAGGATTGCTTTCAACGCATTGATGTCGATGCCAAGCGTTTGCGCGACGGCGCCAATCGCATCGTCGCCCAGACGCGTCGCATCCTGCGCGCGTAGCGAGTCGAGCGAGAAGCCCGGCGGCGGGACCGTGGGGTCCACCGCAGGCGGCGGTGGTGGTGGCGGCGGCGCCGGTGGCGTCGCCGGTGGCGGCGCTGGCGGTGTGGCCGGTGGCGGCGCAGGTGGTGCGGCCGGCGGCGGCGCAGGTGGGGTCGCTGGCGGTGGCGCGGGCGGCGTGGCCGGCGGCGGCGCTGGCGGTGTCGCGGGCGGACGCGGCGGCGTTGCGGGCGGGCGCGGCGGAGTCGGGGGCGGTGATGTGGGGCGCGACCCGCGGCTGCCGAAGATCACCCGAAAGACTGAATCCCAAAAGCTCATCAAAATCCCCTGCGTCAGCCGCGATTCAGAGCCGGCGCATCCCCCGCGTCGGTCTATTCCGATTAACCTATCAAGCGACGTCAGCAAACCTCAGTTCGCCTCTGTCACAATTCATTGCGCGTCTTTCGCTCAAGCGGCTGAACCCGTAAAACCCGCCCCGCGCCGCCATAGCTCAGCTGGTAGAGCACCTGATTTGTAATCAGGGGGTCACAGGTTCGAGTCCTGTTGGCGGCACCGCAAGCCGATGCTTTGGCAGTGTATTCCGTGACGTTTGCGAAGACGGAAAAGACCCCGGTTGCCCCGTCATCCCCGTCGCGATTAGGCAAACCGGTAAAGCGATGGGAGGGAAGCGGGATCATTAAGGCCACATTCTTTGACTGTGATCGCAGTAAATTGAAACCTTAGCGCCAGCCGCTCGCGCTGCTCTGACGCTCTTGCTCAGCATCGAATGGCGCACCCTCAATCATGCCGTCCACAACATCGCGGATCGCCAAGCCCGGCGCGCCAGCTTGGCGATCATCGGTTGCGCCGGCTAGAGACGGGAGAATCATGCGTATCGCCCATGCGTCTTCCGCCCGACAAGCCAATCCCGACACTCGTTCGGCTGCGAATGTTCGACAAATCACGCCGTCTTTAGCACGGAACGTGAAGCCGATGCGCGCATCGGCGGCTTGTGGGTCGCTAGCGAGTTGGGTGTCGAGGACGCGCGCGAGATCTCCAGCGGCATAGCCGCCATCTACCAAAAAGAAGCCATTGGCAGGCGCGGTGAAGCGGCCAACGACAACGCCCACCAATAAGCTTGCAGCGATTGCCGCCCAGGCGACCGCGCCGAACCGGAAGGGTGCACGCCGATACGGCTCGGCGATTGTCTCCGCAATCGGCGGCGAAATGTGCTCATCAGGGATCGCTTCGAGCAGTCTCAACAAATGATCAGGCACCGGCTGCGCAACCACATCGTCGTACGCGCTTTTCAATGCGCGCCGCGTTGCCGTAAATCTTGCTACACGGCGCGCCAAATCCGGATCGTCAGCCATTGCGCGTTCAACGCGTTTGGCGTCGAGCGGCGAGAGTTCGCCGTCCGCGTAAGCCATCAGCGTTTCATCGTTCAACGGCATTACCGCCCTCTTAGGGTAGCGCTTTAGTCGTCGCGCGCCCCTGCGCCAATCGGAGTGTTCCCGCGCCAGTTGGAACTTCCACAAACACCTCACCGGTACCCGATACGAAAACTTTTCCACCAAGACCAGCGCCACAGCTAGCCATTGCGCCTCAAGCAATGCTTGCATCGGTCGCGTCCATGAGCGTGGTGTAAATTCTCTAGCGCCTTGGGCGCGCGGACGATTTTTGGTCCGCGTCGCCTGAGGTGCAGGGTTGGTCATCGGAGAATCCCGGCAAGGTGGCGTTGCGAGACGTA